>WNFE01001755.1_pt1 | contig 22240 bp, 18 predicted proteins | sample 5400451 | NCBI WGS metagenome assembly WNFE01 (sample SAMN13153344, study PRJNA577476) | soil metagenome | isolation source: 200 cm saprolite under Douglas fir tree site 2 hole 2 | place: USA:California | collected 2015-04-18
GACATCCAGGGCAAGCGCTATACGCCGGAAGAGATCTCGGCCATGATCCTGCAGAAACTGAAGACCGATGCCGAAGCCTACCTGGGCGAGAAGGTGTCGGACGCGGTTATCACAGTGCCGGCCTATTTCAATGACTCGCAGCGGCAGGCGACCAAGAATGCCGGCCAGATCGCCGGGCTGAACGTCATTCGCATCATCAACGAGCCCACCGCGGCGGCGCTGGCCTACGGGCTCGACAAGAAGACAAACGAGAAGATCCTGGTCTTCGACCTTGGTGGCGGCACGTACGACGTGTCCGTGCTCGAGGTGGGGGAGGGGGTCTTCGAAGTCAAGGCGACCAACGGCGACACCCACCTCGGTGGCGACGACTACGACCGCCGCCTGGTGGACTTCATCGCCGATCAGTTCAAGAAGGAACAGGGCATCGACCTGCGCGGCGACCGCCAGGCGCTGCAGCGGCTGACCGAAGCCGCCGAGAAGGCCAAGATCGAGCTGTCCAGCCGGGTGGAGACGGAGATCAACCTGCCGTTCATCACGGCCGACCAGACTGGGCCCAAGCACCTGGTGATGAGCATCACCCGCGCCAAATTCGAGCAGCTGACGGCCGACCTCTCCGAGAAGTGCGTCCAGCCGTTCCAGAACGCGCTCAAGGACGCGGGCCTGCAGCCCGGGGACCTGGACGAGGTGATCCTGGTCGGCGGCGCCACCCGGATGCCGGCCATCCAGGAGCTCGTCAAGAAGCTGACCAACGGGAAGGAGCCCCACAAGGGCGTCAACCCCGATGAGGTCGTGGCCGTGGGGGCCGCCATCCAGGCCGGGGTCCTCAAGGGCGAGGTCAAGGACGTGCTCCTGCTCGACGTCACGCCGCTGTCGCTGGGGATCGAAACCCTGGGCGGCGTCTCGACCAAGCTGATCGAGCGCAACACCACCATCCCCACCTCCAAGAGCCAGATCTTCTCGACGGCCTCCGACAACCAGCCGTCGGTCGAGATCAACGTGCTCCAGGGTGAGCGGGAGATGGCCGCCGGCAACAAGACCCTTGGCAAATTCCACCTGGACGGCATTGCGCCGGCACCCCGAGGCATGCCCCAGATCGAGGTGGCCTTCGACATCGATGCCAACGGCATCCTGAATGTGCGCGCCAAGGACATGGGGACTGGCAAAGAGCAGCGGGTCACCATCACCGCGTCGAGCACCCTGGCCAAGGACGAGGTGCAGCGGATGGTCAAAGACGCCGAGGCGCACGCCGACGAAGACCGCCAGCACCGCGAGGAGGTCGAGGTCCGCAACCAGGCCGACTCCCTCGTCTATACGGCCGAGAAGAACGTGCGTGATAACGCGGACAAGATCGACGCCGGGCTCAAGAGTGAGATCGAAGGCAAGATCGAGGCCGCCAAGCAAGCCCTCAAGGACAACGACATCGCGCGCATGAGGTCCACGACCGAGGACCTCACCAAGTCGTTGCAGAAGATCGGCGAGCAGGTCTACCAGCGGGCGCAGGCCCAACCTGGTGCCGGAGCCGGGGCGGCGACCGGTACCGAAGGTCCGGGCTCGCGCAAGCCCGACGACGGCGACGTGGTGGACGCCGACTTCAAAGAAGTCTAGTTTCCGGATAAAGGAGAGCCGGACTGTGGTCCGGCTCTTTTTGTTTGACTTAGAATCGCCCCAGATGATTACGCGCGCCGTCGATCGATTCCTGGCCGGTCAGCGCTGGCTGGATCGCCTGGGCGGGTGGCTGCAGAAGGTGATTGCCGCTATCTACGGGGGCCTGGGCCCCCCCGGGCGGGCGCTGAAGGATCTGCTCAACGGGACCTGGCTCGGCCATCAGCTGCACCCGGTAATCACGGACGTGCCGGTGGGCGCCTGGACCCTCGGGGTGGTTTTCGACATCGCGTACCTGGCGACCCACCGAGCGGCTGCCGCGGCCGATTGGACGATCTTGATCGGCTTGATCGCCGCCTTCGGCGCGGTTATCACGGGATACACGGAGTTCGTCGACACGGCCGACCGCGAACTCCGATACGGGATCGCGCACGGGCTGTTGAACACCGTCGTGGTCGTCCTGTACCTGATCTCGGTCATCCTCCGCTTCACGGGCACCGCCCGTGGACTGGCTATCGGGCTGGCCTTTATCGGCTACCTCGTGCTAACTGTCGCCGCCTTTCTGGGGGGTGAGCTGGTTGCCAACATCGGCTACGGCGTGAACCACCATGCCTTTCAGTCCCCACCGACGGATTGGACGCCGGCGCTCATGGACACGCAGCTGGCCGAGGCCAAGCTGACGCGGGCCCAGGTGGAGGGTGTTCCGATCCTCCTGTACCGGCGCGGCCCGACCATCCTGGCCATCAGCGAGACCTGCAGCCACGCGGGCGGTCCCCTGTCCGAGGGGAAGGTCGAGGCGGGCCGGGTGATCTGCCCGTGGCACGCCTCGCGCTACGACCTGATCACCGGGCAGGTCAAGGGCGGGCCGGCCACTATCAACGCGGTCCGCTACGACGTGCGGGTAGAGAACGGCCGGATCGAAGTCAAGCGCTCGGCGGAGACCCTGCAGCAGACCTAACTTCGCGCCGACCCCGGCGGAGCAGGAAGTCGTCGTCGTGAATGGTGGGCGGCACCCGGTGGGTTTCGATCTCTTCGCGCTCGATAGGCTTCACCCGCCAGCCGCGATGGTAGACGAGGTCGCCGCCCAGGTAGGCGCTCCCCAGGAAGAGGCCGGCGGCCAGCCCGCCCAGCCAGAGGCCGCGCCGGGACCGCGGACGGCCGAGGGTGCGTCCGCCGAGCGAGAACGCGCCCAGGACGATAGCGATCGTGTTCAGCAGGGCGTGCGTGGCGCCGGTCTTCTGCGCCGGATCCCTGGCCTCCATCTGGACGTAGTCGGCCAGCCCGGTCAGGGCCGTCGGCACCGACGCGGCCACGCCGGCCACGGTGTTGAGGTAACCGGCCGCCTCCAGCCGGGGATCGTCGGTCATCGACCCGAGGAGGCTCAGGCCGAAGCCAGTGGGCACCAGGGTGACCGGCAAGTCGGTGAGCAGCGCGTGCAAGGGATGACCCCTGAAAACCGGATTGACTGTCGGGAGCCGCTTCCGGATTGCCTCCCAGCGCTCGGCCAGACCAACGACGGTGGGTAGAGTGGACATGGCGACGACCTCCTCGGTTGCTCCGCGGACCAGGTTTAACGCATTGTGAAGTTCGGGTAATTTCAGAGTATGCCGCTCCGTCTAGACCGGTTAACTGAGAAGTCCCAGGAGGCGCTCCAGCAGGCGCAAACGCTGGCCGGCGACCTGCAGCAGCAGGAGATCCTGCCCGAACACCTGCTGCTCGCCCTGGTCGAACAGACCGAGGGCACGGTGCCGCTCGTCCTCCAGCGGCTGGAGGCCGACCCGCGCCGCCTGGCGGCGGAGCTGCGGGCGTTTCTGGAGCGGCAGCCCAAGGTGTACGGCGCCGAGGTCTACATGGGGTCGCGCCTGCGCAAGGTGCTGGATGCCGCCTGGAATGAGATGGAGCGGCTCAAGGACGAATACCTGTCCACGGAGCACATGCTCCTCGGCATCGCGGACGAGAGCGGCAGCGAGGCCGCTCGCATCCTGCAGCGCGCCGGCGTCACCAAAGACAAAATCTTCCAGGCACTGACCCAGGTGCGCGGCAGTACCCGCGTCACCGATGCCGCCCCCGAGTCCAAGTACCAGGCGCTAGAGAAATATGCCCGCGATCTGACGGCCATGGCCCGGCAGGGCAAGCTGGACCCGGTGATCGGGCGCGAGGAGGAGATCCGGCGGGTCATCCAGGTTCTCTCGCGGCGCACCAAGAACAACCCGGTCCTCATCGGAGAGGCCGGAGTAGGGAAAACCGCCATCGTCGAAGGCCTGGCCCAGCGGATCGTCCAGGGCGACGTTCCCGAGTCATTGAAAGACAAGCGCGTCGTCGCCCTCGACCTGGGCGCCCTGATCGCCGGTACCAAGTACCGAGGGGAGTTCGAGGACCGGCTCAAGGCGGTACTCAAGGAGATCGAATCCGCGGAGGGCAAGATCATCCTGTTCATCGACGAGCTGCACACCCTGGTGGGCGCCGGGGCGGCGGAAGGCGCCATGGACGCCTCCAACCTGCTGAAGCCGGCGCTGGCGCGCGGCGAGCTGCGGGCCGTGGGGGCCACCACCCTGGACGAGTACCGCAAACACATCGAGAAGGATGCCGCCCTGGAGCGGCGCTTCCAGCCGGTCTTGGTCGAACCGCCCAGCGTGGAGGAGACCATCTCCATCCTGCGCGGGCTCAAGGAGAAATACGAAGTCCATCACGGCGTGCGGATCACCGACTCGGCCATCGTAGCCGCGGCCGTGCTGTCGAACCGATACATCACCGACCGGTTCCTGCCCGACAAGGCGATCGACCTGATTGATGAGGCGGCGGCCTCCCTGCGGATGGAGATCGACAGCCTGCCGGTGGAGCTGGACCAGGTCGAGCGGCAGATTCGCCAGCTGGAGATTGAGCGTGAGGCGCTGAAGCGCGAGACCGACGCGGCCTCCAAGGATCGGCTGCAGGCCATTGAGCGCGAGCTGGCCAACCTCCGGGAGCGGGGCAACACTTTGCGCGAGCAATGGAAGCAGGAGAAGGAACTCATCCAGCGGATCCGCGAGATCAAGTCCAAGCAGGAGCAGGTCCGGCTGGAGGCGGAGCGAGCCGAGCGGATGGCCGACTTCGAGAAAGCGGCGCGGCTCAAGTATGGCGAGGCCGTCGAACTGCAGAAGCAGCTGGAGAAGGAGAACGAGCGACTGGCCACGCTGCAGAAGGGCCACCGGATGCTGAAGGAAGAGGTGGACGAGGAGGATATCGCTCGCATCGTGTCCCGCTGGACCGGCATCCCCGTCCAGAAGATGCTGGAGGGCGAGGTCCAGAAGCTGCTCAAGATGGAGGAGCGCCTGCACGACCGGGTGGTGGGGCAGGACGAGGCGGTGGCCGCCGTGGCCAGCGCCGTGCGGCGCGGTCGTGCCGGCCTTTCCGATCCCAATCGCCCGATCGGGTCGTTCATCTTCCTCGGCCCAACCGGCGTGGGGAAGACCGAACTGGCCCGCGCGCTGGCAGCCTTCCTGTTCGACGACGAGCAGGCCATGATCCGCATCGACATGTCGGAGTACATGGAGAAGCACACGGTCGCCCGCCTGGTTGGCGCCCCGCCGGGGTATGTCGGCTACGAGGAAGGCGGCCAGCTGGCCGAGGCAGTTCGTCGCCGGCCGTACGCCGTGATCCTGTTCGACGAGATCGAGAAGGCGCACCCGGACGTCTTCAACATCCTGCTGCAGATCCTGGAAGACGGGCGCCTGACCGACGGGCAGGGCCGGACCGTCGATTTCAAGAACACGGTGGTGATCATGACCTCTAACCTCGGCAGCGCCGTGCTCCAGGATCCGCGGATTTCGGAGGCCGAGCGCGGCCGGCTGGTGATGGAGGCCGTGCGCGCCCACTTCCGGCCAGAGTTCTTGAACCGGGTGGACGAGATCATTATCTTCAAGCCGCTCACGCAGGAACAGATCGCGACCATCGTGGACATCCAGCTGGAGCAGCTGCGCAAGCGGCTGGCGCAGCGCAAGATCACGCTCACGCTGACACCGGCGGCCAAGCAACTGCTGGCCAGCGAGGGCTATGACCCGACCTACGGGGCGCGCCCGCTGAAGCGGGTCATCCAGCGCCGGCTGCAGGACCCGCTGGCGCTGGCATTGCTCGAGGGCAAGTTCCACGATGGCGACCACATCGAGGTGGATGTGGACCGCGGCCAGCTGGTAATGGAGAAGGCGGAGCGCGTGGCTGCCGGCGTCGCCGGCGGGTAGCCCGCTACAATAGCCGAGCGTCGCGCGCGAGCCGCCTTAGCTCAGTGGTAGAGCAATGGTTTCGTAAACCATGGGTCCGGGGTTCAAATCCCCGAGGCGGCTCCAGTTTTTGAATACGGTGTGAAGCCGGCGACGCTCCACCTCCTCGGCAGCGGCGGACACTTTGTCGAACACCCCGGCCCAACTTGTCCCATCACGTCCCGCGCGTGCGCCTAACGTTTGGCGAGGAGGCGGCGGGCGCGTCGTTCAATCTGATGCACGCGTTGACGGCTGACCCCCAGGGCGCCGCCGATCCGCTCCAGGGTCCAGCCCTGTTTGCGCAAGCGCAGCACGGCGCGATCGGTCGCACGTTCCAAGCGCCAGGCGGCCGCTTGCTCTGCAAGCCGGGCCTGGAGATGCCGCGGTGTGCGCTGACGGGCTGAGTTGGGGTCGCTCGCTTTTATTCTTCCCCGAACGCCTCCTTGAGCTCGCGCGGTTTGGTGAATAGGGGGCTCAGCTGGCGTACGCCGTTGCGGACCTGCCGATGCCCCGCGTCGGACTCTTTGGCCCTGCTCCTTCTTGGTCCCCTGTCGGACGCCCAGCGCTCGCCGCTTAATCTGCCCAAATCGCCCGGATTGAGCGTGCGAGGGAAGCAGCGACTCTTTCAGGCGAAGGGACACATACTCCAGCAGGAGGGTCTTCTCCCGGCGGGGGGCTTGACGCCAGATGTTCTCCAGCTCGTCCTGCGCCGCGACCACGAGTTGCTGCCGAAAACCGTCCCATTCTGCGGGTCGGTCCGTGAACTCACCCTTGGTCAGAGTCGCGTACCGGTCGGCAAATCCGTGAGCGAGGCGCTCCAACGCCTCAGGATCCAGCGCGGCGGGAGTCGGCGGGAGTTGCTGCCGTCCGGGTTTGCGCTCGGGAGCGATAGCGACAGCGGTGCCCGCCTTCGCCAGCTCGTCGTCCATATTTCTCGTCACCTGCCCGATGAATTGGCTCAGCAGTTGAGGGCTGGTCACCAGCCGTCAGGCCGAGCACTTCTGTTCTACTCCAAGTTCCGTCTTAGCACAGGTGCCAGCGGATTGCTACGCTTCCTCAGGCCCGATTCCCCCGGCCGCTGTCCGCACGCCAGCTGACCTTCTCCTGCCTGATCGGACCGCTTCTGCTGAGTCACTTGACGCCCCGGAGCTGCCGCCGGCTGCCAGTGGGGTCTGATAACCACGAGGCGGCTCTCGCGTTGTTTAGGGCGTACCCGCGCGACTGGTCCTGATCGCGACTCCAAGCGTTTGGCTGGCCGCCTGCGCCGCCCCGCTGGTACGTCCGTCACGGTGGCAATTGAGGCCGTCGAGTCCATCGGCCATTGGCGCAGTCATCGAAACTGATCGTCGGCCTAGACGTTGTATAGGGTGAGGCAGGTGGCTAGACGTGGTGCTTGCGACGACTCTCCGCGGCTGGCACGTGCGATGGTTTTCTTTGATCGTCGCAGTGGCGGTGACTGGTTGCGGCCGGCCGCAAGCCAGCACCACGGCGTCCCCGATGAGTAGCCCTCCCACGAGGGCTGTGCCAACTCATGACCAGTCTGCTCCAACGGGGCTCAGCGGGGCTCTGCCAGTGGACGCCTCAGGCTGTCCCGTGATGTCGCCGATTCCAACCACCACAGTCGGGGAGTCTCAAACCGTGCCGAGCGGCGCGACTTCCCCAACTCCCGTCTCATCCTCGTCGTACGTCCCAAGCGTTTCCTTGACGCCGGGGCCGATCGACCTCGGTTCGATTTTCTCCGGCCAGAATTTCCGCATGCTGACACCGGAACAGGGCTGGGCCGTCGGTCCTCCCACCGGTCCCGCGGCAGCCGTCGAAGCGGTCCTCAAAACAGAGGATGGTGGGAGTCACTGGCGAAATGTCACCCCGCCTGGCTTTTCACCGTCCTTCGGTGTCTCCCAATGGATGGCTTACTTCCTGGACGTTTCCCATGCATGGGTCGCTTTTGTGCCGGCCACCCGGCAGTACCCACCATTGACGGCCGTAACCATCACGATCTATCGGACTGTGGATGCTGCGAGGACCTGGCAAACTGCCTCGTTCACGGCACCGGAGGGACAGGTGGAGCTCATCGATTTCGCTGACCAACTCCACGGGTGGATTCCTTACCTCGTCACCAATGGCGGCATCGCGCTATACCGCACGACCGACGGAGGTATCCACTGGGACTGCGTTGGTGGCGTGCCCGCACCACCGCCGCCCTGCCAGTCCTTGCTTCCGTTCTTCTCATTCAGCGATGCGTCGACCGGTTGGGCAGCCGGACGCTGTTATCAGAGCGGCGGCTCAGCATACTTCCAGGTGAGCTACGACGGCGGGAGGACGTGGCAGCCGCTGGCCCTACCGCATCCCAACAACTATCCTGACCCCTGCCCATGCATGACATACACCACACTGCCCACTTTTACCTCATCGCAAGACGGCTGGTTCACGCTTAGCGTCGGGACTGAGACACCGGTCTGCGACCCCAACGGGGACTGCACGACCAACCCGGTTCCGAAGCTGGTTATTGTCTATGCCACGGACGATGCTGGCAAGACCTGGCTGCCTGTGACGCTTCCCGCTCCCGCCGGGACAGTCGCGTTCGCCGATAACCGGGACGGCTTCTTTGCGGGAAGAACGCTGAAGCCTGGCGCCACCCCGCCCAGCGGTCACGAACTCCGACCCTGGGAGACGAGCTTCGCCGGCCTCTGGATGACCTCCGACGGGGGCCGCACCTGGACCAACGTTCCGACGGACGCCAATTTGCCGCCTGGGAAACTCCAATTTGTCACGGCGTCCACTGGCTGGTTCAGCTCTGATCCTACGCAGACGGGTCAGGGTCCGGTCACCAACCATCCCGTGCTCTTCAGGACGGTCGACGGTGGCCACAGCTGGCAGCAGCTGACCCCGATGCTAATTGGTTGAAGCAGCCTAAGGCCAAAGGATGGGGTTGTCCGCCGGGCGGCTACTCCCCGGTTTGTCCGTCCACTGACTCCCGGAGGAGGTCAGCATGACCGTTGTGCCGCCCGTACTCCTCGATCATGTGGACCAGGATCCATCGCAGGCTCGGTGCGCTCCCGTCAGGCCAGGTGCGCCGGGCCAGCCGCTCCAGGCCGCCGCCGGTTAGCGCCTCCGCGACCAGGGTTCGGGAGCAGGCCACGGCGTCCTGCCAGAGCGCTAGCAGCTGCTCGGGTGGGTCCTCGGCGGCCGAGTGCCATTCTCAATCGGGGTCGGCCTTCCAATCCACCGTGTCCCACGGCGGTGACTTGGGTCGCCCGTGCAGCGACTGAGAGAACCAGTTGTCCTCGACGTAGGCCAGGTGCTTGAGCAACCCGCCCAGGGTCATCTTCGAGGCGCCGACCTTCGCCCTCAGGACGGCCGTCCTTGTCCACCTGGTCATTGGCGGAATGTACCAGAACGGCCGCGTGTCTAAAGTGGCTAAATTGGCACAATGACAGGCTCCGTAGATGGAGTCGGTCGACCAGTCGCCCGAACTACGCTGAGGCGCTTCGACGCTACCGTCGCGCTGATCATCGTGTTCGTTTCGGTCGGGCTTTGGGCGTCGGTCGGAACCGTTAGGTACAGGGTCGCCACGGCTCCATTTCCCAGCAGCTTCACTCTGCTGGCCCGAGCAGAAGGTGTGTTGGCTGGGCAAGTGAACCTGGATGGAACCGCCTGCCTCTGGCTCGGCGACCAGCATCATAGGATGGCGCTTTCTTGGCCTTGGGGCTATACAGCTCGCGCGACTCCGGCGGCGGTGGCCTGGAGCTGGGCGCACCTCGGTCCAATGGCTCACCTTGCCGTATACGACGAACGCGGCAGGCGAGTGGCCGCGATCGGTCAGCGAGTCGCCATGGCCGGTGGACTTGAACCCGAAGGAGTTCGATCGATCGTCGGCTGTTCCGGCTTCTCTGGATACTGGGGAGTCGGGATGGTGGTCAGTGTGAGTTAGCGGCGTGGCTCACCGCGCAGGCTCGGCGAAGCCGGATCTAGCGCAACGCCGCAACGAGCGTTCGAGGTTATCAGCGCGTCGAGCGGTTTTTCCACTGCCCAAACGATGTAACCACGTGGCGGCACGGACGTTATTTCGGTCAGTGCGCGGCCAGCTAATCCTCGTCGCGAGTACAACGCTTTGCCTGGGAGCCTGTGCGGCTTTTCGCGGTCCCGCCGCCGAGAACCCAAAGGTGATTCCATGGGTTTCGACCCGCGACACCTACCACCCCAACGAAATCACCTCCCCTCGGGTGCTCCTCTCGTCTGTCGAGGCAGCCAGCGCGATCAAGGCTACGGTCGCTCAGGTGGAGCCGCTGCTGCTGCCCACAGCGATCCCAGCAGGGTCAGACGCGTACGTGGCTGCCAATCGCAGTCGTTTCAACGTGACCTACGTCAGTAAGGCTGCCGGCCAGCGCGTGTTCGTCAGCGTTGGGACGACGGACCAGCCGCCTCTGGGGCCACGTTCTGCCGTCTCGACTACGACCTTCCGCAAGACGGTTGCCCGCTACGGCGTCGATGAGCCATCCCTGGCAGGCAGCTACCGCTCACTGATGTGGACCGAGCCAGGCACCTGGACCACGCCGGTTCCCGCGACAGGCATTCCGTATTTCCTGAGTGCGACGGGCATGTCGGATGCGCAGTTCTGGCAGCTGGCTGGATCCATGGATGTGATCCCTTGGCCGCCCGCTCCCACGCCCTGCGCGTCCGCTGACCTGGCAGCCGTCTATGGGGGAGGGATGGGTGCCACGGGGCACATCATCAACTCCGTCCTGCTCGCCAATACGGGAAGGGCAGCGTGCTCACTCCAGGGGACTCCCCAGCTCTCGCTTGTGGCGCCGGACGGTTCGGCGGCAGCGACTCGCCAGGTCGATGCGAACCCGATGGACCCGCTGCCTGCAGCCCCCGTGGTATTGCAGCCTGGATTAGCGGCTCCGCAGCCTCACAGCCAGGTCCCTGGCGCGGCGATGTTCTTCTTCGAGTGGTACGACTGCCCAGACCAAGCCGTGTCGGTCAATGGCTTGCTCGTTGTCTTGCGGGGCGGCGGAGGGAGGCTCGCGATGCCGGCCGGCCCGCCTGGGCCGGAAGGGCTCCGCTCATCGCGGTGCGACGATCCTTCCCAGGGACACGTCCTCTACGTCGGACCGTTCCAGCCGACACCGTCGACCGTGCCGTCGCCGGCCCCGCCCGCCCAGCTGGCGGTGGCCATCCATGCCCCGGCCACCGCCGTCCCCGGACAGCAGCTTCACTACCAGGTGACCCTGACCAATGTGTCCGGTGCGCCGTTCCACTTCGATGCGTGCCCGCCCTATCGAGAGGCCATGGATACAGTGCCAGCAAAAAAGGTGCTCGGCATGTACGAGCTGAACTGCGTCCCAGTCGGCACCCTCGGATCGAGTGGCTCGGTGACCTTCGCCATGGAGCTCGAGATCCCCGCAGGCGCACCGACCGGTCTCCAGGAGCTGTCCTGGCGCTACGGCACCTTCCTCACCGACGGCAGTGCAACGACGGCAATCACAATTAGCGCCCGTTGACGCTTGACTGGCTGGCGCCTAACCGTGCTGACGTTAAGATCCCTGGAATAGAGCAAGCGCAAATTCGCTTTTCATAACCGAAGGCATGGAACCGTACGAAATCCTGGAACGCTACAACACCATCGCGGTCGTGGGCCTATCCCGCGACCCCGGCAAGAGCGCGCACAGCGTGCCGCGGACGCTCCAGGCGGCCGGCTTCCGCACCATTCCGGTCAACCCCTATGCCGACACCCTGCTGGGCGAGAAGGTCTATCGCCGGCTGGCGGACATCCCCGAACCGATTGAGGTGGTCGAGGTCTTCCGGCCGTCGGCAGAGGCCGCCGAGGTGGCCCGGCAGGCAGTGGCCGTGGGCGCCAAGGCTCTCTGGCTGCAGCTCGGGCTCACCTCACCCGAGGCGCGGGCCATCGCCGAGGGTGCCGGGCTGGAGTACGTCGAAGATCGCTGCATGGCGGTGGAGCGGGCGATCCATCGGATCACCAAGCACCCGCTGGTCGGCTGATGAGCGAGCTGGACGACTTCCGCAAGGCCAAGGATGACTTCTTCGGCCACGATCCGCAGTCACCGTTGACCCCAGAGCAGCGCCGGGATTTCGGGGGCCTGCTCTATTACCCGGAGAATCCGGCGCTGGTGGTAAAGGGCAGCCTCGACCGGGACGTCGAGGCGGGCGAGGTTCCCATGGAGGCGACTGGTGGTGGCGAGCAGGTGTACACGCGCGCTGGGATCCTGCGATTCGCTGTGGATGGGCAACCGGCCCAGCTCACGCTTTTTGCGCAAGAGGACCAGCATGAGCTGTTCGTGCCGTTTCGGGACTCAACCTCGGGCAAGGACTCCTACCCGGCGGGCCGCTATCTGGAGGTTGAACCGCCGGACGCGAGCGGCCAGGTTAGCGTCGACTTCAATCTCGCCTACAACCCGTACTGCGCCTACAACCCCGAATACAGCTGTCCGTTGCCGCCGGTGGAAAACTGGCTCAAGGTGCCGATCGGGGCAGGCGAGAAAACGTTTTCGCACTAGCCCCCGTCCCGTAAGCTGGGCGGGTTGATTTCGTTACCAGCCCAGATGCAGCGAACCGTCGACTTCGTCACCTCCCTGCTGGTGACCGCGTTTGTGGGAGCCGTCCTGCTGCTCCTGATATACGAGACCTGGGCGCTGTTCACCGGCAACGTGCCCATCACCAACGCGGTCCGCGGGGCGATCCACGAGTTTCCAGGATGGGCCTTCGTCATCGCCATCGTGACCGGCATGGTGCTGGGCCATTTCTTCTGGGGCGGGCCAGGCATGGCGCTCCGGCGGCTGCAGGGCCGATAGATGCACGTCACGCCGGAAGCCATCCTCTCCCTGATTGCCACTCTATTCGTGGCAGCCATCTTCGCGCTCATGGTCAACGAGCTGGTCGCGCTGGCGCGCGGCCAAGCGCCGCTGGCCGATCGCATCCGGGCCCTGATCCAGCAATATCCGCGGACCGTGATTGCGCTGGCCGTGGTGATCGGCATGGTCCTCGGCCATCTCGTCTGGCCCTGACCGCCGGCCGGCACTACCCCGTGCTGGCCGACCCGGATCCGGAGGAGACCGATTGTGGAGTCTGCTCGTACCACCTGAGCACGCGCATGGCCCGGAGGGTGTTCCACCGGCTCGGTCTCCCCTCGCCCTCGTCCAGCGCGAAGTGCAGCTGGCCGGGATGGGGATTCTCGAGGGGCCAGCGGCCGTCCGCATCGCGCTTGGACTCGACCAGGTCGACCGCCTCGGCCACCCTCTCGTCCGGAGTGGCACCGGCCGCGCGCAGGTAGTCGAGACCTCGGAGCACGTCGTAGTGCCAGTAGGTCGGGTAGGAGAACTGCGTCCAGGCCGCGGGGCGACCGGTCTTACGGTCCTGGTCGATCACCTCACCGGTCGACTGCCGGCGACGCATCCGCCGCTCGAGGAAATACTCCTCGCCGCGGAGGCGGGCGGCGCGCACCTCGGGTGGGCCCCCCGTGGCTCGCTCGTGTTCCAGCAGGCCTTCCAGCACGTCGATCGTGGTGTGGAATGACCCCCGCGTCGATCCATTCTCCTGCTCGCAGTTCCACCCGCCATCGCTCATCTGCTCACCAAGGAGCCGGTGCACGATGCCCCGGACGTCCTCGCCGAAGTAGGCTCCGAGCGCCACGGTCCGGCCGTTGATGCATGGCTCCACCTCGCCCGTGAAGAAGGGCTCGCCGTCGTGCTCCCATCTGCAGTGCTCGCGGATCAGGCGGACAGCGCGGCGCGCTCCTGCGCTGGCAGGATCAAGACCGAATGCCTGCAACAGGGCCAAGCTCCAGGTGGTGGAGGTCCATTCGGGGAAGAGGGTGCCTTGCCGATCGGGTGGCAGTGATTGCCACCACTTGGCGGCGGCGGTGGAGGTAAACGTTGGGGTGCCGCCATCCCACTGGCCATTCTGGCGCTGGAGGGCGAGCAACCGTGCGCCCCAGCCCTCGGTGGCGACCCGGGCACGCTCGGCCGCGACGTGCTCCTCGGGCGCATCCGTAAGGTCACGCATCACCTGCCAGCGGATCGCCGGGTCGGAGTCCAACAGCCACGCGACGACGTCCATTCGGTTCTCCCTCCTCCGGGAATGATAGCTAGGGACTAGCCCGGCCTCGCTCGCTGCCGGCCGGCCCGGTTTATGGCCCGCCATTTCTTTGACTCCTCGAGCCGGAGCCGGTGATTGGCGCGCACGGCAAGGGAGCGCACCTCGCGCTCGAGCTTGCGGTAGCCGGCGAAGCGCTCCGGGGCGAGGCTCCCATCGGCGAGGGCTTGCCGCACCGCGCAATCCGGTTCCGCCTCGTGCCGGCAGTCGTTGAATCGGCAGCGGGTCGCCAGCTGCCGGATGTCGTCGAAGACCTGGTCCAGGCTCGCCTGATCGGCCCATAGCTGCAGTTCGCGCAGGCCGGGCGTATCGATCAGCATCCCGCCGCCAGGCAGGACGAGCAACTCACGGTTCGTGGTGGTGTGGCGGCCCCGGCCGTCGCGGCGCAGGGTATTGGTCGGCAGCGTGCCCTGGCCGATCAGGCGGTTGATCAGGCTCGACTTCCCAACGCCGGACGATCCCACCAGCACCGCGGTCTCGCCGGCCACGAATTGCTGCCGCAGGGTCGCGATGCCCTGGCCAGTCACCGCGCTGCAGGCAAGGACGGGAACGCCCGGAGCCAGCCCACTGACCTGATCGATCAGCGCATCGATCGAGGGCGCCAGGTCAGCCTTGGTCAGCACGATGACGGGCGACGCGCCACCGTCCCAGACGATGGCGAGGTACCGTTCGAGCCGGCGTGGGTTGAAGTCGTCGACCACGGCGCTGACGATGCAGACGCGATCGACGTTGGCCACCATCACCTGCTGCTCCGCAACCTCGGACGCGGCCTTGCGAGAAAGGGAGGTGCGCCGTTCCAGGACGGCCTGGATGGCGCGGGCCTTCAGGACGACCCAGTCTCCCACGGCCGGCAGGGACGCGGCGCTGGCCGCCTCGTGTCTCAGCCGCCCGGTGATGGAGGCGCGCAGGTCGCCGTGTTCGGTCGACACGGTAAACGCCGTGCCGAAGCCGGCGACCACGCGGCCCGGGACCAGGCCCTCCTGGTCATAGTTCGCGAATCGTGCCTCGAACCAGGGCGACCAGCCCAATTCCGCGAGGCGACTGACTGCATGCATGCGAAATCCTCCAAATGGGTTGACGGAAAACGACCGTCGAAACCGCCGGGAGGACCGCGATGCGGCTAGCGGGAACCTCTGGAGGCGGCCGACGAATTCGTGGCAAGGATCAAGGGCACACGGGTCATCTGGCATCACCTCCTCGATTGATCGGTGCGGGCAGCTTAGCGGGCTACACAACACCCGTCAAGGCGCCCCTCCCCTGCCCCTCCCCAGGGGGGAGGGGATTTTCTTGAGGCCCTTCCGTGAGGAGGGAACTGCTTACGGGTACCCTAGCCAGGAGTTGTGACGGCCGATAGCAAGCGGATTCTCATCAACCAGGCGCTGCGGGGTTTTGCCTATGGGTTCGGCGCCGTCCTGCTCGGCGCGTCCCTTCAGGCTCGCGGCTGGTCGAGCGTCCAGGTCGGCTTTCTATTGACCACAATCATCGCGGGGATCGCCGTGATGTCCATCGTCGTCGGGACGATGGGGGACCGGATCGGCCGCCGCCGCCTGTACGCGGCGCTCTTCCTGCTGATGGCCGCGGCCGGGACCGTGTTTGCGCTGACCAATCAGATCTGGCTCCTGCTGCTGGCCGCGCTCACCGGCACCCTGTCGACGGACGTGGTGGAGGCTGGTCCGCTCTCTTCGCTGGAAGTCGTGATGCTGCCGACCGGCCTGACTGGAAACGCGAGGACACGCATCTTTGGCACCTACAACACGGTGGCGGTGCTGGCCGGTTCGACCGGCGCACTGCTGGCGGGCGGGCCCGCGCTGCTGCGTCGGGTCTGGCCCGGGGTTCCTGCGGACCAGCGTCAAGGCGGCGCGCTCTGGGCGACCGCTCGGCCGTTCGCGCCCGGCGGTGCTGCGCCTGGCTGCCCTCTTCAGCGTGGATGCCTTCGCCGGCGGGTTCATCGTGCAGAGCTTTATCGCCTACTGGTTCCGGCTCCGATTCGGCGTCCCGCTGGAAACGCTTGGGCTGATCTTCTTCCTGGTCGGTCTGCTTCAGGCGGCGTCATTCGCGGCCGCCACCCGGCTGGCGGGACGCATCGGGTTGTTGAACACGATGGTGTTCACCCATCTGCCGTCGAACCTGCTGCTGGCCGCCATTCCACTGGCACCCACCTTTCCTCTGGCGCTGGCGTTGCTTTTCGCCCGCTTCGCTCTGAGCCAGATGGACGTACCCACCCGGCAGGCCTACGTGCTCGCGCTGGTCGACCCCGAGGAGCGCACCGCGGCCATCGCGTTCACGAATACCGCCCGATACGTCGTCCGGCCACTGGCTCCGGTACTGGCCGGGGTCGCCCAGCAGATCTCCCTGGGGCTGCCCTTCATCCTGGCTGGCTCGATCAAGGCCGGCTACGACCTGGTCCTGTGGGGCAGCTTTCGCGGTCGCGCTATAGTCCCAACTGAGGCAGAGTCCCGACAGGAGGGGAAAAGGTGGCCACCACCGCAGTGAAGCACTACCAGATGTTCGTGGGTGGGCAGTGGACGGATGCGACCGGCGGGGAAACCCAGGCCGTGGTGAACCCGGCGACCGGCGAGGTCATGGCCGAGGTCCCCAAGGCGACCGAAGCCGACGTGGAGCGAGCGGTGGCGGCCGCCCGTAAGGCGTTCGAGACCTGGGGAGAGACGACGCCCAGGGAACGCAGCGAGCTGCTGCTCAAGCTGGCCGATGCCCTGATCGAGCACGGCGACGAGTTCGGCGACCTGGAATCGGAGAACGTGGGCAAGCCCCGGGCGCTCTTCATGTCCGAGGAGCTGCCCGTGTGCGCCGACCACTTGCGATTCTTTGCCGGCGCCGGGCGCATCCTGGAAGGCAAGGCGACCGGCGAGTACATGCGCGGGTTCACCAGCATGATCCGCCGCGAGCCGCTCGGCGTGGTGGGCTCGATCACGCCGTGGAACTATCCGCTGATGATGGCCGTCTGGAAGATCAGTCCGGCGCTGGCGGCGGGCAACTGTGTCGTGCTCAAGCCGTCCGGCTGGACGCCGCTGACCTCACTCCGGCTGGCCGGGCTGGCGGCGGACATCTTCCCGCCCGGGGTGCTCAACGTCATCACCGGCGAAGGCCGCGTTGCAGGGGCGGCTCTCGTGCGGCACCCCGGAGTGGCCATGGTGTCGCTGACCGGGGATACCGCGACTGGGAAGGAGATCGCCCGCTTGGCGTCGGACACGGTCAAGCGCGTCCACCTCGAGTTGGGCGGCAAGGCGCCGGTGGTCGTTTTCGACGATGCCGACCTGGAGGCGGTCAGCCAGGGGATCAAGATCGGCGGCTTCTTTAACTCCGGGCAGGACTGCACGGCGGCCACTCGCATCGTGGCCGGATCTCGGATCTATGACAATCTGCTGGCGACGCTGGTCCCTGCAGTCGAGTCGATCAAGGTTGGCGATCCCCTCCAAGATGGGATCGACATGGGGCCGATGGTCTCCAAGAGACAACTGGAGACGGTCGAGGGATTCGTGGACCGGAGCCGGCAGAAAGGGGCGACGATCCTGACCGGCGGATCACGGCTCGATCGGCGCGGATATTTCTACCAGCCCAGCGTGGTGGCCAACGTGAACCAGGACTCAGAGATCGTCCAGAAGGAGGTCTTTGGGCCAGTGGTGACCGTCCAGCGTTTCAAGGATGACGACGAGGCCATTGCCTGGGCGAACGACGTCCCGTACGGGCTAGCCGCCTCGGTCTGGACCCGCGACTTCAAGCGCGCCATGAACGCGTCCCGCAAGCTCCAGTTCGGAACCGTGTGGATCAACACCCACATCCCCCTGGTCAGCGAGATGCCGCACGGCGGTTACAAGCAGAGCGGCTATGGGAAGGACCTGTCGGTGTATTCCCTGGAGGACTACACCCAGATCAAGCACGTGATGGCGGCGATTACCTAGCCGAGACCCCCTCCCCGACCCTCCCCGCAAGGGGGAGGGAGACCTGAACCCGCAAGGGGGAGGGAGACCTAAACCCGCAAGGGGAAGGCGTAGTGCGACGAGACCCTGTCCACGACCCTTCCCGCAAACGGGGAGGGGGAGATCTTGGGCGATGGTAGGTTGTTTAGAACTCGGCTTTCCGCAGCAACCACCGCTCGAAGAAGACGCTCGTCACGCGCCATCCCGCGGGGGTGCGCTCGACCAGCTCCAGCTCGCCCAGCCGGCGCAGCGCCACCCGGATGGCGTTGGCATTGGCCACGTCGACCTGCGCCATCATCTGCCGCGAGTAGACGTCCGCCACCGGACCGCGCACGAGCACTTCGAGCAGGCGCTGCTGGGAGGGGGCCAGCTTGTCGTAGTTCTCCGCGAAGTCCTCGGCCTGCAGGCTGACCACCCGGTCCAGCGCCCGCTCCGCCGTCGCCTCGGTAATGCGCCGGCCGGGCTCCTCGAAGGCCCAGAAAGCCAGTTGCTGGACGTCGTTGGGAATGCCGCGGGCGATCCGGTAGATGGCGGCCGCCACGGCTGGGGCCAGCTCCTTTTTGGCCGATTCCGCCCGCGCGATCAGGAACCGCGTCATCAGGTCTTCCGGGATGGGCGCCAGGCTGATGCGGGTTCCGACGCGCAGCAGCGGCGCGCCCGGACCGGTGGAGAGCTCCTCCATCAAATGCCGCTTGCTGCCGGCAAAGACGAGGCTGACCTGTTCCAGCTCGTCGACCAGGGTCTTGAAGACGCCTGCCAGTCCATCATCGATCTCGGCCACCCGCTGGAACTCGTCGATCACCAGGCTCACCGGATGGCTCCGGACGCCCAGGCGCACCAGCATCCGTAGCACGTCGCTGATGATGTCGCTCCAGTCGGTGCTAGCGGAAGCCGGGGTCAGGGTCACGGTCAGCCCGGTGTGGCTGACCTCCAGGGACACGCCCGCCCGCACGCGGGCCAGGTGCTCGCGGAGCAGCTCGGTCCGCCCATCCAGCCAGCCCATGGCCTCATGGGCGATCCCGGTCGCCAGCGTCTGGGCGACCTGGCGGCGGCTGCTGCAGCCAATCAGGTTCACCATGGCGCTCCGACCCTTGGCTTGACGGACGTCCTGCACGGCCCGCTTCAGCAGGGACGTCTTGCCGTAGCGCCGGGGGGAGAGGAGGACAGCGTTTTGGCCCTTCAGCATGCAGGTGACCAGGGCCCGCAACTCGGTCGCCCGGTCGGTGAAGCGATCCCCGCTGACCGGCGAGCCATAGTGGAACGGGTTGGTCATGACTCTATGATAACGATCGTTATAATAACGGCCACTATCATATGACCGCGGACCCCTTCCGGATCGAGATCCTGGCCGAAACCGAGCTGGCCGCCATCCGGCCGTTGCTGGCCGAGTTGATCCTGGAGGAGCAGCGCCACTACGAGCATCCGCAGCTGACGCCCGAGGTGGTGGCCCAGGACGTGCGCCGCCCGGTGCGGCCACACTTTACCGGCGAGAACATCATCTTTGGGGCCCGCGACGGACAGGACCGGGTGGTGGGGCTGTGCTGGTGCGTACTGTTCGATCCGGGCACCGGCCTGGAGGCCGAGGTAGCGGAGGTCTTCGTGGAGCGCCCGTATCGGAACCAGGGCCTGGCTGCCGCCCTGCTCCGCCAGGCAGTGCAATTGTTCCGCGACCGCGGCGTCACCTTTGCATGCGTCTGGACCCGGGAGACCAATCCGCAGGCGGTACGGCTCTACGAGCAGGCCGGATTTGCGAGAACGGAACAGCTGGTCCTGACCTGGCTGCCGCTGCCCGACCGGTAGACTGGGCTGGCAGCGATGGCGACTGAGCCGCAGTATTTGCCGCCACCGGAACCGGTTCCCTCAGTCGCGCCCGTCGAACGACGGGCTCCGCGGCGGCGGGGCGCCGGCATCCTGGTCCCGGTCGTGGTCGCCGCCCTGGTGGGCGCGCTGGCCGGCTCGGGAGCGACCATCATCACCGCTCAGCAGCTGAACCATCCGACGGCCCCCGGCAGTGCGCCACCGCCGCCCCTGGCTCAGATCACCAACACCCTCACCGAAGAGTCGGCCGTGATCAACGTGGCCAAGCAGGCCGGCAAAGCGGTGGTGGAGATCAAGACCCAGATCGTGGATCCGACCCTGCTGGTGGAGCAGGAACAACACGCCATCGGGTCCGGGTTCATCATCTCGAGCGACGGCTACATCGTGACCAACAACCACGTGGTGGAGAACGCCCGCCAGCTGAAGGTCATCCTGCGTGACCAGAAGACGGTCTATGACGCCACCATCGTAGGGACCAGCCCCGACGACGACATCGCCGTGCTCAAGGTCAACGCCACCAACCTCCCGACGCTCAAGTTTGGCAACTCCTCGGCGCTGGAGGTCGGCCAGCTGGCCATCGCCATCGGGAGTCCCCTGGGCGAGCAGAACAGCGTCACCAAGGGGGTGATCAGCGCGCTCCACCGCTCGATCAAGATCCTCAACCAGTCGAGCGGCGTCGAGGAAACCATCCTGAACGCCATTCAGACCGACGCGTCCATCAACCCGGGCAACAGCGGCGGGCCGCTGTTGAACTCGGCCGGGGACGTGATCGGGATCAACTTTGCCATCGAGCAGGCCTCTTTCGGACCGGGGCTGGGTTTCGCGCTCAACGGCAACACGGCCCACGACGTGGCCCAGGAACTGATCAAGACCGGGCACATCAACCGCCCCTACCTGGGCGTGACCTACGCCATGGTCGATGAGACGACCGCCACCGCCAACGGCATCCCGGTCGGCGCGCTGGTGCAAGCCATCGATGCTGGGTCGCCGGCGGCCCGGGCCGGGTTGCGCGTCAAGGACGTGATCACGGCGGTCAATGGCCAGAGCCTCGATGACGCGCACCCGTTGAAGGACGTGCTGCGCCAGTTCCATCCGGGCGATCACGTGACCCTGACCGTGCAGCGCAGCACGCAGAAGCTGAGCCTGGACGTGGCGCTGGGCACGCACCCCTGATCGTCGCCGGCGTCCCCACGCCCTCGACCCTTATCGACCAGGCCGTCCGCCGGGCTGCTCCCGGCCTGCCAGGACTGGCCGCGGTCACGCTGCCGGCGCTGGTGGTAGAACGGACCGCCAACCCGGCCCACGGCGACTACAGCATCACCCTGCCCCTCAAGCTGGCCCGCGAACTGCACCGCAAGCCCACCGAGATTGCCGCCGGGCTGGCGGGCCGGCTGTCGTTGCCCGCCGGATTCGCCGATGTGGAGATCGCCCCACCCGGATTCATCAACCTTCGGCTGCGGCCGTCGTGGCTACAGGCCCAGGTCGAGCCCATCGCCGGAGCGGGCGCCGGCTGGGGTCGAAGCGACCTGGGCCATGAGCTCCCCGTCCAGGTGGAGTTCGTCAGCTCAAACCCGACCGGGCCTCTCCTCTTCAGCCACGCCCGCGGTGCGGTGGTCGGCGACGTGGTCGCCCGGCTGCTGGAGGCGACCGGCTTTGCGGTGCAGCGCGAGTACTACGTCAACGATGCCGGCAACCAGGTCCGGCTCTTTGGCGAATCGATCCAGGCCGCCATCGGCGGCCAGCCGGCGCCCGAGGGCGGGTACCGGGGCGCCTACGTGGAGGAGATTGCCCGCGCCGCTGCTGCCAAGCTGGGAAAGAGTGCCACGGTCCAGGCGCTGGCCGAGTTCGGCATCGCCGCCAACCTGGAGTCGATCCGCCGTGACCTCGATCGCCTGCGGATTGCCCACCACGCCTGGTTCTCGGAGCGGTCGCTCTATCAGGGATGGGACCAGGACACCCTGGCCAAGCTGCGCAGCCTGGGGCGGGTGGTGGAGCGCGACGGCGCGGTGTGGTTTGTCACCGGGGGGGACAAGGACGAGGTGCTCTACAAGCGCACCGGAGAGCCGACCTACTTCGCGGCGGACATCTTTTATCACCGCGACAAGCTGGAGAAGCGCGGCTACCAGCGGGTGGTCGATGTCTGGGGAGCCGACCACCAGGGGCAGGTCAACCGGCTCAAACAGGCGCTGGAGGTCCTGGGCATCGACCCGGCCCGGCTGACGGTGATCCTGGTGCAGCTGGTCTCGGTCAGGCGCGGCCCGGAGATTGTGCGCATGTCGAGGCGATCGGGGGTGGGCATCACCCTGGAGGAGATGATCGACGAGGTCGGTCCCGATGCCGTGCGCTACTTTTTCCTGCTGCGCTCGTCAGACGCGCACATGGAGTTCGATGTGGACCTGGCCAAGCAGCAATCCAACGAGAACCCGGTGTTTTACGCGCAGTACGCCCATGCTCGCCTCAGCAATGTCCGGAAATTCGGAGCCGCGGTGCAGGCGGCGCCCGCTTTTGAGCGATTGGACAGCGAGTGGGAGCTGG
>WNFE01000822.1_pt1 | contig 22236 bp, 23 predicted proteins | sample 5400451 | NCBI WGS metagenome assembly WNFE01 (sample SAMN13153344, study PRJNA577476) | soil metagenome | isolation source: 200 cm saprolite under Douglas fir tree site 2 hole 2 | place: USA:California | collected 2015-04-18
TGCTAAGGGCGGCAAAACCGGTATTGGGAGCCGAAACTTAGGAATGGGGCTAGCCTGTTAACTACAATGGTAATATACAGCCAGCAAACTCCGTCCCAGGAGACGATACGGCGCGCCCTGCGGGAGTTCCAATTAACGGTGGATGACAAGCAAGTCCTTCAAATTCAACAATATATAAGGCTCCTTTTGACTTGGAATGAGCACGTGAACCTGACAGCTATCCGGGACCCGCTGGAAATCCTCTACAGACACTTCTGCGAGAGCATGTACGCGGCTATATCGGTGCCATTGGGGGAAGGTCGGCTCGCCGACGTGGGCTCAGGTGGCGGTTTTCCGGGGCTTCCACTGAAGATTATTCAGCCCCAACTGAAGGTTTTCCTCGTGGAGTCGAACGTCAAGAAGGCTACTTTTCTTGCGGAAGTTGTTCGTGATCTTGGGCTTACGGACGCTCGAGTCCTCGTGAGCCGCTATGAAGAACTCAGCGAGGAAATGGCACCTCTCGATTGGGTCTGCTCGAGAGCTGTCGGCGAATTTGGGCGTTTTCTAGAGTGGGCAGGGTCGGAACGGATTGCTGCGAAACAAGTCGTTTTGTGGATTGGCGGGCGCGATCTCGAGGAGATTCAGAAGAGGCGAGACTGGCAATGGAGGGAACCTGTCAAGGTGCCGCATTCCCTGCGCAGGTATTTGCTTGTCGGAACAAAGAAGGCTTGAGCGCCTTGCGCAAGAGACTTCAGAGAGCGCCGCAATACTTTTTCTCAAGCGGAACTCTGCCAATGTGATGGGCGTTTCGTGCCAGTGTTCCACGTGAAACACTTTTCCTAGCCGTTCGATAGGTCCCAATATGTGTTCCACGTGGAACGTTCGCCGCTGATCGCAGGCACTCCGTTCCACGTGAAACAACTTGCATCTTGCAGCCGGCTTTGTTAAATTTTCGCCCGCTGGGGGATAGATTGGCGCGGATTATTGCCGTAGCAAATCAAAAAGGTGGGGTTGGGAAAACCACGAGTGCCGTTAATCTAGCTGCCTGCCTCGCTACTGCAGAACAATCCACGCTCCTTGTGGATTGCGATTCCCAGGCAAATGCCACGGCTGCCATTGGTTTTGTCAAGGACTCTTCCCGCAGAACGCTTTACCACGCGCTGATTTTGAATGAGCCCTTCGAGAAAATTGTTCAAAAATCCCAAGTCAGCGGGCTAGATGTCATCCCGGCAGACAAAAACCTGGCAGGCGCGGCCATTGAGCTGGTGGGAGCAGAGAATCGGGAGTACAGACTCCGAGGCATTCTGAACCAGGCTCGGGATTCATACAAATTCATTCTACTGGATTGCCCGCCGGCGCTCGATCTGCTGACACTGAACGCTCTGGTTGCAGCAGATGCGGTTTTGGTGCCGATTCAATGCGAATACCTTGCTTTGGAAGGCGTGTCCGAGTTGCTGGACACACTGATGAGGATCCGGCGGACCCTAAACGCGGGGTTGGAGATTGAGGGAATCCTCTTGACGATGTTCGATGAACGCACAACCCTATCAAGGCAGGTTGCGACCGATTTGCGCAGTTTCTTTGGAACGCAGATCTTTCAAAGCTTGATTCCACGAAATGTACGCCTCGCGGAGGCACCCAGCTTCGGAAAACCAATCATATTGTACGATATTCACAGTAAGGGGGCCGAGAGTTACACCCAACTCGCCCGGGAGGTCATCGCCAATGCCGAGAAACGCGTTGGGACGGGGGCTCGGAGCGCTCATTCGGGAGCCTGAGCCCAAGCTACAAACTCCGCCAGCTTCACCTCAGGGCTCTGCTGCGATTGCAGCTGGTGCCGCAGCAACCCAGGCGCGTGAAAGCCTGGCTTCGGGTCCTTTGCAAGTCGACATTGACCTGATCGATCCAAGCCCATTTCAGCCTCGCACGCGCTTTTGTGAAGAAACTCTTGAAGAGCTAACACGCTCGATCCTTGCAAGCGGGATAATTCAGCCCTTGGTATTGCGCCCAATAGGGAACCGCTTCCAATTGATTGCCGGTGAGCGGCGCTGGCGCGCAGCGCAGCGAGCAGGCCTCACAAAGGTCTCCGCAATAGTTCGTCCAGTCCCCGACGAATTGGCGTTGGAAATGACGCTCGTTGAGAACATTCAACGGGAAGACCTGAACGCCATCGAGGCGGCGCGGGCGTTTGAGAGGCTGATACTCGAGTTTCAGCTCACGCAGGAAAGAGTTGCCGAGAGAACTGGCAAGGACCGCGCAACGGTCGCGAATGCGGTGCGCCTTTTGAAACTGGAGCCGAAGATTCAGGACTGGATTGAAGAAGGAAAGCTTACGGCCGGCCACGGCCGAGCGTTGCTTGCGGTCGCGGACGCGCAACTGCGTATGCGCTATGCGCAGCGTGCTGCCCGCGGCGGGCTGACGGTCCGGCAGATCGAACGGCTGGCATCGCGGCGATCGCGCAGCGGGAGCATACCGACGGAAGTACACTTGGATGCAAACATTCGTTCTGCCCTGGAGGAGTTGCAGCGCCACCTCGGAACTAAGGTTCTTCTGCGGCAAAAGACGAAGCTACGACCGGGACAACTCGTGGTCGAATTTTACGACGATGCTCAGTTAATGGGGATTTATGATCGCCTGATGAAGTGATGCGCCGGCCCTTTGTGAGGTAAGCCGTCCGTTCGTTCACCCGTATCCTTTCGACAACTCAAATTTTCTGATACGTTGACTTGTGCGGAGTCGGCGCTAAAGTGGAAGAGTCTCGCCTGGAGAAGATCATGGCTTGGCAGTGGCCCGGTGCTTCGAAGGATGGCGCTCACGAAGAGTGGACCGGATTTATTGATCAGGGCGTCACACTCGAGGGAACGCTTCAAGTCACGGGCATGTTCCGAATCGACGGAAATGTAAAAGGCAACATCATCTCGGAACAAACTGTGGTGCTGGGCGATGGCGCCAAGGTCGAAGGTCAAATAGAAGGAAACCGCGTTGTGATCTCGGGACGCTTCGATGGCGTAATCTTCGCCAAGGGACGCGTCGAAATCCAGGCCAAAGGTGTGGTGACGGGTGAGGTACATTCCCCGTGCATGGTAATCGACCCAGGCGGGATCTTCGATGGGCGGTGCCACATGCTCGCTTCTTCTGACGCAGCTTCTACGGTGACTATCCCCATCCGCGCAGTAGGCCAGGGCTGAAATCTCCTCGAGCCACAAACCCGCCATTAAGCTGAAAATTAGCCAATTGGATTGAGGGGCAAACTCTGTTGGCTCGCCGACAATTGTGAAGTATGTGTGGCAGCCGCAGAGTCGGATTACTAACCTATATACTTAATTTAACAGGTTAGTTGATTGAAAATCTCCGTGCGGCTATACACCTGACCGCCTGAAACGGGCGGGCCACCAATCGCGCTGGCGGCATCGTGCATCCCGACACAAATGTTGGTCTCCCAATTCAGGTGGGGAGCCTGCAAATTGTGTGCTGTTTGGCAGAAGCGAGGGCCTGTCCCGATATGGCGAGGTTCGGGGCACTGGTACTCTCCTTCGAGCTTAACGGCTCGTCCAAAGAGAAACTAGAATTCAGCGCGCCCTGGCCGAATCAGTAAAGTTTGCACGTTACGTGACACGTGTTAGCCGGCTGGCACGGTCTTCCGAAGTCGGAGCGAGGTTGACACCTCTTGACTGCGCGACTATCGTTCGAAAAGGATTTTCTCGAGGTGTTTGAATGAAGATTCTGGTGATTGGGGGCGGAGGACGCGAGCACGCGCTGGTCTGGAAGCTGAAGGAGAGCTCGCGCGTCGAGAAGATCTGGTGCGCGCCGGGAAACGGGGGCATCGGTGCGGAGGCGGAGTGTATCGCGGTTGATGTGGGCGATGTGCCAGCGCTCGTTTCGCTGGCGGAGAGAATCGCTCCGGACCTGACCGTCGTTGGGCCAGAGTTGCCGCTCGTGAATGGTATCTCTGATGCGTTTGCACAGCGAAAACGGCCCATATTAGGCCCCTCGCGGCAGGCGGCGCAGCTCGAAGGAAGCAAAGTCTTTTCCAAAGAGTTTTTGCAACGACACAACATTCCTACTGCAAGGATGTACGGAGTTTATGACTCGCTAGGGAGAGCCTGCGACGCTCTGCGGACGGTGGAATGGCCCGTGGTGATCAAAGCGGATGGATTATGCGCCGGCAAGGGCGTCTCCCTCGCCCCAAATGCTGAGTCCGCAAGAGACTTTATCGAGAGGCTGGTTGAGAAAGATGAGCTGGGGCCCGGTGGACACCGAGTCTTGATGGAAGAGGCCCTTGAGGGTGAAGAGTTGTCGTTCATCATTCTCACCGATGGAGAACGCTATGCACCTCTTGTGCCCACGCGCGACCACAAACGCGTTTTTGACGGCAATCAAGGCCCAAATACCGGTGGAATGGGCGCTTATTCGGATGACGAATTATTGCCGAAGAATTTGAATGACACCATTATTTCAACGATCGTGGAACCCACGCTCCGGGGTCTGTCAGCCGAGGGCATTCGCTATTCGGGTTTCCTCTACTTCGGCTTGATGCTGACCAATGGCGGGGCAAAGGTCCTGGAATTCAATTGTCGGCTGGGCGACCCTGAGACCCAAGCGATTGTGCCGAGAATGGATTTCGACCTCGCGGAAGTCCTGGCAGGAGCCGCGGCCGGACGGTTGGATCCATCGAAATTGCGTTGGAAGGCGGGCGCAAGTGTGTGCATCGTACTGACATCTCGCGGCTATCCAGGAAAGTTTGAAATGGGGAAAAGGATTGAGGGACTAACCGCCGTTAGACAGGTAAAGGGTGTGGAGGTTTTGCATGCTGGAACGAGACGAGAAGGAGAATCTCTCGTCACCACGGGCGGGCGCGTTCTGGGAGTGACGGCCACGGCGGATTCTTTACCGTCGGCCTTGTCGTCGGCCTACGCGGCAGTTTCCATGATTCACTTCGATGGAATGCACTATCGGAAGGATGTTGGTCATAACGTCAGCCAGCTAAAGGCAGCGGGAGACTAGCCTTGCCTCAAGTCGCGCACGTCTTTCGAGCGGTCAAGCGACGCTCCCCGATGGAGGAGCTGGAGCAGGTCCGGGTGGTTGAGAACCTGGGTTTTGACGGCTGCGCACACGCCCGGCCGGGAGAGCGTCAGATTCTTCTGGCCGACCGAGAGACTCTTGATGAACTGCAGCTTTCTCCTGGAGCTATTCGCGAAAACATCACGACGGAAGGTCTCAACGTCAACGGACTGGGGACCGGGGAGCGTCTCCAGATCGGCAACATCATACTGCTGGAAGTGACGGGGCCATGCACGCCTTGCGGCCTCATGGATATGGTGCGTCCGGGTCTACGCCGAGAGATTCGCGGGCGGCGAGGTACGCTGTGCCGCGTTTTGGCGGGTGGAATTCTGCGGCGCGGAGATGTGATCGTAAGACTGCCGTGAAGCTCAAGGGTTTGGCTTGCGACGGAGCGTTGGGGCACCAGGCGGGCGGTCTTTGTCCGCTTTTTCCTCCTTGGCCTTCTCGACAGGCTCTTCCGGCGGAACGATCCAGTCGACTCCCCGCTCGTTCATAGTACCGAGGAGAAAACGCGCCTTTCCGGCAATGAGTGGGAGAGCAGCCCGGAGAAAATCCGCCGCGTCGAGGGGAGCGGCTTTCTGCGCCTGGCCTCGGTTGACTTCTTCGATTACCTTTGCGAAGCGCGGCTCGCCGGCGCGCAACTGTGCAAAGCGGGGATCGTTCCCCTGGATGAGATCTAGCAGCGTGGGGCCCTTGAGACTGTCCGGATAGCGAGTTTCTACGAATGTGCGCGGCGCGTGCTTTTCCGGTGGGTAGAGTTGCGTGAATCTCGGCCGCAAAATCCTCGTCTGCCAGTAGTCGCCGCGCGTGGCTACTTCTTCCTGCTGGATGCGGTATTCAACGGTCCAGACCTCCGCGCCGTAATTGTTCGGGGCGTAGCCAATGACGACGATCTCGAAGAGTGGCTCCTCAGGCTTGAAATCGATCTTGTGGTGGAGCTGTGCGACGAGCGGGCGCAGCTTTTCGAGAAACGCGACCCCGACAGTCTCGAGGTCGGGCTCGACCTCATCGGGATTGGTTTCATAGCGTGGGTCTCTTCCTCCTACCCGAGGGAAACTCTTGTCCAGCCTCACGGATTTCGGATCAGCGGGCAATTGCCATTCGGAAGCGCCGAAAAGAACGCCGATGTGACCGGAATCGAGATCCATGACGCGGGGAGGAATGGAGTTGGCCTCGATGGGCTGGTCAATGGCCGCGAAAATAATCGATTCGCGCGCCACGTGAACGATGACGCGGCCGCCGGCGAGATTGGCGACGATTTCGTCCTCGCGCTGGCGATCCTGGGCGCGCGCGGTTGCAGCCCAAAACAACGCCATGCCGGCAAGTACGAGCGAAATGACGTCTTGCGGCAACGCACTCGGAGATTTGCTGCTGGCTCTCATGAATCCCCAATCCCAGATTCGGCTTCTTTCAAAATCGTTCGGTCCGGCTGCCGAGCTCTACGGATTCCTTTCCGGCACGGCAGCGGCGGCCTCCTTGGCGTGCGCGAGAAGGGCATCAAGCGCAGCGCGATCATAATAGCCGCCGTCGCGAATCACCGCGGAAATCTTGCGCGCGTTGGCGATGTTCTCCGCGGGGCTGGCGTCCAGCAAAACGAGATCGGCGAGCTTACCCGCCTGGATCGTTCCGATTTCTTTTTCACGCCCGAGAAACTCGGCCGCACCTCGGGTGGCGGCTTGCAAGACCTCCATCGGCGCAAGCCCTGCGCGGACCAATTCGGCAAGCTCGAGGTGCAAGCTTTCGCCGGGAAAAACGAAGGCGTCCAGAGAATCGGAACCAACGAGAAGCGGCACGCCGGCGCGATGGAGTTCGCCGGTGAGCTTCCAATCATTGGCGGCCTGACGGCCCAGCCACGCGGCGCGCTCCTTCATTTCGGGATCGTTAAGCGAATCGCGCCACTGCTTCGCCAGCGCGGCCGGGACAAAGGAGAGTTGCGGGTCATCGGTCTTCCAGGTTTCGGGATGCGCGGTGATGTACAGAGACGCGAGCGTCGGCGTCACCCAGGTGCCGTTTTTCTTCAGGGTTTGCAGGAGCGCGCCTGCTTTTTCGGTGTTGTAGGTGGCGTCGGATTCATGTGCGATCTGTTCCCAAGCCACAAAATCGCCTTTCTTTTCGGCTTCGACCAGCCTCCTGCGCAGTTCTTCTTCTTTCGAAGAAAAAGATAATGTGAGGGCGCTGTAGAGAAGATGCTCGATGCCGCGCATTCCTGCATTCGAAGCTTCGATAGCGCCAATCTCGAAGGGCAAATGGCCAACGAAGGGGATGTTCTGTTTTTTCGCCTCGTCGGCGACGGCGAAGAAGGCGTCCCGCGAAGGCAGCGAAATGATCTTGATGAAGTTGGCGCCGCGCTTTTTCAGGTCGTCGACGGCAGCGCGCGCTTCGTCGGCGTTGGCGACGGGATATTGCTCGGGAGTTTTCTTGCCCCGTCCGGCCAGCCAGGGCCCGGAAGCCACGATGTGCGGCCCAAGGAACGCGCCGGATTCAACGTCCCGCTGCCAAGAGAGCAGGGCATCCAGGTCGCCACCCATGTCCCGGACCCCCGTGATGCCATTGGCAAGAAGCAGAGGCAGAAGAACCTGCTTGCTCCAGGCCGGATCAGCGTTTATGCCGGCAAGGTGGACGTGCATGTCCCAGAGTCCGGGGATCAGAAATTTTCCGGTGGCATCGACAACGCGGGCGCCCTTCGGAGGCTTAATGCTGGACGCAGTTCCCACTGCGGCGATGCGGCTGCCTTCGATCAGTACGGTTTGGTCTTTCTGCGGTGGACGACCGCTGCCGTCAATGAGAGTAACGTGCGTAACTGCCAGGCGTGAAGATGGCTCCGCCGGAAAGAGACGCGGCGTGAAGAGGAGGGCGATGAGAAGAAGAAAAAGTTTTTGGGTACGGCTCAATGAACGTTCACCTTCCGGGCAACCGCGCTGCTTCTTAGAAAACTACCATATTCGATGCCGCAGGGCGGGGCAACTTGCTGGATGCCTTCGGCAACGGACAGGATGCCGGGAAGTTCTCGTCAAGCGCGGGGCCAACGCGTAAAATAGAATGTGGGCCGGAGGAGTAGAGGGAATCTATGGGACTGAGAAAACCAAAAAGCATACGGCATAACGGCAGGCGCCTGACGGAGATTCTCGAGGCGCACGAGCGGTTTTTTCGCGGCAAAGATGGCGGGGCCCGCGCGCACCTTACGGGCGCCGACCTGTCGCGCGCCGATCTGCAAGGAGTCAATCTGAGCGGCGCAATCCTGCGCAACGCGAATCTCCAGGGGACGGATTTGCGCGGAGCCAAGCTGCCGGGGACAGACCTGTCCGGGGCAAACCTCCACCGTGCGGACTTGCGGAACACGGACATGACCGAAGCCATTCTGCCGGGCGCAGATTTGACCGAAGCCCAGGCAAGTGGGGTCGAATTTTTCCGCTGCGACCTTTCGAACGTCAATTTTCAGCGCGCACATCTGCGCAACGTGAACTTGCGCCTGGCAAACGTCAACGGCGCGAGATTCAGCGGGGCGGATATGGGCGTGGCTATTTTGCGCGAGACGGATCTCACTGGGGCGGACCTTTCCGGCGTGGACCTCTCGACGACGCTGCTGCCTCGGGGCTTTGCCGCTCCGCAGGCGAAGGGGCAAAGCGCCTGACCGATTGAGCCTGCCGCGCGGGTGGTATTCTGCATTTCCGCGTGGTAGCCTTTCGCCGAAGAGACCGTCCCTTCCATTACCCCGTGGCTACACCTGCGACGCAACTCGAGGCCTCCGCCGTACGTGAACGCGTGCTGGAGATCGTGCGCGCACTGCTCCACGAACTGGGCAGTGAAGGTGCGCTGCCGATGCTCAACCCTGGGTCTCAACTCGACCGCGATCTGGGCCTCGGCAGCCTGGAGCGCGTGGAATTGCTCGCGCGGCTGGAAACGGCCTTCAGCGTGCGCTTTCCGGATCGCGTCGCTTCGGAAGCGAACACGCCGGAGGATCTGGCCAGGGCCATCTATGCCGCGCCCGGAGCGGATACGCAGGAAGAGGCCGCGGGCTCGGCCTTGCGCGCTTCGGTCACAACCCAGAAGTTGCACCGCACGGCAGCGGACGAAGGAGTTTTCTCAGCGGAGACGCTGCTGGACGTATTCCGTTACCGCGCTGCCCACGATGCAGAGCATGCGCACCTGCTCATCACCGAGGACACGGACGGAGGAGATCGCGGTCTGACGCTGACGTTTGGCGAGCTGTATTCCGCCGGACAACGCTGCGCGGCCGAACTGGCGCGCCGTGGCGTTCCCGCAGGCGGCCGTGTGGCACTGATGCTGCCGACTTCACGGGCCTTTTTTGTTTCGTACACGGGTATCCTGCTGGCCGGCGCGATTCCCGTACCCATCTATCCGCCGTTTCGCGCGGACCGCATTGAAGAATATGCGGCGCGGCAATCAGCAATCCTCAACAATGCGGAAGTCTGCCTGCTGCTCACCTTTCGCCAGGCGGAAGCCGTGGCGCGGCTGCTGAAACCGCGTGTGCGCTCGCTCGCGGGCGTTGCGGATGCGGAAAAACTGATCGACGCCGCGGACAAAGCGCCGCCCCCTGCCCCTGGTGCGCTTCCGCTGCATCTCTCCGGCAGCCGCGCGCGTAAAGCGAGCGACATCGCACTGTTGCAATACACTTCCGGCTCGACGGGCGACCCCAAGGGCGTAGTGCTCACGCACGCCAACTTGCTCGCCAATATGTGGGCAATTGGCGAAGTCTTGGATTTAGGACCGGGGGACGTCGGTGTAAGCTGGCTGCCGCTGTACCACGACATGGGCCTGATCGGCGCGTGGCTCACGCTGCTGCTCTTCGGTGTGCCACTCGCCGTGATGTCGCCGCTGGCATTTCTCACAAGGCCTGAGCGGTGGCTCAAGGCATTTCAAAAGCATGGCGGGACGGTTACCGCGGCGCCTAATTTTGCCTATGAGCTGTGCGTGCGGAAGATCGCAGATAAAGACATCGAGGGTCTGGATTTGAGCGCCTGGCGCGCGGCGCTGAACGGCGCGGAGCCTGTCAACCCGGAAACGCTGGAGCGCTTCGCCGGGCGATTTGCGCGTTACGGTTTCCGGCGCCAAGCGCAGCTACCCGTCTACGGCCTGGCCGAAGCTTCGCTCGCGGTGACGGTGCCGCCGCTGAATCGCGGGCCTCTGGTGGACCGTATCGAGCGTGAGGTGTTCACATCACAGGGGCGTGCTGTCCCGGCTCGAGCGGACGATTCGACCGCGATTGCGTTTGTCTCCTCGGGGAAACCGCTCCCGCGGCACGAGGTGCGCATCGTCGACGCCAGCGGGGAGGAGCTACCCGACCGCAGGGAAGGCTTTCTGTGGTTCCGCGGGCCCTCGGCGACCAGTGGCTACTACCGGAATGCGGCAGCCACCGAAAAGTTATATCCGCTGGGGCTGCCGGCGAACGATGGCGAGTATGGCTGGGTGAATTCCGGCGACCGCGCCTACCGGGCGGACGGAGAGATCTACGTCACCGGACGGGTGAAGGACATCATCATCAAAGGCGGGCGGAATCTTTATCCGCACGAGGTCGAAGAGCTCGCGGCCCGAGCTGACGGAATCCGCAAGGGTTGCATCGTGGCGTTTGGTTTGAAGGATGAAGTGGCGGGAACGGAGAAATTGGTGGTCGTGGCGGAAACTCGCGAGCGAGACGCCGCGCGACGCGCGTCGATTACCGCCGCCGTGACAGAACAGGTCTCGCAGGGGCTCGGTCTCCCCCCGGATCGAGTTGAGCTCATCCCGTCCGGCTGCATACCCAAGACTTCGAGCGGAAAATTGCGCCGCGAAGAAACAAAGCAGCTCTATCTAGCGGGAACACTGGCGGCCGCGAAGCCGCCTGCGTGGTTGCAGATTGTGCGGCTGGGCACTGCAAGCCTGTTGCGTGGTGTAGGGCGGGAAATCGCTAAAGGCCTGTGGCGTGGCCTGGAGGTTCTGTACGGCTTGTACGTCATCGTGGTATTTGGGCTGTGGACTGTGCCGACCTGGACTATCGTGCACTTTATTGAGGATCGCCGTAATGCCGGGCGTTTTACGTCGGCGGCTCTGAAAGTGTTGTTCGCTCTGGCAGGTTGCCGCGTCCGTGTAGTCGGCAAGGAATATATGGAAACGCCCGGCGCGAAGATTTATGCGTCAAACCACACCAGCTATTTCGATGTCTTGCCCCTGATGCTGGGGCTCGGGGTTCCGTATCGCTTCATCGCCAAGATGGAAGTGGCAGGCATGCCCTTCATTGGGACTTTCCTGCAGCGGATGGGGCATCTCAAATTTGACCGTACGGATTCAGATTCGCGGCTGCGCCAAGCGAAAGAGATGGAAGAATTGCTGCGCAAGGGCGAATCCGTATTTGTATTTCCCGAAGGAACATTCACCGGCGAGGACGGCGTCCGACCGTTCCAATTAGGAGCATTCAAGGCAGCGGTCGAGACGGGCGCACCGATTGTTCCCGTGTCCCTGGCCGGCACGCGCCGTTTCTTGCGCGACGGCACTTACTTGCCTCGGCCCACGAGTGTTACGATCACCGTTTCCGCGCCAATCTACCCCACCATTCTCAAAACGGCGGAAGCTGGAGGAGTTTCCGACTGGCACGATCTAGTTCGCCTGCGCGACGCCACGCGCGAAGCGATCGGACGGCACACGGGTGAGCCAATTCTCTAGACGGGCGGGTGTCATCAGTTCACAATGTAGTTACAATTCCTCCCCGGCTGTTACTTTTCTTCCCACAAAAATCCAGCCTCTTTGCAACGCTCCAACTGATCGACGCATCTTTATCAGGAAGAAAAATAGAGCAACTGCGGATCGCTGCCTACCTGCCTGAGGCACGCCGCGCGTCGCGTGGCCGAGAGTACGTGCCGGACCACGCAAAAACCAACTGAATGGAGGCGTTATGAAGTTGAGGATGGTGGTGTCTTTGTTAGCTTTTCTTTCCCTCTTCGGTGCCGCTGCACATGCGCAGGAAACTCCGAAGGTAGATATATTCGCAGGGTATTCCTACGTCCGGGAAAATCCCAGCACTTCCGGAGCGAGTGGCTTCAGTCTCAACGGCGGAAGCGCTTCGCTCACCTATCACGTAAAAGATTGGATCAGCGGCGTCGCGGATTTTGGCGCCTATCACAACGGCAATATCCTCGGCAGCGGCGTGGATGGAACGCTTTCGACCTACCTCTTTGGTCCCCGCGTTTCCCACCGCAGCTATAAACGTGTTACACCTTTCGGCGAGGCCCTTTTCGGCGTGGCCCATGCCGGAGCGAGTTTTCTAGGCACCAGCACGTCACAGAACGCATTCGCGATGGCTCTCGGCGGCGGCGTGGACTACCGGCTGAACAACCGTTTTTCTCTTCGGCCAGTTCAGCTCGACTACCTGATCACGCGCTTCCCGGTGGGAACCACCGGGAATCAAACGCAGAATAACTTGCGCGTATCGACGGGAATCTTGCTGCACTTCTAACCTCGGCGCACGAAAGCGCTCCGAGAACTTAAGCAATCGGTTGTCCGGTGCAGGCAGGAGGGGCCGCGCAGCAGTAACGGCAGGGCGGCTCCGTGCACCGTCGACGTTCCGGCAACCGGGGTCAGCGCTGCATGGTGTAGATGACGGTGATAAAGGTGTCGATTTCGACGGGTTGCCCATTGAGGACAGTCGGCCGATACCGCCATTGGCGCACAGCATCTAGCGCTGATTGGTAGAACCCGGCGTCGCCCGCTACCACCTGAAGCGACTCTATACTGCCATCCGTGGCAATAATGGCCCGAAGCTCGACGCGGCCTTCGCGGCGAATCTGCTTCATCAGTGTTGGATAGATGGGCTCGACGCGATGGATCAGCATCGCAGGCTCAAGGCGCGTCATACTGACGCGCCTCGGCGTTTGCGGCCGTGGTTCGGTCGGCGGCGGAGGCTGACGCCTGCTGTCGGTCAAATCAATCGCCATCGGAGAATTCTGATTTCCTTCTCCCGCGCCAGGAATGAAGTCCGGTGGAGTTTGCGCTGAAGAGGGATCGCTTGGTGTTGGCACAGTGGGAGGAATGTGCCTAGGCGGCCAGATGGAACAGTATTTGTCAGGACGCTCAGGTGGCCGAGGCGTAGGTTCCCGATGTGCTTGAGCGCTGTTCTGATAATACGGGGGAATCGGAATCATGTTGCCAAGCGCGATGTGTTCGGGCCTGCCGAGCAAGGGCACAAGTATCAAAGCTGCGAGAATCGCGCTCTGCACGGTGATAGAGATGAACAAAGAGCGCCGGCGAATGCGTCGCTGACGAGTGCGCTGCTCGGGATCGGCTTCCACGAGGCAATCCTGCAAAGAGCCGAAACCTTCTTGCTGACCAGGTTGGGGAACGAATGACATCACACACCTCCACGGAAATGTTCTGCGAGAGAACGGGAATTTTTGCGGCGCCGGCTTCCTGTGGGTTGCTCTGTTTCTGCAGGTGACCGGCGCCGCGCTCGCAGGGATGTGAGGTGCGCGCGCCCTCTCTAACTTTGGACACCGGCACGCGAGACAAGTTCCCGGACTTGCACTCTGGGGACGCCCGGCAGGTAAGTCTCAATTCATAACTCGATAGTGGGCAGGAGAGCTTCGGTAAGCAGCTCTTCAGGCCATTTTGTGGGGAATAGGAATGGTGGAATCCGGGTCTAAGACTTCGCGCACCTGCCAGTAGCAAGGATTGCTTGTGTTGGAGGTTTATGGTAAGTGGCTCATTTTATTCGAGTTATAAGCCCTGTATCGAACTTGACGTCTCATGCATCCCATTGCTAGTGGACGTGGATCTGAGGAGGTTTACCCCCATGGACCGGCGTAATGTTGAAACTGTAGGCGTGCGCCGCACGGGCTGGGCTGCTCTGGACCGCGATCCGCAGCAGGACAAGGTGGAATTCAACTGTCCGCACTGCGGAGAGCGTGGCGAGAAAAACGCCCGGCGCGAGCGGACGCAATACCATTTCACGGACGGCTTTTTACAGGACTTGCAAGGAGAAGTGACGCAGTGCCGCGCATGCGGGCAATCGCTGCGCGTGGTGCCTGTCGTCATGCTGCACGATCAGGATGAAACGCGGCGCTTTGCCGCTGTTTTCTCCGAAGAGTTGCCCGTCAACAGTCACTAATTTCCTTTGATGAAAAACAGAAACGGGGCGCAGCGAACGCGCCCCGTTTTTGTTTTCTGTGCCGCCATTTATAGTGTCAGTCGCGATCCCGGTCGCGGTAGTAGTCTGTTTGAAACCACGGAATAAACGGGCCACCAAGAGAAAAGAAGCTAGTGGCGGTCGTGGTCGTGATCATCCCAGTCACGATCACTATGCCAGCGGCGCCCATCTTCGTCCCACCAACGATGGTTCTCACGCCAGCAGCGTTCGCGCGCTTCGAACAGTTCATGTCGGGCGCGCTCTGCCTGCTTGCTGCCGTAGCCGCGGTGTTCGATCGCTTCGTGCAGTTTGTGATCGGCCTTGATAATACGTCGCCGGCAGCCGTCATCGTTGGCCAGGGCGCTCGGCGCTCCCGCAAAGGCGAGCATGCCAGCCAGGGCGGCGGTGGCTAGCGCCACTTTGCCGAAAACCTTGGACCTTTGTTGGAAGTTTGCGTTCATTCTCCTAGCCCTCCTGAATTCGCCCCGGCCGGGGTGGGGCCCTACACGGTATAAAACACTGGCTCACAGTAAATCTCTCATTTTTTCTTCTAAACCTCACAAAATAAATGTCTTAGAAATAGTGTGGCGTCTAGTAAGTCTGTAAAAAAGGGTCGACCTCCATGTGGTATTTCTCCAGGCCGGCCCGGATGTGGTCAAAGGCCTCATCGACAGTGTCTGCGAATTGCAACAGCTCGTATTCCTCTTCGTTGATTGTGCCCCAGCGCACCATGGCCTTCCAATTCATCACTTCATTCCAATATTTCCGGCCGTAGATGAGGATGACGTTGTGCTTGGGAAGCTTTCCTGTTTGCAGCAGCGTGAGCATTTCCCAGAGCTCATCCATAGTGCCGAAGCCTCCCGGAAACACGATGAGAGCCTTGGCGATCTGCGCGAACCATAGTTTGCGCATGAAGAAATAATGGAAGTTGAAGCTCAGCTCCGGGCTGATGTAGGGATTGGCAAACTGCTCGTGCGGCAGCTCGATGGAAAGTCCGATGGATTTACCGCCGGCTTCGATTGCGCCGCGATTTGCCGCCTCCATGATGCCCGGCCCGCCGCCGGAGCACACGACAAAGCGCCGCGGCCTGGGCCCGAGGGTCAGCGCCCAGGAAGTGATCTTGTGCGAAAGCTGGCGCGCCTCTTCGTAGTAGCGCGACATCTCCAGCAGGCTCTTGGCATGCCGCAGCGCGGCGCGGTGTTGCACTCGCTTTGCGGCGGACATCCTCGATGTCTTCTCGCGCTTCAGCCGCGTATAGCGCGTCTGCGCCGTTTCGTGCGATTCGATGCGCGCCGAGCCGAACATGACAATCGTATCCCCAATTCCCTCCCGCTTCAGCTGCACCAGCGGGTGGAGATACTCTGCGAGGATGCGGAGAGGGCGAGCGGGCGTGCTGTCCAGAAACTTAGGGTCTTCGTGGGGCGCTTTGGGCGCGTGTTGCGGTTTCAGCTTCCTGGATTCGTTGAACATGAGTTATCTCTCCGGAATCAGCGAACTGCCATTGTAGGAATCGGCGAGGCCCGCGGCAACGTCTTCCAACGCGGCTGCGTCGAATCGAGTACACTTCGTTAGTCGAGCCTGTTTGGCCGGAGATGCCCGATGAGGTCAATCACACTTAGATGCGGAATCCTGCTGGCGGTTTTCTGCTGCGCTGCCGGCGCGCTGCGTGCGCAGGCACCTGAAGGACCGATTGCACCGAAGCCTGGCGCTTCGATTCAGCAGGCTCCGCCGGAAGCGCAGGCTAAGCTCAAAGTACGGGTCGCACTGGTCACCACGCCGGTCACGGTGCGCGATTCCAAAGGCAGCATGGTTCCCGATCTGGAGGTGAAGGACTTTCGCGTGACGGATAACGGCGTCCAACAGAAAATCTCTCATTTTGACCTTGGCGGCGATCCGATTTCCCTGGTCATCCTGATGGAGACAAGCTCGCGCATCGAGCCCCTCCTGCCCCAATTGCGGAAGTCGGGGATTCTTTTCACGCAAACCGTGATGGGGCCAAGCGGCGAAGCCGCCGTCGTGGGCTTCAACGATGGTGTCGACAAGCTCCAGGATTTCACGACAAGCGCGGATCAAATCGAGAAAACCGTAACGCGCCTGCAAGCCGGAACGTCCGGCTCAAGGCTTTATGACGCCATGGCCGTTGGTGTGGAGATGCTGACAGGACGCCCGCAGGCGACCCCAGAGAAGCCCGGTCACAGACGCGTGCTGCTGATCTTGTCGGAAGCCACAGACGTGGGCAGCGAAGCGAAGCTCGGCGAGGTGCTCCGGCAGGCACAGCTCGCCAACGTGACCATCTATAGCGTAGGTCTCTCCACTACGGCCGCCGAATTGCGCCAGAAGCCGAAAGATACTCGGATTCGCAGTACGCCACCGGGGACCTTTCCACTGCCGCCGCAACCCGGGGTGCCGCAGACTCCCACCAGCGAAGAAAATCGCTACGGGAACATCGACTTGATGGCGTTGGCGGTCTGGGCCGTGCAGCACGTAGAAAACCAGGTTAAGGACCACGCCCTGGAAGTCGCTACCACGGCCACCGGCGGCGCGCATTTCGCCACGTTCAAGGACCGCTCGATCGAGAAAGCCACCGACGAAATTGGCGGCGAGCTGCACTCACAATACACCGTCAGCTACACGCCCACCGGCACCAACGACACCGGCTACCACGAGATCAAAGTGGAGGTGGATCGCAAGGGCCTGAAGGTTCGCGCCCGGCCCGGCTACTATGTCGCCGCTCCACCCGAAGGATGACCGCCGCAGGATTTGCTTTCAAACGATGTGCTTCCAGAAAGTGGCGTCGCGCGAGGCGAGGAGAGCGTCCTTGCGCGCGTTCCAGCGGAGAAAATGAGGCGAATTGGTGTGCTGAGTGTGGGCCTCGCGGCGCGCCCAAACTTCATGCAGCAGGTATGCCCCAGGCGTGTCGGCCGACCGATGTAACTCGTAGCGCAGGCATCCCTCTTCTTTGCGAGTGGGGCCGACCAGCGCGCGTAGTTCGGCTTCGAGAATAGTTTCCTGCCCCTCTCGCGCGCGGAGCAGCACGATGAGCGTAACGGCGTCTTTCGGGAGCTTCGCGCTGCCCACGGAGCGGCCCCTGCGTGTTGCAGTCTTCCGTCGGCGGGACCTGGATCGATTCGTTGTTCGCCTCTTCAATTTGCGTTTCCTCATGGTCGCCGGGATTGTAGCGCAAATCGCAACGCCTAGCGGGATTTTGCGCGTAGCGCCAGCCTCATGCTGGCTCGATACGATCTTCGCAAAACAAAACACGCCGGCAGGACGCGGCGCTACCCGGCGCGCAAAAAGGGCGGACTATTCTGCAGCCACGAAGACCAGGCAGACAGGCGCCTGCACTTCGACGGCCTGACCGATTGCCGCTAGGCTGCCGGTTGCGGGATCGATTCGAAACACGACAATGTTGTTCGATTGCTGGTTCTCCGCAAAAAGAAACGTGCCCGTGGGATCAATCGCGATGTGCCGCGGCGTCTTGCCTTTCGTCGGAACCTGACCATGCGAAGTGAGCGTTCCTTTCGCAGCATCGATCGTGAAGATGGCGACGCTGTCGTGACCCCGATTCGAAACGTAGAGAAATTTCCCGGAAGGATGGACAACGATCTCCGCCGCGGATTTTGATCCTGTGTATTCCTTCGGCAGCGTCGAAAGGTTTTGCAAGACCGAGAGCGATGCGTTGTTCGGCTGAAAGGAAAAGGCCGTCACCGAGGAGTCCAGTTCGTTGACGACATAACTAAACTTGCCGCTGGGGTGAAACGCGAAATGACGAGGCCCGGCGCCAGGATTGACTTTGGCGAAGCCCGGCAGGCTGGGCGTAAGTCTTCCCATGACAGAGTCAAATCGATAGACCACCACCTCATCGAGGCCCAAGTCTACCGCAAGCGCAAAGCGATTATCCGGCGACGTGCCGATCCAGTGTGCGTGCGGCCCGGCCTGGCGCTCTTTGTTCGGACCCGAGCCGGAGTGCTCCACAAATCCCCTTGAGGGATCCAGACTCCCGTCATCGCGTACGGGAAACGACACGACGCTCCCGCTATCGTAATTCGCGACCAAAACGAAGTTTCCAGTCTTGTCCACGGACAGATGGCAAGGCCCCGCCCCGCGCGACGACACTTGATTCAATAGCTTCAGTGCGCCCGTTTTCCGGTCGATTGCGAATGCGCTGACCGCACCCGTGGTTCCGCCATTGAAATTACCTATTTCGTTCACCACATAGAGATATTTCCCGCTCGGATGCACAGCCAAAAACGATGGGTCGATGGTTTCCGCCGCGACACCCATCGGCGTGAACGCGCCCTTTTCCGGATCGAAGCGGTAGCCGTAGATTCCCTTGCTCTTCGTCTGACCGCGCCAATCCCCGCTGGTTGTGTACGTACCGACGTACGCGATGTATTGCTGCTGAGCCGTGGGCTTCTCTTGCGCTCGATTCGAGAAAAGAAAAATGAGCGGCGCAGAGAGCGGCAAGAGAAAAATAGCGGAGCGCCTGGTGATTCTCATCAGGCTGAGGATTCTAACACTGGGAGTGGTTCCGCGTAATTTTCAGGAGCGCTGCGGGTCGATCGGCAATCGGCGATGTCCTGCGTTTGCAAGGGCGCAGCATGCTGTGCCCCATCTAACAGGGGTGCTACTTTTTCTCTTCTTCCTGCTCCTCTTGCAAAACGGCGGCGGCGGCGACGGAATCGTCCTCATCGAGGCGCAGCAAGCGCACGCCTTGCGTCGAGCGGCCGGCCTCGCGGATCTCGTTTGCGTGCACGCGGATGACCTTGCCGTTGTGCGTGATGATCATCACGTCGGACTCTTCCGTCACCTGCAGCGCGGCGACGACAAAGCCATTGCGGTCGGTCGTTTTCATATTGACCACGCCCTTCCCGCCGCGCGAAGTGATGCGGTACTCCGCGAGCGGTGTGCGCTTGCCGTAGCCTTTTTCCGACACGGTGAGCATCAGGGATGTCAACGAATCCTTGATGTGCTCGTTCTCGAGCTCCTCGAGGTTTTGCGACGTCTGGTTGTGTTCCTTCGCGATGATTTCGAAGTCCGGCTGCACGGCCTCCATGCTCACCACGTAATCCTCTTTGTCGAGGTCCATGCCGTTCACGCCGCCGGCATTGCGGCCCATCGGCCGCACTTCCGTCTCGCGGAACAGAATCGCCTGGCCCTCGTGGCTCGCGAGGAAGATCATCTGCTTGCTGTCGGTGAGCTTCGCGCCGATCAACTCATCTTTACCGTCCAAATTGATGGCAATGATGCCGGTCGAGCGCGGGTTGGAAAACTCCGCCAGCGAAGATTTCTTGACCGTGCCGCTCTTCGTGGCCATAAAGACGAAGCGGCCCTCCTCTTCAAGGTTGTGCGCTGCAACCAGCGCGGTGAGTTTTTCATCCTCGTGGAATTTCACCAGGCTGGAAATCGCTTTCCCGCGCGTCGCCGCCGCCGCTTCCGGCAGTTCGTAGACTTTGAGCCAATAAACGCGGCCCTTCGACGTGAACAACAAAATATAGCTGTGCGCCGACGCGATGAAGAGATACTCGACGAAATCCTCTTCCTTGGTGCGCGCCCCGATGCGCCCCTTCCCGCCGCGCGATTGGTGGCGATAGATTTCGACTGCGGTCCGCTTGATGTATCCAGCGTGGCTGACGGTAATCAGCATTTCGGTGTCGGCAATGAGGTCTTCGAGCTTGATTTCGTCGACCTTGTCGACGATCAGCGTGCGCCGCTCGTCGCCGTAGGCCTTCTGCACTTCGCGCAGCTCGGTGGTGATTACCTGCCGCAGTTTCTTTTCGTTCGATATGATTTCCTTCAACTCCGCGATCCGCTCGCGGATGGACTTCAATTCCTTGATGATTTCGTCTACCGAAAGTTGCGTCAGCCGGTGGAGTTGCAACTCGAGAATGGCGTCAACCTGTGCAGGCGTAAGTCCAGGAGGACCCGTACGGGTGATCGCCTCTCCTTCGAGTCCGCCCAGCTTGTATTTCCTGCCGTCGAGCTTCACGCCTTCGAGTTTCTTGCTCTTCCCATTTTCCGTGATCGTGATGTCCTGCTCGGAAAAATACTTGAGCAGGTTTTCTTTCGCTTCCGCGCGGCTGGAGGAACCACGGATAATGCGGATCACGTCATCGAGATGATCGAGCGCAATCTGGTACCCCACCAGGATGTGCTCGCGCTCTTCTGCCTTGCGCAGCTCGTAGCGCGTGCGGCGCAGGACCACGTCGCGGCGGTGCTCGATGAACAGCTTGATCAGCGGGATCAGCCCCAGCTCGCGCGGCTGCCCGCCCACAATCGCCAGCAGGATCATCCCGAAGGATTCCTGCATCTGCGTGTGTTTGAAAAGATTGTTCAGGATGAGCTGCGATTCTTCGCCGCGCTTGATCTCGATGACGATGCGCATGCCCTCGCGCGAGGATTCGTCGCGCACGTCCGCGATGCCGTCGATCTTCTTGTTTTGCACCAGTTCGGCGATGTGCTCGATCAACTTCGACTTGTTCACCTGGTAGGGAATTTCCGTGACCACGATGTTCTCGCGGTCCTTGCCGACTTCTTCGATCGCCGCCTTGGCGCGCATCATGAAGCTGCCGCGTCCCGTCCGGTACGCGGCCTCGATCCCCTCGCGGCCAGCGATGTACGCGCCCGTAGGAAAATCTGGCCCCGGGACGAGCTTCAACACTTCTTTCAGCGTGACGTCAGGCCTCTCGATGAGCAGCACCGCCGCTTCTACGATTTCGCGTAAGTTGTGCGGCGGGATGTTCGTCGCCATGCCGACGGCGATGCCGCTCGCGCCGTTCACCAGCAAATTAGGGATGCGCGAGGGCAGCACCACCGGTTCTTCGCGCGTCTGGTCGAAGTTCGGAATAAAATCGACGGTTTCTTTTTCCAGGTCGGCGAGAATGTCTTCGCTGATTTTCGCCAGCCGCGCTTCCGTGTATCGCATCGCTGCTGGCGGGTCGCCATCTACCGAGCCGAAATTTCCCTGGCCGTCAATCAGCGGATAGCGCATGTTGAAGTCCTGCGCCATGCGCACCAGCGCGGGATAAATAACCGCTTCGCCGTGCGGATGATAATTTCCTGACGTGTCGCCGCAGATCTTCGCGCACTTGCGATAGCCGCGGTTCGAGGCCAGGCCCAGGTCGTTCATGGCAACCAGGATGCGCCGCTGCACGGGTTTCAGGCCGTCGCGCACATCCGGCAGCGCGCGCGCGATGATCACGCTCATCGCGTAGTCGAGATACGACTTCTTCATCTCGGCTTCAATATCGACCGGAAGCAGTACTGACGTATTTTTCTCGTCCGCCATTTCCCCTCGCTGTGGGTTAAATTCCCTGGCTATCGCTTCGCCGCGTGCTCGAGCACGTACGCTTTCACGGTGTCGAATGCATCTGCTGCATTCGTGAAGCGCAGCGCGGCAAAATGTGATTCCAGTTCGCGCAAAAATTCGTCGCGGTCATGCTCACATGTAGAATCGATGGCCACGCCGGTCTCGTTGTCGGGCGCGCTTGTGGGAGCTACGCGAAATTCACTGCAACTCAATCCGCGCAACCCCGGCAATGTCGTCCACCCGAGTTGATACACCATCGATTCACTTCTCGCCACATCAACTTACGAGCTGCGGGTCGCGAAGACAGTAAGAACAGAACTTAATGGGAGCATGCCACTCCAGCGCCCAGTCCGAAGTCTTGTTCACGGCGTCTTTTAGAGACCGACAATTTTTGTTAAAGGTATATTTCCCACCGGCGGTCGCGCCCGCGGGCTTATAGAAACGACAAGTTGCTAGGTGAATCGTCACTCCCTTATCAGTTCTGGCCGGCGCGATATTCAAGTGCACTCCGAATTTTGCGTTTTTCTTGGTGACCATAAGTTCCTCGCAATCTCTCGCCTGCGTCCCAAAATATCTAAATATCCAGGTTCACGACTTCCAGCGCGTTTTCTTCGATGAACTTCCGCCGTGCCTCGACGTTTTCGCCCATGAGCGTAGTGAAAATATCTTCCGCCGCCACGGCGTCTTCGAGCTTCACCTGCAGCAGCGTGCGCGTCTCCGCGTTCATCGTGGTTTCCCACAACTGCTCGGCGTTCATTTCACCCAAACCCTTGAA
>WNFE01002479.1_pt1 | contig 22231 bp, 17 predicted proteins | sample 5400451 | NCBI WGS metagenome assembly WNFE01 (sample SAMN13153344, study PRJNA577476) | soil metagenome | isolation source: 200 cm saprolite under Douglas fir tree site 2 hole 2 | place: USA:California | collected 2015-04-18
TCCTCGGTCTGTTCGAGTTCGCCCTCTTCCTCGATTGGCTCGGAGCGGCGTTCAATCCGATGGCCCTGTTCGCGCAGAGTCCCGTCCTGGACACCGGCGTTATCGCTGGCACGGCCCTCGCCTTCGCGGGTCTGGCCTCCCTTGTCGTCGGCTTCGCACAGTCCACGGACCTGTTCGGACGACGGGAACGCGTGGCCTCTCAGCGCGCGGCGCAACGGGAGGAAACCGGCTGAGCCGCACGGCCCACCGGTCCGAGGACGGATGGGTTCCGGGGTCGTTGACTTGACGCTCGAGTTGCCTCCCTCTCCCGAGGATCGCTTCCTTGCCTCGTTCCTCGCCGAACTGCGCGAGCGGATTCCCACGTCGAAGGATGAGCTGCAACAGCTGAAGCGGCGCATCGCGCGATCCCACGGGGTCGCCGGGATCCCGAGCGATTCGGACATCCTCGGTCGGCTCCCTCGTCCGATCCGCGATGACTTGGTGGATCTCTTGCGCATCAAGCCCGCGCGCACCGCGAGCGGCGTCGCCGTCGTGACCGTGATGACCGCGCCGCACGCCTGCCCCCATGGCGTGTGCACCTTCTGTCCCGGTGGACCGAGGTTCGGTACGCCGCAGTCGTACGTCGGCACGGAGCCCGCGGCGCGACACGCGTCGGCCCACGGCTATGATCCGGGCGCGCAACTCACAGCTCGGCTGCGGTCTCTCGAGGAAATCGGTCATCCCACGGACAAGGTCGATCTGATCGTCTTGGGAGGGACCTTCACGGCGCTCGACCGCGGGTACCAAGAGTGGTTCGTGAAAGGATGTCTCGACGCGATGAACGGGTGTGTCTCGGATTCGATTGGGACGGCACAAGCCGCGAATGAGTCGGCGACCGCCCGGTGCATCGGCCTCACGATCGAGACGAAGCCCGATTGCTTCCTCGGGTCGGAGGTCGAAGCGTGCCTCGCGCTCGGCACGACCCGGGTGGAACTTGGCATCCAGTCGACGCACGACGACGTCCTCGAGGCGGTGCACCGCGGCCACACGGATGCCCAGAGCCGCGCGGCATTCCACGGAGCGAAGGCCGCCGGCTTGAAAGTCGGCGCACACATGATGCCGGGCCTCCCCGGTTCCGATCGCGATCGGGACCTCGAATCCTTCCGAACCCTGTTCGACGATCCGGACTATCGTCCGGATTTTCTCAAGATCTATCCGACCCTGGTCCTGCCCGGAACGGCGCTGTACGGACTCTGGAAATCCGGTCGATATGCGCCGATGACCACGGAATCGGCCGTCGAACTGATTGCGCGCGTGAAGATGTTGGTTCCGCGATGGTGTCGGATTCAGCGGGTGCAGCGCGAGATCGGTGCGCCGGAAATTCAGGGTGGGCCGAAGAAGGGCGATCTCCGCGTCCTCGCGCGTGAGCGGCTTCGGGCCGTCGGCCAGCGATGCGTATGCGTGCGGTGCCGCGAGGTCGGCTTCCGAGGAATCGCGCCCCGCCCGGAAGCCCTCACGATGCTCCGCTCGGATTACGACGCCTCCGCTGGAACCGAGATCTTCCTCAGCATCGAGGATCCGGGACGCGACGTGCTGGTCGCGTACGCGCGGCTGCGAATCGACCCAGGAGGGGCGACCGTCCGGGAGCTGAAGGTGTTCGGTCCCATGGTGCGGATTCATGAAGCCGCGAACGACCGTTGGCAGCATCGCGGGTTCGGCCGTCGACTCATGGACGAGTGCGAGCGCCTCGCCCGGGACGAATTCGACGCACCCGTCGTCCGGGTCACTGCAGGCGTCGGCGTGCGGGGCTACTACCGAACCTTGGGATACGAGCTGCTGACGCCGTACATGGTCAAGGCGCTGTAGTCAAGAAACTTCCTTGATCCATCCGAGGCGTCGGAGCTTGCTCGCTTCGACGTCGGCCGCGTTGCGGAACGACGACTCGGCTTCCGCGAGGTAGTCGACTGCCAGACGCAGCCCTTCCTTCGTCGGCGCCCTCACGTCGACGCCGGCGCGCGTGAGTTGCTGACGGACAATCGGCATGGCGGCTTCCTGGCCTCCCATGAATTCGCAGAAATCCACGATGATCTGATCGGTGACGGCGATGAACGGATTCCAGGTCTCTTCGACCGATTCGCCCTTCGTGACCTTCGCGTCCGCCTTCGCGATCATCGCCTTCGCGAGACCGAAGAACCCCGCTTCGACGTTGAGTCCGGTCTTCGCGGAGCTCACGAAGCCGTCCACCTGGAGCGTGTCTTTCAGATCATCCAGCTGCTCCTGGACCGATCGACGGGATTCGGCGAGATCCACTTTGTTCGCGACGAGGACGAGCGGAATCGGGTCCGTAACGGAGAGGAGATGCGGGATCCAGTACTCATGCAGACTCTCGGCCGTCTCTGGGCGCGTCACGTCGTAGACGAGGAGCGCGCCTTTCGCCCCTTGGAAGGAGCTCTCCTGGATGCCGCGGTACCCTTTTTGTCCGAGGACGTCCCAGATCATGAACGTCATGTCCGTCGCCTTGCCCGGCGACTCGATCCGCAGGTCCTTCTTCGTGACTTTCGTGCCGATCGTCGTGATGTATTCGTCCGAAAACTTGTCGACCACGAAGCGCCGGATCAGGCTCGTCTTGCCGACGGCGCCGTCGCCGAGGAGCAAGATCTTTCGCTTGACGTGGTCATCGACCATGGCGAGATCGCTCCATGCGGGCGCCACTCATATAACGCTTGCTGGCTCAATGTCAGCGATGCGAATGGACCTTCAGTTCGCATGAAACCGGAGCCGCGGACGGATGAAGCGCGCCGCGATCAGATCCGCTTGCGGGAGCAGTGCCACGTTCCCGTCCCACTTCGCGAGGATGTCCGCGTGGGACCGTTCGAACTCCCACACCGCGATCTGGAGTTTCCGAGGGAGGCTATTCAGGTGGCGGCCCACGATCACCGCGGCGAGGACCGTGTGCTGGCCCCGGAGCATCAGGACCTGGCGTTGACCGAACCGCAGTTGTTCGAGCGTCCCGCCCCGGTCGTCGAACGAGTCGCGGACGAACTCTTGGAGCACGATCAGCATCCCGCTCATGATGTCGCTGTCGTGGACCATGCCCTGCGTGCGGGACCAGTGGCGGATCAACATGCCGCTGTCGTGCATCAGGTAGAGCTCCTCGAGCCGCGCGCGTCGGGTCACATAGACGCCGAGCCCGATCGCGCCCGCCGCGCCAAATCCCGCAGCCGCCGCCCAGAACGGATTCACGGGAGCGGAAGGGGGGCTGTACTTCACCGCGAACGTGAGCGACCGATAAATCGTCCGAGGATTCTGATCGAAATTATCGGTGTACGTCACGGTGACGTCGACCGTCGTGAAGACGGGACTCGCGGTCTGCGACGTCTCGGTGGTGTTCGCGTAGAACCACCAGTCTCCGATCCGATTGTGAGTGACCTCGGTGTATGTGCCTCCCGCCTGCTGCCCGTACGCCAGTTCGGGACCGAAGACCGCGGTGATGCTAATCGTCGCGGCCATCGTGTCGCTGTAGCTCGCGTTGTTCGGATACGGCGAGTCCAACCAGAACGTGAAGTCCACGTCGGGTGCATGGGAATCGTTGAGGATGACCGCGAGCTGATAATACGAACGGCGAGGGACCGCAGCCGCGAGCGACACAGTGAGCGTGAGTGCGAGGAGAACGAGCACGACGGCGGGGATGTAACGTGGTACGCGCGCCGTTCTATTTTGCACTGGTTGGAGCCCCCCCAACCGATTGTCCGCCACGCGGACGCCGACCGGCGCAACCATTCGTGGGGGGTCTATTTAATCTTACTATCGATGCGTCACATCGTGCACCAACGGACGCTTCGTGATTCTCACAAACGCGATTGAACGAAGGGCCCTCACCACCGGTGGCGGTCCCGACATCAGAAGAGTTCTCGGATGCCTGCTCCTTCGGCCGGAGACCGGTGGGCGACATGAGCCCACGTGGCCGGGAGGCCGAGCTTCATGGCCGCATCCCGGAGCATCGTGCGTGAGAGGGTCACACCTCGGGCAACTGCACGGATCGGCAAGGAGACGTCAAGGCCCCGAAGAGCGGCGACCATCTCAGCACCGAGCCGCGGCGGTCCGAATCCGGAAAGCATGGGATCACCATCCGCGGTCTCGAGAGCGGCATGGAGCGGTACGAGGTTGTCGACGTCACCTCGAGGCAATTTCGGATGCGCCGTCGCGATCTGCGTCCGGATTCGAATCGCGTCCGGGCGACTCAGGATGACATACTCGACGCGATAGTCGAGATGGGCCTTCGCCGCTCTGGCGGCTTGGACGTCGGGTGAGCCTTCGACCCCCGCGACCACGCACACCAAGGCGCACCGTTTTCGCGCGATCATCGCGAGGACGGTGCTCGCGAGCCCACCCGAGTACGCGAGCGCACTCCGCGACCGTCCTTCGACTTCGCGCGCAACCCGACGTTCGAGTCGGCGAATAAACGCGTCGACGTCGCGCGACGACGCCATCGACTCACGCGCCGAACGTGACTTCACCCGCGAGGAGTCGGTCGAGCGTTTCCGTGAGGTCCGCCTCCGCCACCCGGATCTGTTTTTGCGAATCTCGCTCGCGGACCGTGACGCCTTTCCCTTCGAGGGTCTCGTGGTCGACCGTGACGGAGAACGGTGTGCCGATCTCGTCCATGCGGGCGTACCGTCGGCCGATCGATCCGGACTCGTCGTACGAGACCGTGAGCCGTCTCCTCAAGTTCGCGTGGAGCGCCTCGGCCTTCTCCGGCAGTCCGTCTTTGTTCACGAGCGGGAAGACGCCGACGCTCACCGGAGCGATCTGGGGCGGGAGCCGCAGGACGATGCGCTCGCCCTTGCTGTGCGAGAGGTCCAGCAACGCCCAGATGTTTCGGTCCACCCCGAACGACAGCTCGAGCACATGGGGGATGAGCTTCGAACCGCCAAACGTCACGGATTGTTTCATGTGAGACATCGCCTCGTGGCCTTTGAGATCGTGGTCCGTCCGATAGTGGACGCCTCCGACCTCTTTGAAGCCGCCCAGGCTTTCTTGCTTCACCTGGATGTCGAAGTGGATCTTGTTGTAGAACGCGCGCTCCTTTTCATCGAGCTCCGCAAACCGGAATGCGTCCCGCGGGATTCGGAGTCGCTCCAGGTAGAACCGTTGGACCGCGGCGAGGTGATAGACATACCAAGGCGGGAGGTCGCGCGCGACGAGATCTCTCGCCGCAATGTCGTGGGCGCCGGGTTCGTTTTTCTCTGCAGCCCACGCAATACGGATCGGCGTGGAGGCGATCGCGTCGAATCGCAGGCCGTCCGCGAAAGTCGCAGGATCGAAGAAGATCTGAAGCTCGGCCTGGAGGAACTCCCGCATGCGGTACGCGCCTTGTCGCGGGCTGATCTCGTTTCGGTAGGCTCGCCCGATGATCGCGAGGCCCAACGGAAGTCTCCGGCGCAGCGCCTCGAACTCCCGTTTGAAGTTCAGGTAGACGCCCTGAGCGGTCTCCGGCCTCAGGTACGCCCGGTCTTTGCCGGTCGGCCCGACCTCCAGCGGGAACATCATGTTGAAGGGCCGCGCCGGACCGAGTTCGCCCTTGCAGTTCGGGCATCGGATCTTCAGCTCGCGGATGCGTACGTCGATCTCGGCGGGCGTCAGACCCTCGTGTTCTTCGTGGGTCGCGGCCTCGAGCAGCTGGTCCCCGCGGTACGATTCGCCGCACCGGGTGCACGTGACGAGGATGTCGGTGAAGTGATCCACGTGGCCGGAGGCCTTGAGGGCGGGCTCCGGAAGGATCGTCGTCGTGTCGATCAGGTGGTAGTCGTCGCTGAGTCCGAGGAAGGTCTCGATCCAGAGGTCTTCCCAGCGCCGGCGCATCAAGACACCGTTGTGGCCATAGTCGTAGAAACCCGCGAAGCCTCCATAGAGATCGACCGCGGGCCAGAGGAACCCGCGACGGACGGACAGGGACATCACGTCGTCGTAGGAGGCCATCGTCGCCAGAAAGTGAGGCGTTCGGATAAAGGATGGGGTGCACGCCGATTCTTCATCGGGTCGAAGCCGCGACGCGGCGCCGACGTGCTCGAATCATCGACGCGTCTCGCACCGACGGACTCGGCGCCGGCCAGAGCCGTCCTCCCGAGACGACGAGTCGGACATCGCTCGCGGAGGCTCGCACGACGGATGCAAATCCGTTCCGTCCACCCGGCAGATCCAGGACGACGAGGTCGGCACGCGCTCCGACGCGAATCGCCGACGTGGCATGCGGATCGGCGAGACGACGTCCGCGCAACGCCATTTCGAGGATCTCGCGCGCCGGGACGCCGCCTTTCATCCGCGCGACCCGGTACGCGAATTCCATTTCCCGCAACAGGGAGGGCGTGTTGATCATGGCGTTATCGGTCCCCAGGTGAAGTTCAACCCGATGTCGCAGCATGCGCGGGATGTCCGGCGTCATTCCAAAGAACGCGTTCGACCGCGGACACACCACGATCGGCACGCCCGCATCGGCGCAGCGCTCGAGGTCTCCGTCCGTCGCGCGGACCATGTGGACGAGGAATCCGGGTTTCAGATTGAGGACCGCATCGATATCCTCGCGAACTCGTTCGGAGCAATGGATCGCGAAGATTTTCATCGCCCGTCGGACGTCGGCCGCCAGCTTCTCGATTGCGTCGCGCGGCCAATCGATGTATGAGCTCACCGCGATCCCGTCCGAGGCCCGTAAGATCGCCGCGACTTCTCGCGGATTGTAGGACAACCCGGCGGGCCGTGCGAGGGCGAGACCTTGCATGGGCAACGCCGCGAGGGCCGCGTACACCAGTTTGAGTCCACCGAGCCCTCCTTCCCGGAAGTCGGAGAACCCTGTGGTCCCGGTCCGGATCATCGTCGCCATGGCACGTCGCATCGCGGCGATGACCGCGGCGTCCTTCGCCTTCGCGAGGACCCGGTGCTTGAGCCCGTGCGGCGGGGCGACGAGCTCCTCGATTGTCCCTTTCAGTTCCTGGGTCACGATCGCGTCGCCGAGGTGCGTGTGCGCGTTCCACAAACCCGGGAGGATGAGGCCTTCCGCGAGCGGACGACGCGCGCGTCCGGACCGGATCTCCACGACGACATCCTCTTCCCATCCGACGGTCCCCTCTCGGAAGCGTCGGCCGTCGTAGTACCAGCCCGAGACGCGTTGCACGCCGCGCGATGGCTGGGTCGCGTTTAAAACGTTGTCCGGATCCTGCCGATGTCCTCGGAATCTTTATGGCGTTGGAGCTTTTCCTTCCGCCGGCGCCACGTCGGTCCGCCGGTTGGAGCGGGAACATCCGCCCGGTCGCGCGGGATGAAGGCGATGGCGCACATGCCGCCATAGCTCAGCCCGGCAGAGCGGCAGTTTCGTAAACTGCAGGTCGGGGGATCGAAGCCCTCTGGCGGCTCCCATTCCCGAAGCGAAGGCACCGGCACGACCTAGCGGCCGCGCATTCATCCGTAACGTGCCCCCAATCTGAGTCGATGTCAGGTTCCGTTTCGCTCGGACACACGCCTGGTCCGGTCTTACTTCACTTCTTGGCGGCGCCAGATTCGATCGATCCGACCGGGCGTGATGAAGAAAACAGGATAGAGGACGTAGGCCCCGAGGCTGAAAACAGGGTTGAGGAAGGAGACCAGAATTCCCGCTGCCGAGAAGCAGGGTCCCAGGAGCATGCGGCGGCGGCCGAGCCAGATGAAGCGATCGTTGAGGCCCGCGTCGACGAGATGATGATGGAGCGTGGCGTACCAGAGCGTCAGGAACATGAAAACCTGGATGGCCAGGAGATTGAGCCCGTAGGCCACGACCGTCACTTCCTCGAACGGGTGATGTCCCAGCAGCGCCGTCGTGAGCGGCAGCAAGCCGACGAAGAGGAGGAAGACGTTGTTCAGCCAGATGAACGTCCGATCCGTGCGCTTCACGACTTGGAATCCAACGTGATGCCCAACCCAGAAGACCCCGAGCGTGACGAAGCTGAGCGCGTAGATCAGCACTCCGGTCACGACATCCTCGATGGCCGGGAGCTCCTGGTGTGCCGGTCCCGTGATGTAGGGGATCGTCAGGCTGAGTCCGAGGATCGTCATCACGGCTCCAAAGATGCCGTCCGTCAGCGCCTCGACCCGGGTTTTCCCGAGTCCTGTGACCGAGCCGCTTCGCGCGCTCATGAGGTGTGCCGCGCCATAGTCACGGCGGGCTATAAGTCCGGCTTACTTCCAGAGCCGCCCGTCTAACCCACGTCACGACGGACGACCCCGCGGCTCATCATGCCGATGCCGTGAGTCACCGAACCTCAGGCCCTCCACCGGACGGCCGGGTCGGTGGCATGGCGCCGACGGTTGGCGTTCCCCGGATCTTTTTCGGCGCGTTTGCCTGGATCACGGTCTGGCTCGAGACGACGTAGATCGGGTTGCCGCTCTGGTCGTACTCGCCTTCGATCCGCAAGACCCCGGTCAGGATGACGCGGACCTTCAAGGTCGTGCCATCCGTCAACTCGTACGTGGACCACGGTTCGGCTTTGGACTCAAAATCGACCTGCTCTGCTTCCACTTGGCGCTGCGTCACCGGCGAGACGATCTTGACCATAGCTGCGACACCTTCTCCCGAGCCTTAAGCGCTCCGGCCAACCATCGCGACCACCGTGCTCGAGGCCGCACCCTGTCGTCAAGATCCGAGTCGCTTGGAGCGATGGGTCGATTCTCGAGGCGACAGAAGCTCACACCAAGCAACGCATCCGCGTCGCCAAGTCCTCCAGCCCCGACGCCTGCGTCGGCACTCTCCCGGATACCTTTATGGCGGAGCCGTTGGCTTGTCGGCCGTATGGTTGGGAAAACCGAGAGCGCCGAGCATGAACGGATGCGGGGGGCGCTCGCCGCCTGGTTCACGACCCAGGGGCTCTCGAATGTCAAGACGCCCGCGGATCCGGTCGCCGACCTGGTTCCGGATGTTCAGGCGGACTACTTCGCCAAGGTTGTGTACGGAGAAGCAAAACTCTGCGAGGATTTTGCTTCACCAGATACGAAAGACGAGTTGTTGAACTATTGTGGGAGCCTCCCCTCCGAATACAAGCTTGTCCTCGGGATTCCGAAAGCCTGCGAGCTCATCGTTCAGCGAGCGCTCACCGATTGGGGGTTCACGCACCGCATTCAATTAGTGGCGCTTTGAGGTCCGGACAGCATGGATGTCGAGAACGCGCGTCAGCAAGGTTACTATCCGGATCGGCAATCGGTGGTCTCAATCCTGAAAACGTAATCTACGGTTCTTTGGACAATTCAGCCCTCGCGAAAGGTATTTGACGGATTCTTACCTTGGTCGGGATGGCGGGCGGAGGGCGTCGCATGCGATATGGTCTCATTGGGTTGTTGGCGGTGGTGGTCGCGGTGCTAATGTTCGGTTCGACGATTGTCGCAGGGAGGCCGTCTGGGAGCGCGACGGCAATCACGTTCTCGAACACTGCGTTGATGTTGGACAGCGGAAGTAGCGAACCTGCGGTGACCATCGGTCCCGACGGTACCACGGTCTTCACCTCGCTCTCGTGGATTACGTTCGGGACGAACGTCTGGAGGACGTCATTCGGCGGATCTCCCGCCTACCAGGGAATCCCCGACAACGGGATTGTATCGGGACAGCTTGGGGGCGAGGATGCGGACGCGGACATCGGGTCGACCGGCACCCTTCATCTCACGAGCCTCGTTGCATTGATCAACCCGGCGTTCACCGCGGCCCGCCTTGGAGTCTCCGCGATTACGTGCCGAAACGCGGACACCTCCAACCACTTCGCGAACTGCATGGCGCAGATCATCGACACGACGCAGGCGGACCGCCAGTGGATTACCTCGGACGGTGCAACCGTCTACATATCGTACCATGACAGTGGCTCGAGCACGTTGATCCACGTGCAGCGATCGGACGACGATGGGTTCACATGGACCCGGGTTAGCGATCCGATTCCGGGCCAGGACGGCCTCACCGGGATGTCCACGTTCAACAACGACCAAGGCCCGATCGTCGCGGATCCGACCACGCACTCTGTGTTCGTCATTTACGCGGCGGGTCAGGGTGGGCTCCAGAAGGGCACGAACGCGAACTTCAACAACATTGTCGTGTCCCGGAGCACGGACAAGGGATTGACCTGGATGCCAACAATCGTGTACCACGCCCCGGTCAACACCGCATTGAACAACGTCTTCCCGGCGCTTGCGGTCGATCCGACAAACGGAAAGCTGTACACTGCATGGTCCGACGCCCACACGGTTTCGTTCGCGGTGTCTTCCGATCATGGGTCGACTTGGAGCATGGCGGTCCCGGTGAACACCGGTCCTGCGGTGACGGCCGTGTTCCCTTGGGTTGCGGCGTTCGGCGGCAAGGTCGATGTCGTGTACTATGGCTCGACCGCGTCGAGCAAAGACGATCCCGCCGCGGTGTGGAACACGTACATGGCCCAGACGACCGACGACGGTTCGCACTTCGTCCAGACGACCGCGTCTGCGCACGCGAACCACGTCGGGGTGGTCTGCACGTTCGGCACCGGCTGTGCCCGGGGTACTCGCAACCTGCTCGATCTCTTCGAGGTCGCGATCAATCCGCAGAGCGGCAAGGCAGCGATCATCTTCACGGATGACACGCTGGCGACGTACACCCGGAGCGACGGGACCGTGGCCCCGCTGCCTCAGGTCGTCGTCGCGTGGGAGTCCTGATCGTCGGTTCCGCACCGGCTCACGGATCGCCCCACGAGGCCGCCGACGCCGGCCGCGTGAGCGAGGATTCGAATCGCGAGAAGACGATCTGAAGGCCGGCCGCGAGGGCGAACGAAGGGAGGGTGGCGCCGACCGGGAGTGCGAAGATCACGATCACAAAGTAGAGGGCGGCCCCCGGAATCCAGCTTGCGAACGCGGACCATCGCCAAGGTCGCGCGCCTTCAAAGAACTCCTCCGCCGCGTAGGTCCCTCGCCGGACGACGAACGAATCCGCGATCACGACTCCGAGAAGCGGCACGAACAGCCCGCCGATCAGGAAAAGGAAGCCCTCGTAGGAGCCTCCGATGCCTTCCCCCCGGCTCCAGAGGAATGCGGCCCCACCCATCGCGATCAGGGTCGCGGCGACGATGAAACTGAGTTGGCGTCGCTTCGGTGCCAGGTTCTGAATGGAAACCGCGGTCGAGTAGACGTTGGCGAATGCATTGTCCGTTTCGTCGACGAGGATGATCAACAACGGGAAGGCGCCGAGGCCGAGCAAGCCGATGACCGCCAGAAAATTCGGTTCACCGGAGGCGATTCCCAGGGCCATGAGCCCCGCACCGAGCATGTAGAAGACCGTGTTCGCGATCGTGTAGCCGGCGGTGGTCCCGACCCACGAGTCCTTCGAGGACCGCGCGAAGCGGTTGTAGTCGGAGATCAACGGCCACCAAGAGATCGGCATCGCGATTACCAGGTCGAGAGCCAAGAGGAGGGACGTCGTCCCGGTGAAGTATTGCGGCGCGTACCGCAGGCCGAGGTCCGGGCTTTTGAAGATGAGCGCGATTCCGATCGCGGCCGTCGACGCGTAGACGAGCCAGATCGCGAACTTTTCAAGCCACGCCCGGATGACCGCGAGCGGACCTCCGAGGGCCAGGGCCGCGACGACCGCGCCGAAGAGCGGGACGAACAGGAGGGTCGTGGACGGTCCGAAGACGTTCCCGGTGAGGGCTGCCGCGGCAATTCCCATCACGAGCAGTTCGAACGTCGCCCAGCCGAGGAGTTGGAACACATTCAGGGCCGTCGGGATGTACGAGCCCCGACGACCGAGGATAGGACGGAGGCTCACCATCGTGGGGACGCCGGCGCGGCTCCCGTGGTGGGCGGCGGCTGCGAGCATCAAGCTCCCCACGACGGAACCGAGGAGCGCGACGATCGCGGACTCGCTGAGGGTCAGCCCGAATCCGAAGCCGCCCACCCCGATGAGGAGCGTGCCGGCGGCGAGGACCAGCAGCCCGATGCCGAGGCTCGACCAGAGGACAAACAGGTCGAAAGTCCGGAGGACCCGCAACCCCTGCGGGACCGGCTCAACGCCCCATTCCGGCGGCCTCCGGACCCGGACCATCGAGAAGCCAAGCCCTTCACGTATATATCGGATTGGCGGACGATGCGCGGCCCTTCACTTCGTCGTCTTCGCGAACTTCTTGTACGAATGCTTCAACGCGGTGACGAGCGGAAGCTCCCTTCCCGCCAGGAAGTTGATGAGAGCGCCCCCTCCCGTGCTTACGTGATCGATTCGGTCCGAGAGCCCGAGTTGTTCGACCGCCGCGACCGTGTGTCCACCACCGACGATCGAGAAGCCATCCGCTTCGGCGACCGCGGTGAGCAACTCGCGCGTGCCGACCGAGAACGGCTCGAGTTCGAAGACGCCGGCCGGACCGTTGAAGAAAATCGTCTTCGCACGGTGGATCTCCTCGACGTAGTGGGCGATCGTGTCCAGTCCGATGTCGTACACCGGCCACTTCGCCGGGAGGGCGGACACCGGGACCGGCCTTCGTCCACCCTCGTCGTTGAGGACGACATCCGTGGGCCGTAAGATTCGCCCGGGGAATCGCGCGAGGAGTTCCTTGCACATCGCCCGGTGGGCCTCGTAGTCCTCGACCTCGCGTCGCATGAAGTCGGTCGTCGGTTTGCCCGGGTCGATTCCGGCGGCGTCGAGGAACAGGTTCGCCACGCCGCCTGAGGTGAGCACGCTGTCCACCAGATCCTTTTCGAGCATGTGACGGGCGACCGCAATCGAGTCGTCCGCCTTCACGCCGCCGAGGAGAGCGATCTTCGGCCGCTCGGGCTGCTGGACCGCCTGGGCGAGCATCGTGAGCTCTCGCTCCATCACCCGGCCGGCAAGGGACGGGAGGACCTCGCAAAACCCGACCAGGCTCGGTTGCGCCCGGTGGGCCGCGGCGAACGCGTCGAGGACGAAGTAGTCCGCATGCGGCGCGAGCCGGCTCACGATGTGGGTCTTCGCCATCTTGTCGAGTTTGGCGTCCGCGAGCGCGTCTTCCTCCGAGTAGAAACGGGTGTTCTCGAGGACGATCACCTCCCCGAGGTGCATCGCGTCGATCGCATCGATCGCGGGTCGACCGAAGAGGCTCGGCACATACCGCACGGGCCGTCCGAGGAGCGCGGCGATCCGATCCGCGTGGACCTCGAGGGTCGTGAAGTCGTCTTTCCCCGGTCGCGACTGGTGCGCAAGCAAGACGACCTTCGAACCTCGCAGCTCGCGGATCGTCGTCAGGTGCTCGCGGATCCGCGCGTCGTTCAACAGGTCGCCGGTCGCGGGATCGATCGGAGAGTTGATGTCCACGCGCAGGAGGACCGTACGGCCCGAGAGGTCAAAATCATCCATCGTGAAGAAGTCTCGGGCCATCTGCATACGACGCAAAATCCCGGAGCATAATAGTCCTTTCGCATCGCGAGGACGCGTCGTCGGCCGCGCCGCGTGCCTCCGGTTCTCAAACGAGGAAACTGGGTTGGAACCTTTTTAGAGGGACCTCGGGAATGGGCCGGCGCCACCGAGGGAGCCTCACGCCTCAGGACCTCCTCCTGCCAGAGGGAAAACTCATCCGCACCACGCGGGGCGGTCCTAACGCGCTCAAGCTGCTCCTCCTCGACCTGAAGAAATATTCGTTCTCCGGCTACGTCCGGACGAGGCGGGCGGAAGGGATCGTGCTCCTCCGCGGCGGAAACCCGGAGGCCAGCCTGTACCATCGGGACGGCGCGCAGGATCGCGGGCGGAGCGCCCTGAAGAAGGTGTGGCAGGACTCGTATGACGAGTCGTGCGTCTTGGAGCTCCACGCCCGCGTCGACATGGACGGCCTCGTCCGAGAATACGCCGATTCGATCCTCGAGCGGCCCGCGAAGGTCGTCAAGAAGACGAAGATCCCGCAGACGATGGAACGATCCGAGATCGAGAGGCAGATCCGGTCGTGGAAGGACCGAGGGTACGACGTCTCTTCCGTCGACTCGAACCTCGATGCCGAGCCGTCCATCCTCGCGGCGTCCGTCGTCGCGATGCGTGACGGGGTCAAGAAGGCCGAGGCGGTGGCCGAAATCCTCTCCGGTCTCGATGTGTCGGGATTCGAGTCGCGAGCCGCGATCCTCCGGGAGAAACTCAAGGATCCTGTGCGGCACCCGGACATCGACACCGAGGTCGAGAGCCTTCGCGACGCCGTGGAGAGCCTGCGCCAGATCGAGGCGCGGCGCCAGGCCGAGATGGACCGAGGCCGGGATTCCCAGGCGCGGACGCGGAAGGTCTTGGACCTCGTGATGAAACAGCAGCAGGCGCTCCGTCCCGAAGGCGGTCCGTACTCCACGGAGGATGCCGCCCGGAAGGTGCTCGAGGAATCGCTCCCCGCCCGGGATGCGGCGACGAACCTCGTCCAGACGTACTCGTTCGAGTCCTTCATCGTCGGGGAGAGCAACCGGTTCGCGCACGGCGCGGCGGTCGCGGTCGCGAAGCAGCCCGCGAAGGAATACAATCCGCTCCTCATCACCTCCGGTCCGGGCCTCGGGAAGACGCATCTCTTGCACGCGATCGGGAACTACATCGTGGCCCATGCGAATGAACGGAAGGTGCTGTACATGACCTGCGAAACGTTCGCATCGAGCTTCGCGAACGCGAAGGAAGTCGGTACCCTCTCCGCGTTCCGGGAACGCATTCGCGGCATGGACTGTCTCATGATCGATGACATCCAATTCCTCAGCGGCATGCCGGAGATCCATGAGGAACTGTTCCACACGTTCAACGATCTGCACGACACGGAGAAGCAGATCGTCCTGGCGAGCGACCGGCCACCGAAGGCGATCCCGAATCTCGACGAGCGGCTCATCTCCCGATTCGAATCGGGCCTCGTCGCGGGCATCGAACCTCCGGACCTCCTGATGCGGGTCACCATCCTCGAACGCCGCGCCCGCGACGAGAACGTCTCCATCGAAGGCGAAGTCTTGACGTGCATCGCGAATCTCGTCGCCAACAATGTCCGGGAACTCGGGGGGGCGTTCAACCGAGTCGTCGCGTTCTCCTCGTTGATGAATCGCCCGATCACGCAGGATCTCGCCCGCGAGGTCCTCTCCGGTGCGACCGCCGAACCGTCGGCGGAAGCGATCGCGCCGCCGGCCTCGGATCGGATTGCGTCGGAAGAGAGGGCCCGGCTGGAGGTCTCTGCGACGGCGAACCACGAACTCATTCCAGGCCGCAGCTACCTGATAGAGGAGGAACGACCCGCGAAGGCGTTCCGACTCTTGACGGATTTCCTCGGTGGCGGGGGCGGCGGCCTGGTCATCACCCGCACGAACCCGAAACGGGTCCGGCAGGCGCACGACCTCCCGACGCCGCGCGTCCTGTGGCTCACGGACCGCGAGGGGTCGGCGGAAGAGACGATCGCGCCGACGCTGGAGCGGATCGTCTACGAGATCGAGGACTTCATGGGCAAGCAGCCCCGGGGCGCGATCCTCTTGGACGGGATCGAGTACCTCGTTTCGAACAATTCGTTCGACGCCGTCCTCATGTTCGTCCGGCGGCTGCTCGACGCGATCTCCGAGAGCCGATACGCGTTCATCATCTCCCTCGGGCCGGCGACCCTGAGAGACCAGGAGCTCAAGGTGCTCGAGCGGGAGATGGAAGTGATCCGCTATCCGTGATCGCGGCCGCGCTACCCGAGACCTTGAACGGTCTTGCGGAATTCGCGGATCTGTCGGAGCGCGTCGCTCCATGCCCCCTGCTTCACGAACGTGCTCGCGTCTTTGAGGATGCCGATTGGTCGGGAGAGGTCGTTGCCGCGCACCTTGAGGTCCAACAGTTCGTTCCGGGCCTTCCGCATCTGCTCCTGGACGAACGCCGGGACGTCCCGGTTCATCCGTTCCTGAGCCTGCTGCCCGAACCGGAGGGCGCCGGCGACATCCCGCCGGTCGAGCGACTCACGCCCTTGCCGGAGGAGTCGCTCCGCGTCGCGGAGGTCCATGCCCATCGAGCGGACCTCGCGCGCGAGCCGATCGCCGTCGTCGATGACCTTGCGCGCCTCGTGGAAGCCTTTCGCCTCCGTGTGGAACGTCCCGAGAGCCGCTTGGAGCCGGTCCCAGGCAGCGTCGTAGTCGCCCGCCTCCAGCCGGCCGACGGCCTCTTGGAGCCTCGGCGTGGCCGCCTGGACGCCCGCGTCCCCTTTGGCGGCGCGGAGTTCCTGGATGACCGTGTCGATCTGTCCGCCGATGAAGTCGACGAAGGCAACGTCCAGCGTTCGACGGGCGTCCGCGATGAGCGTGACCGCGCGTTCGATGTCGCGTCCCTTGCCCGCCTGGATCGCGTCGTTGATGATCCGCTTCCCCTCGTCGATCTCGAGCCCGATCCGCTTTGCGGAGACCAGGAGGGGCTTCACCTCGTTCACCAATTTCGGGAGTTCGCGGTAGAGGAGCTTCCGGTCTCCCGTCGGGATTCGACGTTCCGCCTCCCGCCGGTTCCGGCGAAGTTGGTCGATCCGGTTTTGGAGGGGAGAACGGGCCGGCTTCCCGCTGACCGTGGGCGCGGCGAACGACCGGGTCGGAGGAGCCTCCATCTGGACGGCTGCGACGACCGGCGGCGGTTCTCGGATTTTCCCCATCGGCGCCGTCGCCGTCTGCGGGTCTTCGGCGAAGCGGACGCCGCAGCTTGGGCAACGAAGCGCGTCGGCCGGGACCGAGCTCTTACAGACCGGGCACTCGTACTCCGTTGCCTCGCCCTCGGAGAATTCGGCTCCGCAACCCGGACAGACGGTCGCGTCCGCCGAGACGAGCGTCTCGCAGACGGGACACAGGAACTGCTCGCCGAGGTCGGCCGCGGCCTCCGTGACGGCCCGGGGTTTTGCGGCGGCACCGACATCGGCCGATTCCGGCGTTTCTCGGGCGACGTTCTTCAGCGTTTCGAAGATTTCCCGATGGTCCTCCTTGCCTTCCATGATCGAGGCGAGGATCTCGTCGATGCTCCGCCCGTCCTTCACGGGCGTGTCGGTCGGGTCGACGCCTCCGCCGATGTCGAACAAGGTGAGGTCCGTCTGGCACGAAGGGCACACCCGCGCGTTCGCGTCGATCGGTGTGTCACAGACGGGACAGACTTTCGTTTCCTTCGCTGGCGTAAGCCGACACCTCGAATTCGTCGACGCGTTTCTATCTTGAATAAGCGTACAAAGACTTTCCGGACTCAGTTCAGAGAATGATAAGTCCTCAGCCCAGATAATCAGCGCAAAACGATTAAGTGAGCCCTGCCCCCGTGTGATGCGTATCCGGCGCGGCCATGGCATTTCGCAGTGCAATCGAGGGTCTGGACAAAGTGATTCGGAGCGACATTTTGCCACCGAAGGTCATCCTCGTCACGGGTCCGCCCGGATCGATGAAGACGTCCTTCTGCTACACGCTCATGTCACGCTACCTGAAGGACACCGGCGAGTTCGGGCTGTACACCACGCTCGAGGAGACGGTCCAGTCGCATCTTCGGAACATGGAGTCCCTCGGGGTCGAGCTCTCGATGAACATGCAGATCAGCGATTTCACGGATCTGCGGGAGATCGACGCGGTCGTCGGCCCGGAGGACCAGACGGACTACCTGGCGTTCATCGAGCGGATGATCGGCCACTACCGCAAGGTGCACGGTCAGAAGTTCAAGCTGTTCGCCCTCGATTCGCTCGGCGCCCTCTACTCGCTCATGGAGAACACGAACAACATGCGAAAGCGGATGTTCTATTTCTTCAAGATGCTCCGGGACAACGAACTCACCTCCCTCGTCGTCATGGAACGCGCGTCGAACGGCGAGAGCCAGCTCCTCGGGAACGAGGGGTTCCTCGTCGATGGCATCGTGATGCTGGGCCTCGACCGATCCCGCGGGAAGCTCGTTCGGTATCTCCAGGTGGAGAAGATGCGATCGGTCGACCACTCGATGGAGAAGCACGCGATCGAGGTCCGGAAAGGCGGGCTGACCGTCCTCGGACCGATCTTCGAGACGGGAGGGAATTCATGAGACACGCTCGCACGCCGACGCCTGGGAGGCTCGGCGCCACGCACCGACATCGGAGGGCACTGTAGATGGCCGAAGGATCGATCCTGGACGCGCTGGACGCACTGAAAAAGCTCGAAGAAAACCTGAAGGCCCGGGACGCGGAGTTCCGAGAGCGCGAGGCCGCGCTCCAGGAACAGGGGTCCAAGGTCGAGGAAGACCGGCGGGTCCTCGATCAGGAGCGAACGTCCCTCGCGGATGAGCGGGATTCGCTCGTCGGCCGCGAGAAAGGGATGCGCGCCCGCGAGAAGGAACTCGAGCAGAGTGAACGGGCCATCGCCGACCGGGAACAGGAATTCGACGCCACGAGACAACAGGTGCTCGCCAAAGAGAACTCGGTCGTCGCCCGCGAGCAGGAACTCGCGAAGCGACTCGAGTCCCTCGTGAGGAGGGAAGAGGAGATCTCGCGGCGCGACACGGAGGCGGTCACGCACGCGAAAGACATCGCGGCGCGCAAGACCGAGATCGCCTCGCGGCAAGAGCAGATCGTCAAGCTCCTCGAAGACCAGAAGGCGACGCTCGATGCGCAGATCGGTCGGAACCGGGAACTCATGGAGCGCGAGAGGAAGCTCGCGGCCGAGGAAGAGAACTTCGCGGCAGCCCGCGCGAAAATCGCGGAAGAGGGGAAGCGTCTCCTCGATCGCGAGAAGGCGCTGATCGCCCAGGAGCAGTCAATCAAATCCATGGCGGCCGCTCCCGTCTCGATGCCCGCCGTCTCCGCGAGAGCCGTCCCGACGACGCCGGCACCCCAGGCGGGAATTCGGCCGCAACCCGTGCCGTCCAACCCGGCTCCCGTGGCGGCGAAGCCGGTCGCGCAGATGCCGGTCGCGGTTGTGCAGGTGGCGAAGCCTGTCGCGAAGGTCGCGGTCCAAGCCGAGACCGCTGCTGGCGGCGAATCGGAGATCCCCTGTCCCGCCTGCGGCACGATGATTTCGTCCGATGCGATCATGTGCTACGCGTGCGGCCACCGTCTCCAGGATGAGACGGCCGCGGAAGAGACCACCGAGACGGAAGGCGAATCGGAGATCCCCTGTCCCGCCTGCGGCACGATGATTTCGTCCGATGCGATCATGTGCTACGCGTGCGGCCACCGGATGGCGTCCGATGACGACAAGGTAAAGAAAGCCCCGGTGAGCGTGAAGAAGGTCATGAAGAAGAAAGTGATTTGAGCCGGCGGCCGGGGCGACGCAAGCGTGCACGGAGCCTTCGTCCATCCGGCTTTTCTTGCATTTTTCGGCCCATTTTCATCGACTTTTTCTTATTTCTATATTCGCGAAACGATAAAATCTTTTCCTCCATATTCCGGCGTTATTCTGTCGCGTGAGAACAGGTGCGTATCGGGATAGATAATCGCGCGGTAACCTATTTATAAAGAGGCCCCGGATGGCCCGCGCAACATGCCCACCGGTCGTAGTCCTCCGGATGCGTTCGGCCGACTCGACCTCAGGAGGTCTTGGGTTGTCTAGCCGATCCGAACGGAATGCAAAGGCCCTGACGTGTTTGATCGTTTGGTCCGTCGCCCTGGGTGGCCTCTTCGCCGCCTTCGTCGCACTGAGCCCGGCCGCGCGAGCCGGAACCTGCGACCAGGTCGGTGGCGTGATCACCGGGACCTGGACGGTCACCACGACTCAGGTGTGCACAGGAATCGTCTACGCCGTTGACGGTTCGATCAACATCAACGCCGGGGGCAGCCTCACGGTGGTCAACGGCGGTTTGAGTTTCTCCAAGGATACGTCTCACGAAGGCTATGCGCTCAACGTGAACGCGGGCGGCGAACTCGTCCTCGACAACTCGATTGTCACGACGCAAACGGACGCCATCAATCCGTACCTCAAGCTCGCCTTCACCGTCTCCGGAGCGAACAGCCACTTCGCGATGAAGAACGGAGCCGTCCTGAAGTTCCCCGGTTGGTTCAACGCCACCGGCACGACGATCGACATGACCGGTTCGACGATCACCGGTTTCTCTTCGTCCGAGCTGTTCGGCCTCGGTGTGTATGCCGATGACAACGACGACAGCCCGCTCCTCTCGTGGGCGTCCACGACCGCGAGCCTGTACGGATCGCGCATCGAGCGGATCTACGAGAACACCACGGCGAGCAGCGGCAATGCCACGGGCCCCATCGAAGGCAACCTGGCCCTGACCGCATCGAGCAACCTCTACGCCTACGATTCGTACATTGGTGTCGACTTCTCGAACGTCCTCGGGTTGCACAACGCACTGCAGGTCGACGGCACCTCGAGCGCGTACCTGTACGCCGTCACGATTGACCGGTCGCAAGACCCGGTCCTCAAGTCGACCTGGCAGCCGGCCTACCAGCCGCTGGCCGCGGGCGGGAGCATTTTCCTCCTGCGGTGGCTCCGCGCCTCCGTGGTCGACTCGACCGGATTCCCGGTGAGCGGCGCCTCGATTTGGTCGACCCTCAGCCCGAGTTCGACGACGGCCCAGTATCCGGATAACGGTCTCTCGTCGACGCCCAGCGCGCGGACCCTCGCCTACCTCGGGAAAGCCGCGAGCGGGGCGAACGCGTGGAACCGCACGGATTCGAACGGCCTCGCCGTGATTCCGCTGTACACCGACGTGATCACGACCGCCAGCCTGCCGAACGCGGCATCGTTCGGCAACTACCAGCTGACCGTCGCCTTCGCGGCGACGACCGGCCCGGGCGGCGTGGACTTCGACCCGTATCCGGCGATCAGCGCGGCCAACAACACGAAGTCCGTCACGGTGGGCCTCGCGGTCCAGGTTCGGACCGGTCCGGACCTGACGGTTGCGCCGGCGAGCCCCACGATGACCGTCCTGCAGAACCAGCCCTTCACCGTCTACGCCTTGATCTCGAACCAGGGCCAGACCACGGCGAGCGGCGTCTCCGTCGCGGCGTACCTTGATGGGAACCGCGCCGTCACCTACGGCCGGGTGGACAGCCTCACGGTCGCCACGTTCCTGAATCAGACGATGACCGTTCAGGGCGTCGCCGCAGTCGGGGGCCACACGCTCGAGCTCATCGTCGACCCAGACAACACGATCAACGAAGGCGGCCCCGCTCAGGAGAACAACAACTTCGCGAACATCACCTTGAACGTCCAGCCGCCTCCGGCCGGGTTCACGGCGATCCTCACGCCGACGAGCGGCCAGACCGTCGTATCCGGAAACGCGCTGAGCGTCACGGGATACGTTCGGGACTCGGGCTCGAACGGCATCGGAGGCGTCGTCTTGGCGATCGAGCTGCGCAGCGGCGCCACGGTCCTTGCGACGAACTCGACGATGTCGTCCAGTAACGGCTTCTTCGTCGGGACGATCGTCGTGCCCTCGAACACCCAGGATGGGCAGTACTCGATCGTCGTGACGCCGGCAACGACGCTGATCCAACCGGACACGACCAACATCGCGGTGCAGAGATCCTCGTCCTTCTTGTTCCAGAAGGTCCCGGTCCTCGGCATCGAGTGGTGGCTCTTCCTGGTCATCCTGGCGGCCGCAGCGGCCGTCGCGATCGGTGTGTCGCTATATTGGAAGGTCTACGGCCTCGGCAAGATGGTCGAGTGCGGCGAGTGCGGCGCCTTCATCCCGGAGGACGCGACGACCTGCCCGAAGTGCGGCGTCGAGTTCGAGCGGGACATGGCGAAGTGCTCGAACTGCCAGGCCTGGATCCCCGTCGACGTGAAGCAATGCCCGGAGTGCGGCGTCGAGTTCGCGACCGGTCAGCTGGAGATGGCCGATTACAAGGAGAAGATGCGCCTCCAGTACGACGAGGTCATCGCCCGCTTCAAGCAGGAAGCCTCCCGCCAGCTGGGCCGCAGCCTGAGCGAGACCGAGTTCCAGGAATGGTGGCGCAAGCAGCCGACCTTCCTCACCTTCGAAGACTGGCTCCGCGAGGAAGAGGAGATGCGCAAGATGGGCTCGAAGCCGTGCCCGACCTGCGGCACCCTCAACTCCGTGACGGCCACGGTCTGCCACAAGTGCGGATCGTTGATGCGCGATCAACGCCCACCGACCGGTGGAGCGGTCGTCGCCGGCGCTCCGGCGCGAAGAGTCCAGGCCCGAGGGCCGATGTCCCCGCCCGGACCGACGAACGCGCCCGCGCCGATCGTGCAGAAGCGCGTCATCAAGAAGCCGATCGAAGGCAAGGAAGGCGAGAGTTCGGAAGGCCAGAACAGCAACGGAAATTCGTCCGACTCCGAAGATCTCTGAGCCGGCCTTCCCCCAACCCCTTTTCATTTCCGAATCATC
>WNFE01000823.1_pt1 | contig 22205 bp, 18 predicted proteins | sample 5400451 | NCBI WGS metagenome assembly WNFE01 (sample SAMN13153344, study PRJNA577476) | soil metagenome | isolation source: 200 cm saprolite under Douglas fir tree site 2 hole 2 | place: USA:California | collected 2015-04-18
GGATCAGGAACTGGCTGGCCTCGACATTCTGGCCGACGCGCAGCAATACATGCCATGGGAGACACCGGCCTTCCAGATTGAGCCGATATTTCACTACAACACGGAGATGCTTGAGGGCTTCCGACCCTGGGGGCCTCCCAACTCTATCAAGAAATATGAAAAATTCTACATGGCCGAGTGCGTCGAGAAGATCCGGTGGGTCCGGCCCATATTCGAGGGAGCGCTGGTAGCCATGCAGGGCGCGACCACGAAGCCGTTCAAAATCGGCTGCTTCGGACCTGGGCAGAACAGTGTGATCGTGTCGGATCGATACTACAACGACAACGTAGCTTTGGCTATGGATCTAGCCGCGGCGCTCAACCAGGAATTCAAGTACCTCAGGGACAGAGGGCTGGAGGCCGTACAGATCATCGACGTTCTCCCTACGTATACCCAGGACTTGTGGCAGATCGAGGCTGTAAACCGCATGCTCGAAGGCCTGGATGACCTTATCTCGATCTGGCACATCTGCTATGGCAGCGTGGATGCGCAGACCGATATCTGGGAAGATAAAGCAGCGGAAATGATGTCGATGTTCGGAACGGCGAATGTCACTGCTGTCCATTTCGAGTCGGCCCATAGGGACTTCAGAGAGATGGAATCGTATCGTGAGTTCCCTCGGAACAAGACGCTCGGACTGGGCTTCATTGATGTGAAGGAGCCCAATGTCGAGAAGGCAGAGCAGGTTGCCGATCGCATCCGCAGGGTCCTGGATACTGGCATCGTACCGCCCGAGCGGCTGCTGGTGATGCCCGACTGCGGCCTGGGTTACATGAGTCGCACGGTAGCCGCGGCCAAATTGAGAGCGATGGGCGAAGGAGTTCGCATAGTGCGAGAGGAACTGTAGGAGGGTTTCAGAGTATAGTAGTGTAAAGCGTTCACTGAAGTCTTCAGAGTGCATGCTCAGTATGTGTAGACAAAGTTGTCAAATTCAAGGAGGTACCCATGAAGATTCGAGACCAGGAGATTACACTCCCAACAAGCATGGTTGGGAATTACCCAAACCCCCGCTGGTGGGATGCTAACTTTGCAAGATTCTTTACCGGCGATCAAAACCCCCCAGATTCTCTTGAGCAGGAAGCCCTGGAAGATGTTATGGCGTCCCTGGTCAATGACCAGGAAACGGCGAGACTAGACATCATTTCTGACGCTCGTGTGCAAGGCGATAACTATGCCGACCAGGCGCTCTATTACTATTACAAGCGTTTGGGTTATGACCTCAGAGGTGGTTATCTCGGCTTTCCTATTTATAGCCGCCTGCATGCCGCTACGTTGAACCAAGAGGTCAAGCGGCGAGGAGCGATCATGGTGGAGCAGGCTAAAGCGCTCAAGAAGGCCACGAATAAACCTGTCAAGGTTCAGTATACGGGCATTCAGGTGTTTGCCCAGGCCACTAACGACCTGTACTACAAGTCCAGCCGTGACCGGGCAATGGACATCGCCAAAGCGATCAACGAGGACATCTTAGAAGTTGATGCCCTGGGCGTGGATTTCATTCAACTCGACGAGTTTACCTGGCCCTATGGCTTCGAAGATTGGGCTATCGAGGCATTCGATCGAGCGGTGGAAGGGGTCAAGAACGCCAAGATTGTCTGCCACGTCTGCTGGGGTAACTGGGGTGGAACTCCTGCCTATCTCCCCGACCAGACGGCGCAGCCGGGCGAGATTTTTGATCTCACGCGGCGCAAGGGACCGACACCTGGTGATAGCACTTTTGTGATCCCGACGGCCTACCAGGCGAAGATGGACGTGCTGAACCTGGAGATTGGCGGTCGGCGGCGCGACCTGAGTGGCCTGGGTGAAATACTCCAGCAGCACCCCTTACCCAAACATATCCAGTTCTGGGCCGGAGTGATCGACGTGAAGAGCACGATTACCGAGACGGCCGAGGAAGTGGCGGACCGCATCCGGCAAGTTTTGCAGTATGTGCCTGCTGATCAACTGGGCCTCACTACCGACTGCGGCCTGATCCTACTCCAGCGCTATATCGCCGTTGACAAGCTGCACGCACTGGCAGCCGGAGCACAGGTTGTTCGCAGTGAACTGGCGCGAACACCAGTTGCAGCAGGTTAGTCTCTAAAATGCTGTGGAGGGTGATGCTTCGCATGCGGCCTGTTTACATCTTAGCAAAGCGATTCATTACCCTTTTACAGCACCTGTGTGAGGTGTGTGATGCCGATGTTGACGTTACAATGTCCGGAATGTGGTCATCTCTTTCAAGGATTGGTGCTGACGGGAACACGTCCGCCAGAGGAGTGGGTCTGCTCGAAATGCGGCAGCAGAAAGGCGGAAGTGGTGCCTGACAAAGAGGCGAGACCTCATCCCTGGGATGGAGAACATGGTATTGGTTTGTGTCCCTGTTGTAGTTGAGGACAAAACATGCGGTTGAAAGACAAAGTGGCAATCATCACGGGTGCCGGATCTGGTATCGGCGAGGTAACAGCACGGCTGTTCGCCAGCGAAGGTGCAGCGGTGATGATCGCGGATATCAATCAGCCTGCGGCAGAATCTGTAGCGGTATCAATCAATGCCGAGGGTGGCCGCGCTGCCTGGACAGCAGTTGATGTAACGAGCAGCGCAAGCGCAGAGAAGATGGTTCAGGTAACGCTAAATAGCTTTGGGCGGGTCGATCTTCTTTTTAACAATGCGGGTATTGAGGGCTTTGGTTCGGTCATCGAGGCAGATGAAACAAGCTGGGACCGCATTTTTGCTGTGCATGTGCGCGGCGCGTTCCTGTGTTCCAAATATGCCATTCGGGCTATGATCGATGGCGGGCGCGGCGGTGTCGTCGTGAACGTCTCATCGGTTGCAGGGCTGGTCGGTTTGCAACATATGTCTGCCTATAGCGCGGCTAAAGGAGCCATCATCAGCCTGACACGTGCCATGGCGGCGGATTTCGCGCGGTATGGTATTCGTGTCAACTGCGTTGCTCCAGGTACCACAATGACGCCCATGGGACAGCGATTGGTTGAAAATGACACACCGGAACAGTTAGCTCAGCGCGTGGGTCGTTATCCGCTCAACCGTTTTGGACGGCCAGAGGAAATCGCGCGTGCTGTACTGTTTCTCGCTTCAGATGACAGCTCGTATGCCACAGGCTCGTGCCTGGTTGTAGATGGTGGCTTAACTGCTGTTTAGAGCAATTTCTTTTCGAAAAGAGGCTCTTGATCATGCGCCTTGCGCACAAAATTGGTCTTGTTACCGGGGCGGGGTCTGGCATTGGACGCGCAATCGCTCGTCGTTTTGCTGTCGAAGGGGTATCCCTAGTGCTCAGCGATATTTCTGAGGCCGGGTTGCACGAGACAGCAACATTGATTGCAGAGGCCGGGGGTTCGACTGTTTCTGTAGTAGGTGACGTGGCACAACGAGCGGATGCAGACCAGATGGTGAAAGCGGCAGTAGATCGCTGGGGACGCCTTGACGTTGTAGTGAACAACGCGGGAATCGCCGGCTCTCGCCAGGCCACACTTGCGCACCTGACCCCCGACGAGGAGTGGGATCGCGTGCTGGCGGTCAATATAACCGGTGTATTTCGTGTCGCCAGCGCCGCCATCTGGCAGATGTTGACGCAGGACAGTGGTACCATCGTTAATATTGCGTCGGTCGCCGGGTTTGTGCCTTTTCCTGCACGAGCCGCTTACGACGCCTCGAAAGGGGCCGTTATCGCGTTCACGCGTGCGCTGGCGTTGGACTATGCTGCCAACCACATCCGGGCCAACGCTATCTGTCCGGGGATGGTCGAAACCGGAATGACCCGCTGGCGGCTGGATATTCCAGAATTACACCAGCAGGTACTGGATATGACCCCCTGGGGTCGCGTTGGTCAGCCCGAGGACATCGCTTCAGCGGCGGTCTATCTCGCCTCGGACGAAGCCGATTTTGTCACAGGGCATATGTTGGTGATCGATGGCGGATGGATGGTCAAGTAGGACTCCGCGTCATGCTAGTAAAAGGGACAAGCTATGTCGATCTTTACTTCAGAACAGAAGCAGGTGTCGCTGGCTGATGCAGCGGCTATTGTGCAGGATGGTATGATAATCGCCATTGGAGGTGGTTTATCCTGGCGCGAGCCGCTGGCTTTCCTGCGCGAGCTAATCCGGCAGGGACGGCGCGACCTGCATGTGGTAGGAACGGCGCACGGCGTGGATGTGGACCTGCTCTGCGGCGCGGGTGCTGTCGGCGTGATAGAGGAATCATATGTTGGTTTTGAGCAGGATTTCGGCATGGCACCGAACTACCGGCGCGCCTGCCAGGAAGGGTTCACGAGAGTATATGACACCTGCTGCCATACCCTCATTCAACAGTTACGAGCAGCCGAGTTCGGCGTGCCGTTCCTTCCGGTACGCAGCGTCCAGGGAACTGATTTTTTGCAATTGCATCCAGAATACAAAACGATGACCTGTCCATTCACAGGACTTCCCCTTGTACTGGTGCCCGCACTCGCGCCCGATGTCGCTATTATCCATGCTCAATATGGAGACGTACACGGCAACCTGAAGATTTTACCCCCGCTTGTGGCAGACCTGTTATTTATTCGCGCCTCTAAGCATGTCGTTGCCACGGTCGAGCAGTTGTTGCCAACAGATGAACTGCGTGCGCTGGGGCCGAATGTGCCATATTTCTGGGTAGAGGCTGTTGTCGAGCTTCCCTACGGCGCGCATCCCACTTCGTGCTATCCTTTCTACGCCTACGACCGCGAGCATCTCGCAGAATATTATCAAGCGGCGCAGGCGGGACCCGACACGTTTGCGCGAGAGTACCTGGCCCGCTATGTTTTCGAACCAGCGACTCACAACGATTATCTCCAACGTGTCGGTGGAATGGCAAAACGCCAGGCACTCGAAAGCTGGAAGGACAGCGATGAGACATGGCGAGCGCTCTTCACTCTGCCCGAAGGAGCCATCGCATGAAAGACGAAACAATTACCTATGCAACGCTGCCCGAAGTGATGATTTACCAGGTCGCGCGCACCATTCGGGACGGCGAATTGGTTTTTCACGGCTACGGCTCCCCTGTGCCAACGCTTGCCATGCTGCTGGCGAAGCGTACTCACGCACCGCACATGGTGCATATCGAGGGAGCTACCTATAGTGTAAACCCCGAGCCACCGTTTTTGCCGCCGACCTCCAACGATTGGGCGCTTGAACGAGGCGGGGTAATGGCGCTCGGCATCAGCGATCTATTTGACATAGCAGCCCGTGGTGACATGGGGCGTATGTTCCTCTCGGGCGTACAGGTTGATCGCTACGGCAATCTGAACGTTACAGCGATTGGCAGTCCTGATTCCCCGCACGTCAAGCTGCCCGGCAGTGGTGGCGGCTGCAACCTGTCCGGCGATGTCCAGCACGTCACAGTCTGGACTACCGGTCATCGAGCGCACGTAAACAAAGCTGGTAAACGCCAGTTCCGCTTCGTCGAACACATTGACTTTATTTCTTCCATCGGTCATGCCACCCGCGATGGTACTCCTCGCGCTGCACTGGGCTTACGAGGAGGTGGGCCAGAATGGGTAGTGACCGAGTTAGGTATCTTCGATTTTGATCCTCTTACGCACGTCTTACGCCTGCGTGCGCTCTATCCTGATACTACCATCCAAGATGTGCTGGATAACACGGAATTCGAACCGGTAATTGCGCCGGATGTGAGTACCGTGCCACTTCCCGCACCCGAACATGTAGCGCTCATACGTCGCTTTGATCCCCTTAACACTCATCAACGTGAGTTCAAATTCACTGATGTGTCCCGGTGCTTCGATCTCCAGGACAGTCACTAGCAGGAGGTTCTTGTGGATATTACTCTCACTCAAACGACCAACAGGCAATGGGTTGGTCTGATAGAAGAGTACTTGCAAAACGATGACCCGATCATCAATGTTCATCGCGATGACACCAGGAAATTTGATGCCATCTTCGTCGGAGGCGGCGCAGGTGGTCGCTTTGGCTCCGGCTATCTGCGCGCGATGGGAGGGCGACAACTGATTGTGGATCGCTGGCCATTCCTGGGCGGCAGTTGTCCACATCAGGCGTGTGTGCCGCACCATCTTTTCTCTGAAGCGGCGCGCGAGCTAGACCTGATGCGCTGGTTCTCCGGCAAGCTCTGGTTCCCCGATGCCACGAACTTGCGAGCGTCGATTCTTCAGGTGGTCCAGCTCTTCAAATCGGGTAGGTCTTCCGCCCATGCCTTCATGAACTGGCAATCAAAAGAGCAGCTTGATCTTGAATATATCCTGAATGCTCCTGCCACCGTCATTGATAATCATACAGTAGAGGTAATGGGAGAGCGTTTCCAGGCAGATTACCTTGTGCTGGGGACCGGAGCGGCGACAGTGCTTCCCGCTATTCCGGGAATCGAATTGCACGGTGTGTACGATTACGCGACCTTCATCGAAAATCTGGATTTCGAACCGCAGCGCTGTGTTGTTATTGGCGGCTCGAAGACGGGCATCGAGTATGGTTCCTTCTTCCAGGCGGCTGGCTGTCCAACAACCATTGTGGCGCGCAAACCCCTCATGCGCACATCCAGCCTCCATCACGTTGATGAGGACCTGCGCACCTATGTCGTTGATGGCATGCGCAAACGAGGCATACAGATTCTCGAAGGGTGTGAGCCGGTGGCGATTCAGGATGATGGCGATGGCAATGTAAAGGCGGTCGTCATTCGCGACATGCAGACCGGTACCAAGCAAACGTTGCCGTGTGATTTCGTGTTTGTCGGCACGGGTGAGCGGCCCCGCTCCGAACCTTACAGGGAAGTACTGGGGGTAGCCGTGGGAGAGAAAGGCGAGATTCTCGTGGATAAACATATGCGCACGAGCGTTCCCAATGTATATGCCATAGGCGATCTAATCGGTCCACCCATGGAGATGTTCAAGGCCCGCAAGGGAGGAGTGACCGCTGCGCGCAATATTATGGGTGAGGAGTACGAACTCGATTGGACCGATTATCCCGACTTTTTGCATTCCACGTATGAAATAAGCTGGGTTGGCTTATCAGAAGAGGAGGCCAGGCAACGCTACGACAACGTAATCGTCATTCAGATGCCGCCCAAGGGTGTACCACTTGCGGATGTCCCACTGCCCTGCGCTGAAGGCACCATGCTCTATGCCATGGTGTACCCGGAATTGAGCGGCTTCCTGAAAGCGGTGGTCGATGGTGATAGCCGCCGAGTGCTCGGTTTCCACCATGTCGGTTTCGGAGCGAAGGACGCCTTCCAGTACCTTGATCACCTGATGCGGCAGCCGGGAGGCATCACCATCGACGAGATGGGCAATATGAATGAACTGTTCCTCAATCCTGAGCATTTCATCCAGCTATGTCGCTTGCGAGCTGGTTCACGTAACCTGCGGGACCTGTGAACACATACCGCGTTGTCATCTGATTAATTCAGGAGATGGAAAGTCGATGATGAACCTTTCCCAAACGCAGACATGGGGAGCAGTGCAGAATCTGGTTCCGTTGCCATACCGTCGGGTCAGTGTGCAGCACTACGACGGGCCAATGACGGCGGATGCAATTACGACGCTGCTGCTCAGCCGCGATGCCTACCGCCGCACCGATTTTATTGTGCTGCGTGGCGAAGGTACGCAGACTGCCGTGGTAGCCATTACACGCGCAGAGAGCGAACCGCTCTTTTCACAAATCACATCAGTTGAGGTGCTGGCTCTGCCCGAAACGTGCGTCTTTGTCGAGCGTCCAGAAATTGATCCCTCGAATCGCTCGGCGCTGGCTGAAGTTGCGCACGAACTCGGTATTAGTTCAGCAGGTACGCTCGTCGTACAGGGGCTATACGATCACGTCAACTTCATTCATCATCCCAACCCATTGGTAGTACGGGTGGTGGAGGTCGCGCCACCGGAGCCGCCGAAGTTGTACGGCCTGGCACGCCATGTCTTGAGCTACGCGGATTTGCCGCCGATACGCCTGGAACTGGAGCGCATCGAGGTGCGTGATCTTGCCGAAAGCGTGCATCCGCTAGCCTACCTGGTTCCTTGTCAATCTGGGGGCCTGGACGATCTCCCCGCACAGGTGTATTTTCTGGACCAACATCCACAACGCCACGACTGGACAATGATTGGCTGCGAGCGAAGCTTACAATTTCACCGGCACTTTTATGGTGATGAACCGCCTCGCATCGAGATGTGCCCGCGTCGTATAGCGGGAGAGCGCGCAGAGCCTACCTTGCTGAAATGTTGCCTGCTGGAAACGCACATCGAGCAGGACAACAATACGATGGTTGTACCGTGGGGCGCAGACCTTGCCATGGTCGAGGCCGCGCTACGAAAATTAGCAGAGGAGATCGAGTATGTCTGAGCGAGCATGGGCGCAGGTGGTCGGCGGCTTACTAACCGGACGCGCGCAGCCACCGCGCAAAAGCGGGCTGACGATGGTCATCGATAAAGGACATGGCCCGACTGTGACCGCCGATCTACTCGAGATGTGCGGCGATGTTATTGATCACTGGAAATGCACTTTTGGCACTTCGGCCTTCGTTCCGGCAGACGTGCTGCGGCGTAAACTCCTGCAACTATCAGCCCGTGGCATCCTGACATATCCAGGTGGAACATTGCTTGAGGTCGCTATTGTACACAGTAGTTGCCGTCCCTTTATGCAGCATGCCCACATGTTGGGTTTCAGCGCTGTAGAGATCTCGGATGGGACGATCCCACTGCCACAAATCCGCCGTCGCAATATCATTCGTTGCGCACTCGATCATGGGCTCGCACCCATCACCGAAGTTGGCAAGAAAGACCCGACAAAGCAACCGACTGCCATTGAACTGGCTGAGCAAGCTCTTCAGGATATCGAATGGGGCGCGCAGTGGGTCACGGTTGAATCCCGTGAATCCGGGAAGGGTATCGGTATCTACGACGACAATGGCACTGTGCGTGCTGAAGCGGTAGCGGAGATTAGCGGATGTATGGGCAAGCTCGTCGATCGCCTGATCTGGGAAGCTCCGCTCAAAAACCAGCAAACCTACCTGATCCAGCGATTTGGACTAAATGTCAATCTTGGCAACATCCCCACCGGCGAAGTGCTGGCGCTTGAAGCGCTGCGGGCCGGATTGCGTTTCGAGACCTTTTCCCGCATTGCAGAAGAATTGGAACAGAGCGGCCAGTGGAATCCGGATGCTATCGAAGAGCCCCGTGCTTCCGAATCTCTCTCGACTGCCTTGTCACAAAATAGTGAGAAGAGGGAGGAGTAATGGTGAAGCAGCCTGGTGATTCGCCGTTGCCGCTTTCGGGTGGAGAGCAGAACAGGAACTCAGAGGTATTGGGTGTGGGCAGCCGGCTGGCGGCAGGTCCTGCGGCAGAACTCGTGCAGACGGCGTTTGCGCGCGAACTCGCTGATCAGTTGGCATTGTTTCGAGGCATGAGCCTGGCAGACCTGGCGCATACAGTGATGCTGATCGAGACTGGCGTGACTCCACGAGCAGCAGGTGCTTCGCTACTAGAGGCACTGCTCGCCTTGCACGAGCATCCACCCGATTTCTCCCCCACTCCAGAGGCAGGCGATCTCTATACGAATCGTGAAGCCTGGCTGGCAACCCGGACTCCTGCTGTCGGATGGCTGGTTGCCGGGCGCGCACGCCGCGAATCAACAACGACCGGTTTCCGTGTCATTGTGCGCTCGCATGTGCTAGCCTTCGCTGCTGCGTTGATCAAGACCGGTACTGCGCTGGTCGAACGTGCAGACGAATACCGGGCGGCACTCATGGCAGATTACACCTACTTGCAACCGGCCCAGCCGACAACCTTCGGCCATTATCTCCTGGGTTTCATCTATCCCTTATTGCGAGACCTGGAACGCATTCAGGCGCTCTATATGCGCACCAACCGAAGCCCGGCAGGATGCGGCAGTGTCAACGGGTCGCGAATACCACAAAACCGCGCCAGGCTCGCCGAGCTTCTTGGCTTCGATGGCCTGGTACACCATGCACGAGACGCCATGTGGCAATCAGATGGCCCCATCGAAACCATGTCGGCAGTCGTTGCGTCCCTTGTCAACCTGGATCGCCTTGCCGAAGATTTGCAGATCTTCGCGACTGCCGAATTCGATCTTGTGGAGCTCGCCGACGGACATTCGCGAGCCAGCTTGATTATGCCCCAGAAGAAAAACCCTTACGCGCTGAATTACGTCCGGGGAGCTACCAACGAACTGTCTGGCACGTTGACTGCCATGGCCGCGCTTGGCCGCACACCCTCGGGACAGGTAGATAATCGCGTTTTTGCTTATGGAGATGTGCCGCGTGCTCTGCAAACGGCTACTGGGGTAGCGACATTGATGGCTGGCGTACTGGGCCAGTTGCGTTTCAATACGACCCTGGCTCGGGAACGGCTGCTTCATGGATTTGCCACGGCTACCGACCTGGCGGAGACTATTACACTCGAAACCGGACTCGATTTCCGCTCGGCGCATCGCGTCGTTGGACGACTTGTCCGCGAGGCTGTGCAAACTAACCGCGCCATGCAGAATCTCACCACCGCAGACCTGGATGCAGCGGCCCAGGCTATGTTGGGTCGTTCCCTGCATCTTCCAGAACAGGCATTTGCCCGGGCGCTCGACCCGGCAGCAGCGGTAGCGGCGCGTAAAGACGCAGGGGGCACGGCCCCTGAACCACTCACAGCTATGCTTGCTGAGTGCCGCTCTACGCTGGATACATATGCGATCTGGTGTCACCAGGCTGCCACTAGCGTCACGGTTGCCGAGGAGAAACTACTGCTCCGCGCACGAGAGCTTTGTGGAGATTCACTATGACCGTCCACCTGATTGACTCATTGATTTACCAGAATTCATGGGGTACACCCGAACTGCGTGAGCTTTTCGATGAAGTATCCCGCACGCGTTCCTGGCTGGAAATCCTGGCTACATTGGCCGAAACGCAGGCCGAATTTGGCCTGATCCCGTCAGAAGCTGCACAAGCCGTTGCTACGACATGTCGCACGGTAGAACTTGATACGGCCTTCTTTGAGGAAGTGCGAGCCGGGTTTGAAGCCACGAATCATTCGACCATCGGCCTGATTCGTGCGCTCCAACAGCGCATCCGTGGCAATAGCGGGGAGTGGCTCTACTACGGTGCGACCGTACAAGATATTACCGATACCTGGACGGCGCTGGTGCTGCAACGAGTACGCGAAATCGTCAAGCGTGAACTGGCAGCAATTGAGGACAACCTCTCACTCCTGGCGATTGAACACCGGGATACAGTAATGGCTGGGCGTACGCATGGGCAAATTGGCTTACCAATCACCTTCGGCTTCAAAGTGGCCATATGGACGATGGAGGTGCGGAGGCACCGCCAGAGGCTGAGAGAACTGGCACCGCGCCTCGAGGTTGGGCAACTCGCCGGTGGCGTGGGCAGCCTCTCTTCGCTTGGGCCACGCGCGCTAGAATTGCAAAAACACTTTCTGGAGAGGCTGGGCTTGAGGGCACCGGCAATTTCCTGGACAACCTCTCGTGATATACTGGCTGAGTGGTTCAACTTGCTCGCCTTGATCGCCTCCACCGGCGACAAGATTGGGCACGAAATCTACACCCTGCAACGCACTGAGATTGGCGAGGTCAGTGAAGGTTTTGTAGCAGGCACGGTCGGCAGTATTACAATGCCACATAAACGCAACCCGGAGATTTCCGAGCACCTGGGAACGCTGGCTCGTGTTATTCGCTACAATGCTGCACTTATCGTTGAAAGCCTTGTTCATGACCACGAGCGCGATGGCCGTTCCTGGAAAACGGAATGGGCCGTGCTAGCGGAGACGTGCCTGGCGGCTTGCAAATTGCTGGCGCTGCTGCGTACAATGACGAGTAACCTTGAAGTTCATGCAGACCGCATGCGAGCCAACCTGGAAGCAACAGGAGGTTTTGTACTCTCGGAAGCAGTGATGTTGGCACTGGCAGAGCGGATAGGCAAGCAAAGTGCCCATACGCTCGTCTACGAGACCGCGATGGCTGCCCATACCGCGGGAAGTGGCTTTAAGGAAGCCGTCCTGGACAATCCACAGATTCGCACACACCTCTCGGCAGAAGAGATTGAAGCGCTCTTGGACTACCGGCAGCATACCGGTCACTGTGCGGCCATGGTAGACCAGGTTTTAGCGGAACTGAGGAATATCGGTCAGGAACCAGTCCCCTAAACGGGACTGGCTTGCGAAACGGCTAGCGCAACGTAAGTTTCTGACTAGCGGCCACATCTCATGATGCTGATAACAGCAGAGTTGCATGTGGAGCAGCGTATCTGGCTAAGCAATAGCGAAATCAGGGTGACGAGCCAGGAGAGTAGCGAAAGAACGGATGGGTGCCACCCTAGCCTGTCCCACTTCCTGCCACGCCGAAGCAGACGGTCTCGGACCTATGCCGGATATGCCATCGCGAAGGGTTTTATTACCACGGCTGAGACCGTGCGGCTCGTAATAGAGCAACAGTTTTCGCCCTTTCTGCTAAAAAGGGCACCCTTCGGGGTCGACAACAGAAGTGCTGCTGCGGCAGCCGTTGTTTCCTCCCGTCCCGTGAACGGAGACGGGTCTCCACAACGGAGGTTTTGATGAGCCTGGATAGAAGCTTTGAACTTCGCTTGCAAAACATTCCTCGAGTTCCTCTGGCATTCTTGCCCACACCCCTCAAAGAGGCATCGCGTTTGTCGGCAGCGATCGAGGGACCGAAGCTGTGGATTAAACGCGACGACCTGACAGGTTTTGGCTTTGGTGGCAATAAGGTGCGCGGCCTGGAATTCCTGCTGGCCGATGCCCAGGCACAAAAGGCAGACACACTCGTTACGGGTGCTGGGCCGCAGTCCAATTCTGTACGAGTGACAGCGGCCGCGGCAGTCCATGCTGGCATGGCGATGGTAGCAGTCTACTCAGGCATTCCGCCGCTAAAAGTCGAGGGCAATTATCGCCTGACGCGTTTGTTAGGGGCGGAAGTGCGCTTCACCGGCGACCCTGACCGTGCTTCGGTAGATGGGCTCATCGAATCAGTAGCCGCTGAGTTGCGCAGGAATGGGCGGCATCCCTATGCCATTCCACGTGGAGGTGCCTGTGTCCTCGGCACGCTTGGCTACGTCCTGGCTGCATACGAACTGGCTGAGCAATGCGCTGCTTATAGTATTGTGCCAGATACGGTTGTGCTGGCAACCGGTTCTTGCGGCACGCACGCTGGATTACTGGCAGGCGTACAAGCGCTACACCTGCCCTGGCGTGTTGAGGGCTTTACCGTGAGCAGGCCGGTCGAAGAAGTACAGGTGCGTGTGTATAACCTGGCCCAAGCAGCCCTCGAACGGCTGGGATTGGACCAGGCCATCTCTACGCACGACGTGATTGTTCATGATGGCTTCATTGGCCCTGGCTACGGGATACCAACAGTGGAGGGTGCGGCAGCTATCCGCCTGGCCGCGCGTTCCGAAGGTATCTTTCTTGATCCGACGTACACAGGGAAGGCGCTGGCCGGATTGATTGCTCATACACGTGCCCGGCGCTACCAGCGCGACGAAACGATTATATTCCTGCATACGGGCGGCGAGCCTGCGCTGTTCGTTGGAGAAGGAGAGTGGCTGAATGAGTGATTGGGGTGCGGCGGCATTCAATCCGCGCAGTATAGCGCTCATCGGTGCCTCGGCGAAACCTGGCAAGCTGGGATATATCCTTATGCGGAACCTGCTGGATGGTTATCCAGGCACATTGTTTCCGGTCAATCCAGGAGAAGCCGAGATCATGGGGCAACGGGCATATTCACGCCTGCAAGATGTAGCCGGGCCGGTGGATCTGGCAGTGATCGCTCTTCCCCCAGAAGCGTGTGTACAAGCAATGCGCGATTGCTCAGAAGCGGGCGCAAAAACAGCATTAGTGCTCAGTGGCGGCTTCGCTGAAGTTGGTTCAGAGGGGCTTGCGCGGCAGCAAGCAATGCTCCAGGCCGCGCGTGCAGGTAAAGTGCGCTTAATCGGGCCAAACTGCTTCGGATTGTATAACTGTAACCTGGGTCTGAATGCCTCGATGGGCTTTGGCCTACCTCCCAAAGGTGGCAACATTTCACTCGTTACCCAGAGTGGCGCTTACGGCATGGCAATCTTTGGATTAGCCCAGCAGCGCCGTCTGCGCTTCGCCAAAATCCTTTCCCATGGCAACAAGGCTGATCTGACTGACCACGAGATACTAGACTATTTCGAACATGACGACGAGACCAGTGTTCTTTGTCTATTCCTGGAATCTGTTAGCAACGGGCGTGCTTTCTACGAGGCGCTAGTTCGAACGGCCAGGCGCAAACCGGTCGTCGTAGCTAAAACCGGGCGCTCAAGCGCTGGTCGGCGTGCCGCCGCTTCACATACCGCTGCTCTGACCGGCGATGCAACAGCGTTCATCACGGCGGTACGACAGGCCGGTGCCATTCTTGCTGAAAGTGGCCTGGAAATGGTTGATATTGCCGAGGCATTAAGTCGCCAGCCCTTGCCTCCAGGTCGTCGCGTTGGCATCATCACCAATTCAGGAGGCACAGGCGTCGAGCTGACTGATTTATGCGAACGTTTCGGACTGAGTGTACCCGAACTGCCGCCAGCATCCCAGGCGCGCATTTCGCCCTTAATTCCGGCATATGCCAGTCCGCGTAATCCGGTGGACGTTACCCCTCTTTGGGCCAGATTCCCGGCAATGTATGGAGGCAGCATCGAAGCTCTGTACGACTGCAGCGAAATTGACATTGTTATACCGATCCTGCTGCAACGCTCTGCCCTGATGAAAGAGAATGTCGAGGCAGTACGCGATACAGTGCTGAGCTCCCAGAGCGAACGAGGAATGACCAAACCAACCTATGTTTGCTGGATTGTGGGAAAGGAAGGTGACGAGAACCAGGCAGTTTTGCAGGATGCCGGTATTCCGGTCTACGAGTGGCCAGAACGAACGGCACGTACAGCCGCTGCAATTGCAAACTATGCTGAATCGGGCCGTACACGGGCCTCACATCAGGCTCCGCCGGAACTTCCACCAGCAGGCGCGCGAGAGTCAGCAGGCTCAATCATCGCGGCCGCCCGCGCACAGGAGCGTACGATCCTGCTCGAAAACGAGGTCAAGTCCCTCATGGCGGCCTACGGTGCCAGAATACCACGAGAAACGCTGTGTGCCAGTGCTGACGAAGCTCAAGCAGCAGCTTATGCGCTCGGAGGGCCTTGCGTGCTGAAAATCGTGTCGCCAGATATTAGCCACAAGTCTGATGCCGGTGGTGTGCGAGTAGGCGTGTTGCCGGCCGAGGCCGGATCGGTCTTTCAGGAGATGCTGGTGGGAGTACGCGCCAGGCAGCCCGCGGCTCGCATTCTGGGTATTAGCGTCCAGGAACTCGTTCGCGGCCAGGAGGTAATTATTGGCGGTCTGCGTGAGGCCGAGTTCGGCCCAATGTTGATGTTTGGACTGGGTGGTGTGTTCGTCGAAATACTGCGCGATGTCTCCTATCGACTGGTACCGGCAACAACCGGCGAACTACAAGCCATGATCCGCGAGGTGCGGGGATACCCCTTATTGGCTGGGGTGCGAGGCCAGAGAGCTGCTGACCTTGAATCTCTCACGACAATGTTGCAAGCTGTGGCATGGTTACTGGATGCATTCCCTGAAATCAGTGAACTCGACTTGAATCCGGTCATTGTCGGGAAAGATGGCGCAATCGTCGCTGATGGGCGAGCAGTGCTTGATCAAGAGCTTCCATCTATTTCTCGGACATTGAGGTAAGCGAGGGCTTACACAGAAAAGGAAAACGCTATGGCGAATGATATGTCTGTGCGGGCGATGTTGCAGGAAGGGATGTGCTTTGATGTTGAGACCGGTTCTGGTCATCAACTCCTACTTGATGCCGCTGAGCATAATGGCGGACAGGATAAGGGGCCGCGCCCAATGGAAATGCTCCTGGTGGCGCTGGCAACCTGCTCCGGTATGGACATTTTAGCGATTCTCAGAAAGAAGCGCCAGGATATTACTGCATACGAAGTGCGTGTCCTTGGCGAGCGCACGGAAGACCATCCGAAGATATTTGTGGAGATTGCAGTAGAACACATCTTTACTGGTCACGCGATTCGACCTGAAGCAGTGCAACGTGCCATTGAGCTGACCGAGGAGCGCTATTGTGGCGCAAGCGCGATGCTGGGCAAAACGGCGAAATTGACGCATACATTTCGTGTCGTTGAGGAATAAGAAGATATCCATGAAATTTGGCAAACAACATATCCATGATCTCTCAGGCAATGATGTCACCGATTTAGGAGCCTACGCCCAACAACTGCAATTTGAGGCAGAAGCGCGGGGAGAGGTGTTACCACCAGCAATACGATTGCAAATAGGTGAACCGAGTTTTGTCACACCGGAGCACATTCGGCGTGCCGCAATACAGGCTATTGAGACTGAGCAGATGACCTATGGACCCGCAACTGGCTGGCTCTGGTTACGAGAACTTATAGCTGAGAAGATCGAACGAGTCAATGGGTATGCTGTCGGTCCAGAGCACATTGCTGTGGCAGTTGGAGGCACGGGAGCCATTCTAGCATCCCTGACTGCAACAGTGGGTGTAGGTGACGAGGTACTCATCTCTGACCCATGCTGGCCCTTGTACTTTATGCAACTTGCTTCCTGTGGTGCTACCGGTGTTCCTTACCCGCTGGATCCTGAGAACGAATGGCTTCCTGACGTTTCACAGTTAGAGAAACTCGTGACCTCCCGCACCCGGCTACTAATCGTGAACACTCCCAATAATCCGACAGGAGCAGTCTATCCTCCACAACTTATGCATGACTTGCTTAATTTTGCCCGCCGTCATGATCTCTACCTGCTCTCCGACGAATGCTATGACGAGACCATTTTTGAGGGAAGACATGTCAGTCCTGCTACTATGCTCTCCCGCGAAGAGTTCGAGTCAGGACGCTGTATTTGTATCTACTCCTTCTCCAAGACGTATGCTATGACAGGATGGCGCCTTGGCTATATCGTCGCTGGGACACAGCTTATCAAGACGATCACCAATGTCCTTAATGCTAGTCACACAAACGTGAGTTCAATACAACAGCACGCGGGTGCTGCTGCGTTGACCGGCTCACAAGCATGTGTCACAGAGATGCGTGAAGCGTATCGTCTGCGCCGGAATCTTGCCATAGATTTGCTGAAAGGCTTTGGACGTTACACCTACACACCACATGGATCATTCTTTCTGCTCATTAACGTGAGCAATAAGATGGGTCAAGCGCGTAGTGGACGAACATTTGCCCTCGATCTGTTGCATAAACGCAATGTAGCTGTCGCGCCTGGAAGTGGCTTTGGATCCAAAACGTCGCAATATGTACGCATCTCACTGGGAGCTTCAGAAAGGGATATTGAGGCTGGTGTGCGCGAGATCTGCGCCTTCGCGGATTCTTAAAATACGAGTCGAGGTGGCTGTGGTGTGTTGTGCTGGGCCGGACGTCGTCCAGCCCAGCACAACACACCACAGCCACCTCGACTCCCAATGCTATCTCAGTGGCGCTGTCCACTGTGTCAGCCATTGCCTGGTCCGGTGGTCGCGCGCGCGGATAATAGCCGTATTGACATAAACCTGTACAGCAAAGGTTGCCAGTACATCCGGATCGTCGGGGTGATAATCCAGGCTCAACCGATCAGCATTCAGGTACGGGCCACGGTGAACACCTGTATACCAGGGAGACATCAGGTTCACATTTGTCACAGGATGACCGCCTAACATCTCAGTAAAGACAAGGTTAGGCGATCCCCAGCCTGAATGGGTATGCCCGCTGAAGTAAAGCACCGCATTTGCATGTCGTGCCAGTATCGCACGCACCTCCTCAGAGTTTTCGACATAAAAGAAAGGGTCTTGTGAATCATCGTCAAGGTTGCTCTCAGGGTCGCGATCCAAAACTGTATTACGCAAAGGGCAATGAGCGAAAATAATAGCGAGTTGCTCAGCATGTTCAGCCAGGGCGGTCTCCAGAAATGTCAGTGACTCGTCAGAGAAAATCACGTGAATATTCTCTCGCGCCGGGTCTGGTTCGTAAGGATTTGGTTGATCGAGCATGATGCAGAGGACCTCGCCCGCTGTCCATGTATAACGCACAGGTTTATCCCAAATTGCGCTGAACTCCGCAGCGGTATGTGTACTATCTTCCCTGCTTTCAGCGTGAAATTCGTGATTGCCAATGCCTGGGTAGAACGGTATGTTACCCAATTGTGCCGCCAGGTCCCGTTTAGCCAGCTTGTAGTTCTCCGGCGCTCCCGTATCTACGATGTCGCCTGGAGATACACAGAAGTCAGGTGGCCCTTCATCCAACCACAGTGAGCGTAAGTCCTGGAACATCGGAGCAAAGCGTCGCGAATGCATCGCATGCCATTGATCACGCGCGCGATAATGCAGGTCCCCAAAGGCCCAAAAGTAAAGTAGTTCCTCATCGTTCCCATCGACAATATTATGTAAAAGATCATCCATATTTGTTTCGACCTGTTCTTCTCAAACTATTTACTTCTATTGTAACGCATGCTCGTTAAGCAATTATGAACAGCATGAACAGAATTGAGTTCAATCTGCTATAATGATCCTTACCAGTAGATAAGCGTAACTATTTAGGACTTCTCGCCGCCTGCGGCGGCTCACCCAGGTATGGAGTAAGTGTAGGTGTGGGCGTGGGCTTTGCCGCCTGCGGCGGCAAAGCCCACGCCCACACCTACACTTACTCCATACCTCTCGCGAACTGCCGTAGGCAGTGAGGAGTCAAGAAGAGGGGAGCGCTAAATAGTTACAAATGAGCATAGAATATAGGGGTTGAATGAATTTGACCCCATTGATGATATAAAGCGAGGAGGCTTACCATGGCGGAGCAGGATCAAGCTAAACGCGAACAAATTCTGGCAACTATTGAATCTGAAGGTGTACGCTTCGTCAACCTGGAATTTACCGATGTCGTCGGTATGGCAAAATGTGTGACTATACCCGTCGAGCAGTTTCCCGATTGCCTGGTTCACGGGAAATGGTTTGATGGGTCTGCAATAGAAGGATTTGCGCGTGTAGCTGAAAGTGATATGTACCTCTATCCTGACCTGGATACGTTTGCCATCCTGCCGGGTAAAGTGCGCCCACAGGCGATAACCCCTTCAGCGCTCAATGAATCGACCGACCAGTTTCTCGATGCGGGAGTCGTCGCTCGTGTAATTTGTGATGTGCGTACCCCCGATGGTGAACGCTTTGACGGCGATCCTCGCGCCACACTCTTTCGAGCGATAGACCTGGCAAGCTCCATGGGTTACAAATTTCTGGTGGCTCCCGAACTGGAGTTTTTCCTCTTACAACTCGAAGACAGCACCCCTACGCCACTTCCACATGATCGAGGAGGTTACTTCGATCTCTCGACCGATTTGGCGGCGGCAGTGCGCCGCCAGATGGTGCAGGCACTTCAGCAGATGGGTATCAGAATCGAAGCCAGTCATCACGAAGTCGCTGCCGGCCAGCACGAACTCGATTTAGAAACAAACGATGCGCTGCACACCGCCGATGCACTGATGACGGCCAAGTACGTACTCAAGGGAATCGCGGCCCAGTACGACCTGTATGCTACCTTCTTACCCAAACCATTCTATGGAGTAAATGGCTCAGGCATGCACACTCACCAGCAGTTAATTAGCTGCACAACAGGCCGCAATGCCTTTGTCGATGAACATGGTGAGTATGGACTTTCCGATGTGGGCCGTTACTTTATCGCAGGCCAATTGGTGCATGCAAGAGCTATGTGCGCGATACTGGCCCCGCTGGTGAATTCCTACAAACGTCTTGTGCCAGGCTATGAAGCTCCCGTTTATATCAACTGGGGACGAGTGAACCGTGAGGCACTGATTCGCGTTCCTCGACCAGGCACTGACCGCCAGTCGACAGCGCGTATCGAACTACGCTGCTGCGACCCTAGCAGTAATCCCTACCTGGCCCTGGCAGTCATGTTACGGGCCGGTCTCGATGGCATTCAGCGCAAATTGCCCCTCCCACCGGCCATGGATGAAAGCCTGTTCCTGCGCGACGAGGGGGAACGCCAACGCCATCGCTCCAAATTGCTCCCCGCAACGCTTGGCGAAGCATTAGATGGCTTGCGTGAAGATAATCTGATACGCGAGACACTCGGCGACTCCATATATGAAGGGTTCCTCGAAGCTAAAAGCATCGAATGGCTAGAATACCGCAAACAGATACACTCCTGGGAACTGGAGCGTTATCTACCAGTGTTCTAGATTCCGTTGTCAGGTGTGTGGACATTGCTACCCACGGTCCTGTTTCTGCTTCATCCAGTAGAGTTTCACTGATTGTTTCCAACCAGCCAGCGCTCCGGCTGTCCACAGACTTTTAAAGTCCGGTGCAACTCACCGTAGACTGCGAAGGTACTCATAGCCTAACTCAACCAAATTTTCGGATGCGTTGATATCCCGGTCTTGAGGAATTTGGTACAAGCGGCATTTGGGATTCTGACAGAGGAAGATGCGATCAGCAAGCTCCATCTCCTCCCACTTCCAGTTGCAACAATGGCACGTTTTGCTAGAAGGGAAGAATTGATCAGCAAAGAGAAGCATTTCCCCATTCCACAGGCTTTTGTACTCGATTTGCTTGCGGAACTCCCCCATGCCGACATCGCTGACAGCACGCGCAAGCTTGCGATTCCGCTTCATTCCTTCGACGTTCAAATCTTCGAGCACTATCACCTGGGGGCGGAGTGGAGCATTGATCTCGGTGGTCTGGTGGATTAGCTTCTTGACCTGCTTCTTGGCCTTTTTCTGCTCGGCCTTGGTTTTCGGTCTGGGCAGCAGAGAGGCCAGATGGGTCTTGAGACGGATGCGTTCACGCTGGGAGAGTGGGGCATGCACAAGCGAACTGGTTGCCTGATGGAGAGCATCCTCACGCAGAGTGGCAATACGAGCATGGAGGCGGGCAACCTGCGCGCGCGCTTTCTCACGGTTCTTTGATCCTTTTTGACAGCGGGACAGATGACGCTGGTACCTCTTGAGCCTTTTGAGGTGGGTTCGTAAGGCTTTGGGATTGGCAAGCGGAGCGCGACCATCTGAGCAGACGGCCAGTGAGGAAATACCCAGATCAACCCCGATCGGCTGGCCTGAGGCTTTCACAACGGGTGGAACCTGCTCTTCGACAAGCACACTGACATACCACCTGCCAGCCCGTTCGGAAACGGTTGCTGAGAGGACTTTGACACCACTTGTCGGGATGTAGCTGTGTTCTTTGAGTCGGATGGTCCCCAGCTTGGGCAGTTGAATGCGATCATCAAACACACGAATAGGCTTGTCTAAGCGGAAAGAGCCGCGCCCCTGGCTCTTGCTTTTGAATTTCGGAAAGCCAAGGTGCTGATGCTTTTTCCCTGCTTTCCTTTCTCGTACGCGACGAAAAAAATGCGCGTAGGCTTGATCAAGGTCACGCAGCGCATTTTGGACAATCCATTTGGAAACACCTTTGAGCCAGGGAAGGTCCGTGTGTTTTCGGGTCGTCAATTCCTTTTGCAGATCAATGGCAGAGATGGATTGTCCACTTTCTGTGTAGACCTCTTGCTTACGGGCAAGGCCGTAATTGTAAGCAAAGCGAGCCGTTCCTGCCGACTTGCAAAGCAAAATCTGTTGTTTCACCGTTGGGTCAAGTTCCGTCTTGTATCCTCTCGTGATCTTCATGCTTCCTTTTCCCACTCCACATCGTGTTCGTACGCTTCAACAGTCATCTTCCTACAGATGTACCCAACATCATGTTTATCCCGATCAAACGTCACTCAAGATACAAGCCGTTTCGTTCCGCTTCTCGCTCAAGTTCGCGCATTTTGGGATCAACAGGTGCAAAGAACGAGTAATGACCACGGGCGACTCTGCGCTCTCCATCAGGAAGCTGATCAAACTCCTCATGCCGCTTTTCCCACAGTTCAATCCAACGAGCACGTGCCTGATCTGGGTTGAAGGTGCTCATGGTGCCTCCTGCGTCATGACCTGTTCAATACACTGCTTGATTTTCTCGGCCCGCTCTTTGGCATGTCTCCGTCCGTAGATTCGACTTGCCATTGACGTCATGACGGCCATGAAGTCATCGACAAGGTCGTGCTTGGTCTCGGTTGGAAACATGACTTCCAGGGAACGACCTTGCATGGCAAACAGCTGGTCGATATAGACAAAGCCAAAACGCGTCAGCCGATCCCGA
>WNFE01000824.1_pt1 | contig 22181 bp, 19 predicted proteins | sample 5400451 | NCBI WGS metagenome assembly WNFE01 (sample SAMN13153344, study PRJNA577476) | soil metagenome | isolation source: 200 cm saprolite under Douglas fir tree site 2 hole 2 | place: USA:California | collected 2015-04-18
TGTCACCCGGGCCGTCGATGAAGGCGGTGCGCTTTCAGTTGAGGTGATCCTGCGCCGCAGTTTGCGCTCGCTGGCGAAAGTTTAGTCTCTGTGGTCCTCTGTGGTTTCTCTCTGACTCTGTGGTGAATGATCGCTCTTTACCACAGAGGCACAGAGAAACCACAGAGTTACACAGAGAGTTGACCAATGGCTCACTCGCGTTCAGAATTCAACCCGTCATGCCTAAAGCCACCAGCGCCGCCGAAGCCTTAAGTCCGACGCCGACCGATGAGGATCGCCGGTATGATCTGACGCTGCGCCCGACGCGGTTGACCGAATACGTCGGCCAGCGCAAGGTCGCAGAGAATCTGCGCGTCTACATCAAGGCCGCGCTGAAGCGACGAGAGGCGCTCGACCACGTTTTGCTGACGGGCCCGCCGGGTTTAGGCAAGACCACGCTCGCCTACATCGTTGCGAACGAGATGGGCGCACAGTTGCGCTCGACCTCCGGACCAGCGATTGAAAAAACCGGCGACATCGCGGCGCTGCTGACGAATTTACAGGAAGGCGACGTGCTCTTCATCGACGAGATTCATCGTCTGCTGCCCGCGCTGGAAGAAAAGCTTTACCCGGCGATGGAAGACTTTAACCTCGATCTGCTCATCGGCCAGGGCCCGGGTGCGCGCTCGATCAAGCTTGAGCTGCCAAAGTTCACCCTGGTGGGAGCGACGACGCGCCAGGGCTTGATCACGGCGCCGCTGCGCGGGCGGTTTGGAATCGTCTTCCATTTGGACTTTTATCCCCACGAAGACCTGGAAATAATTTGCCGGCGCTCGGCGGGCATTCTCGGGGTGGAAATTGACGATGGCGGCGCACGCGAAATTGCGCGGCGTTCGCGCGGCACACCGCGCATCGTCAACCGTCTGCTCCGTCGCGTACGAGACTACGCGGAAGTCGATTACGAGGGCCACATCACGCACGACATCGCGAACGATGCGCTCAATCGAATGGAAGTTGATACTTACGGTCTGGACGAAATGGATCGTAAGCTGCTCTTAACGATTATCGAAAAATTTGAAGGCGGGCCGGTGGGCGTCGGGACCTTGTCGGCAGCGATTCAGGAAGAGAAAGACTCGATCGAAGAAATAATTGAACCATACTTAATTCAGGTCGGCTTCCTCAATCGCACGCCGCGCGGCCGCATGGCCACGCAACTCGCTTATCAGCACTTCGGTCTCAGGGCCGGCGGCCAACAAAAACCGGGCTTGTTCGATTCTGTTTAGTACGTTTTGACCCGGCACTTGTTAAGGGTGGACAAGTTCCGCCTCTAAACAATATGCGCAAGCCAGCAAATTTCGCTACTGCATCGTGAAACGGCAATGGTCACGTCATTCTTTCGGGGTGCGCAATCGCGCGCCGTGGCTGCGCATGCTCAGTCACGCGCTGCATCAGTTCCACGAAAACGACTTGTTCACGTCCGCCGCGGCCATGAGCTATTTCGGATTGATGACCCTGTTCCCCGCCTTGTTGTTATTGTTCGCCCTTAGCAATCGCCTCGCCGCCGGCACCCAGATGCTTGCTCACGTCGTTCAGGTCTATCCGGGTTCGAGCAAATTTCTGCACGAAACGGTTCAATCTCTGTCGGGCATTAGCACCGGTATTATTATCAGCTGCGGATTGATCGTGATGTGGGCCGGGTCCTGGGTGTTCGCAGTCGTTGAGCGAGCACTGAATCGGATCTGGGGCACGATGCCGCGCACTTTCCTGCACGGCCGGGCCTTGACCCTCGGAATGATTGGAATCGTCGGGTTGCTGTTGTCGGTCTCGGTGCTGGTTACGTCCGTACTGTTGGCGTTGCAGGAAATCGCCGGCCGGCTCTCGCCGAGGCAGCTGGAGAACTACCGCCTGTTGTCTTCGGTCGGCAGCGTGTTCTGGCAGATCGTTTTCGCGCTGGTTAGCCTGCTGGTGACGTTTACGCTGTTCGCGATCGTCTATCGCTTCATGCCGAACGCCCACGTGGCGGTACGCGATACGATTCCGGGCGCAGTAATCGCCGGACTGCTTTGGGAAGGCGCGAAATACGTCTTTGCCTGGAGCTTGAATTACCTGGACTACAACCAGATTTACGGCTCAGTCGGCGCCGTAGTTGCCGTATTGGTCTGGGGCTACGTCTCCAGTCTGGTGCTTTTGTTTGGCGCACAATTAACGTCCGTCTTCCACCGCGAACATATGGAACATCCGGTCACGCAACCGAACATCAGTGTGCCTTCAGCTTCATTTTCCTGATCTTTGTGCCCTCCGACCTAACCAGTCATGCGCGTCTCAGATTTCGATTACGATCTCCCTGCGGAGTTAATCGCGCAACATCCGCTCAGCGAACGTGACGCATCGAGGATGCTAATCGTGGATCGCGCGACACAGACGTGGCGCGACTCAACCTTCGCTTCCCTGCCTGACTGTCTGAGGCCCAACGACGTCCTGGTCCTGAACAATACCCGAGTGTTTCCGGCGCGATTACTCGGCGAGCGCGCGCCGTCAGGTGGAGCCGTCGAGTTGTTATTGCTGCGCGAGCTCCAGCCAAACGTGTGGTCGGCTTTAGCCCGGCCGGCGCGCCGCTTGCGAACGGGAACGCAAATCTCGTTTTGCGGAGGAGAGCTTCGCGCGGAGGTGATCGAATCGCTCGCTGACGGCGTACGGGTGTTGAGGTTCGAATCTGAAAAACCCCTGAATGTTGTCATCGACGAGATTGGGCGGACCCCATTGCCTCCGTATATCAAGCGCGAAGGCGAACAATCCACCGCAGATGGCGAGCGCTATCAAACCGTATATGCCAAGGAGCGCGGCGCAATCGCCGCACCGACCGCGGGCTTGCATTTCACTCCCCGGGTGCTCCAGGCAATTGAGGCGCGGGGCGTCCGCCTGGCCGAAATCACCTTGCACGTGGGTTACGGAACGTTTGAACCCGTCCGCGCCAAAGTCATCAGCGAGCATCGCGTGGCGCCGGAATGGTTTTCCATAGACGATGAAGCTGCGCGAGTCATGAATCGAGCGCCCGTCTCCGGCGGGCGAATCATCGCCATCGGCACGACCACGGCCCGCGCGCTTGAATCTTCTGTACGAGCTGAGGGCCAGATCGAGGCGCGCTCAGGGTTTGCCGACCTGACAATTATCCCCGGCTATCGGTTTCGCGCGGTCGATGCTTTGCTGACAAATTTTCACTTGCCCCGCTCGTCTCTGCTGATGCTGGTCAGCGCATTTGCCGGTCGCGGTTCGATAATCGCAGCGTATGAGTACGCTGTGCGACAGCGCTATCGCTTTTACAGCTTCGGCGATTGTATGCTGATTCTTTGAACGGCTGAGGAACGGATGGCGCAGGAAGCCCTGAAAGATTTCGTCAGTCAAAGCGTGACGCAGAGCGAATGACAGGCTATAATCCGCTACGCTCTTAATTTACGAAGGTTAGATAACAAGATGGGTCATGGCAGTTCTCAAAAAGTTCCGCCCGAAGTGGTGGCCAAATAACAGGCAATCGCCGATCGAGCGAACCCATGCCAACATCGCATTGGTTCCGCCTGTCGATGCCAGGTACGACCTGCGGCCGCTGAGCGTCGCCCAGATCGATGAATGCTGGCTGTTGGATCAGCGTTGCTTTGTGGACGGCGAAGCATACAGCCGTGACACGTTTGAATATCTGCTCACCGCGCCGGAATCTGTTTCTTATCGCGTGGTCACGCAGAATAGTGCCATGGCTGGTTTCGTGATCGGATTACTCGAACCGGATCACACCGGCCACATAACCACGATTGGGATCGCGCCGGAACATCGCCGGCGCCGGCTGGCCAGCAGCCTGATGGATCGGGTTGAGGAGGGCTTTCGGCGGCGGGACGCGCGGATTGTGCGGCTGGAAGTTCGAGCGGCTAACGTGTCGGCGCAGAAACTTTACTCGAGTCTGGGCTATACGGTGACCCAAAGGCTGCCAAGGTATTACTCGAACGGCGGCGACGGGTTGCTAATGGTCAAACCTCTCGCTTGACCGTCCATGAAGCCAGGTCTAGCTTTTGCGGAGTTCGGTGAGCACCTGCTTTGCTACGGCCTTCAGAGTGTCGAAGACGCCCACTCCACTCGCCGCCACCGCCTCGATAACAGGCTCACCTTTCCGCTGTAGTTCTGCGATCAACTCATCCGTGGGCACGACATTTGGGAGGTCGCGCTTGTTGAGCTGGAGCACATACGGAACTTTCATCAGTTCGTAACCGTGCGACCGAAGATTCTCTTCCAGGTTATAGAGCGCTTCAATGTTGGCATCCATTCGCTCTTCCTGCGAGTCGGCTACGAAAACTACGCCGTCGACGCCTTTGAGAATCAATCTCCTTGAAGCTTCATAAAATACCTGGCCTGGTACCGTATATAAATGGAAGCGCGTCTTGAACCCGCGCACGGTTCCCAATTCCAGTGGCATGAAATCAAAGAACAGCGTGCGGTCAGTTTCAGTCGCCAGACTTATCAGCTTTCCCTTTGCCTGCGGCGCGGTAGAGTCGTAGATATGCTGAAGATTCGTCGTCTTGCCGCAAAGTCCCGGGCCATAATAAACGATCTTGCAGTTGATCTCTCGCGAAGCGTAGTTAATGAAGGTCATAGGATCCTGTGCGCAGCTCTCCGCTGCAATTCAAGGGCAAAGTTTTCTTCAGGTCTGTGAGAACAGGCTATCAATCTCATCGTCGGTAATCTCTGCGAACGGAGGCGCGTTGTTCAGAGAGTCTTGCGATTCGCGCTCAATTTCGGCAAATGCCGCGGCAATTTCCTGCGATACTTGCTTGGAACGCAGCTTGACCAGTCCGAGACTCGATCGTTCATCAAACACCACAACCAAGAGGACGCGGCCGATGACGCTGATGTGAATACTCTCTCGCTCGCCTTCGTGCGAAAGAGTCGGAAACTCCTTTTCACCGATGAGTTGGGCCATGCCACCGGTTGCGGCAACATTACCGGCTGCCAGCGAAGCCAGGCTGGTGGTATCCAAATCGCCCAGTTCGCCATGCACTGCCAGCTGTTGACCGTCCTTTTCCACCAGCACAACCACGCGGGCTGCGGCATCCAGCCGAAGGCGCGCCAGGACCGCTTTGATCTGGTGGTAGCGCTGTTCGCGCATCAAGATTGGGCTATCTGCCATCTAAAGAAGTTTCCGGTCGGATGGTTTAGAGAAAGCGTAGCGGTCTCTTTGTGGAAGGACTAGGTCGGTGCTGAATAGACAAACAAGTGCCAGCGACCCTCGGCTTCGTGGCCCGCACCCAGCGAAACCCGTTTGCGTTCGGCGATTAAGCGAAGCCACGCCGAAGCCCACGAGTCACAGTAACACGGTCTTTCCACAGGGTTCAAGTGTTTTTCACGGTTCCGCAGTGTGCGAGCGGGTTCAACAACCGCGCAACTTCGGGCTGCAAACCCTATTCTTTCGTTGAATTACGCGGAGAGCTGTGCTAAGCTCTCGCGAGTTTTTGACATGGTTTTCCAGCTAATGGTCTTTCAAAACGAGGGCTTTGCGCATGAGCAGTCCTGTCGCTAAGAGTGTGAAGAGGCTTACGTCACGCTCGACCTCTCGCCATTCATCAGCAACATCATCGTCCCGCAAACGGGTTTTGGCGGGAAAGTCCACACGTCTGAAACCGGCCACCAAACGTTCGCCGGCTGGTAAGGCACCCGCTCGCAAAGCTGCCAAGGTTGTGGCTCGCAAGCAGAAAGCCAAGTCTCGTATCGTTTTAGCGAAACGACAGAACGCCAAGGCAAGCAAGAAGCCAAAGAAACAAACTCCGGCTCGTCGCTCGGTTGTCGCGCGCCCAAAGAAAACGGCGACGCGCGTTATCAAGACAAAGCCGATTCTCAGGAGAACACCGCTTCTCATCAGGAAGGCGCCGGTTCCTTCGCCGCCACCTCAACCAACGCATGATGAGGCTGCGGCGCTGGCGGCCTTTGAGGCAGCACACAAGGAGTTTGCTCGCGGCCGTTTCGCTGATGCGCGTAATCTGTTTCGGGCGCTGGTCGAGAAGTTCCCGGCGGTGTCCGAAGTCACTGCTCGAGCTCGCACCTACCTCGCCGTTGCAGAATCGAGACTGCGCACAGAAATGGCGCCGCCTCGAGATGCCGACTCGCTCTACGATCGCGGCGTCATTGAGTTGAATCGTGGCGAGTACGTTGCCGCACAGGAACTCTTTGAGCGGGCGCTAAAGCGTGAGCCGGAGGCCGCACATATTCACTACGGACTAGCCGCGTCCAGGGCTCGCCTGGGGGCGATCGATACGGCGCTCAAGTCGTTGAGACGGGCCCTTGATCTCCAACCTAAGCTGCGAATTCGCGCTCAACGTGACCACGATCTCAATCCGCTGCGCAGTGATCCCGAGTTCGAGCAATTGGTGTTTGCCTCTCGCGATTAGCAACAAACTGCTGGACCGCTCCCTTCAGATATCGCATATTGAATCGACGCAGGCTGTCGCGTTCACTTTTGTCTCACCATCACTACATGCTGTTTCAAAGCCTCTACGTTTCAGGTATTATCCTCATTTAGCGTCACCGAAGAGTCACCCCGGAGCAAATAGTTGCAGAACCTGGATGCGAATCGCGGCCTGAGGCTTGTCGCTATCGGCGGCGGTACTGGTCTGTCGACCTTACTCAGCGGCCTGAAACGCTTCGTCGGCGAAAACATCGAGGGCGCGTGGCTGGAATCTCTCTCGGCGATTGTAACTGTCACGGACGACGGCGGCAGCTCGGGACGTCTGCGCGAAGAGCTACAGATGCTCCCACCGGGCGACATTCGCAATTGCATGATTGCGCTGTCTGAAGACTCGACCTTGCTTGCCAGATTGTTCCGCTATCGTTTTCGCGGTTCCGGCGATCTCGCCGGCCATAGTTTCGGAAATTTGTTTCTGGCAGCCTTGACCGATGTCACCGGCGACTTTGTTGAAGCTGTCCGCCTTTCTTCGGAAGTTCTGGCAAGCAAGGGCCACATCTTCCCGGCGACCATCAATGACGTCCGGCTAGTCGCCGAACTCGATGACGGCAGCGAAGTTCACGGCGAAACGCAAATCACCGCCGCGCGCGTGCCCATTCGTTGCCTGCGGCTCGAGCCGGAGCAATGTCTGCCGCTCCCGGAAGCGCTTGCGGCGATCCGCGCTGCTGACGTGATTACGGTCGGTCCCGGATCCCTTTACACGAGTATCATTCCGAATCTGCTCGTCGCCAGAATGGCAGACGCGATCGGAGAAGCATCCGCAACCAAGATTTTCATAAACAATCTAATGACTCAGCCCGGCGAAACGGATGGTTACGACGTAGGCCAACATCTGAAGACGGTGGCGAAGCACGCGCCACAGATTCGCTTCGACTATCTGATCCTCAACAGCCGCGCGATCAGCAACGAACAGGCCGAACACTATCGCGCCGACGGCGCCTACCAGGTTGGACTTGAGGATGACGTGAACACGATTGCCTTTCATTCTGAGACCGAAGTCGTGCGCGCGGATTTGTTGGCCGATGGCGAGATGGTCCGCCATGACTCTGCGCGGCTGGCCCGGGTGGTAGTTGCTTGCAGCGAGAAAGCGCAGTCGCGAGTTGGTATCTCCGTGGAATCCTGGCTCGCGGCACACTCAAGAGAATCTTGATGAGCGAACAGTCAGCAAAATCGGGAAAGCCCCTGGACATACTCGTGCTCGCCGCCGGCCTCGGGACGCGAATGAAGTCTCGTCAGGCAAAGGTTCTGCACCAGTTTGGCGGACGACCGCTAATCGTCCACGTTTGCCGAAGCGCCGCGAGTTTGAATCCGCGGATGATTTACGTCGTCATCGGCCATCAAGCTGAGGAAGTGAGGGCTGCGGTTGAGAGCGAATTCGGAAACGCGCAAGTAAGGTTTGTGAACCAGTTGGAACAACGCGGCACCGGCGATGCGGTGACGGCGGCGAAAGACGTACTCGCCAGGGCTGACTCCACGATTCTCATCCTCTCGGGCGACGTTCCGATGGTTCGCGCTGAGACGCTGGGCAAACTGATTCAGCAGCACACGGTCGATAACGCACCCTGCACGATGCTGACTGTCCGCCTGGAAAACCCAGCGGGCTATGGTCGCATCGTGCGGGATGAAGCCGGGCGCTTTGCGAAAATCGTTGAGCATAAGGATGCCACCGAGGACGAACGCCAGATTCGCGAAGTCAACGCGGGCATTTACTGCTTTGATAGCCGGAAGCTTTTTGCGGCGCTTGAGCGAGTCAAACCTGTTAACGAGCAGGGCGAGTATTACCTGACTGATGTCCCGCGCATCTTGCGAGAAGATGGCCACGAAGTCGGCATCTATCAGCACCAGGACGCGCGCGAAGTCTCTGGCGTCAACACCCGCGCGGAACTCGCCGAGTTCGAAAACCTTCTGCGGCGCGGCACGATTCGGCGCTTGATGCTTGAGGAAGGCGTTACTTTCATCGACCCTTCGCATTCTTACATCAGCAGCGACGCCCAGGTCGGACGCGATTGCGTGATTCATCCGAACGTACACATCGAAGGCAAGTCGACGATCGGGGAAGGCTGCGAGATTCACCAGGGTTCGCGGATTGCCAATTCACGTCTCGGCAATCGCGTGATCGTTAAAGATCACTGTGTGATCATCGATTCAGAGATCGCCGATGATTGCGCGGTTGGACCCTTTGCCCATCTGCGCATGAACGCGCGCATGGAAGAGCGCGCGGTCGTCGGAAACTTTGTGGAAGTGAAAAAGTCACGCATCGGCCGCGGCACGAAGACGATGCACCTGACATATCTGGGCGACGCCACGATCGGCGAGGACACGAATATCGGTGCGGGCACGGTCACCTGTAATTACGACGGCAAGCACAAACATCCAACGGTGATCGGCAGCCGCGTCAGAATCGGCTCAGATACGATGCTGGTCGCGCCGGTCGAAGTGGGCGACGATGCGGTGACGGCCGCGGGCTCAGTGGTCACCGAAGACGTGCCGCCAAACACTCTGGTCGCCGGCGTGCCGGCAAAGATTAAAAAGAAGCTCGATGAAAAGTAGAAATAATCGGTTCAGGCAAACCGTTTTCCTGCTTACTGCCTTCTGCTTACTGCCTACTGTCTTATGTGTGGAATAGTCGGCTACGTCGGAAAGAAACAGGTGGTGCCGTTGATCATCGACGGTCTGCGCAAGCTTGAATACCGCGGCTATGACTCGGCGGGCATTGCCGTCGTTGACAAAGACCACCAGCTGCAAATCCGCCGCGCCAAAGGCAAGCTGCGCAACCTTGAAGAAGCGTTGCGGCTGCAAACCCTCGACGGCACTTACGGCGTCGGTCACACGCGTTGGGCCACGCACGGCCGCCCGACGGAAGAGAACGCGCACCCTCATCGCGACTGCACCGGCCGTCTGGTCGTCGTGCACAACGGGATTATCGAAAACTATTTACAACTCAAGGACGAGCTGCGAAAGAAAGATCACCGCTTCGTCACGGAAACTGACACTGAGATCATTGCTCATCTGATTGAAGACCATTTGAAGACCGGCGCCAGCTTTGAAGACGCTGTTCGCAAGAGCGTGACCGAGCTGCGCGGAATCTTTGCCCTCTCGATGTTGTCCGCCGACGAACCCGACACAATCATCTCGGCGAGACAAGGCCCGCCCGTGGTCATTGGGATCGGCGACGGCGAGTACTTCGTCGCTTCCGACATTCCCGCGATCCTGGAGCACACCCGCGACGTTTTCTTTCTCGGCGACGGTGAAATTGCCGTGATGACGAAAGACTCAGTCCGGGTCACCGACTTCGCGGGCAATCAAGTCGAGCCGGCGATGCAACGCATCACCTGGGATCCGATTGAAGCCGAAAAAGGCGGTTTCAAGCACTTCATGCTCAAAGAGATTTACGAGCAGCCGCGCGCCGTCCGCGAGACGGTCGAGGGCCGCATCTCTCTGGACACCGGCCAAGTCTTCCTCGACGAGATGAAGAACATTACTGAGGCAGACTTCAAACGCTTCACCTCGATCAAAATCGCGGCCTGCGGCACATCCTGGCACGCCGGGCTCGCCGGGCAGTACATGATCGAACAACTCGCGCGCATCAGCGTCGACGTCGATTATGCTTCCGAGTTTCGATATCGAGATCCCGTCCTTGATGAAAACACTTTGCTGCTGGTGATCTCGCAGTCCGGCGAGACCGCCGACACGATCGCCGCCTTGCGCGAAGTGAAGGAGCGCGGCGGGAAGGTGCTTTCCATCTGCAATGTGCAGGGTTCGATGATCACCCGCGAAGCGGACGGCACGATTCTGACGCACGCCGGGCCGGAAATCGGCGTCGCCTCAACCAAGGCTTTCACGGCGCAGATGATCGCGCTCTATCTCTTCGGTCTGTATCTCGGCCAACTGCGCGGCACGCTCTCGGCGGAACAGAGCCTCGCGCATTCACAGCAACTCGCTGAGCTTCCCGTGAAGATGGAGCACGTCCTCAACCAAAGCGATGCCATTGAAGCACTCTCGAGTAAGTTTTTCCGGGTCACCGATTTTCTCTACCTCGGTCGCGGGATCAACTTTCCCGTCGCCCTCGAAGGCGCTCTAAAGCTGAAAGAGATTTCGTATATTCACGCCGAGGGTTACCCGGCCGGTGAGATGAAGCACGGCCCAAACGCATTAATCGATGAGCGACTGCCGGTGATGTTCATCAACACACGCGAGGCAGGCAATCGCGCTTCTGAGTTGCGCTATGAAAAGACGCATTCGAACATTGTCGAGGTCGAGGCGCGCGAAGGCATCGTAATCTCTGTGCTGACCGAAGGTGATTCAATGTCGTCGGTCGTCTCCGATCATGTAATCGAGATACCCGCGTCGAGCGACTTGCTTTCGCCGATTCTCTCAATCATTCCGCTGCAACTTCTCGCCTATCACATCGCCGTGCGCCGCGGCTGCGACGTGGATCAGCCGCGGAATCTGGCGAAGTCAGTAACGGTTGAATGATTTAGGCGGCGTCTTGATTTTTGTTGTTGCTCGGGCGAGGTGCATCTACTTTCGTAGCTTTATTGCATAACTTGTTATCGGCAAGCCGGAATCCTCATCAAATTCGGCGGCTGCCTGAACCCCAAGTCGAGCTATTTCTTCCGCTGATTCATTTGCATCATAAATGGCATACATCGCGCCCAGTGCATAATCACTCCCACGCCCGTAGGAATAAAACTTCGTGAACTCCTGAACGGAGCGATAAGGTCCGACACCAAAGATGCCATAGTGATTGGCAATCAGAGCATCCATTCTCGACGATTCATAAGCCCTATCATCACTTTCATTTGAATTGAGAAAATATTCCTCTTTCAACACGCGATGTAATTTATTCCATGTTTGAAAAATGTCGGCTACGGAATTGAGTTCTGCTCTTGCACCAGGTTTTGAGAAATACACCCTCAAAGCAAGATCGGTCGTGACTGAGCCGGCAACGCCAATATAGTTTGAGCCAACCTTAATAATCTTTTCGTGATTGACAATATAATCGGCTGGTTCTTTGCTATACCCCCACTTGGTTAAAGTGTCAGCAGCAATTGCCGCATATCCATTCTTCTTTACGACTGTGATCGTTGACATGATTTATCCTTCCCGACGCATAACTAGATACTACATGATTGGCCTAAGTCCGCGAGGCTTTGTATTATATCCCGCCTTCCTCCCTTCTATTGAAACCCCGCAACGGCATTTCTTCCGCCGAGCGCCGCAACCAATTGTCACTCGGATAATGCGCAGAGGCATCGATAACGTGAAGCGTGTAAGCGTGCCGTGATCGTGACGAACGGTTTTCACGACTCAGGTGCGGCAGCAAACCGTGCAGAACAATCAGCGTTCCCTTCCTAACTTCCAGCGGCTGCAACTTCTCTTCCGGCCAGGGCTGGTCGTCGAATACTTCGAAGCGCGTTCCGCCGGTTTCCGCGCGCATGAAGCGTGACTTCAATCCGTGCTTGTGCCCGCCGGGAATTACCCAAAGGCAGCCGTTCTCACGCGTAGCATCCTCCAGGGCGAACCACAGTCCAACCATGCGCAAAGGCTCAGTGAACAGAAACGTCGCGTCCTGATGGCAGGTCACTTCGCCGCCAATGCGCGGCTGCTTGAAGATGTACATCGACTGCAACAGCAGCGGGTCGAAGATGTCGAGATCAGAAACGAGCTGCTTGATTTCAGTGGTGCGCGAGAACCGGTCAAAAGCTGGGTCGAGATCGTGCAGCGCGTGGCCGATCTTATTGATTGAGCGCTCCTTGCTTTGCCGCAACCTTCCATCGGGAAGGAAAGCATTCTCTTCGAAAAAGAAGCGAATCTTGTCGCCTGATTCCAGAAAGTAAGCGTCGCTGCTGCGTGTCTGTTCGTGGGTTGAGAAAATCGAGACGACGCCCGCCGGATCAAAATCGCGCACCAGTTCTTCAGCGCGGGCGCGCAAACTGTCACACGCGCTCTCGTCAACAAAGTTCTCGACCACCAGGAAGCCGTCGCGATCGTAGGCTCTGATTTGTTCGGGATTAAGCGTCATGCGGAGAAAACATTCTCAGTTCTCACGCCAGATTAATCAAGGCAACATCCTTCCCTTGGCGCGATGAGGTCAGTACCACCCGCGTATGGCACTCAAGCAGTCCGCATGTTGAATGGTTGATCCACCCGCTTACGCGGGTGGTACTGACCTCACTGCACGCGGTATGACTTTGATCGAACCGTTGAAGCGAAGCCCCGGGCCACGAGCCCACAACCCTGTCAGGGTTGCGGCAACCACGGTCCTTGATCCCAGGGTAGTCGCCTGCGGCGAACCCTGGGCTATGTTGCGCGACCGCGTTGCGGTCCAAAATGCTTTGCGTGACGGAAAGAGCACGATAAACTCACGACGTTTTTGGGAGGCAGCGAGCACCTGGCCCGATCAAATCAGGAAAGTGATTATCAACGAACCAATCACCCCACAGTCGCCGTTCGCGCGCTTGTTCAAGATCTTTGCGCCTGCCGCGGCAATACCTATTCAAGCCACCGACCCGGCTGAAGTCTCGAGACAATATCGTCACTGGCAAAAGCGCGTGCTGCTGACTTCAATCATTGGTTATGCAACTTTCTATTTCGTCCGCAAGAACCTGAGCGTGGCGATGCCTTACCTGGAGCACGGCCTGGGCATCAGGAAAACTCAGCTCGGTCTGTTCCTCACGCTGCATGGTCTGCTCTATGGTGTGTCGAAGTTCGCGAACGGATTCTTCGGTGACCGTGCAAATGCGCGCGCGTTTATGGCGTTCGGGCTCGGCGCTTCGGCGTTGATGAACGTGCTCTTCGGTTTCAATTCAGCCGTGGTAACTCTGGGGCTGATCTGGATGGCGAACGGCTGGTTTCAGGGGATGGGCTTTCCGCCGTGTGCGCGTCTGCTGGCGCACTGGTTTTCGCCCAAGCAGCTCGCGAGCCGGATGTCGATTTGGAACATCTCGCACTCGATCGGCGGCGGGCTGATTGTCATCCTGAGCAGCTATCTGGTTTTGATCAGTTGGCGCGTTGCCTTCTTCGTGCCGGCCGCGATCGCCTTCATTATCGTTATCTTCATTTGGTTCACGCTGCCCGATACTCCACCGTCCGTCGGCCTGCCGGAAGTCGCAGGCACCGAACGTCACTCGCGAAAGCACGAATCACCCGCCGAGTTCAGACGTTTCGTGATCGATCGCGTTTTTCTAAACAAGTACATCTGGATCGTTTCGCTGGCCAACTTTTTTGTATACACGATCCGCTATGCGGTTCTGGATTGGGGGCCGACGCTGTTGACTGAGTTCAAGCACGTGAAGATCACTCACGCCGGTTGGATGGTGGCGGCTTTTGAATTCAGCGGCGCGCTGGGCGCGATTTTTGGCGGTTGGATTACGGATCGATTTCTGGGCGGCCGCGCCGTGCGCGCGTGCGTGGTTTACATGGCGCTGGCGGGCGTCGCCTTGTTCGCCTTCTGGAAACTTCCGTTGCACTCTGAACTGCTGACCACTGCGGTGCTGGGCGCCGCCGGCTTCTTTGTTTACGGCCCGCAGTGTTTGCTCGCCGTGACCGCCGCAAATCTGGCGACCAAGCGCGCCGCCGCAACTGCGATCGGACTGACGAGCATCTTCGGCTATGCGAGCACAGTGCTTTCCGGTTGGGGATTGGGCGCCCTGGTCCAACGCTACGGATGGGACGCCGGCTTCTTCGGATTGATCCTCACCGCGATCATCGGCACGCTGCTCTTCATCGTCGCCTGGCCGGCGAAGGCCGATGGATATGATGCGGCCGCATGAGGCGTTGTCGCCGCAACCTCAGTGGCCGATGGGTGTTGCGGTAGCCGTTTCCGCCTCACGCGTCATTCCTGCTTGCCTTCGTCCCAGCCAGAGACTAACGAAGAGCCAGATGACGGCGATGGGCGCGGCGACTAGCGAGACTTGTGCTAATCCCAGGCCCATCCTACGCATCACGTTCGTCGACCATGCTCCGAACTGATCACCCCCGCGATAGACAAGCGTGTCGATCAGATTCTTCGCCTTGTACTTATCTTCCCTGCTCACGACCGTAAACAGTGTTTCGCGCGCCGGCCGGGCGAGCGCGAAGTCTGTCGCGCGCCGCAAGGTGAGAAAGACAACCAGCAGAACAAGAGTTGGCCCGACTCCCAGCACGGTAAATCCAATCACGCTCATGGCCGGCAGCAGCGCCAGGGTGACTCCGACGCCGAGCCATTTAATTAGTCTGGCCGCCAGAAAAGTCTGACCGAGAATCGCCAGGACGTTTACGACCAAATCTATTTTGGCAAAGAAAGCCGTGCGCACGGCGCGATCCGCAAAAGCATGGGCCGCGATATCAACCTGCTGAAAATATAGCAGCGTCGAGGTCGTTGCATACAGGAACATGTAACCGCAGATGCCGAGCAGATACGGCGACTTGAGGTTGTGAATGATCCCGGCCCAGATGCTGCCGCCGATGGGCGCTTCGCCGGCATCCTTTTTCTTTGAGGACGCTGAACTCTCGAAGGTCGTGGGAAACAACCGCACGCATTGAGCGCCAAGTTCAAGTAACACCGCAGAGATTAAAAGAAGGTTCAGGCTTCCGATTTTCTGCACCAGTGTGGCAGTGATTGCCGCACCCACAATCGCGCCCAGCGTTCCGCCGACACTGATGAAACCAAACAGACGCTTTCCCTGCTCGGTGCTGAACACGTCCACCATGAAGGCCCAGAACACCGAAACCACGAAGAGATTGAAGACGCTGGTCCAGACAAAAAAGGCGCGCCCCACCCAAACCTGATGATCCTTGGAAAGCATCAGCAGGAGCCCGAAAAATATCAGGAGGTTGGCAATCAGGAAGCGGTAAGCGATGGGAATGAAACGCCGGCGGGAAAACTTAACGACCAGTGCCGCGAAGAGGGCGTTCGCGAACAGCATCGCGATCATCGTGCCCGTAAATAGCCACGGTAATTTATCGATGCCGTTGGCGGCGCCAATATCGTCGCGGATCGGACGAATGACGTAGTAACTGGAAAAGATCAGAAAGTAATAAATGAATCCCAGGCAGAGCGCGCGGACTTCTGACGCTTTTACGTCGACCGCCTTCTGTAAGAGCCGGATCATTTTCCATTTGTCATTGGACATTGGTCATTATGCTTCGGGTCCGTTCGTGTGATTTCGTGGATCGCTTTTCTTTTTTTTGGACCAGTGCACGATCCACGAAATCACACGAAGCAGCGCGAGACAAATCCGGTAATCGCCGATGATCCGGCTTCTGGTTGGTTTTCGCTATTCAAGGTCTTACTTCCTTCTCCCTCTGGGAGAAGGTCTGGGGAAGAGGGATTAGGGCTCGCCGCTAAGCCCTCACCCCTGACCCTCTCCCAAAAGGGAGAGGGAGTCAGAAAACAAGAACCGCCCTATTTCGTTTTTGCGTGCCATGCGGCCAGCACTTCGGCTTCGCGCTCCGGCGTAAGTCCTGCCTTCAACTTAGCCTGTCGTTCGGGGGCCTGCTTTCTGAACCAGTCGAGCGTCGCCCGGCTCGTGTCGGGAATCGCGCGGAAAGTCAGCCCCTTATCCAAAGCCTTCTTGATGCTGATCTCAGCAAAGCCGGCTGAGTCGCCTCGCGGCGGAACCCACACGGGCATGTCACTCCACGGCCTGACCTTTTGCGCGGCCAGGAAGTCGGCGTCGGCCCAGGTGAATCGAGACTCAGTCTTCGTCGCCTTCTTAATGCCCTCGAGCATCTCACCCATCGTCAACTTTGATTTGGGTCCGGTGGCGTTGAAAGTCCCGGTAGTGCCCTGCTCGACCATGCGGATTGTCCACTCGGCCAGGTCACGTGCGTCGATGAACTGAACCGCGTCGGAAGGCTTACCGGGCGCGAGGATTTCACCGCCCCGATCAATTCGTACCGGCCAGTAGGTGAAGCGATCAGACTCGTCGCCGGGGCCTACAATCAATCCGGGACGAATGATCAGCGCCTTTCCCGGGAACCATTTTTCAGCTTCCTGTTCCGAAAGAACTTTCAGCGGTCCATATAGTCCGAATCTTGAGGCGCGCAGAGTCTCCTGCGTTTCTTTCATTGCGTCCGCGCCTTCATACCTGGCCAAAGGCCCGCTCTCGTCCATGCCCGGCTTGCTGTTGTCTGAATAGACTGAAATCGTCGAGATGAAGACGTAGCGATCGACGTTCCCTTTCAGGATTTGCGCCGCATCACGAACCCACACCGGCAGCGTGGTCGGGATGTCTACAACGACGTCCCACTTTCTGCCTTTGAGCGCGTCGAGCTGACCATTACGATCGCCCAGCAACTGTTCGGCTTCCCTGGGGAGTTCACCCGGATGCGTCTTGCCGCGATTGAACACCGTGACCTTATGACCGCGGCTGAGCGCATATTGAACCTGGAAAGGGCCGGTGAACCCGGTGCCGCCAAGAATCAAAATGCGCATGGGCTTGACCGCCTTACCTACAGAGCCCGCAAACAATTCCGATGCGCCGGGCATCAAGCCCAAGCCCACACTTCCGCCCACGAGGGCTGACAGTTTGAGAAATTTTCTTCTACTGGTTGACATCCATTTTGTCTCCTACGGCACGGATTGGACTGGATACGCGCGCCTTTTAGATATTGTTTCAATGCACGAAGGGGAAATCCGAAGTGATCGCAGGGGAAGGCGTCAAAGGCGACCCGTGGCCGCCCCCCCAACGTTGCGCTAATTGACTGTCGAAGTTTAGATTTAGGTGGAGCCGGCTATCGGAGTTGAACCGATGACCTTGCGATTACGAATCGCACGCTCTACCAACTGAGCTAAGCCGGCCTGGCATCTGAACTATACGAACGCGTTGTTTGCGGTGTCAAGCAGGTTGAAAAAACGAGAAGCGTCATTTAGAGAGTGAATGTTGCCAGGTAAGACGATCCACGAAACCACACGAAGCAGACAGAGTCTGTTCGTGCGATTTCGTGTGCCTTCGTGGATCGTTCTCGTCGTCATCGCCCTGCAGTGCCAGCCCGCACTCGCGCAGCAAACTAAAAAACTTCCGGCGGCCGAAAAGATCGTCGACAACTATTTGAAAGCGATCGGCGGGAAGAAACAGGTGAGCTCGATCCGTGACGCCACTTACGAGTGGACGTCTGAGCCCGGCGACCGCTCCATTAGCTTGATGAAAATTCAGTATCAAGCGCCGGCCTCGCAGCGATCAGAAACTACGTTTCCGAATGGGCAGATCATCTCAGCGGTAACTCCCAGGTCGGCCTGGGCACGCGGGATCGACGGTCAACTGCGCACGCTTACCGGCTCTGACTCTGCCAACGCGAAACTACTGGCGGCTCTGGATGCCTCCCATCTGGTCGATTACAAAAAGGTCAACGTTCTTGCCCGGGTGATGTCGCTGGATAATTCGCCGGCCGGCGCCGTCTATACAGTTGAATTCTCGTCGCACGCGGGCGCTCGCTTTCGATATCTCTTTAGCGCGTCGACCAGGTTAATCGTTTCGGTTCGCTGCGATGCCCCCAGAATGGTTATCAGGTTTGAAGATTACCGTCGCGAAGAAAACATTCTCGAACCTCACATACTCCACATCAGCGAGAATGGCACAGACGAACTCACGGTCAGACTAAGGCGAGTGACCTACAACTCCGGATTGGCTGCGAATCTGTTCGATCCCCCTCGCAGCGTTGAGGCTTTGGACGTGACCACGCTGCTGCACGAGGTTTCCAAGAATCAGGACGCGGTTGAGAAACGCGTCACGGAATACTCGTTCCTGCAGAAGCAGACCGAACGCGAAATCGACGGCAAAGGCGTGCTGAAGAAAGAGACCGTCAAAGTGTTCGAGGTCTTTCCGGTCGCGAATCGCGCGCCGATTATGAAACTGATCAGCGAAAACGGTGTCGCCCTGTCCGGCGATCGCGCGGCCAAAGAAGATAAGCGAGTAATGGAAGAGTTTCTGAAAGCTGAACGCGACAAAGACAAGGACGCGCAGAAAGCAGCAGAGCGGCGCGCGGCCCGCGAGCGGGAAAAAGCGGCCAAGAGCAAGCAGGATGAAAGCGAAGACGTCGAGATATCGCAATTCTTCAGACACTGTGAATTTGTCTCGCCCCGTCGTGAACGCTTTCAGGATCGCGAAACCATCGTCTTCGATTTCCGGGTCCAACCCGGATTCAAACCCAGCACCCGTCAGGAGAGTCTGATCTCCAAACTTGTCGGAGTTGTCTGGATCGATCCCCTCGATAAGCAGGTAATTCGATTGGAGGCGCGTTTGGCCGAAGGCTTTAAGATGGGCGGTGGCTTAGTGCTTTCGCTCCGTCCGGGCGCCGCCCTGGTGATGGAGCAGATGCGGTTGAAGGAGGGATTCTGGATGCCGCGCTTTGCGCAGATTAATCTGTCGATCAAGGTGCTCTTGTTTGGTGGCGGCGACATAAACCAGACGCTCGAGTGGAGCGACTACAAACACTTCTCTGCCGATATTGAGAGCTACAAACTGGGCCTGCCGAAGACAGAGGAAACTCCTGCGAAGAAGCCCTGACGAAATTGAGTAATAGAAGACTATGGTCCTTGAATCTAAGATGCCTGGTTTCTTCCCCTCCCAAAGGGAGAGGGAGAAGAGACGTTCGTAGGACACTTAAGTCTGGGCCAACGAAGGGAGCAATCATGCGAGGTCAAACCCGGAACATCGAGACTTATAAGGTCGGCACCGGCGCGCGCTTGAACGAATTCGATTTTCACAAAGCTCAGGAAGAGATGCATGAGCATCATGGCGACGAACCCGGCCCTGGCCCTCGTCAAAGCGAAACCAAAGCCGAACGCGTGGCGCGTTTGACGAAAACCGCGCACGAGAAAGTCAGGCGCCGGAAGAAAAAGCATTGATTGCGTTCGGTTACTGGGAGCGCGGGCGCCCTCGCCCGCATTGATCGCGAAGCGCGGACACGATCTTCTGGAAGTCCGCACACGTTTGTGAAACTTTGAGCGTGCGGCGCACGCTGTGCGGGCGAGGGCGCCCGCGCTCCCAGTTAACAACTGATCTTATCCTTGCAGAATTTTGAAACTGACCCACCGCCTACACACGCTGTTCGATGATTATTCCGCGGGCGGCAAGCTCCGCGAAAAACGACGCCGGCTCGAAACACGCTTCGGGCGCCAGCACTCCCGTTCGACTTACTTCGCCGCGCGCTAGTTTCTGCGCCGCAATCGAAGCTGGAATTCCAGTCATCATCGCCGTCGCCGCCGTTCCCCACTCCGCGCGCGCCGGATGCCGGCTGAAGTATTCAATCCGCGACGCGCGTCCGTTCAGCTGTCCGAGCACCTCCACGTTCAGCAGGAAAGCCCACTCGCCTTCCTCGCAAAAGTTCGCGGCGTGCTTGAGAATGTGAGCGCGCAAAAACTTTCTGGTCGGAATCGTCTGGCCGTCCAAGTCAACGGTGGCCTCGCCCGTCAATCCCAAATCAGCGAAGGTGCGCAGCGCGCGCATGATCTCCGGCCGCCAGGTACCGCGCACATCGACTCGGCGCACGCCTTTGCCGATGAATCGATGAACGGTGTGCGTCTCGGAATGAGGCACGAAGAACGTTTCAATCTCGCCGACCGGATCAGCAAAACGGACCTGCCTGGCGCCAGAGAACGCCGGCGTTTCGATGAACTCTCCTTCCTGCCAGTAAAATCTTTTGCTGTCAGGGCTAAACTCATCAAGTACAGTGTCGAGTAGACCCGGTGAAGGCGCAATCGATCGGAACGAAGCGAAAGCGATGTGCACTTCGTCGACTTGATCGAGCTGGTCGGCGGCAGCTCGGGCCATCAGGTTCGTAACGCCCGGCGTTGCGCCACTGCCCAGACAAATAGTCACACCCGCGCGCCGCGCGTCTTCATCCATCAAAAGCTGCTTTGGCGTGTTGTAGAGCCCGCCCAGATCGAGGTAGTTGACGCCCGCATTGATCGCCGCCCGAGTAACGATCAATCCGAAATGATAAGTCGTGCAATTGGCGACCACATCAAAGCCACGCAGGCTACCAGTCAATGCAGCTTCATCGTTCGCATCAACCTGAATGGCGCGCACTCGTCCGCCACCGAGTTCGCCAGCCAGCGCTTTCGCTCGCGCCAGGTCGGCGTCGGCAATGACTATCTCTTCAAAGTCGCTGGTGCGCGCGAGATCGCGGGTCGCCTCCGATCCCATCGCGCCACAGCCTCCAAGGATGATGATCTTCATAAGCAGGGGCACAGCTCAGGGGGCATATGCCAAAACCAGAAATGCAAATCCCAACAAGATGGGCAGTGGAATCCAGATCAGGAAAGCGACATTCCGATTAGTCTTCGCTCGTTTATGATCGGGATCGTTGGTCTTGAGTCCTCCAAACCTTACTTGCCACATCACCAACCTAATCGGCACCAGCACCATCAGGATGAACATTCCCACCAATCCGGCGATGCCGACGATTGGGATGTAGCGAATCAAAAAGAAAACCCAGCAACCGACCGCCATGTTTCTCATGAAACTGGCGTCGCTATACGCTCGGTTGACCTGGTCCTGAATGGTGGCGGCGGCTTCGGCCTCGGCGGAATCAATCGGAGCCGAACAATTACTGCACCTGTCCATACCGGTGTTTATGAGTTCGTTACACCTCGGACACGGAAAACTACGTAGTCGTTCAGTGAGCATGGACTACTCCTTCGCAAGTTCGATCACTCGGTCTTGCGGCCTTTGCTCCAGTCGTACGGATACCAATAAGGTTTCATCTCGAGTTGGTAATCGAGGTGGACGTGTTTTGTTTCGCGAAACTCTTCCAAACCTTCCATGCCTAGTTCGCGCCCGCCGCCTGACATGCGCATGCCGCCAAACGGTCCCGCATCATTGTCGGTGAGCGGATCATTAATCCAGAACGTGCCGGCTTTGATTCGTTCCGCGGCCTTCATCGCGTACTCGAGTTTGTTCGTCAGAATGTTCGCGCCCAGGCCGTATTCGGAATCGTTGGCCAGCGCGATGGCTTCGTCGATATCTTTGACCCTCATGATCGGTGCGACCGGGCCAAACGTTTCTTCGCGCATCAACGGCATCGAGTGATCGACATCGACCACGACGGTCGGCTCGAAATAGTAGCCGCGCGCCGGATTCGCGGGCCGCTTGCCGCCCCAAACCACAGTCGCGCCCATCTCGCGAACCTGATCGAGTTTCCTTTCCACCTTCTCGCGTTGCGCCGCTGAGATCATCGGGCCAAGATCTACATCCGGGCCCATGGGATTGCCGATGCGCAAACCTCCGGCGCATTCAACGAAGCGATCGATGAATTTGTCGGCGACGGAATCGAAAACATAGAAGCGCTCGCCTGAAGTGCACACCAGGCCCATATTGAGATATGCAGCCCACACTGCGCCGCGCACGGCAACTTCGAGATCGACGTCATCGCAGACGATGAAAGGATCGTTGCCGCCAAGTTCGAGATTTACTTTCTTGACGCGTTCAGCCGCGAGTTGCGCGATGCGTCTTCCGGTGGCGACGCTGCCGGTGAAAGCAATGACGTGCGTGTGCCGGTGGCCCACCAGAGGTTCGCCCGCTTCCTGACCATAACCGGTGACGACGTTGACGACTCCTTTGGGGAATTCCTGAAAGCCGATCTCCGCAAGCAGCAAGGTCGAAAGCGGCGTGAGCTCCGAAGGCTTGATGATCACGGCATTGCCGGCCATCAGCGCGGGCGCGACTTTCCAGGACATCAAAAGCAGAGGGTAGTTCCACGGCACGATGCAGACGAC
>WNFE01000846.1_pt1 | contig 22155 bp, 20 predicted proteins | sample 5400451 | NCBI WGS metagenome assembly WNFE01 (sample SAMN13153344, study PRJNA577476) | soil metagenome | isolation source: 200 cm saprolite under Douglas fir tree site 2 hole 2 | place: USA:California | collected 2015-04-18
GTGGGGTTGGCGGCGACGCGCTCGTCGCCGAACTGCAGGAGCACTGCAAGTCACGGCTCCAGCGATACCAGTACCCACACCTGATCGAGTTCGTGCCCGAGCTGCCGAAAACTGTGACCGGCAAGATCCAGCGCTACAAGCTGCGCGAGAAGGAAGCAGCTTCATCCAATGTCTAAACACATCGCCGTCCTGCCCTGCGACGGAGCGGGCAAGGAGGTCGTGCCGGAAGCCATCAAGGTCCTGCGCGCGGCCGGCGCCGACTTCGAGTTCGAAGAGTTCGACGTCAATGCCGACTCGTACCTTCGCACCGGCATCGCCATCCCGGGCGACGTGTGGACGCAGCTGGCCGCGGCCGACGCCATCCTCTTCGGCGCCGTCGGGGACCCGCGCGTTTCCGACCCGAAGTACCTCGCGGGCGTGCTGCTGCGGCTGCGATTCGAGCTCGACCTGTACGTCAACCTTCGCCCGGCTCGGCTCTATGACGATCGCCTGTCACCGCTTCGCCGAGAGGATCGGCGCCGCGGTCGGTTCAAGAAGGGCACGCAAGACGAGATCGCGACCCAGGAGGACATCAACACGTACGTGGGGGTGACGCGGATCATCGAGCATGCCTTCAAGATCGCGAAACGTGAGGTCGTGATGGTGGACAAGTCGAACGCCATGACCTTCGCGGGCGGTCTCTGGCAGGAGCGCTGGAAGTCGGTCGCGGCCGCGCATCCGAGAATGAAGACGCGGCACCTCCTCGTCGACGCATGCGCGATGCAGCTTGTCAAGGACCCGAGCCAGTTCGATGTCCTCGTCACGGGCAACCTGTTCGGCGACATCCTCTCCGACCTCACGGCGGAGTTGGTGGGCGGCATGGGCATCGCGCCCTCGGCGAACATCAATCCCGAGACGAGGCGCAGCCTTTTCGAGCCCGTCCACGGCACGGCGCCGGACATTGCGGGACAGGGCCTCGTGAACCCGGTGGGGGCGATTTTGAGCGCGGCTATGATGGTGAAACACCTGGGGGTTCCTGACATGGCAGACGCGATCGAGGGTGCGGTCGAATCAGCCATTCGCGCCCGTGAGTGCACACGCGACATCGGCGGCGACCTGTCCACGTCGCAGGCCGGTGACGCGATCGTCAAACGGCTGAGGGACTAGGAACCAGAAATGGGCATGACGATGACGGAGAAGATCCTGGCTCGCGGAGCCGGACGTGAGAGCGTGCGCCCGGGCGACCTGATCCTCGCCAAGGTCGACTTCGCGATGGGCCACGACCTGACCATCCCTCCGGCCGGTCGGATCATGCGCGAGCAGATGGGAGCGGACAAGATCTGGGACCCGGACCGGGTGGCGGTGACCCAGGACCACTTCCAGCCGGCCAAGGACGCCGCCAGCGCCACCCTCGGCCGCCTGACCCGCGAGTTCTCTCACCAGATGGGGGTCAAGTGGTACTTCGAGGTGGGGCAGGGCGGCATCTGCCACACGGTGCTGCCGGAGAACGGGCTGGTGCTCCCGGGCGAGCTGGTGGTCGGCGCCGACTCGCACAGCTGCACGTACGGCGCCCTCAACAACTTCGCCACCGGCATCGGTTCCACCGACCTCGCGTGCGTGCTGGCCCTGGGCGAGCTGTGGTTCCGCGTGCCCGAGACGTTGAAGTTCGTCTATCACAACCGCCTCAAGGAATGGGTCGAGGCGAAGGACCTCATCCTGTACGTGATCGGCAAGATCGGGGTCGACGGCGCCAGGTCGAAGGCGATGGAGCATGTGGGGGAGACGCTCAAGCACATCGACATGGAGGCGCGGCTGACCATCACCAACATGGCGATCGAGGCGGGCGCCAAGAACGGAATCCTGGAGTTCGACGAGGTGACGAGGGAGTATCTCGACGGGCGCGCCAAACGGCTGTACACGCCGGTCTCGTCCGACCCGGACGCCGAATACGAGAAGGTCTTCGAGTTCGACGCCGAGACCGTCGAGCTCGGCGTCGCCAAGCCGATGTCGCCCGACAACTACGCGCCGCTTTCAGAGGTCGCCGGTACGCGGCTCGACCAGGTGTTCATCGGTTCCTGCACCAACTCACGCATCACCGACCTTCGCCGGGCCGCCGCGGTGCTCGACGGGCACAAGGTCGCCGATGGCGTGCGGCTCATCATCACGCCTTCGTCGCACCAGGTCGCGATCCAGGCCGAGCGAGAAGGATTGATCAGGATCTTCCTCGCCGCGGGCGCGGCCTGGACGACGGCCACTTGCGGAGCCTGCCTCGGTGGCCACATGGGAGTCCTCGGCGAGGGCGAGGTTTGCCTGAGCACGACCAACCGGAACTTCCCCGGGCGGATGGGCCACCCGAAGGCGCTGGTCTACCTGTCCAACCCCGCGGTGGCCGCGGCGAGCGCGGTGACGGGCGTGATCACGCATCCGGGCGAGGTGCTCAAGAAAATGCCCGCAGGCATCGCGTGACGCTTCCAAAGGTCATCCGCGGCCGGGCCTGGAAGTTCGGGGCCAACATCGACACCGACCAGATCATCCCGGCGAAGTACGCGATCTACTCGCTCGACGAGAAGGAGCTCGGCAAGCACGCGATGGAAGGGGTGCCCGGCCGCGACACGTGGGCCTCGCAGGTGGGGCCCGGCGACATCCTGGTCGCGGGCTCGAACTTCGGGTGCGGCTCGTCGCGGGAGATCGCGCCGGTGGCGATCCGCGGCGCCGGCATTTCCCTCGTGATCGCCGACTCGTATGCCCGCATCTTCTTCCGCAACGCGATCAACATGGGCTACCCGATCCTCCAGTCCCCGCAGGCGGCCGAGGCGGTGGAGGATGGCGACGAGCTCGAGGTCGACCTCGAAGAGGGCGTGATCCGCAACTTCACGAAGGGCGACGAGTACCGGTCGGAGGCGTTCCCCAAGTTCATGAACGAGCTGCTCCACATGGGCGGCCTCGTGCCGTGGGTGCGGAAGCGCCTGGCCGAGCGTCGCGTGGCCGTCCCCTAGTGGACGGAAATCCAGTTGACCTCCAGGAGCCTCTCGAGGAGATCGCCCGCGACCCCAAGCGCTTCGCGCACGACCTCGTGTTTCCGCCTGAAGAGAAGATTCGCGTCTACGACGATACGTTGCGCGACGGCGAGCAGATGCCCGGCGTCGCGATCACACCGAAGGACAAGTACGAGCTGGCCCGGATGCTGTCCGACATCGGGGTCCACGTCATGGACGTTGGCTTCCCGTCGGTCTCCGAGAGCGAGCGGGAGACGCTGAGGCTCGTCCTCGAGGGCCGCAAGCGGGGTGAGCTCAGGCCCGACCTCGAGGTCGTGTGCATGGCCCGTTCGACCACGAGCGACATCGACGCTACCATGCGCGTGATCGACTCGCTCGGACACAAGCGAGATGAGGTCACGTACTTCATCTTCACGTCGGCCTCCGACCTGCACGTGAAGTACAAGCTCGGCAAGACACTGCTGCATCGCGAAGGCGTGCCCGAGTCGGAGTGGCTCGAGCTTCCGATCTGGTTCTATCGCGCAGCCAACATCCGGATGATGTGCGATGCCATCCGTTACGCGCGCGAGCAGGGCGCGACGTCGATCGAGTTCGGAGGCGAGGACGGCAGCCGGGCCGACGTCGAGTACATCGCGGAGCTCCACCGCGAGGGATTGAGGGCGGGCGGCACGCGGCCGTCGACGCCCGACACTGTCGGCTGCTATTCACCCTTCGCGGTGCGAGAGTACATCCCGCGCATCAAGGCCGCTGCCCCGGATGCGCCGCTGGTCGTTCATTTCCACAACGACCTCGGGCTGGGCGCGTGGAACACCGTGATGGCGCTCGGCTCCGGAGCCGAGGTGTTCACGACCAGCGTCAATGGCATCGGCGAGCGCACCGGCAACGCGCCGATGCACCAGGTCCTGATGCAGCTGCGCTATCTATTCGGGATCGAGATCCCGCATTTCAAATACGAGAAGCTGCGCGAGCTTGCGCGCCACCTCGAGCGGGTGACCGGCATCCCGGTGCAGCCGACCGAGCCGGGCATAGGGTTGAACGTGTTCACCCACGAGTCCGGCATCCACACCGCGGGCATGCTCATCCACCCGGCGATCTACCAGTTCCTGCCGCCGGCTGACATGGGCGCGAAGGTCGAGTACGTGTACGGCAAGCATTCCGGAGCGGTGGTCATCGAGCACGCGCTGCGTGAGGCCGGGATACGACCCGAGCCCGAGCTCGTGGCCAGGGTGCTGGGTGAGGTGAAGCGTGTGCGCGAGGAGCGCGCGGAGCACGCCGACTTCTCCGAATTTCACCGCAGCTACTACGAGCACCTGGGGCGGCTGGGCCTGACCGCAGGAGAGGTCGTAGACATTGCACGGGCTCTTGCCGGCAGCACTTAGTGTCCCGCCCCCGAAGCTCCTCGCATCTTCGCTTCCTAGGCGGCCGGGCGCCGTTTCACCCCGCGGAATCTGACGATTCAGCGGGGGCCCCGAGAGTGGCGCTGAAGCCTGCGTCTAGGGGCCCGGCGCCGCGCATCCTCCCGCGCTTCGCGCGGGGGCCCCAGAGGAATGCGCTCCTAGCTGCGCCACCCTATCCTTGGCTCCGGCCGCCGATGCCTCGAATATGCTTCGGATCTCGAGGACGGGACACTCTCTGATGGCGACTACGACCCGGCGCGACACCGCCACCCACGAGGACTACCTCCAGCTCCACCGCTGGATGTGCATGGCGAAGGCGCTGGACGACCGCATGCACATCCTGGTCAAGCAGGGACGTGCGCCGTTCGTGGGGTCGAGCCGCGGCCACGAGGGGATTCAGGTGGCATCGACCGCGGCGATCGGGCCCGATGACTGGCTCGTGCCGCACTACCGCGGGTTGGCGAACGCGATCGTCCGCGGGCTGACGATGAAGGAATGGATGCTTGCGGTGTTCGCCAAGGCCGGCGATCCACTTTCCGCCGGGCGGAACATCCCCGGCGGCTGCTACAGCTACCGGCGGCTGAAGATCGCCTCTGTGTCGCAGGTCGTGGCGTCGTGGATACCAAAAGCTGCCGGCATCGCGTACGCCTCGAAGCTGTCGGGTGACGGAGCCGTCATCCTGTGCACGTTCGGCGACGGCGCCACGAGCCAGGGGGACTTTCACGAGGGAGTCAATTTCGCGGCCGCCCACAAGCTGCCGGTCGTGTTCGTTTGCGAGAACAACGGCTACGCGATCTCAGTGCCGATCAGGCTGCAGATGGCGAACCCGGACGTCGCCGATCGGGCCCGTGGCTACGGCATAGTCGGCGTGACCGTCGACGGCACTGACGTCCCGGCCGCCTACGCGGTGTGCAGGGAGGCGGTCGAGCGCGCGCGCCGGGGCGAGGGCCCGACCTTGATCGACGCCAAGATCTGGCGCATGAACTCGCATACGTCGGAGGACAACCAGCTCAAGTACCGCACCAAGGAGGAGATCGCGGACGCCGCCGAGCACGACCCGATCGAGCGCTTCCGCTCGTGGCTGATCGAGCGGGGCTGGATCGCGGCCGAGGATGCGGGCCGCATCCAGGCCGAGTGTGACCAGGAGGCTTCCGATGCCGCCGACTGGGCCGAGCAGCAGCCAGACCCGGTTGCCGAGGACGCCCTGACGAATGTGTTTGCCTGACGGTCAGGTGAGGGTAGGCATGGCCGACCATGTCTCCAACTCGGTGCGCCGAAGATAGACTGACCACGACTGGGCCCCGTGGACGACAAAGAACCTCCGACGCCTGAACCTGCCGGCTCGCCCGACGCATCCGACGCGCCGGACGAGGTGGAGTCGATGCTGCCCGACCTGCCCGAACCCGAGGTGGCGCCGGCCGCGCCGCCGGAAGTCGCCGCGTCTGCCAAGGGCGTGACCGAGGTGGAGGCTGAGGAACCCGCCGAGCCCGACGAGCCGAAGCCGGCTCGGCCAATGCAGAAGTCGGCGCCGGCATGGGCGAATACGGCCCCGGTCTCAAGCGAAAACGAGCCGGCCGCCGAAGGCAACGGTGAGGGGCCGGCGGCCGCCCTTCCGATGCAGAAACCGACGCCGGACTGGGCGAAGACGGTCTCCGAGCCATTGGTGCCGGTGTCCGATGAGGAGCCGGAGGTCGCCGCCGACGCCAAACCCGCGGTGCCGATGTCGAAGGAGGCGCCGAAATGGGCGGAGACCATCCCCGAACCGGCCGCGCCGGAGGAAGCGGTCGAGCTGTCGGCAGCAGCCGAGCCTGCGGAACCGGACATGATCACGACCCCGCCCGTCACCAAGCCACCGGCCCCCTCGCCTCCAGAGGAAGCCGAGGTTCAGGCCGCCGCGCCGGCCAAGGAGCCCGCTCCCGCGGCCGCAGAACCGATCACCCCGGCCCCGGAGCCGAGCACCCCGGCCCCGGAGCCGATCAGCCCGGCGTGGCCCCCGCCCAAGGCGCCGCCCGTGCGAGGCGAAGGCGACATCTGGCCGCCGGAACCGCCGACCGAGACCACGATGCGCGCCTGGGGGGCGTCTCCCGCCCCCGCCCCGGCGCAGCCGGTTCCGGACGGCTGGCCGCCCGAACCGCCCACCGAGCGCGCGATGCCGGTGTGGTCGCCGTCCGACACCGTACCGTCGGATACCGCGCCCGCCGGGCATGACAGGGTTCCGCCGGCCGGGCATGACACCGTGCATCCGGCTGGGCATGACACCGTGCCGCCCGCCGCCCTTGACACGGTGCCGCCCGCCGAAACGAGCCAACCAACGCCGGCGAAGCACGCGACCGCGCCATGGTTTAAGCCCGAACCACCCAAGACTCTGACACCCGCCCCGGCGGCTCCGCCGATGGCGGCCGCCCCCGAGCCCCCGCCCGCACCCGCGCCTGCGCCTCCGCCGGCGGCGGCCGGCCCTGAGCCCCCGCCCGTGCCGCCGGTTCCGCCTGCGGCGCCAGTACAGCCCGAGATGCCTGTCGAGCCCGCGCCCGCAGCTCCGATGCAGACTTCCGCTCCTGCTGCAGCCGAATCCCCCTTCGACACCGATTGGCCGGGGGCGGTGCCGGTGCCCACCTGGGCGCCGCAGATCCGTGTCGGTTCGCAGGCGCCTGCTCCCCAACCGCCTGCGCCGGCTCCCCAGCCTGTTCCACCGGCGGCAGCGGCGGCTCCTTCGCCTGCTGCGCCCGCCGCTCCCGCCGCATCCACGCCGCCGGCGCCGCCCGCGCCGCCCGCGCCGCCCACGTCTCCAGCTGTTCCGGCGCAGCAGCCGGCCACCCACGCGTCATGGCAGGTGGTCGAGCAGAAGCGTGTCGACGTCAACATCACGCGACAGGTGCCGACCGCCGACGACAAGGCCTACGCCGAATGGTTCGCTTGGGCCAAGCGCGGCGGCGCCAAGGCAGCCGCCTGCCACTCGGCAGCCCAGGGCGCTTTCCGCGCGCTGTCCAGCGGCCACGACATCGCGACGGCAGTGAAATGGGCGACTGCGGCGATGTCGAGCCCGCCGGTCGCGGTCGATGCGGGGCGCCAGGCCTACTGCGCCTGGTTCTCGCTCGCGAACATCGACATGAAGCTGGACAACCCGCGCGCCCACCTATTCGCGACCGCCGCTGTCAAGGCGCTCGATGCCGGCGCGGATTCAACCCAGGCCGCCAACGCCGGAGCCGCCGCCGCCGGATTGAGGAGGTAGGGCGGCTTCTCAGCGGCGCGGGTCGCGACGTCCGCTGGGGTCCCCGCGACGAAGTCGCGGGAGAGTGCCCCTGCGCGCCCGGCGCCGGTCGGATCGATGCCGTCGGCCATTCGCTGGAGGAAACGGGCAAGCAAGCCACTGCGAGAGTGCGCGTAGCGCACCACGCTGTCGGCCTCGCGCATGAGCTGGCGCTGCTCCGCGAGATGCCGCGCGACTTCTTCCGGCATGTAGTTCGAAGGATCCATCGGGTTCATCATCAGCTCCCCCTTACAGCTGCTCTCGAGGCGGTTGAGCGTCTCGATTTATCAATTTGACTCGAGGCGCTTCAGCGCCTCTTCGATATCGATCTCCCCGCGAGCGACCTGCTCCATCAACTCCACGCGCGTCTGCGCGGGGGCGGCGGCGGGACGGTCGATGCCGATCTTGCCGAGCAGCGCGTCGAAGCGTGCCCGTGCGGTCGGGTAGCTGACTCCGAGGTGGCGTTCGAGCTCCTTCATGTTTCCGCGCGAAGCGAGGAAGACGCGTAGCACCTCGCGGTCCTCGTTCGAGAGGACGCAGAACTCGCACGTCGCGAAGCCACCCGACAGCTCAGTGTCGCAGGCGGGGCAGCTCAGCCGGGTCAGAGCGAGCCGCTCGTCACAGACCGGACAGTTGAGAGGTGGCCTGCGGTTTCGGTCCGTGGTAACCGTCATGCGGACACTCGAACGTTGCCCATCGTGCACTCGATGTCGAGGCTGGCTACACCCGAACCGACCGTGACGTCCTTGCCCGACTGCCCGAGAATTACCGGCTCGCCGCTGCCGCTGTCGACGGCAACCTTGCCCATCGTCGTGCGCGCGGAGACCTTGACGCTGGAGCCCTTCTCGAGGTTGATGATGACGTTGCCCATCTCGCAGCGCACCTTCGACGCTCCGCGCTCGAGGCGTCCGCTGGCGGAGAGGTTGCCGGCCTGGATGGCGAGGTCGAAGGGAGCCGCGAAGTCCGAGATCCTGCAGCTGCCCGCAAGCACCTCGCCCGTGATGGCGCCATGCACACCCTCGATGCGCAGCTGGCCCGCGTTGACCTGGACGGTCAGCGCCAGGTCGGGATTCATCCGCACCTTGAGCTTCCGGTGCCCGAAGTCGTTGACGAAAATCCGGCGGTCGCCGCGGCCGAAGCTGAAGTGGTCGGTTTCGTGGAGAGGGCCCTGCTCTATGACCATGGTGTCGCCATCCTGCCGCGCACTGTGGGGTCCTTCGGCGACGGCGTAGGCGACGCTCGGGTCGCCGACGATCTCCGCGCTCCCGATCGCGCTGGCCACGCGCACACGGCGCGGGCCCGTCGCGCTGGACGCGGCGCCTATGGGAGCGGGCTCGGCCGTGCCTGCCTGGCTCGGGGTCTCGACCGATTCGAGGGACTCGAGACGAGCGGCGCCTTCTTCGGCAGTGATCTTGCCGCTGGCCACCTGGTTGACGATTTCGCGTTGGAGGTCTTTCATGGCCCAAATTAGAAAGCATGACTTACCAATTTGTCAAGAGGCGGCGTCAAAATAGCAGTTCCGCTTCGGAATTAAGCTAGATCCGGCATGACCGCCCGCATCGGGGTCGTCGCGGACACCCATTGCCCCGAGTTCCTCGATTCCCTGCCGGATCGGTTGTTCGAGGCGCTCCGCGGCGTCGACCTCATCATCCATGCCGGGGATGTGAACGGCGAGCAGACGATCGCGGCGCTCGAGGCCATCGCTCCGGTCGCGGCCGTGCGGGGGGACCACGATCGGGATGCGGCCGGCTGGCCGCTCACCCGCGAGCTCACTGTCGAGGGCCGGACCATCGTCGTCGTCCACGGCAACCGCGGCCGCTGGTTGGAGGAGCCGGAGACTTTGCTCTGGACGTTGAGCCTGGGCGCCTATCGCCCGCACTCCAGCCTGCCTCGATCGCTGCGACGGCGCATCAAACGCGCGGACGCGGTCGTTTTCGGCCACACGCACAGGGCGCACGTCGAGACTCTGAACGGAGTCCTGATGTTCAACCCCGGTGCAGTCCACCAGTGGAACCCACGGACGGCGAGGCAGCGGCTGGAAAGGAATCCAGGTTGGTTCGAGTGGTGCTGGCTCCAGGTCGCGCGGCATATGCGGATGTATGCGCCGCCGTCGGTGGGGATCCTGGAGGTGAGCCGGGACGCGATAGTCCCAATAATCATTGAGCTTTAGAGTCAGGGTGTGATAGAGCCAACGCTGCGGCCCGCCACGCTGGACGATGCCGCGCTCGCCGCCGACATCATGACAGCGGCTTATCCCGAGATCCCAGTGGACCCGATCATCACGCGCTACCGCTGGGAGCATCCTCGTAAGGGATGGTCGACAGGCCGGTTCGTCGCCGAGGTTGGGGACCGTGCGATCGCGTTCGTCGACTGGTGGCACGGGCCGCCGGAGCAAGACCCGGAGCGCAACTGCGAGGTCGGCGTTGCGCTGGATCGCGGTGCCATGGACACGGAACTGCTCGATTTTCTCTGGGTATGGGCCACCGACCAGGCGGTGGCGACCGGCTCGCGCATGCTCGAGGCGTATGCGGGGGAAGACGAGCCTGAGGCGCTAGACGCGCTGGCTCGCCTCGGCTACGAGCGAGACCGGCTCGAGAAGGTATGGGAGCTCGACCTCCAGACCGAGGGCAGCCGGCTGGTCGCCGAAGCCGAGCAGGAGCGTGCGAAGGCCGCGCGCACGGGCTACGAGCTGACGACCATTCCCGCGTGGCAGGCGTCGAAAAAGTTCGAGGCCCTGCACGCCCTCGACACCCTGACGAGGAAGGACGTTCCGACCACGTTTCCGGTCCTGCCGGAGGCGTTCGAGAATTTCATCGAAAGGCTCAGGTCGCCGGACAGACCACACGACCGCTGGTGGGTCGCGCTCCGCGGCGCTGACCCGGTGGCCATGTCCTACCTGCGCTTTCCGCCGGTCCGTGGCCGCGTGTGGACCGGTTATACGTGCTGCCACCCCGACCACCGCGGCCGCGGCCTCGCCCGGGCCGTCAAGCTGCAGACGCTGGCACAGGCGGTTGCGCTGGGCGTGCCGGCCGTCTACACGGACAACGACTCCGAGAACGCGCCGATGCTGCACATAAACGAGCGGCTCGGTTACCGGTCGCGGCCGGGATTCATCGGCCTCCTGAAGCGGGTAGATACCTAACTTATATGGCCAAGACCAAGGACTACTACGACGTGCTGGGCGTGCCGCGGACGGCGACGCAGAAGGACATCACGTCTGCCTTTCGCAAGCTCGCGCGCAAGCACCATCCCGATCTGAACGCGGGCGACAAGCAGGCCGAGGCGCGGTTCAAGGAGATCTCGGAGGCTCACGACGTGCTCTCCGATGCGAAGAATCGGAAGCTCTACGACGAGTTCGGCGCGGACTGGCGGGCGGCGCAGCAGGCCGGCGTGCAGCCGGGCGCCGGCCGCAGAAGCGCCGGGGGAGGTTTCAGGCCTGAGCCGGGAGGTGCGGAAACGCAGTACCGGACGGTGACCCCCGAGGAGATGGAGGAGATGTTCGGGGACGCGGGATCGTTCGGAGACATCTTCGGATCGATCTTCGGCAACGCCTCGCGGACGCGAACCCGACCGGCGCCCGTCGACGTCGAAGCTCCGATCACGGTCAGCCTGCCCGAGGTCTACAGGGGCACGAGCCGCACGGTTGAGCTTCCAGGCGGGCGGCGCGTCGAGGTCAAGGTGCCGGCGGGAGTCAAGGAGGGCACCGTCCTTCGTGTGCCCGGGCTGCGCGCGACTGTGCAGGTCGCGCCCGATCCCGTCTTCACCCGCGAGGGCAAGGACGTGCGCGTGTCGGTGCCCGTCCCGTTGAACGTCGCTCTACGCGGCGGTGAGGTGGCGGCGCCGACCCTCAAGGGCGGCCAGGTGCAGTTCAAGGTTCCGCCGGAGACACAGAACGGGAAGAAGATCAGGTTGCGCGGGCTCGGTCTGCCCGACCCGAAGGGCGGCCAGCCCGGTGACCTGTATGCAGAGGTCAAGGTGCAGCTGCCGGTGCCGATGGACGAGAAAACTCGCAAATGGGCGTCAGAACAACCCCTTAGCTAATCTCTAGGGCACTTTGCCCTCCGCGACTCTGTCACGACGTTTGCTGCTGCCGCTCGTCTTCGTGTCCGGCATGGCGTCGCTCGGCATCGAGTTCGGCGCCTCTCGTCTGCTCGCGCCCTACTTCGGGACGAGCCTCTACGTGTGGGGCGTGCTGATCGGCCTGATCCTCGTCTACCTGTCCGCGGGCTACGTCATCGGCGGCCGTCTCGCCGACCGCCACCCACGCGACGACGTCCTCTACCAGATCACAGCTTGGGCGGGGCTGTGGGTGGGCGCCACTCCGATCGTGGCGTACCCGATCCTCCTCGCTTCCCAGCAGGGATTTCGCGACCTCAGCGTGGGGCTGGTGGCGGGAACGCTGCTCGCGGTCATGCTCCTGTTCGCAGTCCCGGTCACCCTCCTGGGCTGCGTGAGCCCATTCGCCATCCGTCTTCTCTTGAAGGACGTCGCCACCGGCGGCAACACCGCCGGGCGGGTGTACGCGCTGTCCACTGTGGGCAGCATCCTGGGCACCTTCCTACCGGTGTTCTGGTTCATCCCCACGTACGGCACTCGCCCTACGATCGAAGCGTTCGCGCTGGCCCTGGTCGGCATCTCCGCGGTCGCGCTGTGGCCGAAGCGCCGGCTGTACGCGTCGTTTGCGGTCGCCGTGCTCCTCGCGTGGATCTTCCTCCCCGCGGGCATCAAGCCGCCGGAGGTGGGCACGCTCCTCTACGAGAAGGAGTCGGCCTACAACTACATCCAGGTCGTCCAGGTCTCCACCACGACCGAGCTGATCCTCAACGAGGGCCAGGCCGTCCACTCCGTGTACGACAGCACAACCAACCTCACACACGGTTATTGGGACTACCTGATGCTCGCCGACTCGTTCCGACCGGCGCAGGCCGCGCCGGCGACGCCACGGTCGGTCGCGTTCCTGGGCCTCGCCGCCGGCACGGGTGCGCGGCAGTATCGCCTGGCCTTCGGCGAGCAGGTCGATATCACTGGCGTCGAGATCGACCCTGAGATACTCGCGGTCGGCCACCGCTACTTCCACCTCGACGAAGCGCGCGCGCACGAGGTCGTCGCCGACGCGCGCTACTGGCTCGACACGCAGGCCGCGCATTACGACGTGGTTGTGCTCGATGCATACCGGCAGCCGTACATACCGTTCCACCTCACGACGCGCGAGTTCTTCCAGCAGGTGAAGGCGCATCTCAATCCAGGTGGCGTTATCGCCGTCAATGTCGGACGAACGGCCACCGACTACCGATTGGTCGATGCGCTCGCGAGCACGATGGCCGCGGTTTTCCCGAGCGTCATGCTGCTCGACGATCCCAACTACACGAACACGGTCGTGTTTGCGTCGACCGAGCCGGTCACAGTAGATGACGTCACGCACAACCTCGGGCTGGTCTCAGCACCGCTCGCCAGCGATGCGGCGAGGAGCGCGCTGAAGCAGGGCAAGCTGCGGATGTCGCCGTATCACGGCCAGGTCTACACCGATGACCTTGCTCCCATCGAGCAGCTGATCGACGAGATCATCTTCAGCTACCTGACCGGCCGCTGAAGCTCCGCGCCAGCTAGCCTCGGTGCAGAGGACTCGTGACCTGCTGACCGGCGAGCTGCTGGTCGGCCTCGAGGCAGAGGAGGCGTACGCGGCCGGTCGCGACGACCTTCTCTTCTTCGTCGAGGACGCGGGCTTCCCACACCTGCGTGTGGCGCCCGCGCGTGATCGGGGTTGCGATCGCGCGCAGCTTCGCGCCGGCGCGGACTGCGCGTATGAAGCTCGTGCTGTTCTCCAGTCCGACGACCGACTGCCCACGCGGCATCGCGTACAGCGCAGCCCCGACTGACGCCAGGGTTTCGATGAGACCGCTGTGGACGCCTCCATGCACGATGCCGTAACCCTGCAGGTGCTCCGAACCCACCGTCATCTCTGCGCGCACCTCGTCCTGCGTTGCATGGGTGATGACGATGCCCATCGCGTGCAGCCAGCCCTCGGGCATGTCCTGCAGCCGCTCGAAATCCTGGCTCACAACTGAATCGTACCGAGGAAAAGCCGAGAGCCGGGCTACGAGCCGGCATTCCGCCACAAAAGCCGAGAGCCGGGCCCCGGGCCCGGCTCTCGTGTCGACGTTCGCAGTGCTACCGCCTCCGACTCCAGGAGCCGGATTCGGAATTGGAAGCCCTAGAGGCTAACTTCCTCCCGAGCTCCCGGCTGGCAAACGAGGCGGTTGGCACCGCGATTCGGTTTATCCAAGGTTCCGCCTCACCTCCTTTGCCCCACGGGCGTTGAACTTCGAAGCGAGTGTACCAGTCCATGCGTCCTGCACCTCTAAACTCATGGCTCGATGCCTAGGGGTGCGGCCGCGGCGGCTGAGCAGAGTGCGATTCCTGACCCCAGCCCTGTCCGTAGGGTGGGCAGGGCGAAGAAGTCGACGTCCTCTCCGCCGGGCCGGCTGAAGAAGCGCGTCGTGCCCAAGGCGGATGGCCGCTACCTCATTTATTACGAACCATTAACGTGAGCGAGCTCCGATGGCACCCGCTTCTGGAAGAGTGGGTCACCGTCGCACCGTGGCGCCAGGACCGGACATACCACCCGCCCGAGGATCACTGCCCGCTGTGTCCCACCAGGCCCGGCCACCCCGAAACCGAGATCCCCGAGCCCGACTACTACATCGCCGTCTTCGAGAATCGCTTCCCATCGTTCACCGGCGAACAGGGACGTTGCGAGGTGGTGTGTTACACGCCGGATCACGACTCGTCTCTAGGCGAGCAGAGCGTCGAGCACATTCGCGACCTCATCGAGGTGTGGCGTGACCGCACCAGCGAGCTGAGCCGCCTCCCCAACGTGCGCTACGTCTACATATTCGAGAACCGCGGCGAAGAGATAGGCGTGACCCTGAGTCACCCACACGGGCAGATCTATGCGTACCCATTCGTCCCGCCAGTCTTGAAGAGAGAGCTGCGGGCCGAAGCCCGGTACATACGCGAAAACGGCCGCTGCCTCTACTGCGACGTGCTCCAGGGTGAGCTGCAAGGCGAGCGGACCGTCCTGAGCGATGAAAACTGGATCGCGTTCGTGCCGCCCTTCGCGAGGTGGCCTTACGAGGTGCACCTCGCTCCGCGGCGACATCGTGGCGGACTGCTCGACCTCGACCCGGACGATGACGAGTCGTTCGCGCGAATCTTGAAAGGGCTGCTGCAGAAGTACGACCGCCTCTTCAAACGCCCGCTGCCTTACGTGATGGCGATGCACCAGACGCCCCAAGGCCGCACCCGCAACGACCATCACTTTCACGTGGAGTTCTATCCACCGAACCGCACCCGCGACAAGCTCAAGTACCTGGCCGGATCGGAGCTCGGCGCCGGCGCCTTCATAGTCGACGCGCGGGCAGAGGACAAAGCCGCGGAGCTGCGTGGAGCCTAGCCGCGAGCGTCCGAATACGTGGCACGGCCGCGCACCCGGACGCGTGAACCTCATCGGGGAGCACGTCGACTACCTCGGGGGTGTCGTTTTGCCTGCCGCGGTCGATCGGCACACGCGAGTCGGCGGGCACGAGGCCCGGGAGTGGGCGATCGAAAGCGACGTGGGTGGCGGGCTCGGCTACCTTCGCGCGATTGGAAACGAGCTCGGCGCGCCACCGCAGGCGATCACCGTCGAATCCGACGTACCGCCTGGGTCCGGCCTCAGCTCATCGGCCGCGCTGCTGGTCGCGATCGCGGTCGGCCTGCGCCCGGAGCTTGACGGCGTCGAGGCCGCGCTTGCGTGCCAGCGTGCCGAGCAGAGCGCCACGGGCGTCCACGTCGGAATGATGGATCAATTCGCCTCGGCGCTCGGCCGGCGCGGGCATGCCTTGCTACTCGACTGCTCGACCCTCGAATATCAAGCCGTGCGCTTTCCCGACGAGCTCGTGATCGCCGTCATCGACTCGGGCGAGCACCGCTCGCTCGCCGACACGCCGTACAACGAGCGCCGTCGTGAAGCGGAGGCTGGCAATCCGAAAAGGCGGCGGCATGTCGACTCGGAGATCGCTCGCGTCCACGCGTTCGTCGAAGCGCTCGAGGAGCGCAAATTCGAACGATTGGGCGTTCTGCTCAAGGAGTCGCATCAGAGCTTGCGGGACGACTTCGAGGTGTCGACACCGAACGTCGACTCGCTGGTGGAGCAGGCGTGGGGGATCCAGGGTTGCCTGGGCGCTCGCATCATGGGCGCCGGTTTCGGCGGCAGCATCCTGGCGCTCATCGAACGAGGCCGCGAGGTCGCGTTTGCGGAAGCCATGAAGCGCGAGGTCATCTACTGCGCGACCGCGGACGGCGCGTTCGCCCACAACGCCAAGTAGGTGGGGCCCGCCGGGCAGTGACGACGGATCTGCGGCGCCCATGCGGCCCATCTGCGGTGTCGCCTCCTGCGCTCCTCGCTTACGCATCTACGGGATGCGCGCGCTGCGGTGCTCGTCGGCTCCTTGCATCTGAGCCACCTGGTCACCGAATCTCTCGCCGCCACGCCCGTCGGGCCCCACTCCGGTGAGCGACTGCCTTTTCCTCCCGCTCCCGCAGCGGTCAGGGGGCATCCGCGAGCTCGGGGGCTGGGAGGCGGTGTGGATGCCGCTCGGCGAAGGTGAGGCCGAGCGACTGACCATCGGCATGGGCGCGGGCTGGAAGCCGATCGAGGTCCCGCGCCAACTGGTGGCCCATGAAGGGAACCAGGCGGTGTGGTATCGCACCGAGTTCCAGCGACCCGATCATTCCGGGCGCGTCTTGCTGCGCATCGGCGGCGCATTTCTCGCCACACACGCGTGGCTCAACGGCAAGCTGCTCGGCTCGCACTATGGATATTTCGCTCCATTCGGTTTCGACCTCACGCCCTACCTCAAGGCCGAGAACCTGCTCGTCATCTGCTGCGAATCACCGGTCGAGACGCAGACCGACAAGAAGCGGCACATCATGGGCATCTTCAACGACGGTGAGCTGAAGCCTTACCCCGCGTCTGCGTACTCGAGCCTGCCGGACCCTTACCGCTGGGAGGTGCCGGTCGGCCTGTGGCGGCCAGTCGGGCTCGAGTACATCGGCCCGTTCGCCATCGATTGGCTGCGACTCAACCCTCGCTTCGAAGCGGGCGACGGACGGCTGGAGGTGCAGGCGCGGCTGCGCAACCTGGACGGCCGCCAGATGGCCGGCCAGGTCGAGCTGGTGGTCTCTCCCCCCGGTGCCGATTCGGGCGCGGCGCCGCTGCGCCTTCAACGCGAGGTTCGGCTGGCGGGTGGAGGCGAGCAGGTCGTGTCCATGCAGCTGGCCCTTCCCGGCGCCCACCGTTGGGAACCGTGGCGTTTCGGGGAGCAGCCGATGTATCGCGCCGAGATGGTCGCCCGCGCGGTTGCCGGCGTCGAGACGACTCGCGTCGAGGATGCCTTCGCATTTCGTGAGCTCAAGTGGGACATCGGTCCGCGTCGCTGGAACTTCGCCGTGAATGGCCGGCCGATGTTCTTGCGCGGTGCCGGCTACGCGCCCTCGTATCGCCTCGACGAGCTCACGCCCGAGCGATTTGACGCCGACCTCCGCATCGCCAAGGAAACCAACCTGGACGCGCTTCGCATCCTGGCCAACGTCCTGCCGACCGAGTTCTATCGACTTGCGGACGAGGCGGGCATGCTGCTGCTGCAGGAGCTCCCTCTGCTCGGCGCTTACGCCTATCACGCACGCGGCGAGGAGGGGCGGTTCTTCGACGCCGCGGCCCGCGAGCAACAGGTTGAGATGGTCGAGATGCTGCGCAACCGGCCGTCGGTCGCCATGTGGGTCGCGCATGACGACCCGCCCTGGCTGGCGAGCAACTCCGACCTCGGCGATGTGAACGCCGTGCGCCAGAACCACTCCATCGACAACGAGCTCGGGGCCGCGTTCGAGCATCTCGACGGCACACGCCCGGCCCTGGCCGCGGCGGGGGATGTCGACCAGCACGTTCTCCTCGGTTGGGCGTCGGGGTCGTGGGGTGACCTCGCCGAAGCGGATCCCATGATGGTCTCCGCCTTCGGTGCGCAGGCGCTGCCTGCGGTGGACTCAGCGGTGTGGGAGCGTATCGACTCCGGCGATCCCAATCGGGTCCATTGGCCCGTCCCGGATGACGACGCTGCCTGGCGGTACGCGGGCTTTCAACCTGTCAACTGGGCGGAGCGCGGTGTCGGCCTTCCCTCGGCGCACACCAGCCTCGAGTCCTATATCGAATCGTCTCAGGCATTCCAGGCCTTCCTGGTGCGCCTTGCGGCCGAACGTTTTCGAACGCGAAAGTTCGAGCAGTGCTGGGGCGCCTTCGCCTATCACCTCGTGGACCCGGTTCCCGGCATCGGCTTCGGCCTGCTCGACAATTCCCGCCGGCCCCGGCCGGCGCTCGAAGCCCTGCGGCAGGCTTTCAAGCCCACCCGCTTGATGATCGAGCCCCTGGCGTTCGATCCCGATCGGCCGTTCGGGATCATTCAACGTCCGGCCGTTCCATTCAGCGCGCGGATCGTCATCGTCAACGACGACCCGGGTCTGGCCGGTCCGGGCGTGGTGCGCTGGACGTTGATGCGCAAACGTCGAGCCGGACGTCGCGGGGTGAGCCGCATCGCGGACGCGATCCAGCGGAAGTTCTCCGGCGCGGCCGACGCCGAGATACCGACTGCCTTCGAGCCCGCCGTCAACGCCACGACCTTGAGCGTGCCGCTCGAGGTCGAGGGCGATTACCTGCTCGAGGCGTCCCTCAGCGTCTCAGGACGCGTGGTCGACAGCACCGAGCTGCGCTTCACCGTGACCTCGACTCTTCCTTCGCCGCGGCCGAGGCCTGAGCTTCCGCGCTACCTGGCGGACCGGCTGGCAGACCTTGCGAGCCTGCGCGCGGAAAAGCACGGCCTCAGCTTCGTCCTCGAGAACCGAACGCGCCCCGCGGTGGTGACCGCCATCGTTGGCCTCCGTCTCGACGGGATACCCCTCGGCCCCCATGACATCCAGGTGGAGACGCACGCCGGGCACGCGCCTCTCCCCCGTCGCCTCGACATCCCCGTCGGCCGGCGCCTGCGCGTCCACGTCGTGACGGGGCAGCCGCTCGGCGCCGGGCGTCATTCGCTCGACGTCGACATCGCCGTCCCCGGCGTCGCGTCGGGGCGCGTGATCATCGGCGGCGTCGTGTGAAGGGGTCCTCGCGAACTCAATGCGAAGCCTCTGAGTTCGTGGGGCAAAGGTCTGGCCGACATCGAACGCTGATGGCATACTTCGCAGGACGCGTCGACACGCGAAGAGAGCGCGGGTCCGCAGGCAGGTGTTTTCGAAATTGATCCAGAAACGGACTCGGGACAAGGGAGGCCCTCCACCGGATGTCAACTGAAACCGTCTACGCGGACCTCGTACTCGCGGTGGCGGCTCTCATCGCGGGCGTCCTCTACCTGAGGGTGCGCCGGCGCCATGTCAAGCGCAAGAAGTCCGGCCCTCCGGTCCGTCCCGCGACGCCGAGCCCGCAGTCGGCCGCGGCTCCGGGGCGCGCCGTCACGACATGGGCTCCGCCACCGCTCGCCACCCCGGCGGCGCCGATCGCTCCAACCGCTGTCGTTCAGCCGTCGCCGAGCTGGGACCAGTCACCCGCGAGGTCGACCTCTCCGGCGTGGCAAGCGGGTGCGCAGTCGCCGTCCTGGGGAGCGCCGGGGGCGGGAACCCCAGGCCCTTCACCGGTGCAGCCGCCACCTCCCGCTCCGGCCGCCCCTCCGGCCACCGCTCCTCCTGGGCCCGCGCCAACGTGGGGTGCTCCCGCACCGGGGGCGCCCGTCTCGCCCACTGCTCCCGCCGCCCCGACATGGGGCGCCGCGCCACCTCCGCCGTCGCCCCCGGCCGCGCCGGCTCCTTCGTGGGGCGGCTCGGCCGCCGCGCCGCCGGCACCCACCTGGGGATCCCCCGCGGCTGCTCCCTCATCCTCAGCGCCACCACCTGCTCCGTCATGGGAGCCGCCCAAGCCGGCGGGCCCGACGGCCCCGCCGCCGGCCCCCTCGTGGGGTAACTCCGCGCCGGCGACGCCGGCTGCCTCGGTGCCGGCGCCATCATGGGATTCGCCCGCACAGGCGCCCGGCGCTCCGTCCGCGGATTGGGGTGCGCCCGCGCCGGCCTCGTGGGACGCGCCGGCGGCTGGGAGTCCCAGCGCTCCACCGGCCGGGGCGCCGGCGTGGGACGTGCCCAAGACCGAGGAGCCCGCCGCGCCGGCGGCGCCGTCGTGGTCGGCGCCATCGGCAGCACCGTCACCGTCGGTCGCCCCACCGCCGCCCCCGCCACCCCCGCCTGCGCCTGCGCCTGCGCCGCCCGCTCCGATCGCAGTCGCTCCGGCGCCCGCGGCCCCGGCGTGGTCGCCGCCGCCCGATTCACCGCAGCTCCCGACCTTTCCCGAGCCCCCGGTGGCGGCCGCGCCCGTAGCCGCTCCGCCTCCCCTCCAGGCTCCGCCGCCGACGCCACTGCCCTGGGAGGCGCCTGCCGCGCCGCCACCGCATGAAGCGCCCGCGCCTGTTCCCGACGTGGCCGCCACTATGGCCGCCCCGGGCGCTGCCGCCGCTGCGGCCGCCGCCCACGAGGCGACCGCTCTCATGCCCGCGTGGCAGCCACCCGCGGCAGCCCCGGCCGCCCCGCCCGAGACGCCGGCGCTGGGGGGTCCGACAAGACCTCTCCGCGCGGTTGGCGGCGCCGGTCCGCAGGCTGAATTGACGATCGAGTCAGGACCCGACGCCGGCCATACGCACCGCGCCAGCGACAGCGCATTGCGGATGGGGCGCTCGCCCGACAACGACCTCATACTTCGCGATCCGGCCACAAGCGGCCATCACGCTCGTGTCGAGCGGCGCGGTGAGCAGTTCTGGATCGTCGACCTCGGGAGCACCAACGGCACGCTCGTCAACGGCGAGCCGATCCAGGAGAAGGAGCTCAATCACGGCGATCGAATCACCGTCGGTCAGAACGCGGTTCATTTCTCCGTCCTCGGCGGCTAGTCGTGAACCGGGCTCGTCCGCCCCGGTTCACCGGCTCGGGCGATGCGTCTTAAGGTCGGCGCGGCGACCGACCCGGGCCTCGAGCGCGAGGAGAACGAGGACTCCGTCGTCGTTTGGCGCGACAAGGCCGGGCTCGACACCCTTCTCGTCGTCTGCGACGGGATGGGCGGTCATGCAGCCGGCCAGAAGGCCAGCAGCATCGCGGTGACCACGCTCACGAGCGTGCTTGCCGAGGATGGCAACGAGGGACCCGACCTCGACCGCCTCAAGCGGGCGTGCAAGGAAGCCAACACCGCCGTGTTCGAGGCCGCGCGCGACAACCCGGAATGGGCGGGCATGGGCAGCACCATGGTCGTAGCCGCCATCGGAGATGGCGAGGTCGGCGTGCTGAACGTCGGCGATAGCCCTGCGTACCTCATTCGCAATGGCGACGCCCGCCTCATCTCTCAAGACCACTCGTGGCCGGCTGAGCAGGTGCGCCTCGGCGTGATCAAACCCGAGGAGGCCGCCACCCATCCGTTGAAGCACAGGCTGACCCGAGCGATCGGGGTCTGGGAGTCGATCCAGTCGTTCACGGACAAGATCAAGATCGAGGGGGGCGACGCCATAGTCCTGTGCAGCGACGGCGTCGAAACCGCGGGCGTCAGCGTCGAGGAGATGAGCAAGCTCCTGCTCAAGGACGGCGACCTCGAGCGTGGCGCCAAGCGTGTCATCGAGCGGTGCCGGGAGCTCGGAGCGCCGGACAACGTGACGGTGGCGGTGGCGCGGGTCGAGGCCGACGTGACGAAGACTCAAGCCCTTCCGCGGCTGAAGAAGATCGGCCTAATGCAGAAAGGCGCGGGCCACTAGCTCGGCAACATGCTCGACACGCATCGTCGAGCCGCGTGAGCGGAGCCCCGACTCGAGCTGCATCTGGCAGCCCGGATTTGCCGTCACGATCAGGTCCGCGCGCGTGGTCGCGACGTCGTCGAGCTTCTCGCTCAGGATCCGCGACGACATCGCCGGTTCCAGCGTGCTGTAGAGGCCGGCCGCCCCACAGCAGATGTCCGGATGCCTCATCTCGACCAGCTCGACGCCGGGCACCGCGCGGATGAGGTCGCGCGGCGCCTTGCGAATGCGCTGTGCGTGCGCGAGGTGGCAGGCATCCTGGTAGGTGACGCGCACCTTGACCTCACGCTGGGGAGCGGGCAGCCCGACCTCGACCAACCATTCGCTCAGGTCCTTCACGCGGCCTTCGAGCTCGGGGTAGAAGTCCTTCAGGTGGGCGCCGCAGCCGGCAGAGTCGACGATGAGTGCGTCGAAGTTGGAGTCGCGGTACACCAGCATATTGGCGTCGCGGAGGCGCTCGGCGCCCTCGAGGTCGCCATTGTGTGCGAGCAGAGCGCCGCAGCATCTTTCGGCGCGTGGGAACCAAACTTCGCAGCCGGCGAGCTGCAGCAGCTTGACGGCCGCGTCGTGAGACTGCGGGTACAGGATCGGCATGACACATCCGACCAGGAAGGCGACGCGATGCTTCCTCG
>WNFE01000828.1_pt1 | contig 22154 bp, 19 predicted proteins | sample 5400451 | NCBI WGS metagenome assembly WNFE01 (sample SAMN13153344, study PRJNA577476) | soil metagenome | isolation source: 200 cm saprolite under Douglas fir tree site 2 hole 2 | place: USA:California | collected 2015-04-18
AGACAGGTTGATCTTGGCAGATTTCCCTGTCTTACTGGACCTCCGTTGCCATACGGTCACGACACGCCGAAGCAGGTGCTTGACCGCCAAGCCCGGGCCTTAACTCCCCGTCATTGAGCCTAGGGTAGGCGCATCCGAGGCACTTCTGGCCGACAACTACATTCCCACCGGGCCGTCTGCGGCCGGGTGGGGGACCGCGCGGCGGGCGCAGTAAGCGGTGAAGCCCGGCAGCGCGAGGCAGGCCAGGGCGATGCCGACATCGGGAGCGAGCCCGAATCCGGTGATCGCGAGAGTCCTGCACCGGGGCCAGGTCCATCCGCAGCAGGCCGAGGCTCATCGTGATCGTGGCCGCCGCGATGGCCCGGCGATGTCCGCTGGATCAGCCCCAGACGTCGTGGGCGACTCCGACAATGAGGCTGAGCTTGGCGACTTCCTCGTCGTAGCTGAGCGCGTTGCCTTCGACGGTGGAGGAGAATCCGCACTGCGGCGACAGGCACAGCTGGTCAAGAGGCACGTAGCGGGAGGCTTCCTCGATCCTGCGCTTCAGGTCGTCCGGGCTTTCCAGGGCGCCGCGCTTGGTCGTCACCAGGCCCAGGACCACCATCTTGCCGGGGGGCACGAAGCGCAGCGGCTCGAACCCGCCGGACCGCTCGTCGTCGAATTCGAGGAAGAACCCGTCCACGTCGAGGTCACTGAACAAGGCCTCGGCCACGAAGTCATATCCGCCCTCGGCCGCCCACGAGGAGCGGAAATTCCCGCGGCACAGGTGCGTGGTCACGGCGAGCCCCGGCGGCCTGCCCGCCAGTGCGGCGTTGACCTGCCTGATGTACCGCAGGTGCAGGTGCTCTGCGTCCTCGCCGCGCTCGGCGATCTCGGCCCGCTGCGCAGGGTCGTTCAGGTAGGCCAGGCTCGTGTCATCAAGCTGCAGGTACTCGCAGCCCAGCGCGGCGATCGCAGCCACTTCGTCGGCGTAGGCCGCGGCCAGGTCGCTCCAGAATTCCTCGATGTCGGGATAGACGACCGGGTCGAGCGCGGCCGGGCCGCCCCGGTAGTGCACCATGTTCGGCGACGGGATGGTCAGTTTCGGCGTCGCCGAGGTGGCGAGTGAGCGCAGGTAGCTGAAATCCTTCTCGAAGATCGTATGGTCCAGCTGGATCTTGCTGCCGATGTGCAGCGCGGCCGGGGTCCACTCGATGTCCCCCGATGGGTTGTGGAACTTCACCGCCATATTGCCCGGCGCCTTGCTGACGCCGCCCAGCTGGTAGATGAAGTCCATGTGCCAGGAGGCACGCCGGAACTCACCGTCCGTGGCGGACTGCAGGCCAGCCTCCTCCTGCATGGCCACGATGTTGACGATTGCCTCGTCCTCAATGGCCTCCAGCTGCTCGGCGGTGATCCGGCCGGCGGCGAAGTCGTCACGGGCGGCCAGTAGCGGGGCGGGCCGGAGGAGGCTGCCGACGTGGTCGGCACGGAATGGCGGAGTCTTGCGCATGACCGACATCGTGGCCGGAACGACCCCCGCTGGTCAATCCGCCACGGCCGCGGCGAGCAGAGCGGCACCGCGCAGCCCGGCCTCCGCGCCCAGCAGGGCTGGCCGCAGCTCGGCGGCGGACCACCGCGGCCGTTCCATCGGCCAGCGCTGATGGACCAGGCTGGTGAGTAGCGAACCCGGGCTGAGAAGACCGCCGCCCAGGACAACATTGTCCGGGTCGATGGCTGCGGCAATGGAGCGGAGCCCCGCGACGAGGGCCGACGCCGCGTGCTCCAGCGCGGCCGTCGCCGGCCGGTCGCCGGCTCGCGCCGCCACGTCGAGGTCCCCGGCATGCACCTGCCCCCGATCGGCCGCCCGGGCCGCCAGCCAGGGGGAAGCCCCGGTTCGGGCCAGCTGGTCGGCGGCCAGGTTCAGGACCCGGCCGGAGACAAGCTGCTCAAGGCACCCGCGGGCACCGCAGCGGCAGCGCGGCCCGTCAAGCGCGACGATCATGTGGCCGAAGTCGCCGGCCGCGCCGCGGCCAGAGACCAGCCTGCCATCCTTGACGATCGCGCCACCCACGCCGGTTCCCGCGGTCAGCAGAACATGGGTGCCGCGCCCGAGCTGGCCTGCCTCGGCGATGGCCGCGGCCTGCGTGTCGTTGACGACGAGCACCGGCAGGCCGCTGCCGTGCTGGAGGCGGCGGGCGAGGTCGACAGGCTGCCTGATCCCGATATTCACCGCGGATTCGACCCGCCCGCCGCGGGCAATGCCCGCTATGCCGACGCCAACCGCGGCGGGCAGCCGGTTAAGGCTGGCGCCGAGCCGGGCCAGCTCCGCGCACACCAGATCGCACTGCTCGGCCAGTCCCGCAGGCCGCGGCCTGCGGGACTGGCCGAGCAGCTGGCCGTCGGCGGTAGCCAGGGCCACCCGGATCCACGTCCCTCCCCAGTCGACCGCGGCGACGACCGCCGCGACGCCGGGGCCGGCCGCCGGACCGCGCGGCGGCTCCCGCCGGTTCGCCGCCTCAGCGGTCACGCCTCAGGCCGACGCGATCTCGAAGATCCGCTTGGGGTTGCCGACCAGGAAACCGCGGATCACATCGTCACTCAGGCCGAGCTTCGACAGGCGGGGCACGAAGGAGTCAAACATGTGGTCGTAAGGGACCCTCGCGTTGAGGAACTCCGGGTCGAGATCGGTGACCCTCGCGCGCGGGTTGAAGAACCAGCGGTCGTAGGACATCGAGATCCGCCCGGCATGGCCACGCGCGACGAGTTCGGCGACGTGCCCGGCGAGAAGCCCATCGAGCTCCTCCGTGCTGTCGTGCTTCCAGGGGATGCCGACATGGTCGACGTTCACCGTCGCTCCGCGCTCGCAGATCTCGGCGGCCTGGTCCAGGCCGCGGGGCTGGATCAGGGCGTGGCCGACGATCACCTTGGTGAGATCCGCCCCCTCTTCCTCGAGGATGTCGAGCTGCTCGATCCCCGGGTTGGTGACCGCGTAGTCGTTCGGGTCGGTATGGGTGTTAATCGCGCAGCCGACGGCCCGCTGGGCGCGCGCCGCAGCCCTGATGATGCGGTCCTCAATGGTCGTGATCCGGCGGCCGTGCTCCCCGATCGGGCTCGGTCTGGTGGCAACTCCCTCTCCGCCGGTCGCGATCTTGATCGCCCCGGCCCGGATCCCCGTCTGCCGGGCCTGGAACATCATCCCCTCGGTGAGATCGGTGACGAAGAATTCCGCCAGCTCCTCGATGGTCTGCCGCCGCCAGTAGTACGGGATGCCCATCGACTCGGGGAAGAACCCGGTGACCGCGATGATATTGACGCCGCTGCGCTCCGCCACCGCCCGAAAGAGCGGGGGATGACGGTAGACCTCCACTGGCGTCATCTCGACAATCGTGGCCACGCTGTTGTCGTCGAGGCCGGACCGGAGAACCCCGGCGATCCGGTCGGCCACCTCCTCGAAGTCAAACTGGGTCCGGTGATCCAGGTCGGCGCCCGGATAGGCGTAGAGGATGTGCTCGTGCGCGAGCGTCACCCCCGCCCGGCCCGAGTCGACGTCGCCGAGCACAGTGCGGATAACAGCCATGTGAGTGCCTCCTCGTCCTGGTCAGGCAGCGTCATCGCGCGACGACAGCCGAGACCGTTCGGTAGTTCGCCGTTGCCCTGCCACCCGGCGCCTGGCGGAGCTCGGCCGGTACCGAGTACGTCGCAGCCGACTGGCGGCCCGCCGCGGGCGGCCACGAGCGACCATCGCCACGGGGCCCCTTCGCCGCGTCGAGCGCCACGACAATCTCGGCGCAGAACGCGGGCAGATCGTTCGGAAGCCGCGATGTAATCAGGTTCCCGTCCCGGACGACCGGCTGGTCGACGTAGTCGGCGCCCGCGCTGATCAGGTCGTCCCGGATGATCGGGACACAGGTAAGCCGGCGGCCGCTGGCGATGCCAGCCGAGACCAGCACCCACCCGGCATGACAGATGGCCGCCACGATGGCCCCGTCCTGGTAGCAGGTGCGGACCAGGTCAAGAAGTGGTGCCGAGCGCCGCATGGCCTCGGGGGCGAACCCGCCGGGAATGATCAGCGCGTCGACATCAGCGGCGTCGATCTCTGTCACCGCGGCATCCGAGCGAACCGGGTATCCGATCTTGCTTGCGTAGAGCGCGCCGCGCTCGGGCGAGGCCACCACCACATCGGCACCCGTCTCCCGGAATCGCAGGACCGGGTACCACAGCTCGAGTTCCTGGTACTGACTCTCGGCCAAGACGAGGATCCGTGCGTCGTCCAGGTTCATCTGGCCGTCCCTCCGCTGAGATATTCGCGTTCTGCCGCCGCGGCCGTGCCATCCCTAGCCATTCAGCGCCTTGAGCAGCGCCGGCACGAGCGCGGGTAGATCATCGGGGGTCGCGCTGAAGATGTCACCGGCGAGATCGCCGGGGTCGCCGACCACACAGACGAGCGCCCCCCTGGCTGCCTGGGCCCGCACCAGGTCGCCGAATGGCTCACTGACCGCAAGCCGCCGGCCAGCGTCGCCTCCCGGCACAATGAGCACATCCGGCTTCCTGGCGGCGCCGGAGGCCAGGTCACCGTCCGGGATGACCGGATAGCCGAGCTGGCTGCGGTACGTCTCCTCAGCCGATGGCCCGGCGATGAACACATCGGCGCCGAGCTCGCGCAGCCGGAGCACGGGGTACCAGAAGCCGAGCTCCTGGTAGCCGTGCTCGACCAGCGCCACGACGACCCCGGCCCACTCGCCCCGCGGCCCGGTCATCCGAGGCACCCGGGCCGGTACTCGGGCGCCACGGAGAACACGCACCGCGCTGACTCGTGCGACATGTTATAGAAGGAGTGCCGGGTACCTTCGGGAATGCGGCAGCCGTCCCAGGCGTCCAGCTCTACCCATCGCCGGGTGTCGGGGAATTCGATGTGCAGGTTTCCCGCCTCGACGAAGACGACCTTGTCACCTTCATGCGCGTACTCGCTGCTGCGCTGGCCGGCCAGGAACTCTATCTTTCCCACGGTCATGTGCTCGGTGCTGGCCATGATCCCGACCAGCAATTCCCGGCCGCGGACGCCGCCCTCCATCCGCCACAGGATCTCCTCGTCCCGGATGGCCCACATAGTCCGCTCGCCGGCGGCGTCGGCCCGCGCCATCGGCCAGCGGCCGAGCAGGTCGTCCCGGCCATGCCGGAACGGGGGGACGATGTTCTCCTTCTCACGGGCGTAACGGCCGCCCGTGCCGGCCTTCGGCGATGGCTGGAAGAACTCCAGCATGCGGAGCTGGTGATTGCTGTAGTTCCACTGGTGGTGCCAGGTGTCCTTGCGGAAGAACGTCGCCTCACCGGGACGGATCACGAGGACCTCACCGGTGACTGGATTGGCCTGGACCATCGTGCCTTCCAGCACATAGAAGAGCTCGTCGGCACCGAAGATCGAACGATTCTGGTCCGAATGCAGCGCGGCACCATTCGGCGCCATCCCGACGATGTTCAGGTTGAGCCGCACATTGTCGGCGTAGAACCAGTCGGAGAGACGGCCAGCCTCCTCGTCCCCCCAGGTCCGGCGCTCTAGGTCCGCGTACCGGACGACGACGGGCCCGGTGTCGACGTCTGCCATCTGAAGCTCACTCCATTCGGGTGGGAACAATGTCTCGACGGGGGCACGGATCTCTCACGCAGTCGCGGCCGCGAGGCGCTGGTGCCGCGGCAGCCGGTCCCGGGCCAGCCTCACCGGCTCAGCCCGGTTTCATCACGATCACCTCCTCATCCCGCCAGCTGAGGCTCACCCTCGTCCCCTCGGCGAGGATGTCGGCGCTGCCCGCCCGCGCGCTCACCTGCCACTTCCGGCCGGGCACCGTGACGAGATAGTGAACGAGGGAGCCGATGAACCGCACATCGCTGACCTCGCCAACCACGTCACCGGTGGCGGTCTCCCCCGCCTTCAGCGGCGCGACATCAAAGGAATCCGGGCGGATGACAACGGTCACCTCGCCTCCGGCCGCGGGCAGCGGGGCCGGCGCCCGGGCGCGAAGCGCAAGGCTCCCGCCGTCGAGTTCCAGCCAGCCGTCCGCCACGGCGATTACCGTCGCCTCGAAGACGTTCGACATGCCGAGGAAACGGGCGACAAACGGGGATCGCGGATGCCGGTATATCTCGACCGGCGAGCCAGCTTGCTCGATCCGGCCGTCGCTCATCACCACGACCCGGTCGGACATGCTCATCGCTTCTTCCTGGTCGTGCGTGACGTACACGAAGGTGAGTCCGAGCCGCCGGTGGATGTCCTTCAGCTCGGCCTGCAGCTGCCTGCGGACCTCCAGGTCGAGTGCGGACAGCGGCTCGTCGAGGAGCAGCACCTTGGGATCATTCGCGATAGCCCGGGCGAGCGCGACCCGCTGTGCCTGGCCGCCGGAGAGTTCCGTCACGTGGCGGTCGCCGAATCCGGGCAGGCGGACGAGGTCAAGCGCGGCCAGAACCTTCTCGTGGGCCTGCTGCTTTTTCATCCGGCGCAGGCTGGGGCCGAACGCGATGTTCTCGGCGACGGTCAGATGGGGGAACAGCGTGACCCGCTGGAAGACCAGGTTGACCGGGCGCTTGTTCGCGGGGCGGTCGGTGACATCCGTGCCGAAGATGGACACGGTCCCGTCATCTGGCCACTCCAGGCCAGCGATGATGCGCAGCAGGGTCGTCTTCCCGCAGCCGCTCGGCCCGAGAAGCGTCACGAACTCCCCTTCGCTGACTGTGAGGTCGAGCGGGTGCAGGGCGATCTGGGTGGAGAAGCGCTTGGTGACCGCGTCTAGCCGGACCGCGACGCGCCGCTCTGTTCCGGCTGCTGGCCTGGCCAGGCCTGACGATGACAGTCCGGCCACTGGCGTGCCAGCCTCCGTCATGAGTAGCTCTCCGCGATGAAGCGCCGGGTGAATATGACGACGAGCAACGAGCCGGCCACCATCAGTGTCCCTATCGCGTTGACGGACGGATCGATCGAGAGCCGCGCGCGTGACCAGATGACCAGCGGCAACGTGCTCTGGTTGCCGATTGTGAAGAAAGTGATCTGGAACTCGTCCCAGGAGAGGGCGAGCACGACGAACGCCGAAGCGACGATCGCGGGGGCGATGAGTGGCGCGGTCACCCGGCGGAATCGCTGCAGCGGGCCCGCTCCCATGTCGGTGGCGACTTCCTCGAGCATCGGGTCGAACCGGCGCAGCCGCGCGCTGAGCACGAGGTAGAAGTAGGGCAGCGTGTAGATGACGTGGCCGATCATCACCGTCAGCAGCGACAGGGTGAGGTGGATGTCACCGAAGAAGTTCAGCAGGGCGATGCCGATCACCAGGCCTGGCAGCGCGGCCGGGGCCAGGATCATCCCGGCCACGACGGCCGAGCCGCGGAAGCGGTAGCGATTCACCGCCACCGCGGCGAGGGTGCCGACGGTGGCGACGACCGCGCCGGTGACCGCGGCGACCCCGAGGCTGGCCAGGATGCCGTCAATCACGCCGCTGTTGGAGAAGACCTCCTGGTACCAGCGGAGCGCGAGGCCGGTGATGGGGAACCTCAGCTGGCCCGAGGCCGAGAAGGAGAAGAGGACGAGAACGGCGAGCGGCAGGAAGAGGAAGAGCAGCAACAGCCCGACGTACACGTGCAGCAGGCCAATGCCGCGGCGGCGAAGCCGCCGTCGCAGTCGTCTCAGCACTGTGCTCATACCCCTTTAAATCTCTCCAGCCTGGTGAGGACGAGATAGACGATCACGAAGACGGCAAGCATGAGGAACGACAACGCGCTGCCCAGCGGCTGGTCGCCGACGCTGAGAAACTGGTCAGAGATCGGCACCCCGATCATCTGGCCTGTCGTCCCGCCGACGAGTTGCGGGGTGATGTAGTCACCCGAGATGACGACGAAGCCATAAGCGAGGCTCGCGACAATCCCGGTCATGCTGAGCGGCACCAGTACCGATGTCACCGCGCGCAGCCCGCCTGCGCCGAGATCGCGGGCATTCTCCAGCAGAGCGCGATCCACGTTCTGCATCGCGCCGACCAGGATGAGAGTTGACACCGGGATGGAGAGGTAGGTGACGACGATGAGCACCGCGATCTTCGAGAAGAGCAGGACGCTGAGCGGCTGGCGGATAAGCCCGATGTCCTGGAGCGCCGTGTTGATCACGCCGTAGGTGCCGAGGATCGTGGCCCACGCGTAGATCTTCACGATGTATCCGGCGAACAGCGAGATCATGATCAGCAGCAGGACCGTGTGCTGGCCACGGCGCAGCCGGAACCGGATGAAGTACGCCAGCGGGAAGCTGAGAACCAGGGTGAGGACGGTTCCGATGCCGCCGATCTCGAGCGCGTTGACCGCGACCGTCCGGTAGAGCGGCGAGGTCAGCGCGGTTACGTATGACGAGAAGGTCAGGTGCCCCGATACCTGCCCGTACCCGAGCGAGGTCTCGAAACTCTTGACGAAGAGCAGCGCTAGCGGGACGACGAAGCCCAGCGAGATGGCCACTCCCAGCGGTAGCAGCAGGAGCAGCGCCCACCGCCGCCTGGCGGGCGCGGGAGCCTGCTGCCGCCGCGTCGCCGTCAGGACGCCTTGACCGATTCCCACGCGTTGGTCCAGTCGGTGAAGGAGGCATAGCCAGCCGGGGGGCTGAAGGGCAGCCCGAAGAGAGGTGCTTTCTTGAACAGCGACGTCACATCGTTGTACGGCACGTAGACGCGATTCGGGGCGGCGACCGCCGCGGCACCATTGACCGTGGTCACTCCGGCCTGCAGGTAGCCGGCCTCCTGCGCCTGCATCGGCGGGGTGAGGCACTCGTTGATGAATGCGTAGACCGACGCGGTGTCGTTCCCGCCCGCCGGGATGAAGTAGGTGTCGCAGTAGGACAGGCTCCCCTCCTCAGGGAGTGCGCTGCGGATTGTCGTGATTCCCTTCTGGGCGACGAGGACCTGCATCCCGGGGAAGCCAGAGATATTGGCGACGATCTCCCCGCTCGCGTAGAGATTGACGATGTCGCCGAACCCGGATGCGACCGTCCGGGCATTTTTCTTCATCTTCGTCAGGAACGCCACTATCTGGTTCAGCTGGCTTTGGGTGAATAGGCCCTGGGGGTTGGCGATGCCCAGCGACTGCGCGGACATGAGGATCATTCCGAGCATGTCATCGGCGACCGCGAACTTATTCTTCAGCTCAGGGAGGAGGAAGTCGCTGGTCTTCGTGATGGGCTTGATCTTCGCGGCGTTGTAGTTGATCGAGTCGTAGCCCCAGGTGAACGGGACGCCCCACTGGTGGCCGTCGAAATTCCAGTATTCCGACCAGATCTTCCCGCTCTTGAAGAACGGCATCGAGTTCGCGTAGTTCGGGATCTTCGTCATGTCAAGGGGCGTCAGAATGCCCAGCTTCTTGTAGAACGGCGCGTACTGCGCACTGTAAGAACTCAGGTTGTACAGGCCGCGCCCGGCCGGGGACGTCAGCTTGGCAGTCACCTCGGACTGGTCGCTGATGTAGGTCGACTTCAGATTGATGCCGTGCGAGGAACGCCACTTGTTCATCAGCGGGAACTTGAGGTCGTAGGCGACGTAGGAGATGAAATCGATCGTGCCGGCGATGCTTCCGCCGGACGACTGGGTCGCCGCCGCTGAGCCACCGCTCGCGCACGCTCCGAGCAGCGGCAAGGCCAGCGCGCCGCCGCCGATCGCGAGGCCCCCCCGGAGCAGGCGCCTGCGGGTCAGTGCCTTGTCGAGCAGTTCTAGATCATGCCGAATACTTTCCTCGCCGTGCATAGCAGTCCTTCCGCCTGTGGCACCCTCAGTGGCCGAAGCGCCGGAGGCGGACGCAACCGGAGCATCTCGGGCCGGGCAGTCCCGCGTCGGGGACCGCTACCGCGCGCTGCCTTCGCACCGCTGCGCAAGCGGGCCGAAACCGTTGAACTGGATGGTTCAGCGTTTATCTGGGCTTAAGATGACTTGGACAATACTTCAGTGCAAGTTCAGGCGCAAGGGCTGTCCTGAGACTCCGGAGGTCTGGGATCTAGCTGGGGAAACCGGCACCGCCGGGCACCTGCGGCACCGCGCCCGTCCTGGGCCGGTGGCGGCTCCAGGTCAGAACAGCGGTGGCGTCTGAACCCAGAGCATGGTCGCTGGTTCCGGGCCCGGGTTGACGAAGCTGTGCGGGTCCTTGGGATCGAACAGCAAGGCGTCGCCGCTGCCCAGTTCGTAGGTCTCGGCCGGCAGGCCCACCTCGAGCCGCCCGCTGAGCACGACGACGCATTCTTCGTCGGCGACATGCGAGTACGGTTCCGGCCCCGACCCCTCGCCCGGGCCGGCCACGCAGTAGATGATCTGCAGGCTGCGCGCCGTGGCCGGGGTCAGCAGGTAGTCCTCAAGAGCACCCATGGGATGCACCAGCCGGCGCCGCTCCCCCGCTCGCACGAGCATGCCCGACTGCGCTTCACCAACGAAGAACGATGCGACCGGCTCGCGGATCGCGTCGGCGATGCGCCGCAATGAGGCCACCGAGGGATTCGCCAGCCCCCGTTCGACCTGGGACAGGAAGCTCTCCGACACGCCAGCGGCGACGGCCGCGTCGCGCAGCGTCATCTTCTTCTTCCGGCGAACCTCGCGGATTCGCTGTCCAAGCTCGTGGGCCGGGTCCGGAGCGGCGGCGGCCGCCGGCGGGGCCGGCGTTTCCCCAGCTTCCGCGGTGGCCTCGCGGTTACGCCCGAGCGTCCTGCCCACGTACTCGGCCTTCTTTCACAGCCCTGGATCCACCGATCAGCCTGCTCCTCGGCACCGCACCCGCGTCAGCATGCACCCGGAGCGCGCAGCCGAAGGCGAAACGTAGCGTACCGTCCCACAGCGGTCTTCGCCCGGTCCACGCCATGGGGTGCGGGGATCGTCTTGTCCCGGTAGGCCGACTAAAGTATATTCCAAGTCGAGTTAAGCGCTATCAAAGTATTGATCCTGACCGCCGACCAGTCCTGCCTGCGCGGTCCTGCCTGCGCGGTCCTGCCTGCGCGACGGGCGAGCCCGGGCTGGGTGGCGCGCCCGCTGCTGACAGGAGAAGCCGTGCCCGCGACGACATCACCCGCGCGACGGGATCCGGAGTCCGGGTGAGCGCCGTCCTCGTCGCCGGCGGCGCGACCGGCATCGGCCGCGCCACGGTCGAGTTGCTTCGCGCTCAGGGCACGGACGTGTATCTCGCCGACATCGATGAGCAGGGAGCGGCGGCCGTGGTCGCGGCCGGAGCTCCAGGCCGGGGCCGCTCGGGCCGCCACGACCTCGCGACCCTGGACGGCCCGCGCCAGGCGGTCCGCGCGGCGATAGCCGCATTCGGCCGCCTCGATGCGCTCGTGGCATGCGCCGGCTTTCTGGTCGAGGCCGAGCTGGCCGACATCGGGATCGAGGACTGGGAGCGGACGATCGCGACCAATCTCCGTGCCCCGTTCCTCCTCGCCCAGGCCGCGGCCGGAGCATTGACGCGCTCGGAGCACGGGCGGATCGTGCTGACGGGATCGACCTCGGCGTTCCGCGGCGGGGTCGGGAGTGTCGCCTACGCGGCGTCGAAGGGCGGGCTGGTCGCGATGACCCGTTCCCTGGCCCTCGGGCTTGCACCGGCCCGGGTATGCGTCAACTGCGTAGCCCCCGGCTGGATCGACACTCCGTTCAATGACCCCTACTGGAAGCGAGTCGGGAATACCGATGAGGCTCGGGCTGCGCTGAACGCCCGGATCCCGCTCGGCAGCCAGGGCACGCCCCAGGAGGTAGCGGCCCTTATCGCCTTCCTCCTCTCCCCGCAGGCCGGCTATCTCACTGGCCAGACGCTCGTTGTGGACGGTGGCCTGCTGGCTTCGTGACGCCCGGCGGCATGCCGGGGAGCGCGTGCGGCCCCAAGCCCTGCTCGCGGGCCAGCTGCCTCAGCAGGCCCAGCAGCTGCGTCCGCTCGGCATCGCTCAGGCCGGCCCCGATCCGGGCCTCGTGTTCCGTTGTGGCCGCCCTGACCCGCTCCATCATTGCGGCGCCGGCCTCGGTCAGGTACAGCGCGTGCGAGCGGCGGTCGCCTGGATTGCGCCTGCGCTCGACCAGGCCGAGCCCTTCCAGTTCATCGACCAGGAATACCATGCGGGTCGCGTTCACCCCGACCAGCTCGGCGATGGCCTGCTGGGACTTGCCCTCGTTCCGGGCGAGGCGGTTCAGCATCCCGGCGTGGCGCTGCTCCAGGCCCAGCGGCGCCAGCCGCTCCCCGAACTGCCGCGCCGCATGGAAACCCAGCTGGACGAGCAGGAACGAGATGCTGTCGGCCGTGTCGAGTGAGGAAGGGCCGACGGCGTCGTCAGCAGGATCTCCCATGAGCTGAATACTATCAGCCCTCCTAATACTTGTTTGAAGATATCATCTCTGATAGAAAACTATATTAGAACGAAACCACTAGAACCAGCCAGAGTGAAGGAGCCCCGGTGAGCACCACGACCAGGGGGAGTCCAGGCGGCGCGGTTCACCGAGCGACGGAGGTGACACCTTGAGCGAGCCGGAGGGGCGCGGCGGTGCCTGGACTGAGGAGCGAGGAACGAGCGACGAGGGAAGGGGGCGCAATGAAGGGGTAATGGGGAGGCGGGCGGGGCCCCGTCGGGCGAGCGGGGAGCAGAGTTCCGCCCTGAGCAGGTCCGCTGCCATCGACGACGGCATCCGCCGGGCCAGCCTGGGCACGTCGATCGGGCTGCTCATCCAGTACGGGCTGGGGATGTGGGTGAACCTCTACGTCAGCGTGCCCGCACGCGATCACGGCGGCGGCGTGCCGGCCGCGATCGGCAGGTCCCTGGCGAACGGCCCCGGCGCGCTGGCCGCGCACTCTGGGATCGGCCTGCTGATCACCCTCGGCTCTATCGTCCTGGTTGTCCGGGCGGTGCAGGCTCACAGCCGGGTCACCATCGTGACCTCGTCCATCAACCTGGTGGCCGTGGCGGGCGCGGCCGCGAGCGGGGCGGCGTTCGTGGACAGTGGCCGCGCCAGCGCGTCGCTGACCATGGCACTGCTCACCGGGGTGGCACTGCTCTGCCAGGTGGTGAACCTGTACGTGCTCGGCTCGCCGCGCCGCGGCGGCTGACGCGAGCCGGATCAGACCCGGTCCGGGCCGGCTGGAACAGGACCGATGCCCGGATCGGTCCTGTTCCAGCCATGGCCCCTAGGAAATGCCCTTAGGAGCCGATCACGCAGGGGACGTCGTAGGAGTCGTAGCTCTGGCATACCGCAGCCGGGTTCCGGAAGAGTCCGATCGACGGCAGCGCGACGCCCTGGAAATTGAACAGGGTGAGGTTGACGTTCGGCGAGCCCACGCCCGCACCGGGCTCCCACCCCACGCCGGGAATCCAGTCCGGCGACCAGTAGAACAGCCCGGCGCCGAGCCCTTCGGGCACCTGCGCCAGGATCGACAGCTCATCGCTGAGGAAGGAGAGCTGCCCGCTCGCGCTCGCCGGGTAGCCGGGCGAGATCTGGCTGGGCTGCCAGACGAAGTCACCCGTGCTGTCGCCGATCGCGCTGTTGCCGTTGGCCAGTGTCCACGCGTACTGGGTCTCGGCAATGATGATCTTCTTGTGGAACTGCGTGGCGAGCGCGTCGACGTTCGCCTTCATCTGGGAGATCGTGCCGTGGAAGAACGTGTAGTAGGACAGGCCGATCACGTCGAACTGCACGCCCCGTGACACCAGGTTCTGGTAGAAGGCCTGACTCCGCGCGTTGTCGCCGCCCTGGTCGTAGTGCATCATGATCAGCAAGTCGTGCCCGGGTGGATTCCCGGCCTTGGCGCCGGCCTCGCCCGCCTTGAGCAAGGTCGCCAGCGCGTCGTATCCCGTGCCGGTGCCCGGGTCGACCTGGCCGACCGGCCACAGGATCCCGTTACGTATCTCGTTGCCGATGGACACCATGTCGACCGGTGTTCCCTGCTTGGCGAAGGCCGAGATCACCTGCTGGGTGTAGGTCTGGACGGTCGCGGTGAGCTGGGACAGGTTCTGCCCGGCCCAGGCCGCGGGGATGTTCTGGTGCTGTGGATCGGCCCAGAAGTCGGAATACATGATGTCCAGGTAGATCTTCATGCCGGCTTCGTGCACGCTGCGGGCCAGGGCCAGGTCGCTGGCCAGGTTGCTATAGCCCGGCGGCGGATCCACCCAGAGGCGCATCCGCACATAGTTGGCCCCGTTGTTCCGCATGATGGTGACCGGGCTCGCCTGCTTGCCCCGGTCGGTGAACGTGGCCCCGGCGGCCAGTTCCTGGCGCGTGAAGGAGAGATCCCCGCCAAGGGCCATCCCGGCCGTGGCCGCGTCCCGGCCGAACATCCGGAACTCGCCCACGCAGACGGATGCGCCGGTGCCGCTGAACACGGTCAGCTGCGCGAACCGGGCCTGCGTGTCGCGCGGCAGCGGGATGTACATCGGCTTGCCCGGATCCAGCGCGACATTGCTGGCGGCCGACACGGGCTGCCAGTCGCCGGCCGTGCTCGCGACCTTGATTGTCGCGTCCGCGGAGGGGCTGGTCGCGTCCAGCGTGATGCCCAGGTCGCTGAGGGACCGGACCTGGCCGAGGTCGACCACGAGGCTGCCGGTCCATGAGTTCGGACACCAGGACGTGCCGGCATTGCCGTCAATCGCGTTGGCCGCCGGACCGTTCGTTACGGACGAGGTGGCGCTGGCCTGCCCGGCCAGGGCCCAGTTGACGGTCAGCGCGGCGGCCGGGTGGTCCGTCCCGGATGCCGCCGGTGATCTGCTCAAGGACGGCGCGGAAGCGGCCAGCGGCAGCACCAGCACCACCGGGCCGGCGATCAGCGCGAGCCCCCGCACTAGTGGCCGGCGATGACCCTCCCGGGCCCGCGGCCAGGGCAGCCGCCTGGCGAGGAGGGCCAGGCGCCGTGGAATGCCTGGAGTGGCCATGGTGTGTCTCCATCCTGTACTCGGCTCTCTTCATCGGGAGAGAGCACGCGCGCCCGTCGTGCCAGCGGCGAGGGATCACGCGGAACGGAATGCGATCGGACGTGATCGCACACAGTCGGACTAGATCGCACACTAAGCCCGCTGGAGTCTTCCTGCAATGGATTGTTGTGGCTGATCGGCCGGGTCACGGTCCGGTGCGTTCAGCCAGGCCGGGGTGGGCCAGCGGCCGCCTGGCCGGCGCATGAGGCCGCGGGATAAGTTGGGGCCGATCCGGCAACGGCCGGAAGGCATCACCGGCAGCGGGAGGAAGGGCGTCATGGGCGGCGGGGTCGGCAACCTGGTCCAGTCCGGGCCGCTGCTCCTGGCTGTGCCTATAGCCGCCGCCGCAGGTGCGATCACCTTCTTGTCACCGTGCTGCCTGCCCCTGGTTCCTGGCTATCTTTCCTACGTCACGGGGATGTCAGGAACTGACGCCGAACGGCCTGTCTTGGCCGGGGCCGGCGGCTCGGCATCCGGTTCCCGGCGCGGCCGGACAGTCCTGGGCACGGCGCTGTTCGTGCTGGGCTTCTCGGTGGTCTTCACCATCGAGGGCGGCGCCTTCGGCGGGCTCGGCGTGGCCTTGCGCGGGCAGACCGGCGTGCTCACCGCGGTCCTCGGCGGGCTGACGATCGTGCTTGGGCTCCTGTTCGCCGGGGTCTTCGACAGGTTCCCGGTCACGGGCCGGATCATGCGGCCGTCCATGCGGCCCCGGGTCGGCCTGGCCGGGGCACCGTTGCTGGGCGTTTTGTTCGCCCTGAGCTGGACGCCGTGCATCGGCCCGACCCTTTCCGCCGTTCTCACCCTCGCGACCACCACTGGCTCGGCCGGGCGTGGCGGCGTACTCGGTTTCATCTACGGGCTCGGCCTCGGCATACCGTTCCTGATCGTGGCGATCGCGTTCCAGCGGGGAGCCCGGGCCTTCGAGTTCGCGCGCCGGCATGCCAGGCTCATCGCCCAGATCGGCGGCGGGATGCTGGTCATCGTCGGGGTGCTGGAGGTCACCGGGGTGTGGACGAACGCCATCCTCTGGATGCAGACCCACTGGATCGGCAGCTACCAATCACCGCTCTAGTGGTACGGCCGGGAGCGCGGCGGAAGGGGCGGCCTCCGCCGGGACGGCCTGGTCGAGGTGTCCGGCGGCCGGGCCGACGGCCTGGCCTCCAGCGCCTCCAGGGCGAGTCGCACGGCGGTCTCAAGCTGGGGGTCGGCCTCCCGGGCCCAGTCGTCCGGCGAGACGGCGACCTCCACGTCCGGGTCGACCCCGTGGTTCTCCACCGCCCACCCGTAGCCCTCCAGCCAGATGGCATAGCGCGGCACCGTGATCTGGGTGCCGTCGACCAGAGTGAACGGGTCACCGATGCCGACCACCCCGCCCCAGGTGCGGGTACCCACGACCGGGCCCAGGCCGAGGATGCGAATCGCGGCCGTGACCATGTCCCCGTCCGATCCCGCGAACTCGTCGGCCAGCGCGACGACCGGCCCGCGTGGCGCGTCCTGGGGGTAGGTCGATGGCAGCAGCCCCCGCGGCATGTCCCATCCCATGATCTTGCGCGCCAGTTTCTCAACGACCAGTTCGGACACGTGCCCGCCCCGGTTGGCGCGGGCGTCCACGAGCAGTGCGTCATGCGCCATCTCCGCCCGCAGGTCACGGTGGAAATGCGCCCAGCCTTCGCCGAGCATGTCAGGCACGTGGAGATAGCCGGCCCGGCCGCCGCTGAGCTCACGGACCAGGCGGCGCCGCCCGGCCACCCAGTCCTGGTACCGCAGCCGCCGGTCGCTGGCGAGCGGTGTCACGGCGAACCGGCGCGGCGCGCCGCCGTCGCTGGCCATGGTGAGTTCCACCGGCTTGCCCGCCGCGCCGACCAGCAGCGGGCCGGGGCCGGCGGCCGGATCCACCGGCCGCCCGTCTACGGCCAGCAGGACGTCGCCGGGCTGGACAGCTACCCCCGGGGTGGCCAGCGGCGAGCGAGCGCGCGGGTCGGACGACTCGCCGGGCAGCACCCGCGCCACCCGCCAGGTGCCGTCCGGCCCGGGCGCCAGGTCGGCGCCGAGCAGCCCCACCCGCTCGGATCCCTCATCGCCCGGCGGCCTCGCCGACCGCACGTAAGCGTGCGAAGTCCCGAGTTCGCCGAAGATTTCCAGGAGCAGGTCGGCGAAGTCGCCAGACCCGCCGATCCTGGACAGGGCGGGACGGTAGGCATCGAGTACCCCCGGCCAGTCGACGTCGGCCATGTCCGCAACCCAGAAGTCGTGGCTCACGTACCGGCCCGCCTCGTCGTAGGCGTGCCGCCACTGGGCGACCGGATCGGCCATGAACCGCGCCCGGGACAGATCCACCGTGACCGTGTCCGCTGGGCTGTCGCCGTCTGCCTTGCGGTCCGACGGCACGACCCGCAGGCTGTCCCCGTCGCGGACGACCAGGCGCTGGCCGTCGCCGCTCACCTCGAACCAGTTCAGCCCGGAGATGAGTTCGGTGCTGGTGCGCTGGGCGAGATCGAAACGTTCCAGCGCCGGGCGCGGCCGCGACGCGTCCGGATCGGCGGCGCCCTCGCCGAGCACTCCGGCGAGCGGCTCCTTCAGCCAGGCCAGGCCGCCGGAGACAGCGCGCAGCGAGGAGTAGCGTGACTCGGCCACCGGCACGCCGACGACGCGGCCGGGCAGCCCCTCGGGGTCCACCGTGACCGCCGACGGAGACCCCCCCTCCGGGCTCTCGTCGCCAGCGCCGGCATCCTTGCCGCCAGAATCCCTGCCGCCGGAATCCCTGACGGCGGAATCCCTGCCGCCGGCATCCTTCCGGCCGGCGTCCGGCCCGTCCGTGACCGGCCGACCCTCGGCCAGGGGGGCGAACGGGGACGGCGTGGCCGCGGCCAGCGGCACCAGGTACGGGCGCGAGCCGAACGGGAATGAGAGGTCGAAGAAGTGCGCATCGTAGATGGGATCGAAGCTCCGCGCCGACAGGAAGGCGAGGTAGCGGCCGTCGGCGGTGAACGCCGGCTCGGAGTCGGCGAAGCGCCCGTCGGTGACATCCACGATCACGCCGTCCGCCAGCCGGGCGAGGCGGATCCGGTTCAGCGGCCGGCGGTCCGGATGCGCCCAGGCGAGCCAGGCGGAGTCGGGAGCGTAGGCGAGCCCGGTCACCGGCCCGTCCTGTGACGCGGCCAGGAGGGTCACCTGCCCGGTCGCGATGTTGACGACGTGCAGCCGCCCGTCCCGGGCGGCGACCGCCACAGTGGCTCCGTCGGGCGCCGCGGCCAGTTCGCTGACCAGCCCCAGCGCCCCTTCGGCCAGCCGGCGGGGCAGAGCCGGCGGCGCCGTCGCGGTGAGCTCGGGACCATGCGCGGGTGCGATCTCCAGCGCGTCCGAGCCCCCGGCATCGCTCACCCACACCACCTGGCCGGTGGTGCCCAGCACGCGGGGCAGCCGGGCGCGCGCATCGGGCGTCACGGCCAGTGCCCGGGCCGGGCCGTCGCGGTGGGTGAGCCAGTGCACCGTGCCGCGGACCTCCACCGCACTGGCCCGGCCCGTGGCATCGCAGGACAGATCGCCGAGATGATCCTCGGCCGACACCAGGCGCGGAACGCGAGCCGCGGCGGCCGAGCCGAGGGTGATGCCCACCCGCCGTGGCTCGCTTGAGGCATCGAGGTCATCGAGGATCCAGATCTCACCCGCGCACTGATACACCACGCGGTGGCCGTCAGTGCCGGCCTGGCGGGCGTAGAAGCCGTCGTGGTCGGTGTGCCGCGACAGGTCGGAGCCGTCTAGCTGGCACGAGTAGAGGTTGCCGGTGCCCTCGTGGTCGGAGAGGAAGGCCAGCCTGCCCCCGACCAGCATCGGGCTCGCGAACTGGCCGGGCAGGTCGGCCAAGATCCGGCGGAACGCGCCTGCGGCCCCGGCCGTCCAGAGGCGCCCCGAGGTGCCGCCCCGGTACCGCTTCCAGAATGCCGGGTCGCGCCCCCAGGTGCCGTTCAGCAAAACGCGGGCGTCGGGCTCCAGGGCGATATCTGAAACCGGGCCGACCGCGAGGCGGCGCGGCGCGCCCGCATCGGCCGACACGGTGTGCGCCCAGGTGAACCGGTCGAAGGCCTGGCCGGAACAGGTGAGCGCGAGGATCTCGCCGGCCGGCGTCCAGCCGCACACCCGGGTGTCCGGGTCACCCCAGTAGGTGAGCCGGCGGCCGGCGTCACCGTCCACTCCCGCCAGGTACACCTCGGGCGGGCCGTCACGCCAGCTCGTCCAGGCTACGAGGGTGCCATCCCGGGCCAGCCGCGGATGACTCACCTGGGCCCGGTCGGCCGAAACACGCCAGGCCCGGCCGCCCGCGGCGGGGGCAAGCCAGACGTCATCCTCGGCCACGAAGGTGATCAAGTCGCCGTGGATGTGCGGAAATCGAAGGTACCCGGCTGAAGTCACCGGATCATCGTAAGACCGCACCGGTGCGGGCTCACGGGGGCTGGCGGGCCGTCAGGCCGTCAGCCGGCCTCGGCAGCCTCCGCGAACGCCTCGAATATCCGCAAGTCATCGCTCTCCTCCGGGCGCCATTGCACTCCGACACCGAACGGGTTGCCGCGGAACTCGGCTGCCTCGACCAACTGGTCGTCGGCCCACGCGACCGCCTCCAGCCCATCACCGAGCCGTCCCACCGCCTGATGGTGCGAACCTGGCACGCGGGCCTGCTCGCCGAGCAACTTGCCGAGCTTGCTGGCCGGATCCATGCGCACATCGTGAAGGCTCAGCCTGGCCCGGTCTGGGGCGTGCCCGTGATGGCCCACGGCGTCGGGGAGGTGCTGGACGAGGGTGCCGCCCCTGGCCACGTTGACCACGTGCAGGCCGCGGCAGATGGCCAGGAACGGGAGCCTCGCGTCGATGACCGCGCGGGCCAGGGCGAGCTCGAACCTGTCCCGCGTGGCATCCGGCTGATCAGTCCGCTCGTGCCGGGCCGCGCCGTAGAGTGCCGGATCGACGTCGGCGCCCCCCGTGAAGAGCACGCCATCCAGCCGGTCGATCAGCCGGGGTATCCCGCCCGGCGAGATGGGCGGGATCAGGACGGGCACTCCCCCGGTGCGCTCGACGGCACGGCAGTAGGTCTGAGGTGACAGCACCGCCTCACGTACCCAGTCGCCCCAGCGCGCCGCCGCCATGTGGCTGGTGATGCCGATGAGCGCGCGAGCCATGCGTCTCCCCTAGCGGCGGGCGTCCGGAAGGCGGGAACATCCAAGGAGAAGGGTTCCTCCTTGGATGTTCCCGCAAGTGAATCCATCGATCCTATGCCCTTGACACCCGGTTTCGGCGGAAAGCGCTTGTTGCCCGCTCGCCCGCCCCGGTGGTCGATGTGACAACGAGCACCCTTTAGGGGCTCGTTGTCACATCGACCCGTTCCAGGGTGTGCCGGGCCGCCACGGCGAGACGTCACCGCCACGTCCCGCCCGGCCGGCTGACGGTGCAGTCATTGGGGCGCCCTTAGCCCTGGCTTTTCATCCGGGATGCCCGCCGAGCGGCGCGTCGACCATAAAAAGTGCTCCTGAACTGGGATGATAAGAGTGCTGAAGCCCTTATCAACACGAGTTCGAGGAGCACCTCGGAAGTGAATATTACTGGGTGGTCGAGGGGACTGGAAGTCACCGCCGAGGGCGAGGGCATCGTGTCGCACGCCGGGCTGGGCCTGCTGCGCCAGCTGACCGACAAGACCGGGCTGACGGCAGGGCTGTCGCGGGCGCTGGCCTCGCCGAGGCTGCTGATCCACGACCGCGGCCGGGTCACCGCCGACCTGGCCTGCGCGATCGCCGACGGCAGCGAGGTGATCAGCGACTTCCGGGTGATGGCGGACCAGAAAGAGCTGTTCGGCCTGGTCGCCTCGGTGCCGACGACCTGGCGGACGCTTGATGAGATCGCCGCGGGCGGGCCGCGGGCGCTGGCCCGGATCACCAAGGCGGTGAACGGCGCCCGCCGCCAGGCCTGGGCAGCCATCGAAACCCGGCACGGCGCCCTGCCCGGCGTGCGGATCGCGGACAAGGTCCTGCAGGGCGTGACCTGCATCCGGCTCGATGCCACCGTCACCCCGGCCTGCTCGGACAAGGAACTCGCGGAGCCGAACTTCAAAGGCTTCGGCCATCACCCTTTGCTCGGGTACTGCGACAACACCGATGAGCCGCTGGCCGGGATGATGCGCCGGGGCAGCGCCGGGCCGGACACGACCGCTGATCACCTGCAGGTCCTCGGTGACGCGATCGCCGCGCTGCCGCCGGGGCACCGGCGGCGGCTGATGGTCACCGCGGATGGGGCCGGGGCCAGCCACGGGCTGATCACCCGCCTCGATCAGCTGGCCGCCCGGCCCGGGCACCAGCTGACCTACTCCGCCGGCTGGGAACTCGGCGCCCGCGAGCGCGCCGCGATCCAGCTCGTCCCGCCGCAAGCCTGGCAGATCGCCATCGATCAGCGCGGCGAGGTGCGCGAGCGCCGGACCGCTGACGCCTGCACGGACCGGTCCTGCGGGCATCCGCGGTGCTGGGTGGAAGAAGCGCACGTCACCGAGCTGACCGGGCTGCTGCGCGAGGGCCCTCACGGGGACCAGCTGGACGGCTGGCCTGCCAGCATGCGGGTCTTCGCCCGCCGTGAGCGGCCGCACCCCGGCGCCCAGCTGAGCCTGTTCGAGACCCAGGACGGCTGGCGTTACTCCTTGTGGGTATCGAACGTGCCCGCCGCGCTGCGCGGCTGGCGGGCCCGGCTGGGCTACATCGACGCCGCTCACAGGGTGCATGCAAGGGTTGAGGACTGCATCCGCACCGGGAAGGACTGCGGGATCGGCCGGTTCCCCTCGCATGATTTCGCGATCAACTCCGCATGGCTGGCCGTCTCCTTGATCGCCGCTACCTTGCTGTCCTGGCTGCGGCTCATCGCCCTGGACGGCGACCTGGCCCGCGCCGAGCCGAAGACTTTGCGTTACCGGGTCCTGCATGCGGCCGGGAAGCTGGTCCGCGGCGGCCGCCGCCGGCGGCTGAAAATCCCCGCCAGCTGGCCCTGGGCAGATGCCATAGCCACCGCCTGGGCCCGGATCGCAGCCCTGCCACACGCCCCCTGACCAGCGCAAAGCCACTCCCGCGACACGGAAAGAGAACCCCCGGGGCCTGTGGAACCCCCGGCCCCGGCCCGTCAGCCGGGCCACCGTCATACCCAGACCGTAAAATCACGAACTGCACAGCGGCTCAGCCGCCATCCAGAGCCAGCCATCCGTCCGCGTGAATGATCAGGG
>WNFE01000829.1_pt1 | contig 22151 bp, 19 predicted proteins | sample 5400451 | NCBI WGS metagenome assembly WNFE01 (sample SAMN13153344, study PRJNA577476) | soil metagenome | isolation source: 200 cm saprolite under Douglas fir tree site 2 hole 2 | place: USA:California | collected 2015-04-18
GTCGTGAATGCCGTAGCCGTTCGGCGGAAAGGCTGTAACCGGCGAGGTGCGATCGAAGCCGTCGGTGCAGAGATTTTGCTTCGGGAATTCGCCCTGCCACGTATTGGCAAGATGCCGGCCGTTCAGCGTGAGCTCGTTGCCCCAGGCGAACTCCGCGCCATCAAGCCCGCCACGTGCGGCGAATTCCCATTCGGCCTCGGTCGGAAGATCCTTGCCGGCCCAGCGCGCAAAGGCGAGGGCGTCAGAATAAGCGACGTGCACGACAGGATGATTGTCGAGCACATTGATGTTGCTTCTCGGGCCATAGGGGTGCCGCCAGTCGGCGCCCTTCATGAATTGCCACCAAAGGCTCCAGTTGCCGAGATCAACGGCCTGCGCGGGCGGCGAAAACACCAGCGAGCCGGCATAGAGCATGTGCGGCAGCGCGCCGGGATAATCCTTCGGGTCGGGCGGTGTTTCTGCGAAGGTGATGTGGCCGGTCGCCCTTACGAATTCCTTGAATTGCCGGTTCGTCACCGGCGTGCGGTCAATGTAGAACTCATCGACAGTCGCGCGATGAACCGGCGCTTCCTCGGGATAATGCTTGTCCGATCCCATGCGGAACGTGCCGCCGGGAATCCGGAGCATTCCATCGAATTCAGTATCCGGACGGTCGATCGCCGCAGAGCCGAGCATCGCTGAACCCCTCTGTTGATGCAGTGACATGCTTCTCGAAATAGCCGGGGGTGGCTATGCAAAAACGAACATCTGACAACAATCTGCAGTTATGTCAGCTTAAGCGGAGATCGGTGATGGCGATGCGGCCGCGCTGGGCAGAGGCGAAGCGGGCGCACCCGACTATGCAAAATCAGGCAGCGGCCTTCATGATCGTCGGTTCGATTTCGCATAGACGGACCGCGGCCGGCTTGAATAGAAATTGAATGAGGAGCCGTTCAAAGCAGCCTTTAAGGATGTAGTTGAGCCAAATACGGGCAGGAGGCCATAATGCCTATCTCGATCTCGATGATGATTTTGAGTTCGCAGTTGGTCGTTGCCGTGGCTGACCAGGTGCCGAAGTTTGATATCGCGCGAAGTTGCAAGCTCGACGTTGCAGCCAATGCCGGCCTCACCGTTGATCAGTCAATAAAGAGCTGCATCAATGACGAACAGAAAGCGCGCCGGCAGCTCGCAAGCCAGTGGTCCAAGTTCCCGGCTCCCAGCAGAGCAAGCTGCACCGGACAAGAAAGTATCGGGGGCACGCCGAGCTATGTCAGTTTGCTGACATGCCTCCAGATGGGCCAGTGGGCTCGATAATTGATTATTGGCTTTTGCTCTCAGCGCGACGCGGCGACTGCGGTAGTCGTCGAGGCTTGCTCTGACCGACAACCCCGATCGTGCGATCGCTCAGAGATTGAACGGGGTGAGGGCGCTGCGCAGTGGCGCGCTTGATATCTGCATCAGACCCGAAAACGGCTGGCCCAGCTCCAGAACCAGGTAAATCGCGCCGGCGGCCGACAGTGCAAAAACGAACAGCGAGCTAAAAACGATTGCATTTGGTTTCGTAAACAGGCCGAAGGTACCAAAGATGATGGTGAGCCAGAAAATCAGAACGACCAGGAACGGCATCGGGATTGAGTTGTTAGTCCGCGCGAACAGCAGCAAGCGGGTTTGCGCAATGTCGGTGGCGATCTGTATGGCCCTGGCTTGCAGGGAGCGCTGCGAATCGTTCTGTGGCGATAGCTGCTGAAGTTTCGCAAAGAATGTTTCGCTTTCGCTGCTCGCCTCGAACGGGTTCGCCTTGGCCGCGTCGGAACTGTTCTCGCGCCACATTCGATCAGCCAAAACAACGACGCCGCGCCGTAACAGATTCCGTAGTGCGTTCGTCTCCGGTCCATACTCCGTCAGCAGATTGTCGAGCAGGACAACATTGCTCGTCATATGCGTGACTTGAGTGCTCTGTGTGTCGTAAGAGCTCTTTGCCGAGGCGATCAGGAGGCCGAGGACAAGCGCGGCGATCGTCCCAATGAGGCCCGTGCCCAGCCTGACAAAATCCTTGTCATCCGTGCTCAGGTGGTGCCCAGGAAGGAACATGCCGAGTAGGGCGCCACCTGTGATGCATGCAAACGTGATGCAGGATAACACGATCGCATTCATGATTCACCATTGTCTTGAGACAGCGGCCATCGCTCCGTTGGTCGTCGAGTTGGCAACAGAGCGACCGGATGACCCTGACGGTGCCGATGCGCCCTGAAATATCAGTACACCCTGCGGCGAACAACGACACCCCGCGGCGCGACAACCGCACCAGAAGGACGGACGACTGGCGCTCTCACGACGGCAGCACCGCCGCCGGCGGCGACGCAGCCAGCACGAACCACCCCACGCGCGCAAACGACGGCGCTCGCCTCCATCGTGCTCAGGGTAATGAGGCCTGCTGCCAGCAATACGGGAATCATCAGATGTTTCATGACGGCTCTCCTTGGTTGTTATCTGTGGTTCGGTCAGCTCCGCGTTCGTGTGGCGACGTGGTCCGTGTCGACTAGGCCGCGGAGGCAACGGCGGGTCTCTTCGCGAGCAATGCGCGCCGGTCGTGAATCAGGTTCTCCAGCCGATGGGCTGCCACGTTCAAAGTGACAGCATCGACCGCGCCCTCGTCTCCAGCAGCGGACTTGGCTCGCTCCGCCTTTAGAATGTCGTCGATTTCTTCTTCGATCTCCGACAATTCGGCGTCTGTGTTGACGTTCCGAATTCGGCGCGCCAGGGCGTAAAGAGAATCCAGCGGGCCTTCAGGCGCGGACTTGCCGATGCCGAGAAAATTCCAGGCTGCGGCAAGCATGGTGGCAACGCCGCCCAGCACCATCGGCGTCAGATAGATCCAGTTGCCGTATTCATCCATAAAACTCTGCGTGGTGCTATTGTAAACGGCTGCCGCTCCAGGGTGCAGCGGAAGGTAGGCGTCCTGGTCGGTGCTGGGCGCGGTGATCTGCGCGAAAATCGGCTGGTCGCGCAGAAGATCCCTACGCACCCTCATGATCGCCTGCGTGAGGCTGGTTACCAGATCGGTGCCGAGCTTCTTCTGCGCCACCAGATATAACGAGGTCCTCAATGTCGTCAGGTCATCCTCCGGGACTGGGGGCGATCCCCGCAGCGTGCCCTTGGGGACATCGAAACTTTCAAAGGCGCGTTCGGTCTCTGCGATTGCCCCCGCGGACTCGATTGGGATCAGCACCGGCGCTTTCTTGTGGTCGAGCTGAAAAAATCCACGGACGAGCGAGAGATATTTTTCGGCGAGCGGGATTGCGACAAGTAGCGCACTGACCTGTTTAGACTGAATGGCTTGCCGGGCATCCGTCAAGGCAAGGTTCTTGAACACCACTTTCGCGTTCGCCAGATCGTATTCCTTGGTCAACACATCGACAATTTTGGCGTTCGCTGCTCCGCCGACCACGCCGACTGTATGTCCCTTGAGGCCATCGATGCCATCGATGGACGATCCCGGCGGCGCGATGATCAGTACGACCACATGGCTGACGACGACGACGGCTTGTGCCTGCGACAAGTCGCCGACGTCGCCGCGAACCACGGCGAGATCTACTTTACCCGCGGAGAAAGCATTGGCGGCTTCAAGTGCTGTGCCGCTGTCGATAACCTTAAGCCGCACCGGCGCGTTTGTTGAAACGAGCTCGCTTGCGATGGTTGACATTGCCTTGGCAGCCTCGCCGTCGATCGAGCCGACCGCCACGGTCAGCGTTGCCGGACGAGCGTAGTACCGATAGGCAAGGAGACCGGCGCCTGCCGCAAAAATGGCGATACCAACAAGCAGGAAAAAACGAAGCCGGAGCGATAATCTTATCGACTTCATGCTCGTCACTCCGTACGCGTTGGCCGATTACCACTGCTGCTATGCCGAGGAGCCGTCTGCGCCCGCTTTGCAGGTTGACGGAAGATAGGAAGCGCGGCTATGCAAAAACCGTCAGTTCAAAATCATTGTGTGATGCTTCCGGTAGGCGGCGAGAGCGACCAATAGCGGCATAGGCGAGCTGCCCGCGAATACCCGTGGATGAGGCCGCTTGCCTCGGATCGCGGTTACTTCGTCACCAGGTGCGCGGAACGGTCAATGCCCGGAAGAAACCCAGGAAAACGCAACATCCTTTATTTGAATCAATGCTGGCGCCGGCAATATTTTGGCAACCTTGTCCGCTTTGTCCCCTCGACGAACAAGCCTCGCCACCCATATCTCTCCGTCCGTGTAGTAAGGGTCTCCTTCGCCATTCCGACCATTTAGCGTGGGACCGATCCCTCTCATTTGATAAATGCCCGTGACCATCCGTGCCTGGTTGAGATCGCCGACCAATTGGTCGCGCTCTTCATCAACGTTTGGTGCGATCTTATGAGTAACCTGGCCGGTATCGCGGCTCAATGTGACCCCCTTGTCGAAAGTTGCAGATCCAAGCCAGACGGGACTTGCATCGGCTCCGTTGGCAAGGACCAGCCAGAGCCGGACATGTTGCCGGCGATCGGCGCTCACTCCGTCTGGCTTTTCAAACGCCAAGTCCTCATGCCGCCCTTCGAAGAAGAGTGGGCTGACCGGCGCGTCCTTGTAGGGTCGGTCAAATAACACGCTGCCCACGATTTCTGCGCTCGTCCGCAATGTAATTGGGTCCGCGGGATACCAGCCAGCGGCGTGAAATGCAGAAACGACGTCTTCACGAGTTCCAACAAGGCCAACGTTGATCGGACCTCCCGGTATTCCCTGCGACGTCGAGGTCAGCATCGGCAGATGTGAGAGCCCAGGCTCATGCTCGATTCGCGACCATGTTGCAGGCAAAATCAAGTAGCTTACAGCGATGTAACAGGCGATCACCGCTGCAAGGAACAGCAAATAGCGGCGTCTTTGTCCAAGACCAATATTCATCGGACCGCCTTCGCATGAATCGTGATCGTTCCGAATGGGCGTAAATATCTGCGAGCCACTGTTGCCGGCGGATGACGCCGGCACAGCTTGGGCGATTCCCTTACTTCGTCACCATTCGCCGCGTCGGCGCTACCGTGCTGGTGGGCGCCATGGGCGACATCGAAAACGTCAGCCAGGGGTTCCAGCCCGGCGATTAGATGTCTCGCCCTAAGGTAGCGCCCTGCGAAATCGTCCCGGCGTGTTGCGTCGAAGTCACTCAAACTCGCCGATTCGATCGGGTTTGCAGAAGTACGCATCCTTAAACTGCGAGAGGGAGGCTGTCTTGGACAGTACGGTTGACCAGAAGAGTTCCACCAAGGGTCGTGGCATGCAGCGTCTGCGAAGGACTTTCGCCAAACACTTTGCGGTACTCGACCGAGAAGCGCCCCAATTCCAGGAAACCACAACCGGTCGCAATCTCCGTTACGGTCACGAGCTTGTCGTCCGCGGCCAAAAGCGCGCGTCTCGCCTGAGACAGCCGCAGCATTCGAAGCTGCCGGCACGGCGCAACGCCATAAAGCTTGTGGAATGCCTTGCGAAGCGTTCGCTCGCTTACTTCAAGGGTACGGCACAGGACCGAAATGTGCAGCGGCTCGTCCAGATGTGCGAGAGCCAATATCTTCGCCTGTTCGACGAGATCGCTCCACGGGTTGCTTTCCCGAGCAAAAGGCGTTTCCGCCACGGCTGCGAGCCACTGATCCAAAGTCATGGAACCCCCTGGTGAGGTGATCCACCCGGGGGGCAGCGCACCACCATGCGCGCCCCAGCGATATTGTCCTTTGGGGCAAATTGGCGATTACTCAACCTTGCGGCGAGACGGTAAAATGGAACCCGTGGCTGCAAAGAGCCTTACGAGGCGTCTTTTGTGTCAGGGGAGGGCGAGGACACCAGCAATCCCACACGCTCCGCGATAGACACTGCCTCCGCAAACGATTGAACCTGCAGTTTCTGCATCACCACATGGCGATGAGCTTTGACGGTCCGTTCGGACGTACCGAGCAGGTGGGCAATTTGCTTGTTCGGTCTGCCGCGGACCATCAGCGCAAAGACTTCGGCCTCTCGGGCAGTCAGCGTCGAGACAAGCGATTTCAGGGAATCAAGCTGGTCCCGCTTCGGCTGAATCGCCGCATAGCGAGCAAGCGCGCGTTCGATTGCTTCCAGCAATGTCTCCCTGGATACGGGCTTGGACAGGAAGTCTTCGGCGCCGGCCTTGATGGCGCGCACGCTCATGGGGATGTCGCCATGGCCTGTCATGAAAATGATGGGCCAACTGTGCGACAGCTTCGCAAGCTCGTCCTGAAGCTGCAGGCCACCTAAATCCGGCATCTTCACGTCGAGAAGGATGCAGCCGGGTTTGGCATTTCCAAGAGCGCGCAGGAAACTGCTGGCGGATTCATAGTCCGTGACTTCATAGCCTGAAATTTTCAGCAGTCGCGAAATCGCCGTCCGAAACGATGCGTCGTCGTCCACGACATGAATCACGGGGGCGGCGGCCATTGGTGTTTCGCGCTCGGATGGAGGTCTGGTCAGACGCGGCGTTAGAACAGCGAGATAATAGCGCGAATTCGAGCTGCGGCGGCCCCATCCAGATACCACAAGATTTTGTCTTAATTCGACGGAATGTCGCTGCGGCGAAATCAACTCACCGCAGTGCGTTCGGCGCGCGCTACAGGTAGGCGGTGTAGGCGCTGATCCAGACCAGAATGGAAGCGAGGAGCCCGATGACGCCAGCATTTTCGGCAAATGCCGTGGCATTTCCGGACATTCCCAGCCGCAGCGCGTCACGGCTCATATCATCCGGGACGGAAATCTCAGCCGGAAAAGCTGATGCGCCGCCGATCGCATTAGTGCGCGCGAGCGTTCCGGATACGGCAACTTGCCCCTGACCGACGCCTTTGGGAATTGCCGTAATCTTTGCGTGATAAATGCGGCCCGGGGCGTTGTCGAAAACGATATCGACGGAAGCGCCGAGCTTTATCGTCTGGAAGCCGTTTTGCGAGAACATCCCGACAATTATGATCTCATTCTCGACGATGAACGACATTACCGAGCGGGCCTGCAATGCGCGATCGCCGACACTCAGTGCCACGACCGTTACGTAACCGTCGGCGGGCGCGCGAACCGTGGTCTGTGACAACTGCCAGCTCGCATCCTCAAGCTGCGCCTGGATCTGGGCGACGGTGGTATTGACGCCGCCGATCTCGGAATCCATGGCGAGCTTGGCACTCTGCTGCGCCGCCTTGGCGACGTTTAGTTGCGCCAGCGACGTCTCGTATTGATTCTGGCGATCCTGCGCCTGGAATTCCGTGTTGGCGCCTTCCGCTGCAAGCTTCTGAATGTCCGCGTTGCGTTTTGTGTTGAACTCGACCTGCGCGGTGAGCCCTGTGACATTCGCGGTGGCCTGCTCGTAATTCGACTTCAGGATCTCGGCCTGCTGGCGCGCCCCGGCCAGCGATGCCCTGAGCTGTGCGACCTTGTATTGAAACGGCGTCGGATCGATCTGAAACAGCACATCGCCTGTTTTCACCGGCACATTCGGTTTGACCGGAATAGCGATGATCTGACCAGTCACATTCGGCGTTACTTCAACAACCCTGCCGGCGACAGTGACCCTACCTGAAGGCGTGAGGTAATTAAAAAGGGCAAGAAACACTGCAAGAATAAAGGCGCCGATAAGTATCGAAAGCGTTCCCGATAGCCAGCCCCAGCGCACCAGCTTGAATTTTGAGAATACGGCCCACAGCGCGCCAATGTACAGGCATAGGATAATAAGCACGGCAGAGCCCCATCATTCGCTGATGCCAAACGCCTGTTTGTAAGGCGTTTGTTGGCTGACGCTATGCAAAATCGGCGCGTCAATGGTCGGAGGTGCCCGAGCCTACTATATTTTTCTGTCTGCTTGTTTTTGCATAGTCGCTGCTGGAAGGCTTTTTCATAGTCCTCGACAAGCGTGACGTTCCGCGAATGCGATTTCGAGGAAAATTCACCTTCACACCAGGGAGAGGCAGACATGAAGCACGCAAGACTGGTTCGGATCGCAGGGCTTTTCGCGGTGGCGACGATGCTCGTTAGTGGGGAAACGGCCACCGCGCAAACGACCGGTTCGGCGCCTTCATCCATCAAAACGATCGGCGCTCCCTCGGCTCCTGCCAAACCTGATATTGTGCCCTCGCTGTTCGTACTGAATTCCCGAGGCGCGACGTTACAGGGCGACACACTAATCTTGACCGGTATATCGCCGAGCTCGATCATATTTGCCGATCGCCCAGTCAGGTCTGCGGGTCATCAACCCACCGCTGACGTCATCGCAGAATGGGGGTCGGGCGACGATAGCTTTGCCAAGAATCCTCCGAACGCAACCGTTTCGGTCCTGAGCAAAGATGGTTCGGTAAAAGACGCGGTCGTGGTGTTGAAGAATCCGAAGCTGGATGGCGACAAGTTGACGTTCAGCGTTCAGGCCCTTGAAGGTGATCTCGCCGGCGCGGACGGAGCGGCTGCGATCTTTATCGACATTATCGGCCGGCCGTTCACACCGATGTCGTTTGCCGGTGTCGCACGTCGTTCGGCATTTCGTGGCGCCATGTATGCCGGCGCGGCGGGAGCGGCGGTCGCGTATGCTGCGCCCTACGCCTATCCATACGCCCGTCCGGCGTGCGGCTATTACCCCTATCCGCCTTGCTACTGAGGAGGAGCAAGAAGGAGAGGGGTGCGCTTCTCGATCTCGAGGCGCAACAGCAAGTGATAACCCGTCACACCGTGGAAAAGGCGGATTCGACGGAGCGCCGACCCAAGGGGTCGGTGCTTCGCTTGCTTGGACGTGTGCCAAAGAATATGCGCCTTACGTTGGATTTTGCATAGCGTCGCGACGCACATGGTGCAGGACTGCACGTACAGGCCAGGCAACTCGCCAGCCGATCTTTAACGATGTACCAACATGCAGAGATTCTGGAATTACATTTGGCTGCGGGCTCTCATTCGCGTCAGATTGACGATTGTTTCCTATCGTCGGCAGATTTGCATGTTGCTTCATCTGGATTGGCAATCGCATGCATACCATTGCTGTCGTTGAAGACGACCCAAGCATGCTGCAAGGCCTTAGCCGCCTTTTGTCGGTGCATGGATTCCGCGTGGAAAAGTTTTCCTCGGCGGAATCCTTTCTTGAGGACGTCGCCAGATGCGAGGCCAACTGCCTTCTCGTTGATATTCATCTCGGCGGAATCTCTGGTATTGATCTAAAACGGCGATTGACGTCGTCAGGCAGCGATTTGCCCGTCATTTTCATGACCGGAATCGATAATGAAGCTACGCGGCAGGAAGCGTTTGACGCTGGCTGCATCGCTTACCTGAGGAAACCATTTCTGGCAAAACTGCTCATTGATGCAATCAATAGCGTCGTGTGATGAGATCCTCTTGCGTCCTACCAAGCTACCCGAAGCGTCAGTGCCACTGACGCTAGTGCCCCATTGCAGGACATCGCGGTGCAGCTACCGCGCGCTCAGGCACGGGATTCTCGCAAGGGCTCCCGCGGATACCGCAATTTCCGGTAGAGCCGGGTACTCGACAGTGGTAAAACAACTCGACATCCTCGTGACCGCTCGAATTCCTGTCAAAGGCTTCGTAACAGCATGAGAGCCCGGACATTTCTTGGCGCGGTGGTGTTGCTTCTCTCCATGACCGGCGCGGCGCTCTCTGAGCCGAAGCGGGTCCTGATTTTGCATCCGTTCGGCCGCGACTTTGTGCCGTGGAGCCAGTATGGAAAGACCTTTCGAGAGGAATTGCTCCGGCAGTCGCCAGAAGGCATAGACCTCTACGAAACCTCGCTTGTCTCGGCGCGCTCCGGAGACATAGAAGAAGGCCCGTTTGCCGAATACCTGCGGGCTCTCTTTGTCAAGCGCCAGCCGGATCTGGTCGTGGCCATCAGCAGTCCGGCGATCGGCTTTATTCAGAAGCACCGAGAACAGCTTTTTCCATCCGTCCCTGCCGTATACATGGGTGTGGATCAGCGGAGAATTTCGCGGATTGCTCTTACAAGGCATGACGCATTGGTGGTGACCGACGTCGATTTTAACTTGATCGTCGAGAACATTCTGAAGGTGCTTCCTGGTACCGCCAATATTGCGGTGGTTCTGGGTAATTCCCCCAATGAACAATATTGGTCTGAGCAAATACGCGCCGAGTTGAAACCGTTCGAAAATCGCATTTTCTTTACATGGTTCAACGAATTGTCATTCGACGAGATGCTTCAGCGCGCCACCGCGCTTCCGCCCAACACAGCCATCTTCTTTGCTCTGCTGTCGGTTGATGCAGCCGGCGTCCCGCATGAAGAGGGAAAGGCGATGGCCCGTCTTCGCGCGGTTACGAACGCGCCGATCTTTGGTTATAACGACGTCTTCTTGGGACAGGGGATCGTCGGCGGGCCGCTGATTTCCATTGCGTCCGTCGGCCAACAGGCCGCCACTGCCGCCGTGCGCATTCTAAACGGAGAGGCTCCGGGAGACATCAACACCCCTCCAATCAAACCAGGAAAGCCGAAGTTCGACTGGAGGGAAATGCAGCGATGGAACATCAGTGAAAGCAGGCTGCCGGTGGGGAGCGAGATTTATTATCGTCCCCCGAGCCCGTGGGAACAGTACCGGTGGCAAATCACTGCGGGTCTGGCCGCTCTGCTGCTCCAGGCCGCGATAATTTCCTGGTTGGTCATCGAGCACCGCCGGCGGCATTTCGCCGAAGCTGAAGCAAACAGTCGCCGTCGGGAGGTCGTTCGCTTGAACCGGTTTACGACGGCAAACGTGCTGTCATCATCGATCGCTCACGAGCTCAACCAGCCATTGGGGGCTATTCTGAGCAATACGGAAGCCGCGCAGATGTTGCTCAAGGCCAGTCCGCCCGATCTCGTCCAGATCGGCGACATCCTTTCCGACATCATCCGGGACGAGCAGCGCGCCGGCGAGATCATTCTTGGCTTGCGGAGTTTGCTGAACGAGAGAAAAGCGGCCGATCTGCAGGCGCTCGATCTGAATGACACGGTTCCGGAGTTGGTCAAAATTGTTACGCCTGAGGTCGTCAGGCGGGAGATCACGCTGCGCACCGTACTTGCGCCCGAGGCGTTGCCAGTACGAGCCGACCCGATCCATATGCAGCAAGTGATAATGAACCTCGTCATGAATGGCATCGATGCTATGGAGAACGAGCCCAGACCGCACAACTTGACCATACGAACCCGCCGAGATGCGGAGCGCGACGTCGCCGAGGTAAGGGTATCGGATTCCGGAACGGGCATTCGCCAGCAAGACTTGGCGCACATTTTCGATGCGTTCGTCACCACCAAACCCCAAGGGACGGGGCTGGGTCTGCCGATCGCGCGCACCATCATTGAAAGCTACGGAGGCACCATCTGGGCCGAGAATCGCCTGCGCGGGGCGGTGTTTTGCTTCACGCTGCCATTGGCGAGCGCAGGTGCGGGATGAAGGGATCGAGACGAGCGGAACAGGCGATAAGGCTGCACACGAATTGTGGTACGGGGTCTCCCTCAAGTTCCAGTGGTGCTGTTTTCAGAACTGTCCCGGTTGAGCAGGTGGACCGGGCCAACCTGATCGGAGGTTGTTCGGGTTATTTCGATCGAACAAGTCTTGCCTTGTGACAAAGCCGCTCTTGGGAATATCAATTGATGGTGGGATTTTCCGAACATCATGGGGCGTCGCAACTTTCGTATGAGCGGTCTTCGCGAAAGCAATCGTCGGGAATGCCAAAGAACAAGATATGGCAAGTATCATTGCCTTCTTCATTGGGAAGCTCCTCGATGACCTCATGTTAATCCAGGTGGTCCCACGGTTGAGCGCGCTTTGTCTTCCATCCTTGCACTCGAACTCGGACCTCGCTCGATGCTGTCGGCAGGTCTCAAAGGTCCCATGGGTCGACATCGCAAGGCTTGGCTTTGCATGAAAAAGGCTGCCAACCGAGGCGGCCTTATTTCTTCGCGCCCAACAACTTGCCGCTAGATTTGTCGATCAGGTGACTCCCAACCGTGGCGGAAACCACCGCCGAGGTGTTGGTGCGGTCCTGCAACAACTTAGTAGCACGGTCGATAGGGATAGTATCCGCAGCGATATGCTCCGTAAGCTCCGGCGGCAGCTGCTCCCACTGCGGCAGCTCCGACACCTACCGCCACCCCACGTCGCACGGCTGCACCACGGTAAACGCCACCGCGATAGACGCCGCCGTGGTAAACGCCGACGCGACCAACCCCAACGCCCCTTCGATATGCGAAAGCGTCGGTTGAGATCGTCGCGATACACGCGATACCGACGATAACGGATGCGGCGAGCGAGACAATGATTCGGCTCGACATGACTAATCCCTTTCTCAGGCTGGTGACCAAGTTAAGCATAAGGAAAGCTCGGTGAGCCGACTATGCAAAAACGATCATGGCTGGCCGATTTGACGCTTCGCCTACCACTGAACTCATCCCACTCGGCGGCTGCGATCGGCTTCTCGTCGCAGAATTGGCCGACGTCCTTAGTCCTACAGGGATTCCGAACCGCCATTGCGTGATGCTTCTGCCAAACCGCGCACGGAGCGAGCCAAGGCGCTTTGCGCGGAAAAGCCGAGCAGTTCGGCGACTGTCGGCAGGGAGCGGGTTTGGCCGTCGATCAGGCGAACCACGAATTCCGCATTGCGTGCCGACAATATCGCAAAATGTCACGCTGCTGGCTGCGCGCTGCTGGTGACTCGTGCCCCGGTCGCAGCCCAAACGTTCGGCCACGTGCTCGACCGAACATCGCCCGATGACGAGCTCGTACGGCACCGGCATCGCTGCCAGCGGCAGCAAAGACGCACCGTCCGTCGGCCAATCAACGGCCGTCATTCCCTCAGGTGCTTCTCCAGCGCTCGACTTGCGATAATCACGCCGTACGATCTCCGGCCAAGCCATGCAGCAGTACCAAGCATTCGCCCTGGCCTTCATGCTTCCAATTCGAGACGCAAAGAAGCCTTTTCGAGACGCTTCGATAGCGTTGTCAGTTTCGACACGAAATCATCCAAATCTTTAGGACTAAAATTTTCGTACACAAACTGGTTCAACATGGACTGTCGGTTCTCCAACGCTAACATCTTCGTCTGAGCTAGCTAGCGCGAACCCGGAATTTCGCGCGACAACCTCTGGATTCCGGGTTCGCCGCTTTGCGGCGCCCCGGAATGACGAAAAGAGACCCGGCAGCTCACATATCCGCGTCGCTCTCGGGGCCGACATAGGCGATGCGCAGCATGTTGGTGGCGCCGGGGGTGCCGAGCGGCGCGCCGGCGACGATGATGACGCGCTGTCCGGCTCTGGCAAAACCGTCGCGAAACGCGATTGGGCCGGCGCGGTTGACCATGTCGTCGAAATTCTGCGCGTCCTCGGCGACGACGCAATGCACGCCCCAGACCGCGGAAAGCTTGCGCCCGGTCGCGACGTTCGGCGTGATCGCCACCACCGGCGGCTTCGGCCGCTCGCGGGCGACGCGCAGCGCGGTCGATCCTGAACTGGTCCAACAAATGATCGCGGACAGATCGAGCGTTTCGGCGATTTGCCGCGCGGCGTCCGCGATGGCGTCGCCAACCGTCGGCTCCGGTTCGGCCCGCTGCGCATTGAGCACGCCGCGATAGGTCGGATCGCGCTCCACTTCCTCGCCGATGCGATTCATCGTCGAGACCGCTTCGACCGGAAATTTGCCGGCGGCGGATTCCGCCGACAGCATGATCGCGTCGGCGCCTTCATAGACTGCGGTTGCGACGTCAGAAACCTCGGCGCGCGTCGGCACCGGCGACTGGATCATCGATTCCAGCATTTGGGTTGCGACCACCACCGGCTTGCCGGCGCGCCGCGCCAGCCGCGTCATTTGTTTCTGCAGGCTCGGTACCCGCTCCAGTGGCAGTTCGACGCCGAGATCGCCGCGCGCCACCATCAGGGCGTCGGAGGCTTCCAGGATTTCGGGGAGCCGGTCGATCGCCTGCGGCTTTTCGATCTTGGACATCACGGCGGCGCGGCCGCGGATCAGTTTCTTGGCCTCAAGCACGTCCTCGGCGCGCTGCACGAACGAGAGCGCGACCCAGTCGACACCGGTCACCAGGGCTGCCTCGAGGTCGGCGCGGTCCTTCGGCGTCATCGCCGATACCGGCAGATCGGTGTCGGGCAGGCTGACGCCCTTGCGGTCCGACATCCTGCCGCCGATCACGACCCGGGTGACGGCGCGTTCGGGCGAGGTCTCCTCGGCGATCAGGCGCACCTTGCCGTCGTCGAGCAGCAGCGCGTGACCGGGCCTCAATGCAGCGAGAATTTCCGGATGCGGAAGCTGGACCCGGGTGTTGTCACCGGGCGCCTTGTCGGAATCGAGCACGAAGCTTTCGCCGTTCTTGAGCTGGATCGAGCCTTCGGCGAACGCCCCCACGCGGAGCTTTGGTCCCTGAAGATCGACCAGGATGCCGATCGGCCGGCCGTAGCTCGACTCGACATTGCGAATGGTCTTGACCAGTTCGCGCATCTTGTCGTGCGAGGTATGGCTCATATTGATGCGGAAGACGTCGGCGCCAGCCTCGAACAGGCGGCGGATCATCGCGCTGTCGGAGGAGGCCGGGCCGAGCGTTGCCAGGATCTTGATACGGCGCAGGCGTCTCATGGTTTGCTTCCGGGCGCCGGCTGCAGACCAGACGCCCCCGGAGGCGTCCCGCCCGGCGGATTGGGCAGGCCGGGCCCGCCGCCCGGCGAATTGGACATGCCCGGAAGGCCTCCGGGTCCGCCGGGACCAACGGTTCCCGGGATTCCCGGCACCCGCTGCCCGGGCTGTTCGTTGGATTCGGTCAGCTGCACGGTCCAGGCGCGCTGCTCGCCGGTGTCGACCTCGAAGAAGCCGGTACGGTCGAAACCGCGCGCCAGGCAATTCTCGGTGCCCTTGATGGTGAATTCCTTGTCACGCGAACACATAAAGGCCTGTCCTGACCACTCGCCGCCGCGGTCGTAATCGAGCGCATAGATATAATAGAACCGTGCGACCAGTGTACCGCGCAGCAGGGTCTCGCAGGCCCGGGAGGAAACGTTCCACCAACCCTCGGTGGTCCAGCCTTCGGCATCCTTATAGCCTAGCGCGATGCCGACCCGGCTCGAGGTGTTGTTGCAGAGACGAAAGTCCGCCGCCGCCGAACTGTTCCACAGGCATAGCACGGCAAATGCCAGCGCCGGCATCAAACCGGCGGTCATGCGAGCGGAGAATCGATTCGGGCGATGGGAAACTCTTGCGGCCATTTAGTGAAGCTATATCAATTCGTTGAAGATTTCGCGCAAGCCAGCGGGGGCTGTCAACGACCAAGGGGCGTTTTCAGGCATTGGGGTAGCCGAAATCGCGCCGGTTAATCCTCTCTTTACCCTTCGATATGGCAAAATCTGTGACAACTCCCACTTAAGATCAATATCCTGCGCACAACTGCGAGATAACAGTCATGGCAATCGACGACAAAACCAGAACGGAACTTGAAGCCGCGGTGTTCCGGCGCCTCGTCGAACATCTGCGCAGCCGCACCGATGTCCAGAACATCGACCTGATGAACCTCGCGGGCTTCTGCCGCAACTGCCTGTCCAACTGGCTCAAGGACGAGGCCGACGCCAAAGGCGCTGCGATGACCAAGGACGAGAGCCGCGAGGCCGTCTACGGCATGCCGTACGAGACCTGGAAGTCGACATATCAGGGGACGGCCAGTCCCGCGCAGCTCGCGGCAATGAAGAAAAGCCATAGCGGGCATTGACGCCCGATTCGATCTTATCGAGCACGGTTCCCGCGCATATGAGCGACGCGGGACTTGCGGAACTGCCGCGATGTCGATGCGCGATTCGCAGCCACGCGACGCGTCATGCCAGAAACTCCGGTTTCTTCATTTTGCCGAAAGGGGATTTCGCTATCTCCTGTGGGCGCGCTGTGGATGAACGCGCTGTTGGCTTGACGCAGGTCGTCCCACTCATGAGGGTCGTTCTGGGATGCGGTGCGTGGCGAAGCGTCGGCGCCTTCCGCCTTTAACTCAATCATCCGTTCAATCAGGAGTATCCGATGGCCACCTCTGCTGCCGCCCTCAAGGAAGAGCCTGCGACAACGTTTGCAAAAGACCAGCTCAAGGCCATCGTCGAGCGCATCGAACGGCTGGAAGAAGAGAAGAAGACCATCTCGGACGATATCCGCGACGTCTATGCCGAGGCCAAGGGCAACGGCTACGACGTCAAGGCGTTGCGCGCCGTCGTGCGGCTGCGCAAGCAGGACGCCAACGAGCGCGCCGAGCAGGAAACCATTCTCGACACCTACATGCAGGCGTTGGGGATGTTGTGAAGCACAGGTGTCATACGCGGGCTTGACCCCGCGTATCCATCAATCTTCAGAAAATTCTCTTTGCAAATGGATTGCCGGGTCATCTAACGCGCGGACGCGCTTCGCGCTTTTGCCCGGCAATGACGACCTTGCCTCAGCGCAGCGATGCGGTTCGCATCATGAACCGCTGCGTCGTCAGCGTCGCAACCGCCGATCCGGTAAACTGGTCGGAGACCAGCCCCATCTGCGGATCTTCCGAGAAGCTCATGGAGACGATTGCCTGCGGCTTGACGAAATGTATCCGCATCAAGGTCATGTCGCTGTCGCCGAGCACCGTCGTGGACAGCGACGCGCTTGCGCTCGGCGCCAGAATCATGGCGCGCATCCAGACCGCGTTGTCGGTGGCAGCGGCGATCCGCGTCGATGTCGTGATCAGGCTCTCCTGATTCTGCGGTCCCTTGGCGACGACCTGATCGATCGTGGTAGCGGCCATTGCATTGCGAGCGGCCGATGCAGTCCGGCCGCTGCGCGGTATCGGCGCGCTGGCCGCGACGATATTCGAGCGGTCAACCGGTGAATTTGCAGCCGGCGCATAGGCCAGCGCCTGGAACGCGGCGGAAATACTTGCGGTCGATTGCGGATCGGCGGAGGTAACCGCCTGGCGGGCGGTGATGGCCGCGATCTGCGCGGGAGTTGCCTGTTTCGGCGTTGTGGGGGCGTCGTCCCAGAAGCCGCGGGCATTGATGATATCAGCCGGCGTCTGCGGTTTGCCTTCGGACTTTTCAGGTGACGTCGCGGCGGCCTGCCTGGATTTTGCCGGCTGGGCGGTCTGCATCTCGGCCAAGGCCAGCTGGAAAGTCGCGCCAGCTTGGGGTTTTTGGGGTTTCGAGCGCGGCATCGGCACCGGGTCGGGGGATTTGGCGGTGGCCATCATGCCAGCCGGAGCAGGCTTTTCGCTGGCAACCGGGGCGTTGGCCCCCTCGTCATCCTCCTCGTTCGATTTGCCTTTGAATAAGGCGGCGAACAGTCCCGGTTTGCTCTTCGCCGAAGCGTCGTCGCCGCGTTTTTCAACGTCGGCGCGGGCGAGTTCATAGCCTTTTAGCGGGTTGCCGTCAGACGGAACATGCACGGTGCGGCCGTCCGGGAACACTTGGGCGAGCTGATCGTGCGTCATTCGCGGCCAGTGCCGAATGCTGCCGGTATCGAGATGGACGAAGGGCGATCCCGATGTCGGGTAGAACCCGACGCCGCCGCGCTGCAGGCGAAGCCCGGCGAAGCGGATTTGCTCAAGCGGTACGTCCGGAATGTGGAAATCCATGGCGTGGCCGAGCATGTGCTGGCTGAAGCGGGCCACCCCTGAGGAACGGCGGCGGAGCATGGCGTTGGTCGCGGGGGAGCGGTACGAGGAGATGATCTGGATCGGCTTCTTGCCATCGACGTCGCGGTAGACTTCCCAGAGGATGTCGAACAGGCGACGATCCATCGTGGCCTGGTCCTGGCTGCGCCAGTCGCGGAGATAATGATTGAGCTGCTTCAGCGCCTCTTCGTCGTAGCGCCCGTCACGCTTGAAAGTGACGGTGAGATCTTCTTCGGAATGGGTGTGGTGAAACGAAAGAGTGCGGGTTTCATTGAGCGCGGTCGCATCATGGACCGATCCGGCTCCGGCCAGGAGCAATAGCGAAGCCAGGCCAAGATGATACCCGGCCTTTGGAAACGACAGCGAATTGAATTGGCGTGCGAAACCAGCCAGCACGTATGAGCCCACCCAGAGGACACCGATCGAAGAACTCTCTCGCTACCCCATGTGGCGAAAGAGCGTTAACGCAGTCTTAACGCGGGAGGGTCTGTCGAGATTTGCACCCTGTCCCCAAGTCAGTCTTAACCTAACCCGTCGAGTGTGGCGAAAAAGTGCCCACTGGTTAATCCTGGATGGAGAATGGTTAACAGGGAGTGCCTCGCCAAATGGCGAGGCTATTGATCAGGCTGGGGAATTCGGGCCACTCGTTGGCCGCGGTAGAAAATCAGCGGTCGAACAACCGCCGTTGCGGTATTCGACCGCGCGGCACTGGGGGCGGAGCCGTCGGCCCTCCGAACAGCCGTTCGAAGAACGAAGGTCCGGAAGAAAACGAAGGTCCGGAGGAAAACGTGTTGTCGCTGGCAAAGTTGACGCCTGCCGGCAGATTGCCGTTCGGCCGGCTGTAGCTTGGCTGGGCGTGTGCGACCACGCTTTCCAGATCCTTGCTTCTGGAGTTGCGAAGCAGCGCCAGCATGGTTGCGTCGCGGCCGTAGACATCCTTGCGCAGCTGCAACTTGCCCGCGTCATCCACGAACGCCGTCTGGTAGGTGATATTGACCGGTATCGGCGTCGGGAACTTGATATCGATCTCGCTGCGACCATACATGCCGCGGATCTTGTCGGGCGTGTAGTGCTCGTTCGGCATCGTGATGTTCAGCAGCGTCGCAGCGTACTGATCCGGATTCTGCACCCGCATGCAGCCGTGACTGAACGGGCGTTCCTCCTTGGCGAACAGATGCTTGTCCGGCGTATCGTGCTGGTACACCAGAAACTTGTTCGGGAAATTGAAGCGAATCCGCCCGAGTGCGTTGGCTTCGCCGGGCGGCTGCGAGATGTGAATGCTGCCGTCGCGGGCGCGCTCGAGCTTCAGTCCCATGCGGTCGAGCACGGTTGGATCCTGCTGCAAGGCCGGCAGATATTCGTTGTAGATGATCGACGGCGGCACGTTCCAGGTCGGATTGACCGTGATGAATTTCATCGTCTCCGTCAGCAGCGGCGTCGCGTGAATCCCTGGCTTTCCGGTGACGACCTTGGTGTTCCAGACCGGTGCGCCATTCTGCATCACCTTGAGCGTATAGTCCGGGATGTTGAGAATGACGTAGGCATTGCCGAGCGAGGACGCGCCGAGCTGGCGCGGCAGCCAGCGCCAGCGCTCCATGTTGACGATCACGGTGTCGATCTGGCGGTCGCGCTTGGGGCTGTTCAATGCCTTCACGGTGCGGTCGTCCAGAATGCCGGTGGCCTTGAGATCGGCGCCCGCCTGGAATTTACGTACCGCCTCGGCGACCTTGGCATCGTAACGACTGTCGTCGGCGTTTTCGGTGATGCCGAGCTTGGCACGAAGCAGCGGCACGCGTGCATCTTCGATCTCGACCGCGGGCTGCTTCTTGCTGGCCGGCGTGAATTTAAGCGCTGGCCCTTCCCAAAGCGGAACCACCTTGCCTTCGCCCTGGCCGCGCAACTCGGCGAGCTTCGCCTTCAATTCGCGGTAGAGCTTCTGTGGCGGGTTGTAGCCGTCAAGTGCGGCGGACGCGTCCTTGGCGGTGGTGACATTCGTCAGCACTTCGGTGGCATCGGTCGGATGCTCCGGATATTGGATGTCCCCGCTGACCTGCGACCAGTGCATCCGGCCGCTCTGCGCCTGACGCGCGTAGTCCAGCATGCTGGCGGTCAGCTTCAGCTCAGCGTCCGCCAGCAAATCCGGCGTGGTCGCCGCAGTGAAATCCGGCACCGGATAGTCGGCGGCATTCAAACCATCGGAGGCGGCATCCCTGAGCCGCGCGACGACGCCTTTGCCGCTCGCATTAAGAGTGCCGGCCTGGGTCCACAGCGGCGCGAATTCGCGCGTGGCGTAAAACTTCTCCACCGCGGCGCGTTCGGCCTTACGGTCGAAATAGCGCAATGATTTGGTGCCCAGCGTTTCGCGCAGTTTGTCGGCGACCGGCTGATCTGCCGGCGCGACGTTGCTTGCAGCCTTGGTCGGTTCCGGCGCGGGTTCGGCTGATGGCGTTGTGGTGGCCGCAGCCGGCGGCGACGCCGGTGTGGTGGTCGCCGTGTCGTTCTTCCGGGTATCTGCCGCCGGAGCGGTGACGATATCGGATGGCCTGGTCTTCGCCGCGTCGGGTACCGTCGCGGTGGAGTCGAGCTTGAAGTCGTTAATGGTCGGAGGCGGCAGGTTCGCAGGTTCGGGACGCGGGATCGCGGCGTCGATCGCGAGCTCCGCGGCGCTGCGGGCCGGATCGGCCTGGGCAAGTGCTGAAGTCGCGGACACCGTGAGGAAGGTCGCCGCGACGGCCATCAGCACGCGGTCAAATCCAGCACGGTTCTTCGAACGGTCACGCATCGTCACACCCCTTGGCGAAACTGCTCCGGCATGGAACAGCTCTTGGTATCGTCCGTCACAGCTTCCGCCTGCATGCAACGATTCATGCGCAGACGATACACGTGGCCCTCGCATCCAACCAGCGCCACCCGGGCAACTCACGACAAACTGACTTCAAGCGGTCCCCATTTCAACGCATTGCGCGCTTTTGCCACGCACCCTTCGGTTTGTCTGTCACCGGCAAGCAACGGTTCAAATGTTCTGGAATAGCTGATGTCTTGAGCCTTTTCGTTTCGGACACCGGAGCGCCACATTCGAGCATTGGTCCTCAGTTCGCATCGGTTGTGCCGCCAGCCGCCGGATCGTCGGCGGTAGCCTCATCGAGCTTGCGGTAAAGCGTCGAGCGGCCAATCTTCAACCGGCGCGCGACCTCCGACATCTGCCCGCGATAATGCGAGATCGCGAACCTGATGATCTCGATCTCCATCTCTTCGAGCGGCCGCATCTCTCCTGATCTCGTCAGCATCGCCAGCGTCCCGGCGGTCGGCAACGGCGCGATAGGTATCTCAGTACCAGAAACCATCGCCGGCACGGTCGAGTGAAATGCAGGGTCAACGATCAGCGGTTCGACCTGATGGTATGTTTCCGGCATTGGTTGCGTGGAGACTTGCGGAAAATCCGCAACGCCGAGCTGGTCGCTGTCGCTCATGACAATGGCCCGATAAACCGCGTTCTCGAGCTGGCGGATATTGCCGGGCCAATCAAGTTGCGACAGGTGAGTCATCGCCTCACCGCTGATGCCGGTAATGGGGCGATTTTCTTCGGCGCAGAACCTCGCCAGAAAGTGCCGCAGCAGATGCGGGATATCTTCGCGGCGCATCCGCAAGGGAGGAATCGTCAGCGGCAGCACGTGGAGGCGATAGAACAAATCTTCGCGGAATTGTCCGCTTTTGACGCGATCCAGCAACTTGCGGTTGGTCGCGGAAATGATGCGGACGTCGACTTTCACCGGCTTGCGCCCGCCGACGGCCTCGACCGTGCCTTCCTGCAGCGCGCGAAGCAATTTCACTTGCGCCGCCAGCGGCAATTCGCTGACTTCGTCGAGGAACAGCGTTCCGCCGGAAGCCTCGACGAATTTGCCGGTATGGCGTTCGGTGGCGCCGGTGAAGGCGCCCTTCTCATGGCCGAACAGGATCGACTCCACGAGATTGTCGGGGATCGCGCCGCAATTGACGGCAACGAACGGTTTTGATTTGCGCTCGCCGCTGCCATGGATGGCGCGGGCGAACAATTCCTTGCCGACGCCGGATTCGCCTTCGATCAGCACCGGGATTGTCGAGGCGGCGGCCTTTTGCGCGGTGCGCAGCACGCCCGCCATGGTTTCGCTGCGGGTGATGATATCGGCAAAGGTCAGCCTGCCTTCGCGGCTGTGCCTGATGCGCTGCAACTCGCCCTTCAGCGCGCTGGTGTTGAGTGCATTGCGCAGCGACACCTGCAGCCGCTCGATGCCGACGGGCTTGACCACAAAATCCTGGGCGCCGGCGCGCATCGCCGACACCACATTGTCGATGCCGCCATGGGCGGTCTGCACGATGACGGGGACGCTGAGACCGGCCTCGCGGATTTTGGCCAATACGCCCATGCCGTCGAGGCCGGGCATCACCAGATCGAGCACGACGGCATCGATCACAGGCGCGTCCGGCGCGGTCAGCCTCGCGATCGCCGCGTCGCCGGAATCGACGACGAGCGTCTCGTAGCCACACTTCTGCACCATGT
>WNFE01000835.1_pt1 | contig 22061 bp, 22 predicted proteins | sample 5400451 | NCBI WGS metagenome assembly WNFE01 (sample SAMN13153344, study PRJNA577476) | soil metagenome | isolation source: 200 cm saprolite under Douglas fir tree site 2 hole 2 | place: USA:California | collected 2015-04-18
ATCAGGCCTCGCGACCGGAAGGCCTGTTCAGCTCGCAGTAGAGAACACAATCAGATTTCTGAAAGGGCTCCGCCCTCGCAATATAGTGAATCCGGAAGAGTATAAGACAAGCTACCCCTACTAGCTACTGATCGGGACGAACAGTTACGAGAGTAGTCGGTTTAGGATGCTGAGAGAAACGTTTCCCCCTGATATGACAAGGACAACTCGATCGCCTAGCTTCCTCGAATTCTCCGCTTTCGAGAGAACCGCGAGCGGGGCTGATCCTGATGGCTCTGGAAAGATATGAGCTTCTTGTATCAGTAGTTTCATTGCTGAGAGAATCTCCTCGTCAGAGACGCTGAACATTCCGTCGACGTTCTTCTGACAAGCTTCCAGGGTTAGTTCTCCTACCGAAGCCGGGATTAGGCCGTCAGCGACGGATTTTGCTTCATCAATCCTGACAATCCTTCCAGCGCTGAGTGACGCTTGCATCTTTGCAGCTCCCGTCGGCTCAACACCGAAGACCCGTGCTGAGGGTTTGAGCGATTTGACGGCGATTGAGATTCCGGAGATGAGTCCTCCCCCACCCACTGGAACTATGACCGAGTCGAAGTCGTCAAGCTGTTGAGCAATCTCCAGGCCGCACGTCCCTTGGCCCGCGATGACGTCCGGATCATCGAACGGTGGCACGAAGGTTGCGCCTGTCTGGCCTGCGATTTCACGTGCCTTTGCTTCTCTATCAGAATGGTACTTTCCGAATTTGACAACCTCCGCCCGGTACTCCTGTATGACTTCTACCTTTTCCTTGACAGCAGCCTCAGGCACTACGACAGTGCATTGTTTTCCCAACATTCGTGAGCAATAGGCTACCGCAATGCCATGGTTACCGGATGATGCGGCTACTATTTTCTTGGCGGGTATTTGCGATATCTTGTTGTAGGCGCCCCGGATCTTGAAGACGCGTATTGGCTGGAAGCATTCAAGCTTCAGGTAGACTTCATGCCCGAATCTTCGGGAGAGCGCTGGTGATTCGATCAGCGGAGTCTTGGAAGCGACCCCGGTTATTCGCTGGGCCGCGGCTTCAATGTCTTTCAGACTCGGGAGTTCCAGTTTCATTTCTGAAATCAACCATGTTTCTTCGGAAGTTCTTTAACCTGTCATGAGTTGCGTCTGACCGTATCACCAGATGCTTCCAACCGCGGGAGTCAACAGAGTCTTTGGCCTACTGGACCTACTAAGGGCGTATAATGGCAAGACCGACGTGGCGAATCTCACCATCGACTTGAGGATTGCCCTTGACGAGCTGCTCCCGATAATCGATACCGCCGAGTACTTGGCGCTCGTCGCTGTGCAACAAGGAGACATTTCTCTTACCGATCTTGGCAAAAAGGCGCTCAATGGTAAGATTCCGGAGCGGAAGAAGATAGTTCATGATAGGCTAGTGGGTCTTGAGCCATTTGCTGACGTAGTTCGGATGGTTCATGAGAAGAAGCAGTTGAGCCGGTTCGAACTGGCCAGGTTTCTCAGCTCGAAGTTCGGCTACACGACCGACCTTCCGACCATTATCAACGTGCTCATTAGCTGGGGCGTATTTGCTGGACTATTCAGATATGATGGACAGTCCGAGAGTCTATTGCCAAGAGAATCGGGCTAGCTGATCTTGGAAATGATTCTGTCGGAATAGTCGAACATAGCTGGGTCCCGTTGGTTCCTGGGCCTCTCTAGAGTTATCTGGACATCGTCAACGATCTTCGCGGGACGATGATTCAAAACTATGACTCGATCCGCCATGTAGACCGCTTCCTGAACATTATGTGTCACCATTACCACGCAGTTGGTGGCATAGACCGGGTCCCGCCATATCTCCAAGACTTCCTGACGAAGGTTCTCCGCAGTAAGAGCATCAAGGCTGGAGAAGGGCTCGTCCATCAACAACACCTCTGGCTGGAGAGCTAGAGCGCGGGCGATCCCTACTCTCTGCTTCATTCCACCGGACAGTTCCTTGGGATAAGCGGTTTCGAAGCCCTCCAATCCCACATCTTGAATGTACTTCTTCGCAATTTTCACTTGTTCGTCTTTGGGAACGGTCGTGGCCTGGAGGGCCATCTCTACGTTGCCTAGGACCGTCTTCCATGGAATTAGAGCGAATGTCTGGAATATGACTCCGATCTTGGGGCTAGGTGCCGTGATTGGTTGGCCGTGGAATAGGACCCGGCCTGAGGTCGGCTGGTCAAGCCCATCTATGATCCGCAAAAGTGTGCTCTTGCCGCATCCCGAGGGTCCCACGATACAGAGGAATTCTTTGTAGACGTTGAAATTGATGTCCTCAAAGACTGTGGTGTTCTTCCCCTCTCCGGGATAAATCTTGGAGACGTCCTTGATTTCGAGAAGGGGCTCCGCTGACTGGGACACGTTCTTGATGTCAGGAGGAGATTCCGGAGACTGGGTCAAAGACCGCTATGCCTCGAACTTGTACCGATCAGCCTTCCTTAGCAATCGTCTCCAGACGAGCCTGTTGATGGCTAGGACTGTTGCGGTCATGGCGAGCAGGGCTGCCAATATCTCGACAGAGGAGAGGAGAACGTTCGATAGGTTTGAGGCTCCTACCAGAAAAGAGCCGAGTCCAGGCACGTTCGCGTTCGGGTCAATGTACTCGGAGACTATGAGGGCGTTCCATCCTCCGCCCCAGGCCTGTATGCTGCCAATGAGTATGGCGGGGAAGGCGGCTGGAATCAGAATCTGTTTCACATAGCGTCCACCCTTAACACCGTATGCCTTCGTCGCCTCGTTGATGTCGTTCGGAACGCTGTTAATTGCTCCGACTATGTTGAACAGAAGATACCATTGCATGCCCGTCAGCAGAAGGATGATGGAAGCAAGGTTGAGGGTAACTCCTAGATAAGGGGTGTTCTTGAATGGATTGACGAGAATTATCACCACCAGCGGAAACAGCGCCGTCGCCGGAATCGACTGGCCGATATCGAATATGGGGACAAGCCACCGCGAAAGCCTCTGGCTCCTCGCGATGAGTATACCTGCTGCTAAGGTCCAGCCGAGTGCGATTAGGTAGGCGGTGACGAGCCTTGAGAGTGAGAAGAGAGTAAGCCCGATCAGCTGGAAGGCAGTCACATTAGCAGCGAGTACGCTGAGCGCGTTTAGAATCGACTCGGACCTGGGCGCGATCAGAAGTTCGAGGCCGAAGGCGACGAGTCCGAGAAAAATAGCATAGCTCAAGAGTCTTCCCCAGAACGGTATTCTGCTGATCCGTTCAGGAAATCTCAATCTATCCGTGACATGAAGTAGCTTTGTAACTCTAACGACTTCGAGAGCTCTTGTCACGATCGACCTTTGTGATTTGTAGAAGGTACGGACTGGAGATACGATGCGATCTTCGTACCTTTTGACTCCTTCTGAGACGCCGCTCCTCGGAGTTGCGGTTGTTCTTGGAGCAGCGACTGATTCGTACTTGTACTTCTCCGCCCGAGTCCCCAGTGGCCTCCAGACAAGTTGGTCGATCGCGTAAATTATGCCTACGAGGATGATCAGTCCAAAGAGAGCGGAGGCCAAGTCTGAATTGGCGGATGCTTGAGCGATGTATGAGCCGAGGCCGCTTGCGGAAACTGGTGTTCCATTGAACGGAACATACTCTTCAATTGGAATTAGATACCAGCCTGATCCCCAAGCGAGTATGCTCGTCCATATGAGTTCCGGGTAAACCGCAGGAAGAACTATTTGTCGAAGGTATCTGACCCCTCTCAGTCCATAGGCGCGTGACGCTTCTTTGATGTCAGCTGGAATGGCGTTTATCCCTGCTATCACCCCGAATGTGGGCGACCAGGCCATCGCCGTGAAGATCAGTATGATGGCCGCGATCTGAAGACCAACCGGATTGGCTTGCGAACCTCTTCCGAGGAATAGCGCAAAGACGATCGGCAGGTATCCAAGCACCGGGACGGACTGGAAAATATCTAACAAGGGTAGAAGGACGTGTGTGGCTCGATGACTCATCGCCGTAGCGATTCCATAGGATAGGGCGAAAGCTAGGGCCAAGGCGTAGGCGATAGTCATTCGGCCCAGAGTGAAAACCGCAAACAGGGGCAGCTCGGGTGTAAGTCCGTTCTTGACGATAGAATTTAGGCCGCCATTCACGATTACCTCGACGACTAGTAGAAAGAGAGCTGTAACGATGACCAGTCCTTCGATGGTCCGGATGGTTCGTGGCTTGGACCCTCGTGCCCAGAATCTAGGCCCCCGGATACTGGGAGAAGAGAGTCTTAGTGGACACATGAGCCCCGATCCAGCATCGTTTCGGAACCGGACGGTCACTCCATGTTATAAAAGGGCAATCTAAGACTGGTTCTAGACGATCAATTCCCGAGTAAGAATTCTAGGGAACCAACCTAACTGCAGAAATCTGTCTTGCTATCGAGCTAAGTTTCTCATAGCTCTGCATTCTCTGGGACACCAAATCGTTCAATACAGGCTGCATCTCTTGTGCATCTCCTAGGTTTCTCAAGTATTCGATAGTTAGGTCGCTGTCGTGGATGAATCCGAGCTGGGATTGCCAGGATCGAAGTCGGGACAACAGCTTGGTCGTCGTCTTGGACCGGAACAGTTCGGCCAGGTAGCGCAGCCGTCGACAATCCATTCTCAGGAGATGCAGATCTCGGACGTTACTGGAGTCTTTCAAGACCATCGGCAGTCGGCCGTTGATCGCCGCGATAAACAGGCTCGTGGTGTTGTTCAGCCGCTTCAGAAGTTTCGCGATCGACAGATCTTTCTCCCGTATCCGAGGGATGGGTGCCTTCCGGAATGCGATCGTGAGTCGTCGAGCAGCCTGAAGCTGAGACTCCCGGGTTTCTTTGATCTTCGCGATCCGCTCTTCGATACTCAGTTCGGGTTTGTAGGTGGATATCTTTGAAAGAATAATGTCGAGATCTCTGACTTTAGCAATCGCCTTTGACGCCTCATCGAGGGCGGACAGGAAGACTCGGGTCATCTTTGCTTTTCGTATCTTCTTTGGGGAGCAACTCGGTGCAGAGGCGCATCCTGCGCATCGCGATCCGGAGGCTTCGGACATTTTCCGGGTTCGAATCCTTGAAGTAGGCCTTGAGTCGCTTTATCAGGATTTTTCTTGTTCTCGCGTACTTTGAGGCGAAGGATGTCTTCAAGTGCGCGGAGCCGGCTAGATGGCGGCGAGGTATCGGTCGATTCTCTGTTGCAGGTCGAGATGAATTTCCGGGATGGATCTGTTACCGTCTATCCGAACTAGTCCGTACTTCTTGGCTAGGCTCGCGAATTCCCGCGCCATTCTCTGCTGGTAGGTGATGAATGTAGAAAAGAGATCGTCGGAGAGGTCCATGTCGGCTCCTGATTCGTAGTAGTCAAGCGACGGGCTTTTCTGGACTACTCGATGGAATAGTTCGTTCGGATCAACTTCCAGGTAGAAGACGAGATCTGCTTTGAGGGCGAATCCGAATAGATCTTCGGACCACTTTGTCCGTATTCCTCTCACTGTGCTTCGGGCGATTAGTGTAAAGATGTACCGATCTGCGAGAACGATCTCGCCTGCTTCAAGTGCCGGAATTATCTTGTGCTCAAGCTGGTCTGCGAAGTCGGCCGCGTAGAAGAGTGCCAGGGTTCTCTTAACCAGTGGCAGCATCTGCTTTGCTTGAAGAATCCCTTCTTTGATTAGGTCTGATCGCTTTAGGCCGGTATTCAGGACTCCATGCCCATCTGCCTCCAGTTTCGAGATTATCATGTCGATCTGGGTGCTTCGCCCGGAGCCGTCGGGGCCTTCGATAACGATCAGTCTCCCCCTGATGTCCACGTCCTTGAGATATGGTATCCCCTCGCCGTAGAATTCTAAAGGCCTTGCAGGCGCCTTTCGTGCTCGGCGGGAAACTATGCTCAAGTTCTGATCACGGGTTGCACAGTCTGCTTCACTATGGCAGGTAGAAGCTGCGACACTGTTTCCCTTACTTTCTCCTGTTGCTCCTCTATGTTAAGGGAACCATCGATGATCGTGAATCCTTCCCGTTCGGCCATGAGTTCGTATTGTTCGATGATTCTTGCCTGGAACATTCTGTAGCTCTCAAGGATGTCGTTGCTCAAGTTAAGGTCCATTCCTGCTTCGTAGAACTTCAGTTTCGGCCTGCTCACGAGAATGCGCTTCATCGCAACTTCGATGGGTACTCGGAAGTAGAAGCGAATGTCAGGTGTCGCGGCGAAGCTGTACGCTTTCCGAACCCAGTCCGGTGAGCATCCTCTAACAACGTCTCTAGCGTAGGCTGTATAGGCATATCTATCCGCTAGAACAATGTAACCTACTCGCAACAAAGGAAGAATATTTCTCTCATATCGATCCGCAAAATCCGTAGCGTGAAGTAGGCTGAAGGTGGTGGGTGTGAGAAGTCCCTTCTTCTTACCCTTGGACGTTATTTCCCGGACGATCTGCGACGAGTTCCATTCGGTTGTAAAGACTGGAAGTCCTCTACCTCTAAGCCACCTGTCTAGCAGGTGTAGCTGGGTCGATTTGCCGCTCCCGTCTATGCCTTCTACTACGATGAGTTTTCCTGTAATCTGGAATTTCTTCGGGGATCCGGATTTCGGCCGTTGCATTTCTTCAAGACTTCTCCGACGACAGGATTTCAGGGGCCAGTTTCCGGGATGATATTGGGGTCAGGGAGAATTGTGCTTCTAGCTTGAAAGCGTTCTCGAAATCTTTCAGCGTATTCTTGAAGAGTGCGGTCGGAAAGTCTTGCTTTCCGGGGCTTATTCTGAGACGAATCTGGTGAGCGCTGAGGGTCACATGTAGGTCGGAGCCGGTCTTTTCAAGGATCTCGATCAGCGTTACCATCGATGATATTCTCTTGATTGTGTTCTTCGCATTCTTCTCTAGCATCTCCTTGTACTTTGCGTAAAGCCAGTCTGCGCCTCTCAACCCTCGGATCCGGACTAGAGAAAGCGCGAGCAGCAAATGTTCTGAGTGGGTTAGGACGCTGTCGCAATTTGCAATGATGTAGAATAGAGTCTCCGGGTCATAGAGGGGAAGCTTCTGTGCCTCTTCAAGCGCCCGGACCAGGATGTACTGTTCCGGCGGGTTGAGTAGCTCGCGAGATGAAAATGCCTTGATGATTCTTGAAGAGGTCGCCGATAGGGAGACGGGCTTGTCACTCGTAAGGCGAGGCAGAATCGAATCGACGGACCCTTTCTCGTAGGCTGTCGGATCTTTCAGAAAAGCAGACAGGACTCCATCTCGAAGCCCATGAGTGCTTACAACAAGCTGGGGAATCTTCAGTTTCCTCATCATCAGTTGAATCACCAGCGAGCCCGCGACGATTGACTTGGCTCTGTCCTCTCCGATTACTGGAATATTTCCAATCTGTTTGGGGCTCATCTTTCGGAGGGTTCGGTGGATCAGTTCGACCGAGTTTTTGTCCATTAGATAATTGTGAAGCTTGTCGAGCGGATAGTCTATGATCATCTGATGATATCTTGCGATTGCTCTCACTGTGCCCCCGGCACCGACCAGCCCAAGCTTCCCTAGTTGAGGGAGTTCCTTCCTGTCAGGTAGGAGTTCGAGAATGCGATCGCTCATCTTCGCGTAATTTTTCTTCGTGAATCTTCCATTACCCATCGAGTAAAGGTCAGTAAGTCTCAAACCCCCAAGCGGAGTGGAAAAGACTCTCCTGACTCTGGATTTCTCTGCAATGACCATCTCGAGGGTGCCTCCCCCCAGATCGAAGAATAGCCCGGCTGGAACGTTCGTCGCTGTGTAGGAGCCCGCGAAAGAATAGAGGGCCTCCTCACGATCTGATAGGACTTTGAAGTCGAAACCGGTTTCTCCACTTACTAGCGCTAGAAATTGGTCCTTGTTTCCGGCTTCTCGAACCGCGCTCGTCGCGACTGGTAGCACTTGTGCTGACGATTCAAACTTGACCGTTTGTTGAAGAAGTTTCAGGGCTTTTACTGTTCGAATGATCGAGTCGTCGTTCAGAAACCCTGTCTTATCCAAACCCTCGCCTAGTCTGGCGAGAATAGAATGTTGGGAGTATGCTGAGAAGGTGTTGTCTATTCGAACGTCATAGTTGACGAGTTTTAGCGAGTTGTATCCTAAGTCGATAACTGAGATTTTCATGTGCGCACTGACCTGAAGGCCAACTGCGTTAGCGACCTAGATGTCTAAAGATACAACTCGACCCGTTAAGAGAGTTTCCGAATCTGCTTCGGCGTCAAAAGCCAACGCAGCTCGCCCGAGGCTTTTGGAACAAAGGAAGTGACCCTGATCTTCGCCAAACCCCCTTTTTTGAGAGTAATGTGGCTGTTGCCGTTTCCGGAGATCATTTCGCCGATCATTGTGCCCAAGTATGGTTCATGACCCACAAGCAGAATCTCCGAATCTTGCTTGAGCTTCGAGAGCCTGCCATAGAGGTCTGGTCTACTTGCTTCCGGTCTGAGTTCATTCCACTGTTCGAGCAAGTTTAGAGTCTTGAAAGTCTTCGAGACGATAGCTGCAGTCTCATACGCGCGCTTCAGTGGACTTGCAAGAATTCTGTCAAACCTCATACCCTGACTCAGCATGGACGCGGCTATTTCCTCCAGCTCCTTACGACCCGCGACGGTGAGGGACCTTTCAGCGTCTTTTACAGGAATAGCTGTCCGGTTGCCCGCCTCTCCGTGCCTCAGTAAGTAAAGATTCAGGTTTTGTAGCCATTTTCCAGCGTATTTGAGGCTTCTCCGGATATCTCCATGGAAATCTGGATTTCGGGTCTGACCCGGCCCGAGCGATACTCATGCGCGTAACGAGAATCAGAGTCGAGGCCTTTATGCTTCCTTGGGGGCCCAAGAAAGGGAGAGAGAGTTGTGGCTATTTTCACTCGACTATTTCTTAGAGAAACTCATTGAGCAGCCGTGGTCCCCACGAAGTCTTCCTTTGAAACTTAATTCCAGAGTTTCAGCAGCTTTCTTGTAGCTGCCTATGCACGTGGCGCAGAAGATCGATCTCGCTTGGGGCTTCGTCAGCCCGTATGCTTCTGCTTGTGCGACAACGGATTCTATGCATCCGCATCGGTCCAGCCTGACCGTTCGGGACCCATCTTCCGCTTCAATCTCATAGTCGCTATTGAAGGTCTCGCCCATGCTGTCAGCTAAGTTCTGGGAGAGAGCCTCGAACCTACTCCCTTGGTTCTTACTTTTGATATCCTGAACTTTCAGATTTGCCTTCATATCGGTCAGTATGTTCATCGCAGGTGCGATCGCGTCGAAGCCTGCAGCAGTGACGAATGTGCCTACTTGGAGTAGAAGGTAGTGAGCCAACGTCTTCCTAAGCATCTCATATCGTTCCTCAAGGCTCCGGGTCTGCTTCGCATGAATCAGCTTGGACACACCCACGTCGATGCCCACTTTGACCAAGAGACCGGTTCTTAAGTTATGCCGAACCCATGCCAGAGTGGATGCCTAGTCGCCGGCACCGTGTCGTCTAAGGAGCTCTACAACCCTCTCGTTGTTGCGTTCAGTAGCCACTTCTAGGGGAGTCTTGCTTTGAAAATTCTTCGCCCGAATATCAGGTCCCACTTTCTCAAGTAACCATTCGATAATTTCGTAATTTCCTCTCGTTACAGCGTTGTGCAGCGCCAGCGTAGCGCCGGATTTCGCGCCACGTTCGAAGACCAGTTGAACTAGGTGGGGGTCTTCGCTCCATACTGCGTGGGGGAGCAGTGGTATTCCGTGAGCTCCAGTACCGTTGGCGTTCTGAGGATCATTATTCAGTCTACGTTCCACTTCGTCTCGCATGCCGAGCATGGCGGCTGTACAGATCTCTAAGGGAGTACCCTGTTGGAGAAGAAATCGGGCGATATTGGCGCTGCCCACTTGGGCTGCGGCTTGCACGGCTGTTTCCGTATCGTTCTCGTTCCATCGATAGGATACATTGAGGAGTTCAGGATTCTCCGCAAGCATCTGTCTAACCTTCTCTAGGTTTCCGTGTCCGGCGATGACGAATTCCCGGATCTGCTCTGTGGAAGGTGGCCGTTGCTCGGTCTGCACGAGCTGCTCCTCATCGAAGCTCAAGTATATCCTTTACTTGAGACTGAATATCGTTAGCCTAGTTTCCTTCATTCGCGCCCGACCTGCACCCCTCGCTAGCTTTAAAGCAGGACCGGGGATGGGCGGACGCCGTCCTTTCTTATGAGTGAAGAGCGCTACATGCCAGGTGCGACTACAATTGGCATGGTTTGTAAAGATGGGGTCCTACTGGCATCTGAACGTCGGTACGCATACGGGACCTTCGTCATGAGTAAAGGCGCCAAGAAGGTGTTCAGTATTACGGACAACATTGGCGTTGCTTGCGCGGGCATTGTGGGTGATATGCAGGTCCTGACTAGGGAGGCTCGGGCCTACATGAAAATTTACCAGTACGAGAGGGATAGGCCGGGGACTGTGAAGAACACGGCGAAACTGATCGCCAACCTTCTCTCTAGCCGTCGCATGTTTCCCTACCTTGCCGAGACTATCATCGCTGGTGTTAGCGACGGAGTACCGGAGCTCTTCGTATTAGACCCTATAGGGTCTGTTCTCGCTGACAAGTTCGCGGCAGTCGGGACGGGGGCTCCAATTGCGATAGGTGTTCTGGAATCAGAATACAATGAAGGATTGTCTGTTGAGGAGGCGAAGCCTGTGCTTCTCAGGGCTGTAAGGTCTGCGATGGCCAGAGACATATCCAGCGGGGACGGTGTAGACTTGATGGTCATCACTGAACAGGGAATCAGAGAAGAATCCCCCCGGTTCTCCTAATCCCGACTCGCAGCCCCTATCCTTTCATGAGCAGTCTGCCTAATGCCGGTAATCAGTGGAACTTGGTTATAGATGACCTGCGTGGTAGACAGGGCAGGTTCTCTATGGTCAAAAGTTTCCGCGTTACCGTTGAAAGACTCAATCCGTCACGACTGCTGATGTCTTACCCGGGTTGCCACTCACATTGTTCTAGCCGATTACTGGTTTCCCTGTCAGCTCGACCAGCCTCTTTCCTTTCATGAGCCGGGAGACCCAGAGGACCCCTCCGAGCTCCAGCTTCATAAGTTCCCGGTTGAGTTCTCTGAAACTGACCTCCCCGAAGTTTGACTTCACCTCTTTTTGCAAGTCAACGTCGCTCATCGAGCCCTTCTTTTCTAAGATCTCCACGATGGCCAAGGACATAGGCCTAGGGCTCCATATCTTGCTCAACGCCAAGTCACAAGGAGAGATTATGATGGGAGAGGTCTATGCTACTGCGACGGGGGCTCTCTGCTTCTTGAATCTCTTCGTGAATCCCTGATACCACTTCTCCATGTCACTTGTCATCGAAGGCTTGATTCGATCCAGAGCATCCCGAAAGTCGTCCATCGTAACACTATTCGTCTCGATATCTCGCCTCAAAGAGATGAGCCCCGCCTCTCTGCAAACACCTTCTAGATCAGCCCCCGAGTAGCCTGCGGCTTGACTGGTAATCTGGTCCACATCAACATCTTTGGCTAAGGGCATGTTTCGGGTGTGGATCTTCAAAATCTGGAGACGGGTGCCGTGATCCGGTGCTGGGACGAAGATGAGCCTATCGAAGCGGCCCGGTCGTAAAATGGCGGGGTCAATCATGTCTGGCCGGTTGCTCGCGCCTATGACTACCACGTTGACTAGGGCTTCGATGCCGTCCATCTCAGTCAGCAACTGGCTTATCACGTGCTCTGAGGCACCGCCGTCATCGGAGCCCATTCCTCTGCTAGGAGCAATCGAGTCAAGTTCGTCGAAGAAAATAATGGATGGGGCAGCGCTGCGACCTTTCCTAAAGACCTCACGGATCCCCTTCTCTGATTCCCCAACCCACTTGCTGAAGAGCTCGGGACCCTTGATCGAAATGAAGTTAGCCTCGCTCTCAGTCGCAACCGCTCTCGCCAGCATCGTCTTACCGCAGCCTGGGGGTCCAAAGAGGAGAATACCCTTTGGCGGCCTTATGCCGATTCTCTTGAAGACTTCAGGCTTCTTGATCGGCCATTCGACCGCCTCCTGAAGTTCCTGTTTGACATCTGTCAGCCCCCCTACATCCGCCCATTGGACGGAGGGTACTTCGACGTAGACCTCCCGCATCGCGGTGGGAGTAATTTCTCGGTAAGCGTTCATGAAGTCGTCCAGGTTCACTTCCATCTTCTCAAGCATCGCGCTCGGGATTCTTTCGTCCTCCAGGTTAACCTGAGGAAGATAGCGTCTCAATGATTTCATCGCGGCCTCCCTGCAGAGTGCAGAGATGTCAGCGCCAGTGTAACCGTGACAAATCTCAGACAACCGGTCTAGGTTCACATCAGCGGTTAACGGCATAGCTCGCGTGTGAATCTGCAGAATCTCGTGTCTGCCTATTTTGTCAGGGACTCCGATCTCTATCTCCCTGTCGAAGCGTCCCGGGCGTCGCAGCGCCGGATCAATGGCGTTTGGCCGGTTGGTAGCGCCTATCACGATGATGTTTCCCCTGGCGCCCATACCGTCCATCAGGGAGAGCAGTTGGGCCACGACTCTATGTTCCACTTCACCGGTCACTTCTTCCCTCTTGGGAGCGATGGCATCCAATTCGTCGATGAAGATGATGCTTGGGGCCGTCTCCTGCGCTTTCTGGAAGATCTCGCGGAGTCTAGCCTCGGATTCGCCATAGAACTTGGACATTATCTCTGGTCCGGAGATGACGTAGAAGTTTGCGTCTGACTCGTTGGCGACAGCCTTGGCTACCAGTGTTTTGCCGCAGCCTGGGGGGCCGTACAAGAAGATTCCTTTGGGGGGCTCAATGCCTAGCCGCTGGAAAAGCTCAGGGTGTCGGAGTGGAAGTTCCACCATTTCCCGTATTCTCTGAATCTCCCCACGGAGCCCACCAACGTCCTCATAGGTGACGATCGGTAAGCCCTTCTTCTCCGGTGAAGGCTCGCTCATCACTTGGAGAACAGTGGACTCTGTGACCTTGACGGCACCGTGGGGACGCGTCCTGGTTGCGATAAGAGGTACGGAACTGCCGAAAATGCTCAGAAGGGTCATGTCTCCTTCCATGAAAGGCATGTCCATGAATCGACGCTTGACAAAGCTCACGAACTCATCGTCTACGCTCAAGCGGACGTCGGTGGGTGCAAAGACAATTGTCTGCGAGTCATGTACCTCCGCCTTCTTGATAGTGATGAACTCGTTGAGGGCCACTCCTGCGTTCCTCCTGAGAAGCCCGTCGATCCGTGCGATTTCCTGAGCCTGGTCTTCGGCATAAGCCGGCCAGGCAATGGCGACTGTAGTGCGCTTGCCGCGTACTTCTATGAAGTCGCCGGCCGTTATCCCGAGCTTCTCCATTGTCGCATTATCGATGCGGACTTTACCATGCCCAACATCTCGCTGCTTAGCATCAGCTACCCGGACCTGTACTTCTTTGGCCATCATTAATGGTTCAACTCCATGGTTGTGATGGGAAGACTGAGTTCAGGAGAAGACTGGCGACTAGGGCTCCGCATTGCTCCTGACCTCTCCTTTCATAGTTCTATTCGACCACAATAGGCTTTATCGTCATTATTAGTGATGTGTATCTGTTTCAGTAGCCTGAGCTTCGGACCTGGCGGAAATAGGAATCGGCAAGCCCCACCGGGGACTCCCCTGGCACTTCCCATCCTAAACGACAAGCTTCTTCCTGCGTAATTCAATATTCGTTAGGATAATCTCAATTCAAAGATGCCCCATGCGACAATTTCGCGCAGTCAACCGTTTGTAACGTCTTTATCGGTCGTTGAGGTCAGCAGGTAGAGGATTCATGGGAGCTGGGTTCGAAAGTTTCGGCCTGGAACTTCCATTGGTCCAGGCTGTACGAGAAATGGGCTTCGGTGAGCCATTCCCCATACAGGCTATGGCTATCGCGCCCCTTCTCGAGGGCAGAGACCTGATGGGCCAGGCTCATACTGGAGCCGGCAAGACTCTTGCCTTCGCACTCCCCATGCTTCAGAAAATAGATTACCGAATGCCGGGAATCCAGGGGCTGGTGATAGTTCCTACAAGAGAGCTAGCTCTGCAAGTGGCGCGTGAGTTCGAGAAGCTTGCTAAACACCTTCGCGTCAGGGTCGCGGCGATCTACGGAGGCGCGAGCATGAGGCTTCAGATAGAGAGGCTAAGGAATCGCTCTTGCAGTATCATCATTGCAACTCCAGGCCGACTGATCGACCATCTCGACCGGCGAACCGTGACCTTGGACAAAACGAGTTTCGTTGTTCTAGATGAAGCCGATAGAATGTTGGACATGGGATTTATCGACGATGTACGAATCATCCTAAGTCACGTTTCCAGAAACCACCAGACCGCCCTCTTCTCGGCAACCATGTCCAATGAGATAGTGAAACTCGCTCAGCGGTATATGAAAAACCCGCTGAGAGTTTTCGTTGACATAGACGAGCCCACGGTGGACTCTGTCCAGCAGAAATTTGTCAGAATAGACGAGAGCGGAAAATTCCCTACCCTCCGTGCGCTCCTAAACCAGGAGCACATTACAAAGGGCTTGATTTTCTGCGAGACAAAGGCAAGAGCTGGAGGGCTGGCGCAGGCATTACAGGATGAACATTACAAAGCCCTAGCTTTGCACAGCGATCTATCACAGTTCCAGAGAGACAGCGCCGTTCACTCCTTCCGGATTGGCCTGACAAACTTGCTGGTAGCCACGGAGGTCGCGGCTAGAGGCTTGGACATACCCAAGGTAAGCCACGTGGTGAACTACGACATGCCTCATGAACCCAAGATGTACTTCCACCGTATCGGCCGAACGGCTCGCGCAGGAAAACCCGGCATTGCGCTTTCCCTGATTACGCGTCAAGACGAAGACGGATTCAAACGGATTAGAAAGATGACATCATCCGATCTCCGCGAAGTCCCGGATGGACTTTTACCTGAAAATCGCGGAGGTTCGAAGTTTCTACTCCCTACACGCCCGTCGCAAGGACTAGCTACACGAAGGCTGTCTTCAGGAAGACGTCCACAACGATACAATCGTCGGGAGAGGTCGTTCAGGCGAAATCGTCGGCGTTGAATTTAGTCCAAGATAGCGAACTTTGTGAATCTCGTTTGGTGGGGCCGGTGGGATTTGAACCCACGACCTCTGGCCCCGATCTTCTCGGAGTCACCAGCGCCCCAGGGTCACCGTCCATAACTGGACTCTGGTATCCTCTGGGCGGGGTAAATCCCCTGGACCAAGCTAGACGACGGCCCCCATTGCTCCGGTTGAATCCACAGGTATTCTACCTTTCCGTTGGCTAGAAGATCGTAGTGTCGTCGAGTGGCCTGGGAGACAAGGCTATGAGGGCGGACAAGAGGTTTGAGACTCATGGAAACGGCCACCGCGACTGAGGCAACTAGGCGTATTGTTATCGAACGGGATATTCCAGAACCTGCTGTATCGGGACTTGTGGAATTCATTGACCGATACTACATCCGATCGAAGACGAGATTTATCCAAGACCTTTCCTATCGCAAAACCGCTAGCGGGACCGGCTTCGAACTGTTCTGGCTACTCAAGCCTGTCGGACCAGAGCAAGCGGCTCCTCTCGCCGTGACTCTGAAGATAAGCCAGGCGGCCATTGAGCTCGATTTTCCGGGGTTAGGCCCAAATGACAAGCACATTCAGAATGCTGTCGAAAGAACCGTTGATGAGATCGAAGCGACCGTCCTTTCCTATTTCCAGAACATCAAGACCACCAGCCTCTACTTTGTCATCGGCACGTCCGAGGAGCACTCCGAGGCGCCTGACCAGAGGGGCATAATTCGAAATGTCGCGAAGAGAATTTTCACGGGTAACACAACAAGCCTGTTCCTGTCGTTCATTCTTCTAAGCTTCGCCCTATTCTTCATTATTGGAGTCTACACTGTCTTCGTATTAATCAGTGTCCAACTCGTCGCCCTGATCTTCTCAGACAAGATTGTTTATAGAATTGGCAGTGTCCGCCCTGACGCTGAAAGACCACTTGTAACAATAGCAAGTGTCCGATCCAATGCTGAAACGCTGAAGTCTATCTCCAAGCATGGCAAGAAGATACTCTCACAAATTCGAGAGGAAATAGCGAAAAGCGCGACGGCCACATATTCTGCATCAGCCAACGAGGAGCTCAAGTCAACAGTCATAGGTTCGCTACTCAGGCATGGCATTATCGCAACTGGCAAAGAGATCACAATCAAGACGAGAGACGTTTACCGTATCGTTCACGAAGTGTCGGAAAAGTTCGGTAGACAGACTCCAAAGATCACCATTGCAAATGCGATCGTCTCCAATGCTTCCGCGACTGGAATCTCGTCGAGCCGTTCCACGGTAATGATTACGGCCGGTTCATTGGAAGACCTGAACGATGACGAACTAGAGGCGGTTATCGGTCACGAGATGGGACACGTGGCGGGGCATGATCCCGTGATTCTCTTCGCCGCGACTTCTTTCGAGTTTCTCGGAAGATTCTATCTCTGGTTTCCTCTGCTACTCTATCTCGGCTTTTTCTATTTCCTCCTAGCGTTTGGCGGGATCTATCTCGTAGGAAAGTTTCTGGAGACTAGAGCTGACACCGAGTCGGCGGTGGTCTTTGGAAATCCCGAGGCCCTAGCCTCTGCGTTGACAAAGATAGGGTTCAGGCAGCTCTATCGAGAGAAATACAATCCTGGAGCAAAGCTGTTCGACTGGTTTCAGTTTGACCCGCATCCGCCCATTTATTTCAGAGTCGCTAGGCTGTCAAAGTATTCGGGGAAACAAGGACACGTCAGGCATACACTTCTGGTCTCGATACGAGACATCATAGTGGGCTTCTTCTCAGCATTGTTCCTAGTCTAGGTTGAGAATTCAAGCCAACACCGGGCAGTCTTCAACCGTGGACTGGGGCTTTCTTGCCACTACGGTAGGTTGCTAGGGCTCCGAGTCCACTAATCAGCAGAAGAACAGCAATTGGGAAGACCGGGACAATTAGGAAGGTACTCACTATCCGGTCGGTTGCTAAGCTCACAGTTCCGTTGTAGATTCCTGAGAACCGCAATGGTAGCGCGGTTAGGTCCTTTGATCTGGCAGCATCAGCAACCCCACTGGAGAAGTACACTCCTAGCAGGAAGGTCGATAGAGCTCCTAGAACATTGATTATTCCGCCATGCAGAGTAAACCTCGCCAGCATGAGGCCGCTTCCCAAGAGCATGATGAAAGCCAGGCCCAACTGAATCAGCATCAAGTTCTGCGACTGTGACGATGTTACATTCACCGCACTCGGAAGGTTGTATGCCCACAAGGCCCATCCGATCGCGAGGAGGCTCGAGAAAACTCCCAAACCTCCAGAGAGAAGGGCTCTCACGTGCTTTGGCGTCTGTAATGCTCCTTGGATCTTGACAGTCGACATGAATACCCGAGGTCAACCTTTGCTCTCTCTATAAATCTACGAATTCGAACGGAGCGATTCGAGCATATCCGACAGTTTCATCTTTCGTTTTTTCGCTTCCTTTAGCAAGACCTTCTGGACTCCGCTTGAGTATTGCACGGCTTTTTTTGGCCGATTGACCACAGATTCAGGCAATTTCCAAGAAGCAGCAAGCCTCCTAAGAACGTACTTTCGAACTACACCGTTGCGGGTGAGTCGTAACTTTAGTGAAATAGGAATGCTCAGTGCGTAATCGACGAGTGGAAGATGGGCGAATGGACATTGAAGTTCGAGTCGATGAGAGACAGCTAGCTTGTCGCCAGGCTCAAAGTCGTTCGTCGCCGCGGCCAGAACACTCCTCAAAACTTCCTTCTTAGCTTCTAGAAAGTGATGTTTCAGAGCCAACTCCTCAAATCTGCCGTATCCTGCGAATAGTTCGTCACTTAGTTGACCAACAAGAAGATGCTCCATTCCCATCTCTTCCGCTACCTCGCACACGAAGAAGAGTGGGACCGAGTGGCCAACCAGTGTCGAGTCAGTACTCTCGACAGTCTCAACGACCTCTCCAAGACGATCCATAATCTCCGATTCTGAGAGTTCTCGGACAGTAATTTCAAGCCCAAGTTCCTTTGCTACCAGTCGGGCGTGTTCTAACTCGGCCTGACCCTTCAGTCCCACTGTGATCAGTTCGGGTCCCAATTCGTTCTCTCTCGCGGCATAGGCCACTAGGGTGCTGTCCAAACCGCCCGAAAATGCTGTGACGTAGCCTTCCGGAAAGCCTTCGGCCAAGGATTCTAGGAGAAGTTCTCCTGTCCGAGCTGCGGCTTGATCCTCTCCAACTTTCAATTCTTTGAAGCGAGATAGCGTCTCTCTTGCTACAACCGTCACACGTTTGGTCGACGCTGCGAGCAGATGGCCTGGAGGCACGGTCCTAGGATTCGAGATTCCTAATTTCGATAGAGCTGCCTTGAGGCTCGCAAACGCGACAGTCCCCTGAGGGTCTCGACCATAGTAGAGCGGCTTCTGTCCGAGTATGTCTCGGCCAGCCAGGAGTCTTCCTCCTGAAATTCCGAGCACTGAGAATCCTCCAGGTTCTCGAATAGATTCCGAAAACGCCTTTTGTCCCGCCTCCCCACCGATTTCTTCAAGTTCCAAGTTTGCTGGAAGAGATCCGTCAACTGCGAAACTCGTCCTCTCGACGCTAACTTTCGGGGAATGTTCTAACTGATGAGAGCATGAACCCAGTGCGATTGATCCATATTTTCCGTCGACCGTTATCGATTGAGTGAGAGCACCTCGGCTCTTCATAGCACTCAAAGTGGTGTCGAGCTTGGAAGATACCTTCCTGGCCTCTGGGCCGATGATTCCGGCTATCCCTGACAACGGTTGCAGCATGTTGCTCGGAGTTGTTTAATATCATGCCGCCTCGGAGTCTCGTCGATTTCGATTGCCGATCCTTCCAATCGATACGGGCAGATATGGCAGTCCTGAAATGAGGCGTATCTTCGATGAAGAGAACAAGCTTCAGCTCTGGCTTGATGTCGAAGCGGCTGTTGCTGAAGCTCAAGCGGCCGTGGGAGACATTCCCAAAATTGCCGCTGAAGAGATAGCGAAGAATGCCAACACGAAAATCGTAACGTTGGCTCGAACAAAGGAAATCGAGAACGAGACTCGACACGATCTAGCGTCAATGGTACAAGCGTTGTCGGAGGCTTGTTCTGGAGAAGGGAGAAAGTACGTTCACTACGGGCTAACGAGCATGGATGTCGAAGACACCGCCACCGCTCTCCAGTTCAAGGCCGCCTTCGCTCTGATTGAGAAAGGATTGGATCAACTAGAAGCAACCCTAAGCACGATGGTCCGGAAATACCGTGGGTTGATCGAGGTCGCCAGGACCCATGGAAGGCATGCGGGAGTCATCACCTTCGGTCTGAAACTCGCAGTCTGGCTCTCTGAAGTTAAACGGCACAAACAGCGCCTGAGACAGGTCCGCGAAAGAGCCCTCGTTGGAAAGATACTGGGCATCGTTGGAACTGGGGCGGGACTTGGAAAGAACGCGCTAAAGGTCCAAGAGAAAGCCCTGAGGGGTCTCGGGCTGAAGCCAGCTGGGCTAGTAACCCAGGTGATCCAGCGGGACATTCACGCCGAGGTCGTCACCTATTTTTCCTTACTCGGATCCAGTCTAGACAAATTTGCAACAGAAGTTCGCAACCTTCAGAGAAGCGAGATTGCTGAGGCCTTGGAGCCTTTCGATCGGAAGAAACAGGTTGGAAGTTCAGCGTTGCCTTCAAAACGAAATCCCCAGCTCAGCGAGCGAGCATCCAGCTTAGCCAAGCTGCTAAGAGCCCTTGTGATACCTGCCTTGGAGAATGTCCCACTCTGGCATGAACGGGACCTGTCTAATTCTGCGAACGAGCGGTTTCTCTTTCCAATGTCTTTCATTCTGACCGATGAGATGTTAATGCTCGCGGTTAAGGTTCTGAAAGATCTGGAAGTGTCTCCGAAAAATATGGAGCGCAACCTCGAAGTGTCCCAAGGGGCGGTCCTGGCGGAGAGATTTGTCAACATGCTGGTCGAGAAGGGAGTAGCAAGACAAGACGCCTACGACAGAGTCAGAAGAGTCTCGGTGAGATCATTGGACTCAGGGCTTCCCTTCAGCAAGGCTATTCAGGAGGATAGCTTCGTTTCAAAGATGCTCACGCTTAAAGAAATCAAGAAAGCTCTCGACTATCGCAATTACCTCGGAGTCACTTCACAGCTCATCAATATGGCTCTCAACGAGTAAAGGTTCCCCGAAGAGGATCATCTTTCTCTAAAGAGCAAATCTTAATTCCGTTCGTTCCTGCTAAGGCGGGTTTGAGAGGAACCTCTTGCGCGAAGCGATGCTTACCATTGGAACTCTCCTTCTGTTCTTTGGCGGACTTGGTGCGATAGCAGCAACTACCCCTATGGGTGAAGGAGCCTTGATTACTCAAGCAACCTTGGTGCAGATGGGCTGGTCGATCAGCATCTTCACCGTGATCGCCTTCATCGGTGCCGCTCTGATTATTCGGAATCGCTGACTCAACGTTTCAGTCACGTTTAGCGCGCCGGTGGAAGCGCAGATCTGTTGGGTTACGATGGAGAACAGTTACTTCTTAATACCCTCTTAGTTCCATAGTCCTTCCATGACGGATCAATCTGGTAGCTGGAAAATCCACGTGAAAAAGGGAAGTTATGAGGTAGAAGTTGAAGGTCCTAGTCCCGAGCGCGTGGAAAAGATGTTTGATGAGCTCGTCAAGAAATACATGAAGAAAATCGCTTCACCGTAACACCCTATTTTCTTCTTGATTCTTCAAGCGGGCTAGGCCCGCCTCTTTCGCCCTGAAAAAGCGACCCTAATTCGGCGGTCTCATTTCACTGGAAAGGAGATCATCGAGTTCTTCCTTCGCGTCTAGCGAGACAGCAATCCGCTCGTATTCGTCCGGGTTGTGCTCGTAAATGAATCGAAGGAGTGGAAAGTAGAGTTGTTGGGCTCGACGGACGGATACGTGGCTTTTGACGCCAATCGATGCGGCGGCCTTCTTTCGGGTATCTCTTATGGATCGGGTTCGGGACATCGAACTGATTTTCTGTGGAAACCTCATCGGGACCCATCCGCTCGGGGAAGTTTGCTTCGCAACAGCCACCCCCGCTGTCATTAGGTCCAGAGCGTAAGACAAGAGATGCCAGGACTGGGTCCTCTTAATTCGTCCGAAGTATAGATCAGATTCTGCAAGAGCCGACATGGCTTCCTCCAGCTCTTTCGGCTTCGGGATCTGATATGGTGCATTCTCAAAGATCCACTGAAACAGCATTTCCTGGTCGACGTCTGAGATTGAGAGGGCTCGTCGCGCCGATGCCGTAGTCCGGCTGTTGAAGATTACCCGTAGGACCTCGAAGATGGACTCTGTCCGATCCCGTCCTGAAAGAAGGTCAACATCGTCAACACCTAACGACCTATTTTTGCTCGAAAGAAGTTGCATGTCGTTCAGGATGGATCTGATGTCGCCACGGTCTCGATCGAGTATGAGCCTCAGAGCGTCATCGTTAGTTTTCACTCCTTCTTGATTCAGAATATTCCTCAAGAGTGGGAGACCGTCTCGTACTCCTAATCGTTTGAGTTCTATCTGCAGACATGCTTCTCTTAGAGGTCTGGTCTTCGGGTCCCACGGATCGTTGGCTGTCAAGATCAACGGATACTGAGTATCCTTGATTATTTGGAGGATGGTCGCCACTGCTCCTTGGTCAGCACGGAGGTTGATCCCATCAACTTCATCCAGAAGAATTAGCCTACCTTTACTGAACAACGTGCTCTGGGTCGATGCCAAGCCCGCAACCTTGGCGAGTATGTCTCCGCTTCTCTTATCTGATGCATTGATCTCGACGAGATCCCAGCCACGTTCTCTGGCTAGGGCCTCCGTCACTGAAGTCTTGCCAACACCAGCCGGGCCGTAGAGTAGTACTGCTGCTTTACTGGGTCTGCCCTTGCTCCATGAGTCGATCCAGTCTCGAAGTTTCTCGATGGCCGGCTTGTTCCCGGCCACTTCCTTGCTTGTCCTCGGTCTGTATTTTATCGTCCAAGGTTCTACTGACATGGCAAATGTCTCACAGCTACCCATCCGACGCGAGTTTCGCTAGCAAAGCGCTTAGCTG
>WNFE01003188.1_pt1 | contig 22018 bp, 21 predicted proteins | sample 5400451 | NCBI WGS metagenome assembly WNFE01 (sample SAMN13153344, study PRJNA577476) | soil metagenome | isolation source: 200 cm saprolite under Douglas fir tree site 2 hole 2 | place: USA:California | collected 2015-04-18
CCTGAGCGCATTCCTCTCTCGCCTGCTTCCCTTTCTCAGTAAGCGGCTCCAGGCTGAGGAACCCGTGAATCACACCGTTATAGCGGGAGAGAGTGACGGGCACACCCGCCTCTTTGAGCCGCTTGCCGTAGGCTTCGCCCTCGTCGCGCAGTGGGTCATACTCGGCTGTAATCACCAGGGCAGGTGGCAGCCCGCGCAGGTTGGCAGACTGCATCGGCGACGCCAGCGGGTTCTTTTTGTCGGCATCGCTGTTCAAATAGTAGCCCGTGAACCAGTGCATATCATCGGTGGTCAGGAAGTAGCCCTGACCATTTTCGTGGATGGATGGGCCATCGAAGGTGAAATCCGTCGCCGGGTAGATCAACAGCTGGAGAGCCAGCCGGGGGCCACCCTGGTCCCGCGCCATTTGCGCCACCACCGCCGTAAGGTTGCCGCCGGCGCTATCGCCGCCTATGGCAAGCTTGCCAGGGTGGGCGTTGAGCTCTGCCGCATGTCCGGCCACCCACTGCGTCGCGGTGTAGCAATCTTCGGGTGCAGCGGGGAATTTGTGTTCGGGTGCGAGGCGGTAGTCCACCGACACCACGACGCAGCCGGCTCCATTGCACAGGCTGCGGCACAAGCTATCATGCGTGTCCAGATCGCATATCACCCAGCCGCCACCGTGAAAGAAGACCAGCGCCGGGAAGGGTCCGCTACCTGCCGGGATATAGATTCTGACGGGAATCTCGCCAGCCGGCCCTGGAATCGTCCTGTTTACAACCCGGGCCACCGGTTCCGGTTCGCCGGGGGCATTCGCCAACTGCATTTTTATCCTCATGCGCACCAGTTCAGGCGTCAGCGTGTGGATAGGGGGCCCGTTGAGGGCTGCCATCTGGTCCAGAAGGGCTTGTACTTGTGGGTCGAGCGGCATGCGGGTTTCTCCTTTTCTTCATTGCAAAAAGCCGTCTGTCGTGGTCTGCGCGGCTCAGTGTGAGCACTTTCTCAAGTATACGATAAAGTTGGTCGGACTGCGAGAGCGACTGTGTGTACCAGAAAGTGTACTGCTTTCTTGGCAAGGTGTCCTCCCTTATCCCGAACTGATGTTAATACACTTTTCGACACCGCTAACCATACTTCCGTACAACATACACATATATTTACAAGCATCATTTGTCACTCACCACAAGCGCCCTCCCATACATTTTGCTCCCGGACAACATCACACAATGGAACAACACTGTTATTACAAGTTATAGTGCAAAATAATTACATTGTTTGCTATAAAAGCTGAACTATTAGAAGTTATGTGATATTGACATTAAGTGTATTTCCTGCTATAATCACCAATATTCAATAAAACTTCTTGGGAGACGGAATAATATGCTTTGCCAGCAAGGCATCGTAATTGTAGGCGCAGGTATCGTTGGACTCTCAACCGCTTATGCTTTGTTATCGCAAGGTATGCAACACGTAACCGTCCTGGAACAAGAGGCTGTGGATCATAGACGCTGCAGTTCTCACGGCTCCTCACGGCTCCTGCGCTTCGAGTATGGTGCCGACTCGTTCTATACCAGCATGGTGCGCTTAAGCCTGAAGCGCTGGCGAAGTCTCGAACAGCTATCGAGACGCACGCTCTACACCCCAACCGGGCTGCTTATGCTGGGCACAGAAAACGATAACTTCACACAGCCGGGTTTCCAAGCGGTACAGGCGTCAGGACTTCCCATCGAACGTCTTTCCAGAGAAGATTGTGGGCTTCGCTTTCCCCAGTTTGATACGCAGCCTTACGACACATTCACCTACAATCATGAAGGGGGCATATTACACGCTTCGACCTGTTTGCTGGCGCTCCGCGACCTGGTACTCGATCTGGGTGGAGCAATATACGAATCCTGCCGTGTGACTCATATCATAAGCGACAGTCACCAGCGTCCGGTCCGCCTGCGCCTCAGTTACGGAAACGAGATTTCGGCAGATCGCGTTGTGCTCGCAACCGGTTCCTGGGTCCACCGGCTCCTCGCTGATCTACATCTACCAGTACGCCTGACCCGCCAGTACCTGCTTTATTTCGCCGGTCTCCCTTTCTCATTATTTAGCCCAGGCACTTTTCCCGTATTTATTGCCCAGGATCTCTACGGCTTCCCCATTTATCAAGGCTGCAATGGATGGCTAAAAGCAGCCTCGCACAAATTTGGCCTCCCCGTTGACCCGGATGAGGTTTCTCTTCCCGATCAAGGTATCATTGCTCAAATCACCGGCCAGCTTAGAGAACTCTTGCCTGCCCTTCACCACGCGGAGCTGGCACGTATCGATTCATGTACCTATGACGTCACTCCGGACGAAGATTTTATCCTTGACCACCTGCCACACGACCCCCGTATCATCTTTGCCACGGGCTTCACAGGCCACGGTTTCAAATTCGGTGTGCTTCTGGGCGAACTCTTGAGCAGTATGGTACGTGGCACACAGCCTGCCGTTCCATTAGACCGCTTTCGCCTTTCCCGCTTCACCCATCGACAATCCTTCCAAACATCCTCCGTTGCCTGAGAAAGCACCCCCGCGTACCTTACCTTGTCAAGGCGATCACATCCGCCAGCAACCCCTGGCCCGTCTGCATCCGCCCCGCTCCTGGCCCAATCACGGTCACCTCAGAGAGCGTATCAGCCTGGATCGTTAATGCGTTCATCACGCCATCCACACGCGCCAGCGGATCATCAAGCGGCAATGCGCCCGGCTCAACACGCGCTTCAAGTGCATCTCCCTTCCCATCATCACTTGCAAGCAGGCGTAATGAAGCAATCAACTTGATTCTCTTACCCTCATCCAGCGCCGTTTGTACCTGCTCCCTGCTAATCGTTGTGATACCTCGCCGTACCACCTGCTCCGGTTTAAGCGTGCGACCAAATATCAGCGCCGCCAGAATTAATGTCTTGGCTACTGCGTCATAGCCTTCAACATCAGCAGTTGGATCTGTTTCTGCATATCCCCGGGCCTGTGCCTCCGCTAGCGCCTCAGCATAATCACGACCCGATGCCATCGCGCTCAAGATATAGTTCGTGGTGCCATTGAGTATGCCGCGTATGCCGTAAACACGCGCCCCTGCCATGCCCTCGCGAATAGTGCTGATGACAGGCGTACCGGCCATTACCGTTGACTCCATGCGCAACTGTACTCCATGTTGCCGTGCCAGCGTGAGCAGTTCGGTCGCAGCCAGCGCCGCCGGCCCCTTGTTCGCGGTGACAACATGCATCCCTTTCGCAAGGGCCGCATGCACGTGGCTCATGCCCGGTTCCCCATCGCGCAAATTCGTGGGCGTCACCTCAACCAGCACATCAGCGCTGCTTGCTTGCAATCCCCCCAACGCGCTATCCCAATGCGCTACCCCTGGATGCTCTGCCAGCGGGCGCCGCTTTGCCGCAAGTTCCAGCACCCTGCGAATATCCAGTCCGTCTTCGCGATAAATAAAGCCATGACGCGCGTTAGCAACACCAACAAGCGTTACATCCACTCCAAACTGCTGCTTCAAATCAGCATGCTTGTCTACAAGCAACTCGGCGAATCCCTGTCCGACAACTCCAAAACCCACCAGCGACAGGCGAAGATGTTTCATATTTGCTTCTTTCTCCCAAAAACCTTGACATTACTCGAGTTTCTCCGGTATACTTTACTAACAATTGAAAGTACACTTACAACTGAATATACGCAGCAAAATCTGCTCTCATCAAGAGAGGTGGAGGGAAACGGCCCGTTGAAGCCCGACAACCCATCTGCATAGTCGCAGGAAGGGTGCCAATTCCGGCGGAATAGTCCGCGAGATGAGGGGAAAAAGCGACGAAGCTATACCCCTGAGATGCAGGGGTTTTTTATTGCCTGCGTATGCTATGTACTTTAGCAGCGAGCAATCACAAACCATGCTTAAAGAGAATAACTGTGATGAGGACGAGTAAACGTCACGGACGACTACAGCGAGTTGGTGCTGATGAGATACCAGCGCCGCACCAGCGTTGAATATGACCTCGGAGTTGCAGGTTGAACGCCTTGTCGGTCAGTAGACTGTGCCGGTCAGCCCCGTTAGAGGCAGGAGTGTTGTAAGAGGAAACAGCTCTTTTCTCCCACGACACTCGTTGAGGTTGGCGCCGCGAGGCGTCGATAAACCAGGGTGGTACCGCGAAAACCATTTTACCCCTCGCCCCTGTCAGGGTAGGGGGTTTTTTGTTCCCATTTTCAGGCCAGGCCAGAAAGAAGAAAGGAGTGGCAATGGTGACACAATTGGAACACAATGTTGTGGCAGGTACACGGCCCAAAACTGTCAACCAGGTTTTCACCTTTGACTCACTGCCATTACAGCGCGGCGGTCACATCGCCCCGGTGGCAGTGGCATATGAAACGTGGGGCAAGCTTAATGCGGCAGGCGATAATGCGGTATTGATTACCCATGCCCTCACAGGCAGTCCACATGCTCACGACACAGAAAACCCCGGTGATCCAAAAGCAGCGTGGTGGAATCCCTTAATTGGCCTGGGGAGATTCTTCGATACCTCGCGCTACTACGTGATCTGCTCGAATATCCTGGGGGGATGCTATGGTACTACCGGCCCCTCCTCGGTTGACCCAAACACAGGGCGCCCCTATGGTATGCGCTTTCCAGTCATTACCATCCGGGATATGGTGGAGGTGCAGCGCAAGCTGATCGAGCACCTGGGCGTGCGTCAACTGGCTATGGTTGCAGGTGGTTCAATTGGTGGACAACAGTCATTGGAATGGGCCGTTGCCTATCCTGAACTCGTGCGTAAGGCCATCGTTGTTGCAGCAACAGCAGCGCTCACCGCGCAGGCAATAGCGTTCAGCGAAGTTGGACGACAGGCTATTCTGGCCGATCCACTTTGGCAAGGCGGTGATTACTTGCCTGGAGAAGGCCCACGGGAAGGGCTAGCCATTGCACGCATGCTGGCGATGATCACCTACCAGAGCGAGGAGGCAATGGAGTTGCGTTTTGCGCGTCGCCCTGCCCGCAATAAAAACGTATCTGCTCCCAGTGGTTTCACCGATCCTGGCGAGCGCTTCGACGTAGAAGGCTACCTCTATCACCAGGGTGAAGCGCTGGTCAGGCGCTTCGACGCCAATAGCTACCTCTACATCAGCCGGGCAATGGATTTGTATGATGTCAGTGAGGGCTATCCCTCACTAGAAGCCGCGTTGAGTCGCTTGCGTAGTAAAGCGCTCTTCATCGGCATTCGTTCGGATTTTCTTTTTCCTGCCGCGCGTGTACGCTGGTTAGCCGACCAGGTGCGCGCTGCAGGTGGTGAGGCAATCTATGCGGAACTTGATTCCCCGCACGGCCATGATGCTTTCTTGAAAGAGTGGGAGCAAATGACCAGCGCGCTGAATCTGATAAAGGAGTAACAACACCCATGGCACTTAACAGTAATCGCCGGTACGGATTTGAAACGTTATCTTTGCATGCTGGGCAGGAAACGGCAGACAGCGCAACTAATGCACGTGCAGTTCCCATCTATCAAACAAGCTCGTATGTCTTCGATAGTCCTGAACATGCCTCCGACCTATTCGCGCTCAAGCAGTTTGGCAACATCTACACGCGCATTATGAATCCCACCCAGGATGCCTTCGAACGCCGTATAGCTGCCCTCGAAGGTGGCGTTGGCGCACTGGCAACCGCTTCTGGCCAGGCTGCGGAAACCCTTGCTATTCTCAACATCGCTCAGACGGGTGATGAAATCGTCAGCTCGGCCAGCCTGTACGGCGGCACTTATAACCTGTTCCACTATACGCTTCCCAAGCTGGGTATCAATGTTCGCTTCGTGGACAGCCGCAACCCGGAGAACTTCCGCCCCGCCATCAATGATCGCACCAGGGCCATCTTCGCCGAAACAGTCGGCAATCCGCGCCTGGACACCCTGGATATACGCGCTGCAGCCGACATCGCGCACGAATACGGCCTGCCGCTCATTCTCGATAATACCTTACCCACGCCCTACCTGGTGCAGCCGTTCAAGCACGGCGCTGATATCGTTGTCCACTCGGCAACCAAGTTCATCGGTGGGCACGGCACAGCTATCGGCGGTGTAATCGTCGATAGCGGGACGTTCGACTGGACGAGCGGACGCTTCCCCGAATTTGTCGAGCCTGATCAATCGTATCATGGACTCCGTTACGTCGAAGCGCTTGGCCCGCTGGCTTACATTATCAAGGCACGCGTGCAACTGCTGCGCGACCTCGGCCCCGCCACCGCGCCGTTCAACGCCTGGCTCTTCTTGCAAGGATTGGAAACCCTACCATTGCGTATGGAGCGCCACAGCCAGAATGCCCAGCGCATTGCCGAGTTCCTGGAGGGGCACCCGTCTGTCAATTGGGTCAGCTATCCTGGCCTGAAGAGCCATCCGCAGTACGAGCTAGCAGCAAAGTACCATACGCATGGTTACGGGGCTATCCTCGGCTTCGGCATCAAGGGCGGCCTGGAGGCGGGCAAACAGCTCATTCGTCACGTTGAGCTATTCTCTCACCTGGCCAACGTCGGAGACGCCAAGTCGCTCATCATCCATCCGGCGAGCACGACCCACTCACAATTGACACCCGATGAGCAGTACGAAACAGGCGTCACACCTGATTACGTTCGTCTATCAGTTGGCCTGGAAACGATCGATGACCTGATCGAAGACCTCGATCAAGCCTTAAAAGCCGCAACCCTCAAAGCTAGCGCGTCCCTTTCCGTGTAATGGCGGGGACGATGTGGATGTGCAATGAGGACACTCGCATTGCACATCCTGGCGTAGGGGTGGGGCCCTTTTTGGATCATAACGCAATACTTATCTTTCATCGTATCGGAGCAATTCTATGAAAAGCAGCCTGCAAATCATAAAATTCGGAGGAACTTCAGTCGGCAGCGGTGAACGCATACGACACGTGGCGAACATCATCGCTCACAAATTAAATGATCCTGGAGAAGCCTTCCCTATCGTCGTAGTATCAGCCATGTCGGGCGTCACCGATCAATTGCTACGCATCGCACGCTATGCCTGCACTGGCGCTCACCAGGATTGCGAGCTTGAGCTAAGTGCAGTGAAGCAGAAACACACAGAAGCAGCCGAGAAAGCCATACATAACCGCGAAAGTTGCCATAGCTTGCTTCATGACCTGGAAACGGCTTTTATCTCGCTAACCCAGGACATACATGAACTGCAAGGCACACAGACTCGCGAGCTACCTCTACGAACCGCTGCCGTCGCTGCCTGGGGTGAGCGCTTTTCTGTTCTGCTCGTGGCTGCTGCCGCTCGCGAGATCGGTATCGAAGCCGCTCACGTATACGAAGAGGTAATTGTCACTGCGTATCCGCAAAGCGAAACACTGCAACCCCTGGGGACCGTAATCGGTGCAGACCCCTTAACAGAAGAGACGCGAGCAAACGTTCAGCGGCTCATTCATCCCCTGATCGAGCGTCGTGTTGTGCCGGTCGTGCCAGGCTTCATCGGTCGCACAACCACAGGTTTCGTGACGACTCTGGGACGTAATGGCTCGGACTATTCCGCTACCGTCATTGGCGCTGCATTAGACTGCAGCGAAGTCTCCATCTACACAGATGTTGATGGTGTGCTCTCTGCTGATCCACGCATAGTAGCAAATACTCGCCTCTTGCCACAGCTCTCCTACGCAGAGGCAGCCCGCCTATCATGGTTTGGCGCCAAGGTACTTCACCCGCGCACACTCATCCCTATAGCGCATCGCAACATTCCTGTGCGTGTGCGCAACACCTTCCGCCCGCACACTCGTGGGACGGTAGTCGGACCCGAGAAGACGCAGCGCAGCGCAGCAGCGGCCATCTCGGTACGCCATCAACTGGCCCTGATCACCGTAGAAAATACTGATATGTTTGGTGCGCCAGAGAACGCAGGGCAGGTTTTCGCCCTGGCGGCTCGTGCAGGAGCTGCACCCGTTGCCATTTGTTCATCATCCGGTCATCATCTCTCATTTATGGTAGAGGAACAGGCCGCCAGCTCTGTTGTGGCGCTCTTGCAGCACGATATGGGCACCTGGCGTGTCATTTGCCAGCGTGGACTCGCTGCCTGTGCCTGCATCGGCTCTGGCTTCTCTGCCGATCCTATGAGCCCTGCCCGCGCCATCACCGCTCTTGCACATGAACACATTCCAGTCATAACCCAGGGCGCATCAGAACCAGGTATCATCCTGATCATTGAAGACCAGGACAGCGAACGTGCTTTGCGCTGCCTGCACCGCGACTTAATCGCACCGGTGATCCCATTAGTACGTCACGAAGCACGTGAGAGGAAAAGAGAGGCCCGTTAGGAGCAGTTAAACGATGCATACACAATCACGTATCCCAGTCGCGGTTTTAGGCGCAACCGGCATGGTCGGACAACGTTTCATCGAGCTACTTCAGGGTCATCCCTGGTTTGAACTGGCCGCTCTTGCCGCATCCGAGCAACACCAGGAGCGTCCCTATGGCAAGGTAGCAAAGTGGCGCTTGTCTGGGAGTGAGATGCCCCCTGCTGCTGCCACACTTCCCGTTGTAGCATGCCGGCCCGAGGCCCTGCCGGTGAATGTGAAAATCGCCTTCTCAGCGCTGCCCGCGGAGGTAGCTGGCGAGGTTGAAGCCAATTTCGCCCGTGCTGGCATAGCCGTCTTCAGTAATGCCAGGCATTACCGCATGGAGCCTGACGTACCATTGCTCATCCCGGAAGTAAACGCCGATCATGCAACTGCTATTGTGCAGCAGCGCAAGCAGCGGGGTTGGCCAGGTTGCATCGTCACGAATGCAAATTGCTCAGCCACGCCGCTGGTAATGGCGCTCAAGCCCCTCCAGCAGGCCTTTGGCGTGCGTAAAGTAATGGTAACGACCCTACAAGCCATCTCAGGCGCAGGCTATCCAGGCGTGCCCTCCTACGATATTCTCGACAACGCCATTCCCTACATTAGTGGAGAAGAGGAAAAGATGGAGAGCGAAACCCGTAAGATGCTTGGAACATGGGAGGAGGGTCGGGGATTTAGAGATGCCCCGGTAGTTGTGAGCGCCCAGTGCAACCGTGTAGCGACGCGCGAGGGGCACCTGGAATGTGCCAGTATCGAACTGGAATACGATGCAACCCCGGAGGAAATCATCGCAGCATGGCAGAACGACACATCTGAACCGCAGCGCCTCAAATTACCCAGCGCACCCCAGCAGGCGCTGATCTACCGCAGCGAACCTGACCGCCCTCAAACGCTCCTCGACCGCGAGGCTGGTCATGGCATGTCAGTCACAATCGGCAGATTACGCCGCTGTCCCATCCTAAGCTACAAATTCGTCTTGCTCGGCCACAACACGATACGCGGGGCGGCAGGCGGCTCGATCCTGAATGCAGAACTCTGTGCCAGCAAGGGATTGGTGTAGGAATCTCAACGCGCCCTCTAAGCACTTGACAAGAGAACGGCTGTCTGGTATCATCCTACTACTCGCACCCAACAAGTGCACCAACCAGGAGCCGTGGTGTAGTGGCCTAACATGTCTGCCTGTCACGCAGAAGATCGCGGGTTCGAATCCCGTCGGTTCCGTCGATCTATAGTGTAATTCATCATGTATGATGAATTACACTATTTTTATGGAATCTTACCCCCACTTAGGCACACATTGCTGGGAAACAATGGAGATGGGCAAGGAGTATTACCTGCATCTTCCACGCTTTACCATCCATCTTCCATGAGCCAGGGAAGAACTTTCAAGCCTGATTACGCGGAACGGCATTACCTTGCGCGCTCCAATGTACATGAACCGCTATCTGCTAGGGGGTGGATAAGTGGCTCAACATGTCTGCCTGTCACGCTGGCTCTCTTGTTGAATTATTTCTACGCTCTTTTAGAACATTTAATATATAATACAGTGCTCAATAAGGCAATTATTCAAGATAACTAAAAGCTTGCAAAGAAATGTCAAAGCGGATACAGTAGTAACGTGACGTCAGAACAAGAATTTCAGTGGAAGAAGAACCGCCAGAGGAAACACTGTGGATGATTTTGATCGCGACAAAGTAATGGACGTGGATTTCGATACCGGCCCCATCCTGGTTCAGCGGGCTATCGAGATCGCCCCCGACGATGACATTGACAACTTCTTTCCCCAATTGCTTGCCATAGGTCAGCCTCTGATACCAGAGATGCTGCACGCCGTCGCGGCAGGTGTATCCGGCACACCGCAACCATCGGACGGGGCCAGTTACGCGCCGCTTTGCACAGATGCGGAGCGCTGGTTGGATTGGACGCGCCCAGCCGCGCATCTGCGCAGCCAGGGTGCCATGGCAACCATCGATGGTCAAACGTACCTGGTGTGTGGTGCACGTACCGTTGCTTCCACCGCAAATACGCAACCAGGCGCGTTACTAGGACGCACCCCTACCACCTTGCTGGTTCAAACCGGGGAGGGTGCGCTGCTTATCGAAATTTTTAAAAGTGTTTTGTAGGAGCGCGACGATATGACCTATTCCAATTCAACGTAACTTCGCAACGCCTCCCACGTCCCTTCGACTTTCGTTGGTGGGGGAAGTACCTGGGTCAGCGCCAGACTATTCTTCAAGCCGTGGCTTGTCAGGATGCCGACTATACCAGTCTGGCGAGTCTCTTCCTGCCTGAGTAGGCCCAAAGCCAGGGCGCGGCGTATTCCGGCCAATGCGGCCGCGCTCGCTGTCTCGGCATAGATTCCCTCGTAAGAGGCCAGATCTTTCAATGCCGCCAGCATGTCTACGTCAGCAACTGCCACGGCCCCTCCCCCAGACTCCTGAATTGCTTTATAGGCATGATAACCGCTGACGCGATGGCTGATCGGTGGTGCCAGATTTGGCTCAATTCGCTGCAGTGCGATGGGGATCGCCTGATGAGCTTCCCAGGCTGCTACCAGTGAGGCAGCCCCAACCGGCTGGACGGCAAACATGCGCGGGAGCGTGTCGATAAATCCAAGATCTTTATCATAAAATGTGTACCAGAGATTTTCAATTGGCCGGGATTGTGATGTACAATGCCCGTAGTGAAAACCTCTTCCACCTTCTTTTTGTTTGAAAGAGTGAAGAATGCTCGCCTTCATGCTCGAATGCGGTGTCACACATGGAAACAAGCTATGATTATATCATTGTCGGGGGAGGAACAGCTGGGTCGGTTGTTGCGGCACGCCTGGCAGAGAATCCAGCTACCACCGTCTGCCTTATCGAAGCAGGCCCTACCGACGATGGCAACCTGGAAGTCTTGTCCCTACAAAACTGGCCAAACCTGCTTGGAACTGCTCTCGATTACGATTACTGCATTGAAGAACAGACGCGAGGCAATTCCCTGATCCGCCATAGTCGTGGGCGCGTTCTGGGAGGATGCAGTTCGCATAACTCGTGCATCGCCTTTCGCACGCCGCACTATGACATGGACACCTGGCAACACCTGGGATGCGAGGGGTGGGGTGCCAGTGAGACGGAATACTATTTTGATCGCGTGTTTGAACAGGTGTCTATTGAAAAAGCCCCCACTATCAACCCCCTAAGCCAGGCTTTTCTAGAAGCAGCGCAACAAGCCGGGTTTGACCTGCTTACCTTCAATATCGATGGCGAACTGCGCGAAGGGGTCGGCATATTCCAGCTCAATGCGCGCAACGGTCTTCGTCAGTCCAGCGCTCAAGCCTACATCCACTCGATGCTTCCATCACCCCACAACCTCACAATCCTCACCAATACCACTGCTAGCAAAATCGCGCTTGACGAGAACAACGTCGCGTATGCGGTTGAGACGGATACCGCCATTATCAAGGCCAGCAGAGAAATTGTGCTTTGCTGTGGCACCTTCGACACGCCTAAACTCCTCCTATTATCGGGTATTGGACCGCGCCACCATTTACACGAAATGAGTATACCGCTCAAGGTAGAGCTGGCGGGAGTCGGGGAACATCTTCTCGATCATCCCGAAGGCGTGATCATCTGGGAGGCGAACCAGCCGGTCTCAGATGAAACGACGCAATACTGGGAAGTCGGCCTTTTTAGTAAAATATTTCCTGCGTCACCTGCTCCTGATGTCATGTTCCATTTCGGATTGGTGCCTTTTGATTGGAACACTGCTCCGCTAGGCTATCCAACAGCACGTTACGGATTTTCCATGACGCCCAACGTTCCACAGGCGAAAAGCGAGGGCATAGTAAGACTGCGCTCGCCCGATCGCATCGCCAACCAACCTGCGCTTCAACGATGGATCAAAAGGGAACTCGCTCCTGGGAGTCAGGTACAAGACGAGCAGGAGCTTTCTGAGTACGCGCGTCGCACCGCCAACACGGTATACCATCCGGCAGGTACCTGTAGAATGGGAGCAAGCGATCAGCCATTAACAGTGGTTGACCCAGAACTGCACGTCAAAGGCGTTCACCGCCTGAGAGTAGCCGATGCATCCATATTTCCTACCATGATCAGCGTCAATCCGTGCATCACCTGCATGATGATTGGCGAAAAATGCGCCGATCTTCTCAAGCGTGCACAGGAGCAAGCGGTGAGGTAGCCAGCACAGGTACTTTCCTTGTATCACTCTGTATCTTTCGGTGTTCAGAAAATCGGGTACGGAACATCAAGGTCGCTGTTGCAGTTGGTGATTACCTACGTGTTACCTTCCTGACGTAGCTCAGCCACTGGTCCTTCTGTCTCAACTCTAATTATCTGCTCTCTCCAGACTCTCACACTGAGATTGGCGTCGACCCGGGTAATCACTACGCGTGGGTTGCTACCGAAAGAGAATGGTATGATCTCCAGGTTCATAACCCGTTTGGTTGCTAGTTCCATTAAGCTTGCTGGGAGTTACCATTCATCCGATCGTTTCCATTGATCAAGTCAGCGTGTAGTTGTATGCGCCGCATGAGGTCCGATGCCAAATGTTTGCCTATGCCTGACATCCGCTCTAGCTGATCTTTATCATTTACGATGTATAGCACTTCTGTGTCAGTTGTTGTGGGTATTTCAGGATGATAAAAGAGGTACATATCTTCAGTGGCTGAAAGGTGTTCCCAGGTCTCTAACGTGATACTCATATGTCCTTCCTCTACAGGTAGAGACACTTTTTTGATGTATCCATTGTCAGTGGCCCACTTACGCCAGTCCTTAACTATTTCACTAGCTCTAGTTTCCTCTCTTTTGTCTACTCTCATTATCCTTAGTGCCATATTTTCTATGCTCCTTAGTTGGTAAAGGAAAGCAGAGAGAATCGCCCTCAACAAGAGGTTCAGAGCTTCTGCAGCTGAATCGCCAATAGTATACTGTGTACTCTATATCAGCTTCTCGCCATTTTAGGGCAAGGAAAGGAAGCCAGGAATGTTCCTTTCCTCACCAGCATCTGCTGGCCGAAAGCCTTCAAGCGTGGCTTAGATTGCCAGTGATGTCAGCTGATTGGGCCTACTGGCAGCTTAATGCCAGGATTGATATAGGGGAGGATACCTGCGAAGCCGAGATAAAATGCCAATATACTCGTAATGATCCCCAAGTAGCCACCGATGGTATTAAGGGTAGGTACGCCAGCCAGGAACCCGATAGTCAGCGCGAGAAAGGTCAGCAACAAGAAGACGAAGATGGCAATGAGTACCACGTTGGTCCTCAGTACACAAATCGTCAGCAGGGCTACGTAGATCGTCCATGCCAGCAGGTAAGCGCCAATGGCTGGAGCGACTACTTTTTCCCCTACCAGTGCCGCGAAAACGCCCGTACCAGGGAGAAGCAGGAAACCAAAGGAGAGCCAGAAAGCTGCAAAGGAGCTGAAGACCGTTGCGGTAAAGTTGTTCCCTGCTCTAAACTCCCACATGCCTACGAGCAGCAGGACAAGACCACCCAGGAAGAGCGCCAGGCCGATAACGATAGCAAATCCAGCATCTGCAAGGAACCCGGCGTTGATGAGACTGAGAACAAACAGGGTTATTGCGAAGGAGAAGAGACCGAGAGGAGTTGCGTTGGCGACAGCGGCTGGTGCTGCTGCAACTTGTTCAGCTTCCGATGTGACTTGTGCCATTGAAATTTCCACCTTTCATTTGAAGACTTTGGGAAACATGAGCTTGACCATCATGCGCACTCCCACATGCGCACTCCCATATTAGCTGCGCAGGGACCGAAAATATCGCCATTTGAAGTTGAGGGCGACTCACTCTGTACCTGGCTTCCTTTTACGAGGTCTCATCAGAGACCAAATTCGATGTCTTTGAAACCTGGGATATGGACAGGTGCATCAGTGATCAGCGTGTCTGTCGTCAGAAGCAGGGCCGCTATGCTGACGGCATTTTGTAAGGCTGCCCGCGTTACCTTCACGGGGTCGACGATGCCAGCCTGGAACATATCGACATACTGACCAGTGGTGGCATCGAAGCCGTACCCAAAAGGTCTTTCGCGGACGTTGGCAACGACAACTGGGCCTTCGTACCCTGCATTTTCAGCGATCTGGCGCAGTGGCTCTTCCAGAGCCCTCCGCAGAATATTTACCCCTGTCATTTCTTCCGCTAACTTTGTCTTGATGCTGTCGAGAGCCGGGAGTGCGATTACCAGAGCAACACCACCACCTGGAACGATCCCCTCTTCGAGTGCTGCACGTGTTGCCGCCAATGCGTCCTGCGTACGCAGTTTCTTCTCCTTCATCTCGACCTCGGTAGCGGCCCCAACTTTGATCACACCAACACCACCGGCTAGATTTGCCAATCGCTGTTGGAGTTTCTCACGGTCGAAATCGCTCACGCCGTTAGCAAGCTGCGCACGAAGTTCACGCATACGAGCCTGAATAGCCTCTTGACTGCCACCGCCGTCGATGATCAAGGTTGAATCCTTTGTTGTGGTCACACTACGAGCGGTTCCGAGGTCGCTTATGATTGTATTTTGTAGCCTGGTGCCTGTCTTCTCACTGATGACCCTTCCTCCCGTCATAATGGCAATATCTTCCATCACTGCTTCACGACGGTCACCAAAGCTCGGTGCCCTCACTGCCAGTACATTGAAGACACCTCGCGTCTTGTTTACCACCAGCGTGGAAAGCGCTTCCCCCTCGATATCCTCTGCGATGACCATCAACTCTTTCCGGCCGGCGGCTACCAGGCGCTCTAGCAGCGGGAGCAGGTCTGGAATGCTGGTGATCTTCTTGTCGGTAATTAGAATATACGGGTTCGAGAGCATGGCCTCCATGTGTTCCTGGTTGGTTGCCATGTAGGACGAAATATAACCACGATCAAACTGCATTCCCTTAATATACTCTATCTCAGAGGTCAGGCCACGCCCTTCTTCTACCGTGATGATGCCGTCTCTCCCCACGTGATCGAGTACTGTGGCAATTGTCTCACCAATGTCGTGATCGTTGGCGGCGATAGTAGCGACCTGAGCAATCTCTTCGTGCGTCTCGATAGATTTGCTCATGGCCTTTATCTCTTCCACCAATACCTCAACCCCCCGCTCCAGGCCGCTGCGTAAGAGCATCGGGTTTGCTCCGGCAGCTATATTCTTCAAGCCCTCAGCGAGTATTGCCTGCACCAGAATGGCTGCGGTGGTCGTCCCGTCGCCAACCATAACATTGGTTTTGATAGCAGCTTCTTTGATCAGTTGGACGCCCATATTGGTAAAGGGTTCTTCTAGATCAATGCCGCGGGCGATGGCAACGCCATCGTTGAGGATGCTAGGTGCGTCAAGCGGGTGGTCTAAAACGACGTTGCGGCCCCTTGGTCCAATGGTTACTCTGACGGCATTAGCTAGCGTGTCCACCCCCTTCTTGACGGAGGATCGCGCCCTGGCATTGAACTGGATTTGCTTCGCCATATAACCGTACTCCTCCTAATTGGCATCAGGGAATGAGAATACCGCGACCGCGCAAATTGCCACTGTCCAGGTCATGGATGGCATCGAGGGCGGCATCGAGCGGATACATGGCCGTATGCAAGGTGACCTTGCCCTGGGCAGTCAGCGTCATCAATTCAGCCAGGTCGTTGTAGGTGCCAACGAGATTGCCGATGAAGTTGATTTCGGTGGAAATGATATCGATGGTGGGCACATTGAGCGAACCACCATAACCAATGATGTAGTGGGAACCAGCGCGGCGTAACATGTGTACCGCGTCATGTTCGGCACCACGTTCACCGACAAAGTCGATGACGGCCTCAGCTCCCTGACCATCGGTGAGTTCCAGAACCTTCTCCACGTGGTGTCCATCAGCAAGCACCATATGATCCGCGCCCCAACTCTTCGTCAGTGCAAGTGCTTCAGGTGAACGATCCACCACAATTATTTCCGCCGGGGTGAGAGCCTTGAGACACTGGACACCTATATGACCCAATCCACCTGCTCCGATGACCACCACTTTCGTTCCAGGATACAGGTGAGCTGAAGCCTTCTTGACAGCGTGGTAGGCGGTTAAACCAGCATCGGCCAGGGCAGCTATATCTTTTGGGGCCAGGCTTGAGTCCAGTTTGACGACGGCGCGTGCGGTCGTTTTGAGGAAGTTCGCCATGCCACCATCAACCGAGATACCTGGGAAGGACGAGTTGCTGCAATGCATATCGTCGCCAGCACGGCAGGCACGGCAAAGGCCGCAGGTGATCAGAGGGTGGACGATAACAGTATCACCTATTGCAACGTTGCTGACTGCCGAGCCAATCTCGTGCACCCAGCCGGCGTTTTCGTGACCCAGGGTATAGGGAAGGGTAACACCTGATTTCTCTGCCCACTGGCCCTCGATGATATGCAGGTCGGTGCGACAGAGACCAGCGCCACCAATACGTACAATGACGTCAAGTGGGCCGGTAATCTTTGGCTCTTGCACCTGATCTATTTTGGGCTGTTCTTCATAGTGGTGTAAGCGTACTGCTTTCATAGGTACTCCTCCATCGGTAATTCTTCTGCTCCAACAAAGCGTGAGCCTGGCAAGCCCCACTCACGGAAGAAGTCGCCAGTCGTACGACATAACGTCACATTGACCTCGCTGCCTGCGCGAATCAATGACTGGCTGCGATGCCTGGCGCGAGTAACGCTCGCGTTCGTGGCTGGCGAGCCATCTGCCTGGGTAATCAGGGGAGCGTCCAGTTGCATTGCGTCTCCAACCGTAATAGCGTGTTCCAGAGATGCTAGCAACGCCTGTCGAGCCTGGTAGGTCAGGAAGGTGAGGCGTTCAACCTGTTTGCCTCGTCGGGGTGTAAACTGCACAGCCAGTGGGTCTGCCTCTCTGTCCGGGATGAGGCAACCCTCACTATCCAGTGAGCCGATATCTCCGATGCGGAGACGGAGCAACTCGGCAAGCCGCAGACCACTGCCGATGAGGGCAAGCAAAATCACTCGTTCAGCCCCCTGTGGATCCGTTGCGGGGAGCAGTGCCGGTGAGATTGTCCCTCCTAAGGGTCGCCAGGATACCGCTATCCCATTCAAGCGGAACCAGAGCTTCGCACCCATCGCAAGTGCCGAGACTTGGATAGCTGTGTAATCAGCCAGTGCTAAAGCAAAGCGCGAGAGCGCCTGCTCAGCCAGTGCTGGCTCAGCAAGCGCTTGCTCTCGTAACGCCTCTAGATCGGCATAACCCGTCATGGCGCGGAACCGTTCCAGGCTGGCAACCGAGGTACGCACCCAGGATGACTCGCGGCAGCGCTGCGCGAGCATATCCGTCATGCGGCGCACAGAGGAGAAGGCGAGCAAGTCGCCCTCCCGTCTGCCTGCAAGAATACGTGTTGCGTTCATGTGCGACCTCGGGCGTTAATAGACGCCTGAATCTTCTCGCGCAAGAAATGGTCGCGCAGTACCACTTCACAGGAGGTCACTCCCGCAATGGCTTCTACCCGCTTCCTGATCTCCTGTCCGATGCTGGTGGCGAACTTTGTCGGACACAAGGGACTGGTGAGGTGGAAATGGACAATGACCTGGCTGCCCTCAATCTGTACCTCATCCAGTAGACCGAGTTCGCCCAGCGACCGGCGGATTTCAGGGTCACGCGTTGATCCCGCCGCTGTGCGCACAGCGGCAACATCAATCTCGGTAGTCATCGTGATGTCGTCCCCGCGATGCCAGTGTCGGTGGCAGTCTTCGCGTACTCTCGCTTGCGCTGGGCGATCTCGTCGTTTGCAATGGCCTTCAACTTGCTTTCAGCATCAATGCCGTAGAGTCGGGCAATGTTGCCACCGATGATTTTTTGTTTAATCTCGTCGGTAAGATCAACGCCGTACTCTTTTTTAATGTCCTCGGGCAACTGGAAGGCCATGAAGTCGTCGAGCTGCCAGTGCGGATACCAGATGGGGAAATCCGTGCCATAGATGATGCGGTCGGGACCGAGCCAGAAGAGCAAGTTGGCCATCACTTCGGCGAAGAAGCGCGGGCGGTTGTGCACGAAGGCAAGCGCTACTGCCAGAGAACCGTAGACGTTGGGGCAGCGGGCGGCAATCCAGCAGAAATCATCCAGGCGGGGCAGACCCACATGGTCGATGATAAAGTTGAGTTCAGGGTAGAGCCAGGCTGGTTCGTCGATGTCGCGTACATCAAACTTGGAGAGCGAAAGCGGCTCCACGGCAGGTCCCTTATGGAAGTGCATATTCTTCACACCGAGTTCGATACACTTCTCATACAGTGGGAAGACAGAGGGGTCGTTGGCACTCCAGCCTCGTGATTGGCCGCGCCATTCAGCGGTATACCATTTGAAGCCGAGCACACCACACTCATTGATCTGACGGGCTACCTCGTCCACCGCCTTGGGCATGCGAGGATCGACTCCACCCAGAGAGATAATACGTTCGGGGGCCCGGGCACGCATCTGGGCATTGCGGTCGGCGTTGGCGAAACCGGTGTGGTAGAAGTCCATGAGCACCTGGGTGGAGAGGATGGACATGTCGGCGTCACCTTTGATAAAGACCTCTTCGAGATACCAGTCGGGGTCAACCTTGCGGAACTGTTTCTCGTAGTCCATCGTCCAACGCTTGTCTGGGGGATTGAAGCCGTTGTGGAAGGCATAGAAGGTTTCGATGAAGGCATCGCCAAAGCGGTTCTTGCAGTTTTCCTTGCTGGCATCCCAGAAGCCAGTATGTGCATCGAGCACAAATGATCCGTTCTTCATTGATCGATCCTTTCGCGTGGTGGCAATAAGGGAGGATGGACCTCTACTAAGATTCGTCCACCCGATGAGATTTGACTAAGCAAGCTAATGCTTAGCTACCGCCTGGTCAAAGCCGAGGTAATCGGCTGCGTCTTCAGGATTAGCGAAGAGGAGCACCCTATCGTCGAGCCGCACCTGCCGCCCATAGTGGGTAGATGTCTCAACCTCGAAATCATAGACACCGTACTCACCCGGTTCCAGGCCCAGGGCGGCACCGATCTCTTCCATGTCGAATTCGAGCATGCGCTCTCCATCGATGCGGATGATCGCAGGGAATCTTGTGATCTTCACGTTCGGCTTCTTGCTCATGACATCCGCGATGATATTCCCTTCGACGCTCGCACTCATGGTCACTCCACAATGATTTGATGGCTTGCGTGAGAACGTGAGTTCGTAGGCGGAATGAGTACCGGTAATCGGTTTTTTACTCAAAGTTGTACCTCCTTTGGCAACTCTAATCCAAGGTTCGACAGAATGGATTCGAAGCGATGCTTGGCCCTCTCATACGCATCTACGAAGCGCAATACTTTTAGCTTCGGTTGCGACCAGACGGGCTGAAGTTGACGAGCTGCTGCGACACTGTACGGAACCCAATGGCTAAGCCACTCTCCTATGACACGCTTATTCTCTTCCCCATACTCAGTATCGTCGACGAGCAGCTTGAACAAGTCCGTGGTATACGCAAGGTTGTGCTCATACTCGTATTCAGCTATTCCGAACAGAACTGGCGTGACGAAATCACCATGGGGTGCTGCAAACTGCATCACGAACTGGCTGCGGAATAGCTCCCCACAGAGAGGCTCAAAGATGACGTTGGTGGCAAAGACCTGCTCAGCCCAATCTGGGGCGGCAGTCAGGCGCTCTACATTCTCCCGCACACCGAACCAGACCGGATCGTTGAGCCAGGTCTGCTTATGCGCACTTCCATTAAAGCCGGGGATTTGTTCGCTCAGCGCCAAGTTGTAGAGTGCGAGGTCCTGAGCAAAGCGGAGTTTGTCCATGCCATTCACGCAGATGGCATTATTGATCATGTTCGTCATAGCATCCCGCTGCGCTGGCACGAAGACCTGCATGCCAAGCCCAAATTCTGGGTGCATCCATGTACTCGCATGCGTCTCGACACACTTGACCCAACTCGTATCCCAGGTTGCAAACACATTCTGGCTCTTCGCCATAGCAAGCGTCTGTTGGATCTGGCGAACCGTGTTCGCCTGGCGAATGTAGATGGTACGGTGCCATTGCTCATTGGGGTCACGGAATACATGCCAGTCAGACGACTTCACCTTCGTCCACGTCTCGCTAAACCCTGCAACCCCATCGGCAAAGGCATAAAGCCAGCCCTGCAAGAGATATCGTTTGGGGTCGGGCTGAACGTCGACCGTCACATCTTCGTACACGCTGGCGTGGCGTCCTTTAGGCGTGAAATAGTTATAGTTCCGGCTGTCTGATCCCGAAAACGTGGCGGCACCCGCATCCGCATTCGTTATATGAATCGCTGGCCCGGTAGTTGGGTTTGCCATAGGTCCTTTCCTCCATTTTGAGCGGGGTACCCACAAGGGGCATCCCTACTACTGTGAGCTCTATAGTGAGCTACTCTACTTTACCTGTGGGGGTGAATTTATCAAAGAAAATCCGGTCTTCGCTAATGCCCTTGCGGACAAGTACTGGAATTGCGGCATCGATCATAGGCGGTGGGCCACAGAGATAGGCCTGCATCTGGGTTTGACCGGCCTCCAGGTTACGGTCAAGGACCTGCGTGATCAGTCCTGTCTCCCCGTCCCACTCATCCTCCGGCGTAGCCATTGACAGGGCTGGCACAAAGCGGAAGCCGGGTAAGCGCTCTTCCAACTGTTGCAGACGGTCCAGGTAGAACAGATCCTTCCGTGTTCTGGCTCCGTAGTAATAGGTGGCTTTGCGCTCGATACCGCGTTCTGCCATACTGTTAAGCAGCGACCAGAGCGGTGCCATTCCAGAGCCACCACCGATGCAGACAATGTCGCTGTTCGACTTCTCGCGGAGCATGAAGACACCGTACGGCCCTTTCACCTCCAGTTCCTGACCAAGAGTGATACCGCCCTCCAATAGACTCGAAAACCGACCACCCGCGAAGACCTTGATCATGAATTCCAGGCGGTCGCTGGTGCGTGGGGTATTGGCCATAGAGTAGGCGCGATGCTCATCGCTGCCGGGAATAAGGATATCAGCGTACTGACCGGCGGTAAATAGCATCTTCTTCCCAGGCTCGATGATCTTGAGTACGAGACGCTTGATGTCATGAGTGAGTGATTCGATTTCCTCAACAGTAGTCTGCAAAGTCACAATGGGGATACCTAGCCGCAGTATGTCCTCATCGTAGTTGATAAGTTCAACTTCCAAATCGCTGTACGCGTGGCTACGGCACAGCAGGACATACCCTTCTTCGCTCTCGTACTCTGGCAGTGCAAAGGTGGAGTATTTCTCCATCTCTATATCGCCATCAAGGAGGAACGACTTGCAGGCTGAACACTGCCCCTCCCTGCACCCATGGGTCAACGACACACCTTGACGAAACGCTGCATTGAGCACAGTCTCGTCTTCGTTCACTTCGATCTCAATGCCGACTGGTTGAAATCGAACTCTGTGTGTAGGCATACACCGGTTCTTTCTCAAACTAGGTGCAACCCTGCGGTCGCCATACTGGGCTGCAGGAGAGGAGACAAGAGCACGTGCCTCCCGTCCTTGCTTCTACATCTATGTAGAGGTCTCAGTCGCGAGGGACGAAGTCCTGAGAGGACAACACCCCTCGCGCATAAGGCAAACACCCTGCCTCACTGCTACTTGATGGTGAAACCCTGTTTATACCCGACCAACCATGCATCGCGCTCTTCGGGTGTCATCTTGTTGAGTAGCACATTCGGGCTCTGGAACTCAATGCCCTTGAGGTGATCCAGGGTCCACA
>WNFE01004759.1_pt1 | contig 21976 bp, 17 predicted proteins | sample 5400451 | NCBI WGS metagenome assembly WNFE01 (sample SAMN13153344, study PRJNA577476) | soil metagenome | isolation source: 200 cm saprolite under Douglas fir tree site 2 hole 2 | place: USA:California | collected 2015-04-18
GGTGGAATCGGTCTTGCGACCAACTGCTTGACCACCATGTATTCGGGCCGAAACCGTCATCGGAGACGGGCGGGCGGTCTTATGAATTTGAACTGCCCGAATGTCCTCGCGGGTCAGGGCCGTCGCTGGGCCGCTGGATAAGAGTTGTGCGACGGAGTTTGGCTGTGGCCAAGGGAGACATCTCGAAGCTAGGCCCCAGGGGGGCCAGTGTCAATGCCCACTTTTGGTGCAGTGCTCGGACTCAGTTCTCAAGCGCTCTTCCTCGAAGTGATAACGGAGGAGACGGACCAGCATTGCTCCACTTTATGGCTGCCGCAGCGGGGGCAGACAACCCCACCTTCCTCATAGTCAACGAGCGTTAAGATCTTCGAGAATGTTTTCTTGCAGGCGTGGCAGAAGAACTCGTAGTGGGGCATAGACCACCTCCCACGGAATAGTCTTTAGATGAATTCTAGACCTCGAGTCGGGCGCATTCAACAATAGGGCCCGGACTCGGCTTTTGCGAGGATTGGTGCGGCCAAAGCGGCATGGGAGGACTGAAAATGAGTCGCAAGAAGTGGGCTCTGGCAGCGCAGAAGGGGTCGGGAGGTGCGGGTGAACGTTGAGAGGATTTCAGCGGTGACCCTCAGGGTGGCAAACATGGGGGCCTCCGTGCGGTTCTACAGAGATGTCCTAGGCCTGAAGGTCACCTACGGCGGGGAAGAGGCTTATTTTTCGTCGCTTCGAACGAAAGACGGCAAAGATCCCATTCTGAATCTCGAACAGGGCAAGCCGGCTACAGAATGGGGGCGGCTGATTTTTTACGTGGTTGACGTAGATGCATCCTGGACGTATCTGAAAGAACGAGGATTTGATCCAGAAAGGCCACGAGACGCGTCATGGGCCGAACGGTATTTCCACATGCCCGATCCCGATGGCCACCAGCTATCGTTTGCTCATCCGATCTAGCAGTCTCTCAATAGCTGGATGAACTCATCCGGGGCGAGGCAAAGAAGACAGCCCAGACGACCGGAAGGAGGTCCGATGGCGTACTACAAGGTTCTGATTGAAGTCTGGTGTGACTGGGATCCAGAGGACAACGCCCTCGAAGAAATGGTCCGGCATGTTCTGCTTGGCGAGGACGCTATTTGTACTCTGCAGGCAGTCGTCAAGGTCGTCGATCGTCCGCAAGACATCGACAACGAGGAAGCGATGAGCTTCTTCGGCGGACAAGAGGGCGATGCCGAACAAAGTCAGGGATAGATCCACGTGGCGGTGGCTGGGGGTTGGCTTGCCGATGGCGACCAAACAAAGAATGAGTCCGAAAGGCGTGCCTTTCCCCGCTCTCGGGGTGTCGAAGACGGCACTGCTAAGTCCAGACGTTCTTATGGGAGGATAGATGCACCTTTTGGGTGTGCCATGCCCGTGGACTCCCGACCGTTCGTCGTAGCGCGCAACAAGCGCATCGTGCCGAAACAACGGCGCATCGAGCGGTTGCCGTCGGGGTATTCGATTCGAGAGTTCTACAACCATCCCCAAGGCCGCTATTGGTATGTGGTCACTGCTCTTGAAGTGATACCGCCCAAGAGGCGGGCGTAGCAGCGACGGCAAATCAGGCATTTGCTTGATCTAATTCCCATAGCGTCGATATTTTCATCGCGACCAGCACGTCCAACAAAGTGGCGGTGTTGCGAACGCTCCCCGAGATGCCTAGGAGCGCTTCTGAGACGACGGGATGTTGCTCCGCCAGCGAGTCAAGTCGGTCGCTCACGTCGTAGAGTCGTTGAACTTCGTACAGGATTGCAGTCGAAGGCATTTGGCTACCCGATTTCCTGAGAGCCTAAGGAGAGGAGAACTACAGATGGACTGACTTAGTTCAGAGAACCTGAAAGAGGAGAAGGTGGTAACCACCTCACTAAGGAAGTATATCACATCCTTCACCGCAATGCGCAGACTTCAGCGGGCACAACGTTGCCCAAGCGAGCGGGCACACGCGCCGAGCGCCGAATCACAAGGACTGGGCGCGTCCGCGATTTTCTAGAGACAGCGGTCGGCGGCGCCAACTCCAGACGGGATTGCCTTTGTCGTCGCGGAGGACGAGGGTGTCACTACCCTCCACGACTTCGCGGGCGAGGATGCGGTCGGCTTCGCCCTGCTTAACTTTTGAGCCGGTCAGGGCGATTTCGTCCCCTTTTCTGAAACTCACGCCCATGTCGTCGAGAAAGGACTTGGGACAGAGATATACGTCGACTGTGTTCCCCAGTCTTCACCAGCAAGTGGGCAACTTCTTTCTCACTGCCTTTTTAGAGGCAGTTTCACTCCTCCACGGTTCCTTTCATTTTTGTCTCGGCGTACGTCGTAATTTGGGTGGGCTTGTTTCCTGGGCTTTTTGCGCAACGAGGGGTAGAGTACAGAGCAGTGCAACGGCCAGAAAGATCGGCTTCCATAAGCCCCGTGACGGGTTGGTCTCACCTGAACGGCCCATGGCTCCTCCTTCCTGTGGCGCGGGCGCGCTATCGATCCGGCAACTTGTAATCGTTACGCTCAGCGGGATCCTGAGAGAGGTACTGGACGAACTCCCAATCGTTGCCCTCGGGATCGTAGAAGTACATGCGCTTACGGTGCGGATGTGCATTCGGAGGTGTGGAATCTCTGTATCCGGCAGACTTCATTCGGTTGCGGAGCGCCTCGACATTGTCGACCTCATAGGCGAGATGGTTCACGCCGGGCAGCCCCTGATATGGGGTCCAGCTCTTCGCGGGCTCCACCCTCGATTGACCCAAGGCAATGTAGGTTTCATGGGTGCCTATGTGGACCCATCGTGCGCCATCGTTGCTTATGCCTTCGCCGCGTACGCGGAATTCAGGAAACGCTGTCTGCAAGAAACGGATCATCCCCTCGATGTCGCGGACACAGAGGTTTGCATGTTCCAGCCGGAGAGTCATTGCACACCTCCAATGCGGGCCTAAGTCCTTTTAGGCCAACCCGCATAGATTGCCGTACCGGGCGGCCCAAGAATAGCACTCACGCACGCCGTATAACGAGCGACACGTTCCCGCCGGGCACATTCCGGACGTGTTGTCGGCAACTCGGAGGTAATCGCGAGCCCAGCTTCCTAGATGGTGGATCAATTTCGACCCTGCTTCGTCAAGAAAACGACTGGAGGTGGCAACAAGCTTTGACCTTTGGGTTTACAAACCAAAGGTCTCGCAATGCTGTTCCGCGTTCAGAAATCAAGTTCTAACGCCTTGAATCAGGCGAGCCGACCTAACCTCATCAGCATTCCCGAATTCGACTGCGGGCTTTTCGAGAGGCGACCCCTGCTTGTTTCCCGCCGTCAATGATTCACCCTCGCCGTGTGAGCTTTAACGGCGATCAGCAGGAAGCCCTTCGCGTTGGCATTTTTCTCCAGGGACAAGAGCTGGGCTCGCGCAGCGGCGGATTTGCCGGACTTATTCAGCGCTTGACCCAGAGCAAGCCTGGCTTCGAACTGGAGGGCGACAAATCCATCGTGTTTAGCTTCTTGCATGCTGGTTTGAAGCGATTTGACTGCCTCCATCGTTTTACCGGCGACCGACTGAACTTGTGCGTTCGCGATATCCAAAGTTATCCGACTGAGGCGATCCTCGCTGTTTGCCATCAGCTTCTGATCTTGAGAAACCAACTGTTGCGCGTCAGCGAGCTTGCTTTGGGCAAGCAATGACCGAGTTAGGATGACATCACTTTCGATCTGGGCATCTGGCTCCGATTGTGCGGCGTACCCAATGAGCGCTTGCCGCACTTCTTTCTCGGCGTCGGAGGCGCGTCCGTCTTCTAGCGAGAGCTCCGCCAATCGGACTCGGCTGTCGAAGAGTTCCCTAGCATAGCCATGTTCATTCTGTCGTAAGGCCAGAGCTGCCGCATGCTGCTTTCGTGCACCGGCAAGGTCACCTTTTGCCATCAGTATGTCTCCCAGACCAAACAGCGAGTAGCTGGCAACAAAATCCGGTGCTGGTCCTTTCGACATCCCGAGTGCCTCGGTGTAGAGTCTCTGAGCTGAGACTAAGTCTCCTGCCAGCAGTTCCAGGTCTCCGAGTTCGAGAGTGACTCCTCGAATCCGTTGTTTGGAACTGGTTGTGCGAAGAACTGCCAGGCTCTCCTGTGCTGACTTTATTGCTCCGGCAACGTTGCCTTCAGCTGCAAGGACGTTCGCCATGTTAATGAGGCAGCCAGCTTGCAGAGATTTGTCGCCGAAGTGTATTGCCTGGGGAAGCGCCTGCTGAAAATAATCTTTGGCTTGCGCCAAATGTCCTTGATCTTTTTCTGCAAGACCTAGGTTGTGTAGCGTCAGCGCGATCTCCCGGGGACCACCGACCTCACGATACAGGGTCAAAGCACGCTGGTCGTAGTCCACCGCGCCGGCAAGATCTCTTTGGAAAAGCAAAACACCTGCGATCGCTGACAAACTGCTTGCCTCGCCGTATTTGTTTCCCAGCTCTTGGCGGATTTGCCGAGCCTTCTCGAAATTCTTCCGGGCGTTGTCCAGATCACCCTGATTTACGAGCAAGACTCCGGCGTTGCTCAGCACCCGCGCCTCACCATTGCGGTTGCCGGCGGCGGCAAACAGCCTCTGCGCTTCCGAAAAGAGTTCTTTCGCCTTTTCGAGCTTATTCAACGCGCGGTAAGCATGAGCTTCTTGACCGAGAGCCTCGGCCACCAGCAAACGCGCGCCTTGAGTCTGACCCTTTTGTGCAGCCCGATGGGATGCTTCCGCTTCACCTTTGTTGTCCTGATGAGCATTGGCGGTATTGGCTTCGGCAAGATCAATGCGCGGATCTTCACCGGCCGGAGCGGGCAGCTTTCGCAATTCTGCAATCGTGTTCAGTGCGTCATCCAGCTTTCCCGCTTCGGTTTGAGATCCAGCCAGACTTAGTCCGTACTCGAGGTTGTCGGGAAAGAACTTGAACAGTGTGCGATAGACTTCAATGGCTTTGTCGGCATCTCCTGCCATCTCGTAGGAGCGTCCCTCAACCCAGAGGCTATTCTCGCGCGGCAGTTGCTTAGCAAGTTCAGAGGCCCTCTTGGCCTCATCCTTCGCTTTCTCTCCATAGCCAAGGTACTGCCACGCGTCGGCAAGTGCCGAGTGCGCGAGGGCGTAATTCGGATCGGAAGCGACAGCCTTTTCCAACGAGTCACGCGCCCCTCCGGCGTCGAAGACGCGCAACTTCGCCAAGCCTTCAGCGTACAAGCGCATCGCGTCCGGGTTCGACGGCAACGCGGCTTGCACACTTGCGGATTCGGCCGGCGAAATCCCGGAAATGCCCAGGTTCTGACGCAAGTCGGCGCCGGCCCGTGTTATCAAGTCTGGCAAAGAGCTTTCGCTGCCGGTTTCAGCAAGGGATGCCACTGTTTCACCCAAAGCGGCATCCTGCACGCGCAGATCGAGTCGAACGTTGTGGCCTACACCGCTCACGTCCAGATAAGAACCAACAATTACTAAATCGCTTCCGAGGTTCTTATAGACCAGGTTCAGGGTCTCTCGGGAAAGAGATTCGGCTTCCGGGAGTGATAGGTTGATCTTTGTCCGCGCGACACTCTCTCCTGGGACGGTCCGCAGTTTTCCTCCCGCCGACAATTCCGTGGTCAGCATCTCCGAGAGCGCGGTGGAGAGCCACGCGGTATCCGCGCGAGCGGAAAGATTCTTGAATCCGAGCACAGCGACGGAACGGCGTCCGCGCGATCTCTGACTGACCAGTTCCGCACGGGCTCTCTCGGCGGCTTGGTGTTCGTCAACGATCAAGATTACGACTGCCGCGAACAGGATAAGGAAGACTGTCGCACCCGCGATCACTTCCGTCTTGCGTCGCCGCACGAATTTGGAAGTGCGGTAGGCGAACGTACTGGGCCGTGCCTGAATCGGCCGGTGTTCCAGGTGGCACTGGATGTCCCGCTCGAACGCGGCCACCGTTTCGTAGCGCCGTTGCCTTTCCTTTTGCAGCGCCTTCAGCAAGACGTTGTCCAGGTCGCCCCGCAGGCTTCGGCGCAACCTCGCCGGTTCCCCTTCGCGCGTGCGGCTCACGCCCTCAGCCGTTTTCGTCACGGTGGTTCCATCGGGGAGCTTTTCGGTTTCTACCCGATCGATCGCGGTGCTGGGGGATTCCGGTTCCTGCTCGCAGATGGCGCGCTCCATTTCGGCAGGGGTGCACTGCTTCAAACGATAGGGACGATGCCCCGTCAGCAGTTCGTAGAGCACGACGCCAAGCGAATACACGTCGGTAGCTGCGCTGACCGGCTCGCCCCGAACCTGCTCCGGACTGGCGTAGGCCGGCGTCAGATGGCGAGTGGCGGTTCGAGTAACTACTGCCTCCGACGGTTCCTGCGCACCCAGCATCTTGGCGATGCCGAAGTCCAGCAACTTGGGCGTGCCGTCATCGGTGACAAGAATGTTGTTGGGCTTGAGGTCCCGGTGAATGACGTGGCTTTGATGAGCGCAACGGACAGCCTCGCACACGGCGCAGAACAAACGCAAGCGCTGTTCGACCGTCAACTTGTGGGCGTCGCAGTATTCATCGATGGGGCAACCGTCAACGTAATCCATCACCAGGTACGGCAGCCCTTCATCTGTGCTGCCGCCGTCGAGCAACTTCACGATGTTGGGATGGTCGAGGACGGCAAGGGTCTGGCGCTCGTTGCGAAATCGCCTCAGCAGTTCTGCGTTATCGAGGTCGGGGCGCAGGATTTTGACCGCCACCCGTTTGCGAAATTCGTCGTCGGCGCGGGAGGCCAGGTACACCGACGCCATGCCCCCGTAGCCGATCCGCCGCTCGATGCGGTAAGCGCCGATCCGCCGCCCCAACATGGGGTCGTCAGCCTCTCGGGGCGGCAGTTGAGCCGATGAACGCTGCGATACCGCCTGAAACACTTCGGAAGTGGCAGCGCCATTGCCTTCGGCCGCGTCGAGAAGAGACTGTACGTCGGCCCGCAGTGACTCATCACCGGCGCAGACCTCCTGCAGCAGGGCGCTTTGCCTGTCAGGCTCGCATTCCAGGGCCAGACCGAACGTATTTTTGATCTGCTGCCAGCGCTCCGGAGTCAGCGCGTTAGTGGCTCCATCACGAATGGGCTCTGGCTGCGGCTTATTGGCTCCGCCGTCATCCATAAGAGCGGTTCCGGACTAACCGTCTGGCGATATCGAAGGGAAAGAGCCAACGCCCCGTATAAGGCGCAGAGTATATACCTGTCCGCCATACCCGCCAAGCATGGATTTTGCTCTCCCACTTGATCCCGTTTTGCTCCGTTTTGCACGTTTCTAGATCGAGGATGGCAATCCGTGCGTCGGCTGCAATTAGTCTCCAGACTTCGACAATGGGTATATAGTGGCGCTCCGACTTTCTGGCGACCCTGACATCGCGCGGGCTTTGTTATCGACCTCCAAGGGTGTTGCTCATGAACTCGTCTTCCATGGACGTGACCTTGTTGCTGAAGGAGCTTTCCCGCGGCAACCAGGGCGCTCTGGCAGAGCTGATCCCGGCTGTGTACGACGAGCTGCGCAGGTTGGCGGCGTACTATCTCCGCCAGGAACGAAGCGACCACACTCTGCAGGCGACCGCCCTGGTTCACGAAGCCTACCTGCGCCTGGTGGACCAGCGACATGTCGACTGGAAAAACCGCAACCATTTTTTCGGAGTTGCGGCACACCTGATGCGGCGGGTTCTCTTGATGCATGCCCGCGAACACCGTGCTGCCAAGCGCGGCGGTTCGGCGGTCAAGATCTCGCTTGACGAGACCGCGATCTTCTCTGAGGCGCAAGCAGACAGTCTGGTCTTTCTGGACGAATTGCTCAACCGGCTGGCAACTCTTGACCCCCAACAAGAGCGGATTGTCGAAATGCGCTTCTTTGCCGGGCTCTCGGTAGAGGAAACGGCCGACCTGATGGGTATTTCGACTGCGACCGTGAAGCGCGACTGGGCGATGGCCAAGGCCTGGCTGGCGCGAGAAATGGGTTTATCTGCAAAACGGGGAGCCGCTTCCGGCTGAATGGCCTTGCACCCAAGACTTCGGCGTGAGCTCTTTTTCCCCTGCTTGGCACGTTATGAGGTGAGGCGCGTGTGACCAACCGATGATCGTTGTTGCCACGCACCCTTCCCCAACAACGCGAAAAATCCAGGAAGGAGAATCGTCATGAAAACGAACTTTGCACGTGCCCTGCTGGTGCTGGTCGCCACCTTTGTACTGGCGCTGGTTCCTCTGCAGGCGGAGGCCAGCCACTGTTCCAACGCCAGTCAGGCGGGAAAATGGGCCTACACCTACACCGGAACCATCTTTACCCAGAACGGTCCACTGCCGGCAGCGTCGGTGGGCCACTTCAGCCAGGACTCCGCAGGAAACGTCACCGGCAGCCAGGCCCGCAGCGTGGCCGGAAACTCCGGGGTGGAAGACATTGCCGGAAACGTTACCGTAAACAAAGACTGCACGGCCAACGCGACCATCAACGTGCTTGTGAACGGACAACTGCAGCGCACCGCTGTCCTCGCTGTGGTTTATGACAACAACGGGAACCATGCTCGCATGATTTTCCAATCTCTGACGCTACCGGATGGCACCAACATCCCGGTGGTGATCACCCTGGATGCGAACCGGTTGTTTAGCGAGGATTGACGGCGGGGGCAGGATGAGAGTCCTGCCCTTTTTTGCCGTTCATTAGCCACGTTGCAAAAGGAGTCGCGAGAGGCGAGGTAAGCCATGACGGACGGATTTTGTGCATCTCGATGCCGAGCAGCTTTCGGACCTGTGCTCGTCACGCTTGGTGGTGTGTTCTTGCTATGGTCGCTTTGCATCCCGCCCGCCTGGGGGCAGCTATTTCTGGAGGCTCCAGAATATTCTACCGGACAGAACCCGCGGTCTGTCGCAGTGGGAGACTTCAATGGCGACGGGAAAAATGACCTCGCCATTGCTAACCTCGGAGACAGGACCATTAGCATTCGCCTCGGTAACGGCGATGGTACTTTCCAAACCAGCGTGAATTACCGGACTGGAAGTGGCCCCGGGTACGGCGGCAGGTCGTTGGTGGTGGGAGAATTCAACGGCGATGGTAAGGCGGACTTGGCCGTGGCCAATTCCAGCGACAATACGGTCAGTGTCCTGCTCGGCAACGGCGATGGCACCTTCCAAGCGCGCCTGGATTATGCAGTTGGAAGTTTCCCAGAACAACTGGCGGTAGGGGACCTCAACGGGGACGGTAAGGCAGACTTGGCGGTTGCCGATGCCGGCGCGCGCGCCGTGAGCGTGCTCCTGGGTAACGGCGATGGAACCTTCCAAGCGAATGTGGAGTACCCCACGGGACTCACTACGAGGGGCATGGCGGTAGGTGATTTCAATGGAGATGGCAAGCCCGACTTGGCCACGACTATTTCGGGCGGTCTTTGTCAAGGCTGGGTCGCAATTTTCCTGGGCAAAGGGGATGGGACCTTCCTCCAACATGTGGACTCCCCTTCGGTGGGGTGTAATTACCAGGTCGCGGTAGGAGACTTCAATGAAGACGGCAAGGAAGACTTGGTAGTGGTCGACAACTGGGTGAGCATTTTGTTGGGCAATGGTGACGGCACCTTTCAGCCAGCAGTGCGGTACCGGGCCGGGGGAAATAACACATCCATCGCTTTGTTTGACTTTGACGGCGACGGCAGGTTGGACCTGGCTCTGACCGACTTTATCGCGAACGCGGTAAGTGTGTTGCTGGGCAATGGTGATGGCACCTTTCAAGCACGCCTGGGCTATGGGACAGGGCAGGAACCTTTGTCGCTCGCGGTCGGTGACTTCGATGGTGACGGCGTGGTTGATCTAGTGACTGCCAACAGCGGCAGCAGCACGGCGAGCGTTCTTCTCGGTAATGGCGATGGCACGTTCGTGGCGCGCAGGGACTATCCAGCAGAAAGTAATCCAGGCGCGGCTGCCGCCGGGGATATCAACAACGACGGCTATCCCGACCTGGTTGTTGGCAACGGCGGACCTCTCCCGTCGTCCGTCTCCGTCTTCCTGGGTCGCGGCGACGGCGTCTTCCCGGCGCATGTGGTCTCTCCAGATGCCGATGATCCCATCTCGTTGGCCCTGGCGGACTTCAATAAAGACCAAAAGATGGACGTGGTAACGGTGGGTCGTAGCAACACCCTGAGCGTACTGTTGGGAAACGGGGATGGCACTTTTCAGGCGCACTTGGACACGATTATTGCAAACTCGATATTGTCGTGGCGCTCTTCTCTGGATCTGGCCTGGGCGCCGGCGTGTTGCTGGGAAACGGCGATGGCACGTTTCAGCCAGAAGTGGATTATGCAACTGGCGGCGCCGCGACGTATGTTGCGGTGGCTGACTTTAATCATGATGGCAACTTGGACCTCGCGATGACCATCTATCCCCTGATTGACGAAACTGCCATTGTGAGCGTGCTCTTGGGGAACGGCGATGGCACGTTTCAGCTCCACACAGACTACGCGATAGCGGCGCCACCCTTTCCGCAGGGTCCCTTCGCTGTCGCTGTCGGGGACCTCAATGGAGATGGAAACCAGGACATGGTTGTGGCGGGAGCATGCGGTTGCATTAGCGTTCTCCTAGGCAACGGCGACGGTACCTTTCGAGCACATCAAGACTATGCTGCACCCAGCTTCACGGACTTGGTCGCACTAGGTGATTTCAATGGTGATGGCAAGCTGGATGTGGCCGTGACGGGAGTGGGTGTTTTTCTTGGGAACGGGGACGGTACGTTGCAAACAAGGGAGGACTACGCCACCGGCTCAGGAGGAGGGAACGTGGTTGTGTGGGACCTAAATGGAGACCGGAAGCCCGACCTGGCACTGTCCAATGGTTCGGGCGCGGACAGCGTAAGCGTGTTACTGAACAACGTTAGAAGTCCCTTCTTCACGCTGTCGGTGGCGACAAGTGGCAGCGGCAGTGGGACGGTGACGATCACACCCGGCGGGGCCAAGTGCACCGGCAGCTGCTCGAGGAATTTCGCGAGCGGCACAGCATTGACTCTTTCCGCAACTGCCGCTTTCGGCTCCAGTTTTTCTGGGTGGAGCGGCGCGGGTTGCTCGGGCACCGGCACCTGTAACCTGACGATTACCTCCGACCAGACTGTCACTGCCACCTTCGATCTCGCCCCCGACTTTGCCGTTGCGGTATCGGCCTTGTCGCCGGGTTCGGTGAATCCCGGACAGTCCGCGACCTCGACCATTGACGTAACCGCAGCAGGCGGATTCAACAGCTCGGTGGCACTCACCTGCGCGGTGTCGCCGACGCCGCAACTTGCGCCGCAATGCTCCATCAGTCCGAGTTCGGTAAACCCAGGAACCCCGGCGACGTTGAGTGTTACTACAACCGGACCGCAAGCGGGGCTAGCCTCTCCGTGGGGACGTGCCGAGCTTTTCTACGCCCTGTGGCTTCCGGTCTGTGGGCTAACGTTGATGGGGATGGTGTTCCCCGCGCAACGGAAAAAAACAAGACTGCTGGGCATGCTGTGTTGCGTGCCACTGTTCGCGGCCCTGCTTCTGTTGCCTGCCTGCGGCGGCAGCAGTGGAGGTTCGCACGGTAGTAGCGGCACGCCTCCTGGCACGTACACCATCAGTGTCACGGGCACGTCGGGAACGACGCATTCGACAACGGTGACACTCAAAGTGCAGTGAGGCCGGCAACGGGCCTCGACTTCGGAACTGGGCTATACGCAAGGAGGGATGATATGCGTGACCACACCTTAGTTAGTAATGAGTTGGTCAAGATTCGCGCAACACGAACAACTCTACCGCCGTCTTCATGGGTCACTTCCGTCCGGACGATATTCCACTTTCTCCTGGCGACCCTTGTTGTGGCCTTCGCGCTGGCCGCCCTGCCGCAGGCAATGTCTCAAGCAGTCAGCGTCGCCACCTATCACAATGACAACTCCCGGCGGGGCCTGAATGACAAGGAAACCATCCTGACTCACGCCAACGTCAATCCTGTCCAGTTCGGCAAGCTCTTTTCCCAACGCACCGACGGGTATTCGTACGCTCAACCTCTTTATCTGCCGGGCGTGAACATCCCGGGGCTTGGTGTGCACAACGTAGTCTACGTCGCCACCGAGCATGACACGATCTACGCGTTCGACGCCGACAGCAACCAGGGCATCAATCGCGAGCCGCTCTGGCAGCGCAGTTTCATCGACCCCGACCACGGCGTTACCACCGTTGCCTCCAAAGCCGACGCTGCCTGCACTGATCTCGCTCCCGAGATCGGCATCACGGGAACTCCCGTGATCGACACTCAGACCGGCACTATGTACGTTGTGGTTCGCACCAAGGAGAATGGTCAATTCTTCCAACGGCTGCATGCGCTCGACATCGCCACCGGCGCTGAGAAATTCGGCGGTCCAACCGTAATTAAGGCCAAAGTGAAGGGCAGCGGTGATGGTGCTGTGAACGGGTTCGTCCACTTCGACCCGCTTCGGAACAATCAACGTGCCGGCCTCCTGCTGGTCAACGGCCTGATTTATATCGGGTGGGCGTCGCACTGCGATAACGGCCCCTATCACGGCTGGGTCATGAGTTATGACGCCCGCACAGTCAAACAGAACGGAGTCTGGAACTCCACTCCGAACGCCGGACTGGGAGGCGTGTGGCAGTTAGGCGGAGCCCCCGCAGCCGACGACGACGGCAACGTTTACTTTGCGACCGGCAATGGTGGCTTCGACGCTGACAAGGGCGGATTGGACTACGGGGACAGCGTCATCAAAACAGGAATGCCGATTAACGGTCAGTTATCGGTGTTCGATTACTTCACTCCCCACGACGAACAGTTTCTCGACGACCAGGACCTCGACCTCGGCTCCGGCGGACCCATGCTCCTGCCCACGCAGAGACCCGGCTCTCCTCATCAGCACCTGCTCACCTTGGCCGGCAAGGGAGCCGTGATTTATCTGATTGATCGGGACAACCTTGGGCATTTCAATCCCGACAATGATGATCAGATCGTGCAGTCCCTGCCCGCTTCCATCTTGATTACCGGTGGAATAGCAGCGTGGTGGAACAACACGCTCTACTTCGTTCCGGTGTTCGACACGATGAAAGCTTTCCACTTCGATCCCAAGACCGGCCTGATTTCGCCGACGCCGGCGTCACAGACTGTCACCTATTTCGATTACCCCACTGCCCTGGTGTCGGTTTCGTCTAATGGCAGCAAGGACGGGATTGTCTGGGCACCGCAGGATGACGGGTATTATACGGGGGCACACGCGATTCTGCGCGCTTATAACGCCCACAACCTCGCACACGAGTTGTACAACAGCGAGGAGAACCTCAGTCGCGATGACCCGGGCCCGGCTGGGAAGCTCACTGTCCCCACCATCGCCAACGGCAAGGTTTATTTCACTACCCACAAGCGGCTGGCCGTCTATGGGCTGCTGCCTTAGCGAGCTTTATCACAACAAAGGAGACCGCCATGCAATGGACAACACCAGAGTTTGAAGAAATTCAGCTGTGTTGCGAAATCAACTCATACGCCTGTGCTTTACTCCAAGGTGTTGACACAGGCCGAGCGCTGAACGAGTGAGGCCACAGCTTCTCTGCTTGATATTCACCCGAGCGAGCCTCTATCGTTTACGCGAGGCGCGGCAGCTAACGTTAAGCGATGGCTCTCGCCCCAAAACCCCACAATAACCCCACAACACGTTCATCACTGCGCCCCGATGTGCTTTCGAACAACCCCAATCACACCGCGCAACCTGTTGATACATCGTTGCGAGCCGCACTCATAACCCAAAGGTCGGTGGTTCAAATCCACCCCCGCAACCAACGCAATCATAGAGTTGCAGGGAGAAGCTACAGTACTGTTAGCTCCCATTAAATAGTGGCCGCTCTGTGCAGCGCCACTACTGTTTTGTGGGTGTAATCATCGTCGCCTGAATGTCAGCATGGCGCAAAGCCTCGGCTGTACTTTCAGCTCGACGCCCAGAGAGCGCATCGTTGAATAGGTATGGCGAAACGTGTGCCAGGATCGGTTGCGTAGCGCGGCCAGTTCTTCTCTGACGACGGCGGTGGGACAGATGCGCTCCATGTTCTGGCCTGGCGTGTTCTTGAATCGGAAACGGCATTACACCATCTAAAAAGGGCGATAGCACATTGTCGCCGATACTCATGAATCTTCTCTATCGATACTCGCGGCAGTACTGGCAACTGGTGATAGTGGCTCTCCTGCTGGCCGCGACCAATCAGATCTTCTCGCTTCTGGACCCGGTTATCTTCCGGCACGTCATTGACGGATATGCCACCCGCTATCACGACTACACGCAGGCACAATTCATCCGCGGCGCGGGATTGCTGCTGCTGGCCGCAGTGGGGGTCGCGTTTGTCTCCCGCGTGGCCAAGAACTTCCAGGACTATTTCGTGAATGTCATCGTGCAGCGTTTGGGAGCCCGTATGTATTCCGATGGGATCCGGCACTCGTTGGACTTGCCCTATCAGGTATTCGAGGACCAGCGGAGCGGAGAAACACTCGGCAAGCTGCAAAAAGTTCGTAGCGACGTGGAGCGGTTCATAACCGCCGCCATTAACGTGATATTTATTTCGTTTATCGGCGTCGTGTTCGTGATGATTTACGCTTTCCGGGTTCATTGGGCCATTGCTCCAGCATTTCTCATCACGGTCCCAATGCTGGGAATTATCAGTTCGATACTGAGTCGCAAGATCAAGAAGATCCAGAAGACAATTGTCGGCGAAACCACCGCGCTGGCGGGTTCAACCACCGAGTCCTTGCGCAATATTGAATTGGTCAAGAGTCTGGGGCTTGCCCATCAGGAAGTGGAACGGCTCAATGGGATTACCGGGAAGATCCTTAAACTCGAACTCAAGAAAGTGAAATACTTGCGCAGCCTGAGCTTCATCCAGGGGACTGCGGTGAACGCGTTGCGCACCAGCATTTTGTTCCTAATGCTGTACCTGATCTTCCGCCAGCAGATCACGGTCGGGCAGTTCTTCTCGCTGATGATCTATTCGTTTTACATCTTCACTCCCTTGCAGGAGTTGGGAAACGTCATCAACATCTATCGTGAAACCGAAGTGTCACTGCAAAACTTTCAAGAGATACTTGACACTCCGCGCGATCCGAAGCCCGCTAATCCAGAGCCGGTTGAAGAACTGATGACCCTGCAGTTCGAGCGAGTCAGTTTCCAGCATCAAAGCTCTTCTGTTCTTGCATTGGATGAGATCAATTTCAGCGCTGCGCGGGGAGACACGGTGGCCTTTGTGGGACCGTCCGGGGCGGGAAAGTCAACGTTGGTGAAGCTTCTGGTTGGCCTGTACGCACCCAAAGGAGGCGAGATTCTATACAACGGGATTCCGTCCAACCGCGTGGATCTCGATCTGCTAAGGGAAAAGATTGGATTTGTGACTCAAGACACACAGCTCTTCTCAGGTTCGATTCGTGAAAACCTGCTATTCGTAAATCCGAAGGCGAGTGACAAGGAATGCATGGAGGTGCTTCAACAAGCTGCTACGCACAGCTTGCTGGCCCGTGCCGACCGCGGCCTGGATACGCTGATCGGCGAAGGTGGCGTTAAAGTTTCGGGAGGTGAGAAGCAGCGTCTGTCGATCGCTCGTGCGTTGCTTCGCCATCCTCAGCTATTGGTGTTCGACGAAGCCACTTCGTCGCTCGATTCGCTAACGGAAGAGGAAATCAGTCGCACGATTCGCGACGTAGCAACCAATCAGGAGGCGATCACCATTCTGATTGCGCATCGTCTGTCTACCGTGATGCACGCCGACCGGATCTACGTGCTGGAACGGGGACGCATCGTTGAATTTGGACGCCACTCCGAGTTGCTCGACCAAAAGGGCCTGTACTACGCCATGTGGCGCCAGCAGGTCGGTGAACGCGAGGCTGTAGCAGAGACGAGGTAGTTGCGGTTGAGCCTTGCCATTTCCGCTGGACGACTCCTCAGTGCCTAGTGCGAGCCGCTGCTGGGCGAAGATCCCGTCATCTCCATTGCCCAGATCGCGGCAGGCCGCATGTACATCGAAGCGCGGTATTTGCCGTTCATCTCGTAGGCTTCCGGCGTGCGGAACCAGTAACCCTGGGTTTCATAAACGACGTGATACACGCCCCAGGCGGTATGGTAGCCCTCGTCTTTGAGGCCGTCGGCCAGCATCAGCGCGGCAACGCTGAAGGTGGTGCCGGTCCAGACTTCCCGGACCTGCTCGTTGTCGTTCTGAATCACCTTTCCGTCAGCTCCGATTCCGTTGACGGCTCCCATTTCGCCCTTGCCGAATTTCATGACGTTGAAGTCGTAGATCTTCTTCAGTGTCTTGCGTTGCATATCCATGGGCACAAGATCGCCCAAGCCGGTCATTTGCGCGTACCATTGGCCGGCAAGCTGATCTGCCTGGATGTTGTCGCGGTATTCGCTTCCCGTGTCGTAGCGGAAATATTCTCCATTCCACAGTTTCTTGATGTAGCTCGCCTGACTCTTCGCGAACAAATCGTGATATTTCGTCTGAGCAGGTGAGTCATTCAGGACTTTTGCAATTTCTTCGGCAGCGCGCAACGCGCCCAGCCAGAGTCCGCCACAATAGGCGCTTTCGCCGCGTACCACCCAGGTATCGTAAGTTTGATCAGGGAAACCGTCGTTCTCGGGGACTCCATCCCCGTTGCGGTCGTACTTGCGTAGATATTCGATCGCGAGCTGCACTGACGGCCAGGTATCGCGCAAAAACTGAGTGTCTTTGCGGCCGGTGAGAACATAGTCGCGATACACCATCAACACAAACTTTGTGTTCAGGTCTTTCCAGTCGTCAGTGTTCTGCCAACTGAACTGGTTGACCTTGTAGATGGGGTCCTCTTCGGGTGCGCCGAGATCGTGAGGCACGGCCCCTTTGCTCTTACGGGTGCGGAATACCGGCTTGTTCTCCTGGAGCGACTTCCAGATCCACATCAGCTTTTCGGGCTCATTACGCATGACGGTCTCCGCAAACGTTCGCATCTCGCGCTTGTCGAGGTCCGGCCAAAATTTGACGAGTGGCATGGAGCCATAAAAGCGTACGTCCAGCGTCGAGTAGTAGGGATAGTCGTAACACTCCATGAACGAGAAGGACTCATCGGAGCCGGGCGGAGAGCCGACGGGCCGTCCCCAGAAGGACCCGCCATCCGCCAATATGTAGAGTTCGTTGAAAAGAGCGCTGCGATACCATTCCGGCTTGCTGCTGTCGTTGACGTAGGGAGCCTGCCATGCGTCGAGCGCATCGCTCCAGGCAGCGGCTTTGCTCAGGCCTTCGGCCGCGATCTTGAGTGCGTTCGTGCCCGACGTACCAAAAAAATCCGTGTAGTGCCGATACCATTTGCGTCCGGTGCCAAACTCAACAATCGGCAGGTCCCAGGAGACCACCATGGGGATGACGCGCTTTTCTCCGGGCTTCAGGGTGAAACGCACGGCGATCGCGCCGGCCAGAGGCTCTCCGCTGCTGGTCCAGCGGAAGTCGTCGTTGGCGAGACGTCCATCTTTAGAAAACGGCTTCCAGACCTCCCCGCCGTCGCGGTCGGCCATATACGTAGTTTGATAGGTGACCTCAACCCCCGGAGACTCCAGGGTTGCGATGGCGAACTGACCGTCCCAATCGTTCTGAACGTCGGCGGGGCGGATGCGATCAAACAACACCGCCTTCATGGTGCCGGCCTCGCCTGCGGGCGTGGTGACGAAACGGTTGAAGTTGCCGGAGTTCTGCCTGCCATTGAAATCGCGCGAAGGGTAGAGCAGCCAGCCCAGCATGTTTGACCAGGAGAGCATGATGGACACGGTCACGGGTTTGTCGGTGGGATTCTCGGCATGCCAGCGGTATACGGCAACCGGATAACTGGATTCGCGATAGTTATCCGGGAGTACGGGGGAAAACTGCTCGAGCATGACGTGCGCCGGAAGTTTGTCCCAGCGGTAGTCATACCAGGACTTTGGATAAAGCGAATAGTAGTTCCCCGCGCTTACTGGATAGTCCCATTTCCAGGCGCCGAGTTCGTGGGACTTGGGATGATCGGCGACTAGCGCCTGCGCGATCCCTTCCGAAGCTCCTTCGGATTTCTCGTAGATCGCGAACTGGTTGGCATAAACGGTTTCGTATTTATGGACGCCGGCCTTGAGGTGCCATCGCGAAAAATCGCCGCGGTAAGTGCGCGAGAAAGTACCGGAACCCAGGCCGCCCACGGGCGCTCCCTGCCAGTAGCCGTCATCGATCATGCCCTCGATTTCGGGCTTGTGTGAACCGGGGCTCGCCAGGGGTTCGCCGATGCCGCGCTTCCAGGCAATTTTGGGGATGGTGTCTCCCGCCCATAAGGAAACAGCACAAAAGAAGATAAGGGAAAGAGCGGCGCAACAGGACAGGCGGGATTTCATTCGGCCTCCGGTAATTCCAAGCGACTCCGGCTTGAGTTGTCGGTGATTGTACTACGAATACGCTTAGAAAATCGATATTGTACATGATGCGCGACCGTCAGGGAAGAGCAAGATTCAGGAACACCCAACGAATGCCAAGCGAACCATGGACTCTGACCGGCCTCCGGACCTGGGCGATGGCCTAATGAAAATTGCTGAAGAGACGATGGAACTTACAGGATCGAACGGATTCCCCGCGACATGGAAGCCACTCTCACCCAAGAAGGGCGCAATGCAGCAGGCGCATCCAGGCAGAGAGCGACTCGCAGACTTACAGCCGCCGGAAATTACTCCCAATTTGGAAAGGAACCGCAGCGATGAGCGACAGCGACATCGTCAAAGATTTCCTGGTCGAAAGTTACGAGAACCTGGACCGGCTGGACCGGGACTTGGTTGGTCTGGAGAAGAATCCGAAAGACAAGGAAGCCTTGGCGGGTGTGTTTCGCACCATTCACACTATCAAGGGTACATGCGGATTCCTGGGTTTCAACAAGCTGGAAAAGGTCGCGCACGTAGGCGAGAACCTGCTGACCCGTCTGCGGGACGGCCAACTCACACTCAATCCTGAGATCACTACCGCGCTGCTGGGCATGGTGGATGCCGTCCGCCAGATGTTGAAGGAGATCGACTCCACCGGCAAGGACGGCGAGATCGATTACCCAGAGTTACGGGCAACGTTGACGCGTTTGCTGTCCCCTGACGTAACGGCCTCGAGCACGGCTGCGGACAAGCTCGAATCCGCTCTCCAGGCCGCCGCCCCCCCCTTGTCGCTCGGCGCTATTCTGATGCAACAGGCTGGAGTCACGCCGGAGGAGATTTTGCTCGCGGTCAAGAAGCAGAAAGAAGGCGACCCGCGCCTCATGGGCGAGATTCTGGTGGAACAGCTCGTGGTGCGCCCGGCCGATATCGCGGATGCGTTGCAAATCCAGCGGACCTCCCGCGCGCAGGCGACCGCCTCGGACAGCACGATCAGAGTGGATGTGGGGCTGTTGGACAAGTTAATGACTCTGGTCGGCGAGCTCGTGCTGGGGCGCAACCAGCTCCTGCAAATCTCAAACAATGTTGAAGACGCAGGTCTTCAGGCCGTCTCCCAGCGGATGAACCTTATTGCCACCGAGCTGCAGGAAGAAGTCATGAAGACCCGCATGCAGCCCATCGGGAACATCTGGGGCCAGTTTCCGCGGACTGTGCGTGACGTCGCGCTCGGTTGCGGCAAGCAGGTGAACATCGAGATGGAGGGTAAAGAGACCGAGCTCGACAAGACGATCATCGAGGCCATTAAGGATCCGCTTACTCACCTGGTACGCAATTCCGTGGACCACGGAATAGAACTCCCCGAGGACCGCCTGAAAGCGGGAAAGGACCCAACCGGACGCCTGATTCTGCGCGCCTTTCATGAAGGTGGACAGGTCAACATCGAGATCAGTGACGATGGCGCCGGATTGAACGTCGAGCGCATCCGCCAAAAAGCAGTGGAGCGCGGAGTCATCACCTTCGAACAGGCGGCACGCATCACAGAACGAGAAATCTTCAATCTGATTTTTCTGCCAGGATTTTCCACGGCACAAAAAGTCACCAACGTATCCGGCCGCGGGGTGGGCATGGACGTCGTAAAGACCAATATCGAGAAGATTGGAGGAACAGTGGATGTGCAATCGACCGCGGGCGGCGGCACCACGGTTCGGGTCAAAATTCCCCTGACCTTGGCCATCATTCCCGCGCTGGTGGTGACCTGCGGAGGCGATCGCTACGCCATCCCCCAGGTGAGCTTGCTGGAGCTGGTGCGGCTCGAAGGCGACGAGGTGCGAACCGGCATTGAAATGGTCCATGACGTTCCCGTTCACCGCTTGCGCGGGCGCTTGCTGCCGCTCGTCTATCTCAGCCGCGAGCTGCGGCTGGCGGAAGGCAGTAACCAGGCCGGGAAAGGTGACGATGCCGTCAACATCGTTGTGTTGCAAGCCGATGACCGGCAGTTCGGATTGGTGGTGGACGCGATCAATGACACCGAGGAAATCGTGGTTAAGCCGTTACGGAAACAGCTCAAGAATGTCAAGACTTTCGCCGGGTCCAGCGTCATGGGCGATGGCAAAGTGGCGCTGATCCTGGACGTGCTGGGCCTGGCCCAGCGGGCCAGCGTAGTTACCGAAACACGCCACCGCGCGCTCGCCGAGAAGAGCATTGAATCCGTGGAGAAGGCTGCGCAAAAACAAACGTTCCTATTGTTTGCGGGTCCGGGGGACTCCCGCATGGCCATCCCACTCGACGCTCTGGCGCGGTTGGAGGAGTTCGCGGTGGAGCAAGTCGAGATGTCCGGCAGCCAGTGGGTTATCCAGTACCGCGGCCAAATCCTACCCTTGATTCGCCTCAATGTAGTGATGGAAGAGCGCCGTCGCAAACTGCACGCTTTGCAAGGCGCGCCCTCCCCGGGTTCGGGCCCTCTTCAGGTGTTGGTGCTGAACCGGGACGGACACGCAGTCGGACTGGTAGTGGAAAGGATTCTGGATATCGTGGAAGACCGTGCAGATGTAAGGTCCGCGGCGACTCGAGCTTCGGTCCTTTATTCCGTGCTGATCGGTGACCGGATCACGGAATTGCTCGACATCCCCGCCATTCTCAAGACTGCGGCAACCCTGCCGGGGCCGCCACGGGACGCCGTCATGCACGCGGCCATAGGAGCACACTGAGCGATGCCCGCTCTTCAATATTGCACGTTCTATCTCGACAAACTGCTCTTCGGCGTCGAACTGAAGGGAGTGCAGGAAGTCATCCGCTCGCTCGAAATGACCAAGGTTCCGCTCGCCCCCGAAGTGGTCAGTGGCCTTATCAACCTGCGTGGCCAAATTGTTACTGCGGTCGATTTGCGGCGGCGGCTGCAACTGGATGCTCGTCTGCTGGACGCACTCCCTTTGAATGTCGTGGTCCGCTCCGAAGATGGCGCAGTCAGTTTCCTGGTGGATGAAATCGGCGACGTGGTGGAAGTCGAGGAAAGCACGTTCGAGCCTGCGCCCGAAATGATGCGTGCCAGCGTCCGCAGCATGATCCTAGGAGTTCACAAGCTGCAGGGCCGGCTTATGCATGTGCTCGACACCGAGCAGGCGTGCCAAATGACCGAGCCGGCCGAGCCTGCGTTGGCAGGGAACAAGCTCAGCGCATAGTCTGACGATCAGACAGCGCAATAGACTAGCCCAACGTTGGTTTCCAGGAATGCGTCTGCGCTACCTCTGTTCCACCTCAATGGATGAACCCACCCAAATAAACCCCAGCATTGCACCGACCCATTCTTTTGGGATAGTACCCGGTCGGCCATCACCCTTCTGGGCGCTTCTTCCTGGACAAAGGCCGCTTATGCCCAGCTTTCCCGGTGAAGTTCCGTGCTGTTTCGCCGATGAACCCTTTGAGTTAGCGTGCCGACTCGATCCTGCGGTCATTCGCCCATGTCATGCAAAGAGGAGAATTTATGGCGTGGTTCAGGAACTTAAAAATCGGTAACAAGTTAGGTCTTGGATTTGCAACTGTTCTTGCCGTCACTGTAGTCCTTGGCGTTTTCTCCATTCAGCAGCTCTCGAAGGTAAACATGAGCACTGT
>WNFE01000840.1_pt1 | contig 21974 bp, 19 predicted proteins | sample 5400451 | NCBI WGS metagenome assembly WNFE01 (sample SAMN13153344, study PRJNA577476) | soil metagenome | isolation source: 200 cm saprolite under Douglas fir tree site 2 hole 2 | place: USA:California | collected 2015-04-18
TTTGTTGCCGGTGAATGCGGCTCCGCCGGTGCCCGCACCTGCGCCAGCCAGCGCTCCGATCGCAGCGCCCTTGCCGCCACCCGCAAGACCGCCAATCAGCGCGCCCAAACCCGCACCGCCACCCGCCAGGACTGCGGTGCGCTTACCTTTGCCCTTTTCGCTCCGGGTAACGGCAGAGGTAGAAATCGACTGGTCGGAACCATTCACCGTAATTGAAGTCAATCGCAATTCCAGCAAAGCTCCGCCCTTGAAGCGCCCCAGCGGTTTCGCGTCAACGACTGTGCCGGAAGCCGTCGCACCTGCGGGAATCGCGGTCTTACCGTCAACACTAACCGGAGTGGCCACGGTAGCCGTGAAGGTTTGGCCCGCGGTGCTGATTTTCGAACCGACCGCCTGTCCCAGGCGAACCGTCAGCACCGTTCCCGCCGGAACAATCAGCGGTTTCGACACCATGGCCTTGGCCTCGGACTTCATATTCGACATCATCCCCGAGCCGGAGCCTTTCTCGGATCCGGAACTGGCGGCGCCGCTGGCCGGGCTCCCGTTGTCGCTGGAAGCGGTGGAATCCGCAGGCTTGCTGCTGCATCCGGATAGTGCGAGCGATAGATATAGACCCAGGGTGAGTGCTGCCAAACGAGTTCGCATGATTCCCTCCATGTCGGGATGGTTTATCAAAAAGCTATGTCGCGCGCAAATGTCTCGATTCGGACGTTGACGGGAGCCCCACAACAGGTTGGCCTAGATTTTATCCTCATGCGCGGCGGATGTCATGGAAGGGCCGCTCTTTTCTTTCTCAACCGGCTCCAGACCGGGCGGCGCGGGAAGGGCGTCCTCGCCGGAAAAGCCAGCCGGTGGTTCGGCGGGGGTGATGTCTTCTTCCTCAGTCTTCGCTTCCAAGAACTTCGCCGTATTCAACAGCGGCCGGCCCAGCGATGGATTGTAGCCGGTCCAGGCGGCGTCCGAGTCCGCCCCGCGCTGGAACTGCATCTGCATGGCTTCCATCTTGGAATCCAGATCGTCAAGATAGTGCAGCATCAGGGCCTCTGGAAACATAGGCAGCTTGGGCGAACCGAAATCGTACTGGCCGTGATGGCTGATGATGAGGTGTTCGAGCAGCGTCTTCAGCGATTCCGGGAACCCCGGCATCTGTGCCAGCTTACCTTGCAGCATCTCCAGTTCGATGATCATGTGCCCCAGCAACTGGCCGCGGGTAGTGTAGGAAAAGGAGCGGTTGTAAGTCAGCTCGTGGATCTTGCCGATATCGTGGAAGAAAGCGCCGGTAAGCAGCAGGTCGCGGTTAATCTGCGGATAATTGCGGCTCATCAGGTCGCAGGAATTGAACAGCGAAACCACGTGCTCCAGCAAGCCTCCAATGAAAGCATGATGCAGGGTCTTGGCGGCGGGTGCATTGCGGTAGGCTTCCGCGATTTCCGGATCGGCCATGAACGCCTCCACCAGCGCCTTGAGATGAGGGTCTTTGAAAGTCGCGACGTATCCCGCCAGGGTCCGCCACAATTCGCCGATGTCTTTGGTCGTCTTGGGCAGGTAGTCGGCGAAATCGACTTCGGATTCGCCCAGGCGGCGAAGTTTATGAATGGTGAGTTGGAAGCGATTCTTGTACTTGTTGATCAGGCCCTTGACCTTGACGAAGTCGTCCTGATCGAAGGCGTCGATCGCTTCTTCGACGTTATCCCACATCTTGCCTTCGAGGTGGCCGCTGCGATCGCCCAGGGTCAGGGCCAGGTAAGGTTCACCACTTTTCTTCGGCTTTACCTGCCGGGAGACCACGACGAAACTGGTGGTGATGACCTTGTTCTCGTATTGAACGCAGTCGGAAACGAAAAATTCCTTCATAGCTTAGTTTCCGGCATCCGCATCCCCAGGGGTAGTCGAGAATAGCAACAAGGGCTCCGAAGCTGCGCCTCTCATCCCGCCTTCATTCGGGACCGTCTCCATCTAGATAATGCCCAACTTTTTCTTCTTTTTCTTCAGTTCCTTGGCTCCGGCGTCCTTGGCGGTAGTTTCAACCGGTTTGGTCTGATTGGGACTGGCGCCCGTATCCACATACCCGGGCTTGATGTCGATGTAGGCTTCCTCGCGCAGCTTCTGCAGGTAGGCGCGCAGTGCGGGCTGCAACTTCTGCATGTAGATCGCGTCCTGAACCCTGGGCTCAATCTGGCTTAGCGGAGGCACGCCGGCCTGCTGGTGTTCGGTGACCTTCAGGACGACGAAACCCTGCTTGGTGCGGATCACGTCGGAGACCTCACCAGGCTTCATGGCGAAGGTTTTGTCTTCGAGTTCCTTGGCCAGTGTACCCCGCTTGAAGTAACCGAGGTCCCCGCCCTGGGCAGCGGTGGGACCATCCGAGTTCTTCTTGGCGAGTCCGTCAAAGGCGGCCCCTTTGCGAATTTGGGCCAGCACGTCATCGGCCTTGGCTTGGGCAGCCGCCAGCTGCTGCGCCTCATCCGCCGAAGCGTCCTTGCCCTTCTTTTCCGTCGAAATCAGCAGTTCGCTCAGGCGAATTTCTTCCGGCTGCTCCATCTGGCTTTTGTGCTCGTCGTAGAACTGCTGCAATTCTTCCTTGCCGATGGACATCCTGGAGCCGACTTCCTTCGAAATCACTTGCTGGGTAATGATCTGGTTCTTCAGGTTCTGCTTGAAATCCTCAAACGAAACGCCCTGCCCGGCAGCTGCCTTTTCCAGTTCCTCCATGGATTCCAGCTTCATCTCCTTGCGCATTTCGTCGAGCCGTTTGATCACTTCGGTGTCGGCAGTGATGCCCAAATCCTTGCCCTTTTCGAGCAACAGCTGTTGGTCGATCAGGTCCCGCAGAACATCTTTGTCCTTTTCGGCTACGATCTTGTCGGCGTTGCCTGGATCCTGCTGCTGCGCTTCTTGCTTCAACTGGTCTTTGCTTCGCAGGTACTCGGTACGAGTCACAATCTGATTATTAATGCGGGCTATAATTTCCTCGACGATGGTGTCGGCAGGCAAAGCCGGCGGCAGCGCGGCGAGACAAGCCAGTAACAGCCAGGGCAACAGTTTTCGCATAGGAATTCGTCGGGCCGAACCTCTGAAATTCAGAATCTGCGGGAACGGCTTGGAGAAATTGTACCTCCGGAAGGCGGTCTGCGGCCACTGTCCATCCTGCCACGCTGTGTCCTAAAATTCATGAACCACGAAGGACACGAAGTTACGCGAAGGGACAAATCTTCAGGGTTTCCTTCGTGTACCTTCGTGTCCTTGGTGGTCAAATCAGGACACTACCTCCTGCTATCATGATCGGTTTTTACTCCGCTGCCGCTGCGGGCCCCAGGAGAAGCGAATGAGGTTTCTCGTATATTTAATGCTCGTCAGTCTTTTCGGATGTTTGCTTTTCGGATTTCTTGCAGTTACCGCTACTCCAGCCATGGCACAGAACACTAAGTCACGAAAGCCCAGCCCAGTTCCCGGACTGGCGCAGCTGCAGAAGATGACGGATCGCTTTGCCCCCACCCCGTTGCGGGTGGACACGGCAAAGCTCTCCGCCGCGGACCGGCAGGCTCTGGTCAAACTGGTCGAAGCGGGGCGCATCCTGGACGATATCTTCCTCAAGCAATATTGGGCCGGCAATCCCGCCCTCTATGCCCGACTGCAGAAGGACAAGACCCCGCTGGGCAAATTGCGTCTGCAATACTTCTGGATCAACAAGGGACCCTGGTCCGCGTTGGATGGCTTCAACGCCTTTCTCCCCGGCGTTCCCACGGTGAAACCTAAGGGTGCAAATTTCTACCCCGAGGATATGACCCGGGAGAACTTCGAGACCTGGGTTGCCTCCTTGCCGAAAGAAGACCAGGAGCAGGCCAAAAGCTTCTTCACCGTGATCCGCTGGAAGAGTGACACTGCCTCAAAAAGTCATGGCGAACTCGCGTCCATTCCTTACAGCGAAGAGTACAAGGATGATCTCACTCAGGCGGCGAGCCTGCTGCGAGAGGCGGCGAGTCTTACGGATAACGCGTCATTGAAGACATTTCTCAACCTGCGGGCGGACGCCTTCCTCTCCAACAACTACTACGACAGTGACCTTGCCTGGATGGATCTGGATGCGCCCATCGACATCACCATCGGCCCTTACGAAACCTACGACGACGAGTTGCTCGGCTACAAGGCGGCTTTCGAAGCCTACGTAAATCTGAGGGACGACGAAGAGAGCACCAAGTTGTCGGCGCTCAGTCTGCACCTGCAGGAAATCGAGGACAATCTCCCCATAGACGCCCAGTACCGCAACCCCAAGCTGGGCGCGGCTGCACCGATCCGAGTGGTAGATGAGATTCTCTCCGCCGGAGACGGCAACCGTGGAGTCGCTACCGCCGCCTACAACCTGCCCAACGATGAGCGAGTCGTGCAACAGAAGGGCAGCAAACGCGTCATGCTCAAGAACGTACAGGAAGCCAAATTCCGCAGCGTGCTGCTCCCCATTGCGCGACGAATGCTCTCTCCATCAGCCCGGGTCGATGTGAACTTCGAATCATTCTTCACCCACATCGTAGCCCACGAACTGATGCACGGGCTGGGACCGCACCAGATCAAGGTCGACGGGCGGGATACTACCGTTCGCGACGAACTGAAAGAGGTCTACAGCGCCATCGAAGAAGCCAAAGCCGACATCACCGGCCTTTTCGCCCTCCAGTACATGATGGATCACGCCAAGCCAATGAAATTGTCCAGCCTGTTGCCTTCCGATGAAGCGGCCCAGCGCCAGTTGTACACCACTTATATGGCCTCCATGTTCCGCAGCCTCCGCTTCGGACTGAACGAGGCTCATGGCAAAGGCATGGCCATCCAGTTCAATTACCTCATGGATCGAGCGGCGTTCGCCCAGCAGGCTGATGGAACTTTTGCCATAAACATACAGAAATTCAGGCAGGGAGTGCGTGACCTGGACCACGATCTGCTCATGCTTGAAGCCCAGGGCGACTACGCCGGCGCGAAAAAGCTGCTCGATGAAATGGGCGTGATCCGCCCGGTATTGAAAAAGGCGTTCGACCGCCTGGAAGGGATTCCCACCGACATCGAGCCCATCTTCGTAACTGCAGATGAGCTCGCGCCGGAGAAATCGCCGCCGCCCGCGAAGGCAGTTCGCAAGAAAAGATCAAAATAGGGGCGAAATCCTGCGGCACGGCTCTTATGCTTTTGCCTTGTTGTTGGCACACCGGACCAGGGCCAGGGCAGTCACGTCGTTGTGGACAGGCGGCTTGCGCATGAACTGCTGCACCCCATCGATCGTGGTTGCGCAAAGCTTTTTCGCGCTTTCGTTGGCGGCCTGCGCCAAATTGCTCTTGACCCGCTCCAGCCCGAATTCCTCGCGCTTGCGCTTGCCCTCCAGCAATCCTCGGGAAACCAGCAGAAGCGCGGCGCCAGGAGGCAGCGCGACCATGGGCGCCTCACAAGTAGAGTGAGAAAAAAGTCCCAGCGGCAGGCCAGTGGCGCCGAGTTCGCTGATGCCACTGGCATCGCGAAGCAGCCCCGGAGTATGGCCCGCGTTGAAATAGCAGATGGTGCCCAGGTCTTCGTTGTAGCAGGCGGCAAACGCCGGGCAGGAGCGCACCCCCCCCTCTGTCGAAATGATAGTGCGGTTCAGTCCGAGGCAGAGCTCGGCCATGGCGTCGGCCTCATTCACGTCTTCGGCGGTGAAGAGCTCTGGTGACAGGGTACGAAAGGTGTGCTGCGCCGCGGAAACCACAACGCGGTTTTCCTCCAGGCGCCCTGCCATATCCAGCAAACCGAACAAAACGCGGGTCGGGCTAACCCGGACGAAATCGTGAAGGTCCCCGCCCGTGCGCTCGCCGAAGTAGGCCGCAGCCAGCTCGGCATCGTGCAGTTGAGGAACTTCAGCCTGGACCGGTTGCTGAGGGCCCGAGGAAGACTTTTCGTGCTGGAAAAGGAAGCGCACAGGTCAATTAATCGGCGAAGTTAGCATAGAAGCGGGGTCGGGGCAACCACCGCTGGTAACGCCGGCTTCCACTGAAGTGGACCTTGGCTTGTCGTAGCGCCGGCGTCCCGCCGGCTGTCCCGAGGGCATCCCTTCGACTTCGCTCGGGGCGGACCTGCCCTCGGCGGGCAGTCTTCAAGAGCACGCGGGCGAGGGCGCCCGCGCCACACAATACTGCCGAGCTTTCGCTCCACCGGGCATTGCCTTACGCCAGATCGAACAGCAGAATCTCCGCGTCCTCCGCACCCTTTACGACCAGTTGCTTCTCTTCACTGACCGCAGCTCCGTCACCCTGGCTGAGACTCTTGCCATTCACTTCCACGGCGCCCTTGGCGACTTGCACCCAGGCATAACGGCCAGGGGAAAACTCGTGCTTCACTTCCTCGCCCGGCTTAAGCAGCGACACGTAAAGCCTTGCATCCTGATGAATGCTCACCGAGCCGTCTTTGCCGTCCGGACTGGCGATCAGGCGCAGCTTGCCGCGTTTTTCGGCTTCCGGAAATGACTTTTGCTCGTAGCCGGGTTTATGGCCGCTCCGGTCGGGCAGAATCCAGATCTGAAGCAGGTGCGCCGCATCCCTTTCAGACGAATTAGCTTCGCTGTGCCGCACGCCCGTCCCCGCACTCATGCGCTGCCCGTCGCCGGGGCGAATGGTGGACCCATTTCCCATGCTGTCCTGGTGCTCCAGGGCACCTTCGAGAACGTAAGTAATGATCTCCATGTCGCGATGGGGATGCATGGGGAAGCCGTGGCCACCCTGCACCCAGTCTTCGTTGATGACGCGCAGGGAGCGAAATCCCATAAAGCGCGAATCGCGATAGGTGTCAAAGGAAAATGTGTGCTTGGTGTTGAGCCAGCCGAAGTCGCCTCCGCCGCGCTCGTTACCCCGTCGAATCGTGATCATAGTTGGAATCCTCGTTATAACGACTATTTAGATGCGGCACGGGAGAAAACGATTCTTGGCGCCCCCGCTGGAGTTGGCGAGCGGTCGGGCCGATGGCTCTCTTGGGATCACTTCGAACCCAGGGGAACTATGCCGCGGAACCCGTGGAAACTCATGCTATTGCTGGTTTTACTAGGCTGCGGAGGGCAGCCGGATGCGGGTCCTGAAGGCTTCGTAAATCAGACCCGACACTCCGACGCTGAGCTATGGACAATCTGGAAGGCGGCGCAGCAGACCGTGGCGCACGAAGTCGACCTCAATCCATTGCAAAGGTCGCTTTCGGGAGCCACCGCGGACATCCGCCCCGGAGATGCGGGGGCGCTCAAGATTATGCCTCACCAGCTCCGGGTCAGTGCCGAGCCCGACGTCTCCGCTGGCATCCTGCTGGCCGCAACCGGCGAAGATCGTCCCGACCCAACCGGAATGATAGCCTGCCCCCAACCCTGCAACGTCCGCTATGCCGCCGCCTACACGCTCTACGGGAAAGACCTCACCAGGTACGCCGCGTCGTGGGAAAGCCAGGGCGCAAGCTTCACCTTTGTACTTGAATATGAGTTTGAGAATCAGATTCTGGCGGCCCTGGGCTACAGCCTGAAGTGGCGCTGAATCGGTGGGGGCTACTTCTTATCGCGCGCCCTGTCGCTCTTCCTGGACGAGTCTCCCGCCTTCTTGGAACTTTCAGACTTCTTTGAGCTTTCCGCTTTCTCCGAACTCTCCGACTTCTGGGAGTCTTCCGCCTTGGACTTGCCTTCACTCTTTGAGGCCGAGTCTCCATTCGAAGAACTGGAGGAAGTACCCGCCGAGGATTTCTTGGCGTAGTCGGTGACGTACCATCCTGAACCCTTGAATTGCACCGCCGGTGCAGAGATCACTTGCTCGATCGGCCCGCCGCACTTAGGGCATTTCTTCACATGAGGATCGGAAAATTTCTGGATTCGCTCAAACCGTTGATGGCACTTCTTGCACTCGTATTCGTAAAGTGGCATGGACTTCCTGAGACTCGGGGGCTGTCAGCTCTCGGCTTTCAGTAAGCCCATAAGGCCAAGCTGAGAGCTGAAAGCTGACGGCTGACGGCTATTCTTTCGATTCTAGGGTTTGCGCCCAACCACGTCAATGAACCCGCGGGCACAGACAAGGTACCCAGCCGCACACCCAATGTTAGACTCGCCTCATGAAAACGGGCGAAGGATCAGACGCTGGTCCGAGGAGTTCCCTGGCGCCGGGACTCTACCTGGTGGCAACGCCCATCGGCAACCTCGAAGACATCACTCTGCGAGCGGTGCGTGTGCTCAAGGAAGCTGATGTGATCGCGTGCGAAGACACCCGCCAGACGCAGAAGCTATTGAATCACTATGGCATCTCGACTCGGACGACGAGTTATCACGAACACAATGAGATGACCCGGGCTGCGGAACTGGTACTCGACCTGGAGGGCGGCGCGCGCGTCGCGCTGGTGACGGACGCCGGCATGCCGGGCATTTCCGACCCCGGCTTTCGCCTGATCTCTCTCGCCATCCGGCACCATATTCCGGTGGTGCCGATCCCGGGAGCATCGGCGTTTCTGGCGGCGCTGGTGGCCAGCGGCCTGCCCACGGACTCGTTTCGCTTCAGCGGATTTCTCCCCCCGAAGAGCGGGCAACGGCGGCAGATGCTGGAGAGCATCAAGTCCACGCCCCGAACCCAGGTCTTTTACGAAGCTCCGCATCGGGTAAAAGAAGCCGTCGAGGACGTGGTCGAGATTCTAGGTGGAGAACGCCAGTTGGTAATCGCACGCGAAGTCAGCAAGATTCATGAAGAGTTCCTGCGTGGCCGTGCCAGCGAGATTCTGGAAACATTGAACGCTCGTGGCGATATCAAGGGCGAGATCACGCTGCTGATCGGCAAAGCGGAAGAGACGGAGCGGAAAGCAGCGGCAGGCGTAAGTGTCCGTCAGCGGCTCCAGCAGATCATGGCCGAAGAAAAGCTGGACGAGAAAGCGGCGCTGAAGAGGATCGCCAAGGAGATGGGAGTTTCAAAGAGCGAAGCGTATCGAGAATTGCAGCGGAGCCGGTAATCCTTGGTACCAGGGATTCTTGTGTCCCCTCGTTTTTTGCCCTGAGCGAGGTGGAGGATTCATCACAATCACTTCTGCAACTGCCCGGAATCGAAACCCTTCCAAAGTTGCAATATGTTGCGCACCCGCAGAGCGCCATACACCGCTAACCTATTCATTTAGCTAATCTTCCTTGGAAGAGGGATTGCATGAAACAGTGCGGATATGTCGCGAGACTGGCGAGTCGATAGCCTGCGGGGCTATTTCCTCATTCTTATGACGCTTACGCACTTGCCCCGGCATCCGCTGGAGCGGTTCACCCACTATACCTTCGGCTTCGCCTCGGCCCCGGATGGGTTCGTATTCCTGTCCGGCCTGGTATCGGCGTGGGTGTACCTGCGGATCCGCAGCAAGCGCGGGCAGGCTGTCATGGAAGCGCGGGTACTCGGCCGCACACGCGACATCTATCTGGTCCATCTTCTGCTGCTCACGCTTGGCATCCTGGGTGCGGTAGTTGTGAAGCAGATTTCCTTTCAAGCCGATCACCCCATTCAGGCATTTCTTGCCGGTGCTCTACTCCTGTATCAGCCGGGCCAGTGCGACATTCTGCCGATGTATTGCATTTTCCTGCTGTGCACTCCGATTGTGCTCGATCAAATGATGAAGGGCCGGGCCTGGTTGGTGGGCTTGATCAGCACATTGCTGTGGCTGGTGTCGCAATTCGGTTTCGGAGACGCCACTCAGGATGTGCCTTGGATTTACCTGGGAGGATTCAACCTCCTGGCCTGGCAAGCGTACTTCATCGCCGGGCAATATCTGGGCTCGCGGAAACAGCGTGGGGAAGAGGCGGTACCCAGGTCACGCATTTTGCTGGCGATATGCATCGTGGTGGCCCTCTTCTTTTTCGTGGACCGCCATTTCGAATTCATCACTGGACTAACGCCACCCCTGAAGTTCATCGCTGGTGGACGAAACCCTGCGAGGTTCCTCAACGCGGCCTGTATTGGCTATATCATCTGGTGGCTTCCGCGAACTCTTGACCTGAGGCTGATGAAGTTCCGCCTGTTCAAGTTCATGAACCTGTTGGGCAGACATTCCCTGCAGGTATTTGTGTTTTCTCTGTTCGTCACTGTTCCGTGGTTCGAAGCGGGGTTGCCGTACTGGGCCGCTCTTCCCGGGTGGGCCAAGTTCAGCGTGGCACTCGCTACGGTGCTTAGCTTGGCCATTCCCGCGTGGTTGCACGAGACCTATCGGGCTAAAGGACGGAGCAACGTTCTCGTGGTCCAGCGTCCGGCATTAGCGCAGGGCGGGTCCGTCAGCGTTTCTTGAAAAGCAGTACAGGACCCACCGGGAAAATTTTGGAATTCGTTATTGACAAGGAGAATCTATGACAAACCAGAATGTTGCTGAAGCCTGCCCGCTCCGCCGCATCATCGATCAGTATTTTGAGGCGTGGCGAGGAAGTACTTCTGATGAAGTCTTGGGGTATTTCAGTGATGATGCAGTGGTCACGCTCCTCGGTGACGGAGCAACCCTCACCGGCAAGAAAATGGTCGGGGAGCGCTGGATCATCCCCATGATGAGCAAGTACTCCAACGGTACCCACCACGTCACCAGCTACATGGAAACCGGCAATCAGATTGCGGTCGAGTGGCTTTTTACAGCCGCACACATCTCAACCGGCAAGGAAATTCGCATACAGGGATGCTCCGTATATTGGCTGAGCGGAAACCTGATCCAGCGTGGGCATGTGTATTTCACCAGCCTGCGGGAACCGGCGGCAGAATTTGCCAACCGTAGACCAGCGCATCCACACAGTCGCGAGGCGAGCTCATTGGCGTGACATGGTCGATTTCACCACAACGCACAGGGGCGTGTTTATGAGATGAGTTCCAGTCATTTTCCGCTCAGCTCCCGCTTCACCGCATCGCTGACCTGTTTCCCATCCACCCGAATTCCCGCCCCAGCGAATCGCGCCATGACGTTCTTCATCACTGCACCCATCTCTTTTATCGTCGGGGCGCCCATTTCCGCGATGACGGCCTTCACCCCGGCGACGACTTGATCCTCGCCGGCGGCCTTGGGCATGTAGGTTTCGATCAGCGTGATTTCAGCGGCCTCCTTGTCGGCCATTTCCTGGCGGCCGCCCTTGGTGAATTGCTCGACGGAATCCTTGCGCTGTTTGATCAGCGTGGTCAGGACCTGCTGCGCTTCTTTGTCATCAAGCGGGGCCATCTTCTCGATCTCGCGGTTCTTGAGCGCGGCCTTGACCATGCGGAGCGTGGACAGGCGATGCTCGTCACGCGCCTTCATGGCCGCGATGATGTCTTGCTGGATCTGCTCGGGGAGGCTCATGGTGGGATTATAGCGTTTGCGTCGGCGGTCAAAATCATTAACCACCAAGGACATGAAGGCACACGAAGGAAGACCTTCTAAGCGTTTGATTTTGAATTCTCACCTCGGAGGATTTTAATTTTGGGTGGAACAGCGCTTTAGCGCTGCCATTAAGGGTGTGAACTGCGGCTTCAGCGGCTGAGGTACCTGGGGCTGAAGCCCACCGCAAGAAAAGCAGCTGAATGCAGGCCTGAAGGCCTGCTCCACCCCACTCGCTGCAGCACCGTACTCGCCGCCCTACTCGCCGCACCCTACTCGCCGTGCAGGGCATTTCCTTCCGAACGGGTGCACATCCCCCTGTTCCGTGGTGAACAGGCCCTGATTCCGGTAAACTAAAACGATCTTCTAAACAAAGGACTCCTTGGTAAATGTTGCGTAAGAATCGTCTCTTTACTCCCGGCCCGACTCCCATACTTCCCGCGGCACAGACGGCCATGGCTTCGTTCGCCATGCACCATCGCACCGCCGACTTCCGCGCTCTGTACGCGCGGGTGCTGGCGGACATGAAAGAATTTATCGGCACGCGGAACGACGTTCTGGTGCTGGCTTCCTCAGGAACCGGCGTGATGGAAGGTTCGGTCTCAAACCTTACCTCGCCCGGCGACAAAGTCCTGGTGCTTACTGCCGGCAAGTTTGGCGAACGCTGGCGCGATCTGGCCAAGGCTTTTGGGTGTGTGGTCGAAGTGATCAGCGCTCCCTATGGCGAGACCCTGTCACTCGATGAAGTTCGCAGCAAGCTGACGCCCGATGTGCGCGCGGTATATGTGCAGGCGACCGAGAGTTCCACCGGCGCACGCCATGACGTCAAGGGACTCGCGAGACTGGTTCGCGCCCAGAGCGACGAAACCTTGCTGGTGGTGGACGCCATCACCGGCCTGGGCACAACCCACTTCGATGTGGACGGATGGGGTGTCGACGTCATCATCGGCGGCTCGCAGAAGGCGCTGATGATCCCGCCGGGGCTGGCATATTGCGCCGTCAGCGAGCGCGCCTGGAAACGCATGGAGAGCACGAAGTCTCCGCGCTACTACTTCGACTTTCGCAAAGAGCGGAAGGCCGCGGCCAAGGGAGAATCGGCCTTCACGCCTGCGACCTCCCTGTTTGCCGCGCTGGGCGCCGCCCTCGATTTTGTGCGACAGATGGGGAATGGTGACCTGGCGGCGGGGCGCGAAGCCTTGATCAACAATGCCGAATTGGCCGCGGAGATGACCCGGGCGGGAGCGCAAGCGTTGGGACTGAAGTTGTTCGCTGCCTCCTCGCCGGCGGCGGCGCTCACGGCAATCCAGTCGCCTGCGGGAACTGATTCCGGGGCTATTGTCAAAGAGTTCCGGGAATCGTTCGCCGCGGTGGTGGCCAACGGACAGGGCGAGATGAAGGGCAAGTTGTTCCGCATCGCGCACCTGGGCTACTACGACTATCTGGACACGATTGGAATTCTGGCAGCGCTCGAACACGTGCTCACCGGCGTGACCGGCAAGCCGGTGGAATATGGCGCTGCCGTACGCGCAGCTCAGGAAGTGTACGCGCGCAGCCTGGCGGAAAAACGGCAGCCGGTTGGCGCTTGAGGGCCACGGCGATTTACTGCACCGTTTTACTACACCACTTTTTATTGCACCATAAAATTCATGGTGTTCGAACTCTGGCCGGACTGATTCATGTAGATACCCGTTCCGCCCGGGTTGCTCACATGAACGGGCACAGTGCCGGCAGTGGCAACTTCTGCGGCCGAGATCGAAGTGGTGAGTTGACCGTTGGTTACGACTTGGGTCATGTGCGCCGTCGAACTCCAATAAATTACCGACCCGGTGACAAACCCGCTGCCGTTGACGGTCAATATGAATCCATTGCTGCCGGCAGTTGTCGTGTTGGGTACCAGCGCTGCAATGCTCGGAGCTCCGGCCGCCATTGAACCCGAGCCTGAGCCTGAGCCGGATCCGTAGCCGCCGCATCCGAGAGCGACGATTGCCAACAGAATGATTGTGGACAGAAAAACGGGCACTGTTTTCATGATGATCCTCGCGCGTGGTTTGTTTTTAAGTTCTTGGGGTTAGCCTACAAAGCGACGGATGGCGAGGTGTCAACGACGTGTCACTTTCTGGTAAAGATTTTGCGTGTCAAGAGCGCACGGCGCGGGCTGGAGCGCGGAAAGATGGGGCAACTTATTTTGGCGAGTGAACTCAAATCATGAAAGTCGTGGTGGCAGAAAAAATTTCACCATCCGCAGTGCGCCTTCTGCGCGAGCCGCGATGGACCATAGTTACTCCGGAACAGATCGAGGGCAAGCTTGCGGACCAACTGCAGTCGGCGGACGCGCTGATCGTTCGTTCGGCGGTGCAGGTTGACGAAGCGCTTCTGGAACACGCTCGAAAGCTGCGGGTGATCGGGCGCGCCGGCGTGGGCGTCGACAACATCGACCTCGATGCCGCCACCCGCAAAGGCATCGCCGTGAAGAACACTCCCGGCGCCAATGCCATTGCCGTGGCCGAGCATACCTTGGCCCTGATGCTGGCGATGGCCCGGCACATTGGCCGGGCCAACGAACTGATGCATGCCGGGAAGTGGGAGAAAAAATCTCTGCAAGGCACCGAACTGCGAGGCAAGACTGTGGGCATCGTGGGCCTGGGGAGAGTCGGCATGGAAGTGGCCCGGCGGGCGCAGGCGTTCGGGATGGAAGTCGTGGCGCATGATCCCTTCGTCTCCACCACGGTGGCGAAGGAAAAGGGCATCCGCATGGCGAAGCTGGAGGAAGTCTACGCCGTCGCTGACTATCTTACCCTCCATGTAGGTCTCACGCCGCAAACCGCCGGCATGATCAATGCCGAGTCGATGAAGAAGATGAAGCGGGGCGTGCGGCTGGTAAACTGCGCCCGCGGCGAGCTGGTGGATGAAGCCGCCCTGGCGCAAGCCCTCAAGCAGGGCACCGTCGCCGGCGCTGCGCTGGATGTCTTTACCGAAGAACCCTTGAAGAACTCGCCGTTGACTGCCATCGACAACGTCATCCTGACGCCTCACATTGGAGGCTCCACGTACGAGGCCCAGGAAGCGGTCGGCTATCAGATCGCGCTTCAGGTAAAGGAATATCTGAAGCACGGCGTCATCCAGAACGCGGTAAATGTGCCGTCGGTGTCGCACGATGAATATCTTGAGCTGCAGCCCTATATCGTGCTGGCCGAGCGATTGGGCTCGTTCCTGGCGCAGGTAAGCGAGGGGACTCTGGAAGAGATTTCACTGCGCTACTCCGGACACATCGCCGAATCCAAGACCGAACTGATCCGCAACGCCGCCGTTAAGGGGATTCTGAATGAAGCGTTGGAGGAAAAAGCCAACCTGGTGAATGCAGCCACGATTGCTTCGTCGCGCGGGCTGCGCATCCACGAGTCCCGCAAGACCAACGGCTCCAAGGGGGGCTCGGGCAGCGTGCTCTCGGTGCTGCTGAAGACTGCCACTGAAGAACATCTGGTCAAGGGCGCGGTCCTGCACAAAGACACGCCGCGGCTGCTGCACGTGGATGGCATTGATGTGGAAGCGCCGCTCGAGCGCAGTCTCATTTACATGCGCAATCGAGACGTCCCCGGCGTGATCGGGAAAGTGGGCACGATTCTGGGCAAGCACAAGATCAATATCGCAGACTTCTCCCTGGGCCGCCGCGTGGGCAACGCGAAGCCCGATGCTCCTCGGGAAGCGATTGCGGTCGTGCACGTGGACGGACATGTCCCTCCTGAAGTGCTGGCCGAACTGAGAAAAGTGCCCGCGATTGAGCAGGCCAAGGCGATCCGGCTGTTTTAGCGACTTGCTCTACTGACCATGGGACCTGACCATGACAACGGATCCAGGTGTCCGCTTCGCCAAGAGCATGTCATCCCGAGCGAAGTTCCGAGCCGCGCTTGCGCGGTGAGGGCAAGCGCGGGACCTGGGTTTTTGCTCCTCAAGGAACTCGGTGATTGCGCCGGCAAGAACCCAGATCCCACCGCAATTCGTTTGCGCGCGGAGCGCGTAACAAACTGCGGTGTGGGATGACAGCTTTACTAGCGATGAGTTGCTATCGAAATAAGACGGTGCGACCGTACATCCCCGAAAGCCGTAGCTGGTTCCAACAATCCAGGCTGTGGGCTGCGACCACAATCACGCGAGGGCAATTGATGTTCAGAACAACTGGCATCGTAGTGGCGGCGTTTTTCCTTCTCACATCGGTTGGGCTAAGCCAGGACAACCGGTTCGACGTAAGCCTGGGCGGGGCAGCCGTGCTCAACAAGACGTCCACTGGAAACGGGACAACCCTGACTCCGACGAATTCCGGCGCCGTTCTCATCACCGGCAGGTACAGGTTCAGCGCCAGCAGTTCCGTGGAACTTAACTATGCTCACACCCGGAATTCGCAGATCTATTTTGCGTCGCCACTGACGTATCGAATTCCGGGCACCATCTCCGAATACTCAGGAGCTTACGTTTTCAGTTTCCTCCAAAGCCCGAAAATGGAGCCATTCGTTTTCCTGGGCGCCGCCGCCTTGACCTTCTACCCCACCTACGGTTCGGACACAATTAATGACGTTCAAACCTCCCTGCCCTCGAGCAAGCAAACCAGGCCCGCGCTCCTCTACGGAGGCGGAGTGGACTACCGCATCTTCTCGAGCCTGCCCATAATTCGCAGGTCAAGCCTCATCAATCACCTGGCTCTGCGCCTGCAATACCGGGGGCTGGTCTACAAGGCGCCCGACTTCAGAGTGCAGAACCTGTTCACCGGGGCCAGAGGACACATGGCGGAGCCATCGGTCGGAATCGTGGTGAAGTTCTAGGAAAAGCGGGCCACGGATTTTTACGGATTCACACGGATAAGCAAAACAATGAAAAGGTCTTGATCCGTGAGAATCAGTGAAAAACCGTGGCCCGCCTTTTTAGGAATTCAACGCCTGCTTGCGCAACTTGCGGCTTTCCGCCAGCAGCGCCATCGAGTGCATCAGGTTTTGCAGGGTAACGATCCCGACCAGGCGCTGATCTTCCACCACCGGAATGATGCTTAGATTGCGGGCGGTAAGTTTGCGAAACGCGGAGGCCAGTGATTCTCCCTTTTGGGCAACTTCAAAAATCCGGTTCATGACCGCCTGGACGTAGCCGTTACCCTCGGCGCGGAGGGCTTCCAGTATTTTCTGTTTCGAAATCACTCCCACCATGTCGTTACCGCGAATCACGGGGAAGTCGTCCTGCAGGCAGTGAACCGCTTTGTCCAGCGCATCTTCGAGCGTGTCGGCCGGGGAGAGGGTGGCAAAATCGGTGAGCATCACGTCTTCCAGGTGAACTCTCTCCAGGACCGACTGAAACACCACCGAGCGCTCTTCCATCTGGGACGCGATAAACAGGAACAATCCCATCAGAATGAGCCAGTAGTTAGGCAAGATCATGCCGACCAGGATGAACAGCGTGGCGAAGGCCCGGCCGATCGACACGGCGCGGCGCGTCGCCTGGACGGGATCCATGTGGCGGCTGAAGAGCGCCCGCAATGCTCTTCCCCCGTCCATGGGATAGGCGGGCAGCAAATTGAAAGCTGCGAGGTAAAGATTGATCCAAACCAGACTGCGTGGAAGATTGCGAGAGAGCATGAAGGGCCACGACCACAGGTCCACCCCGGGGATGACCGCCAGGATAATTCCGCCAGAGGCCAGGGCGATAACCAGGTTGGTCAAAGGCCCCGCCATTGCGATCCGTATGTCGCGCATCCAGGGGGTGAGCTTGGTATCGGCGGCGGGCTGATTTTCGTCCAACTGGGCAATGCCGCCAATCGGTAATAGCATGATGGACTTCGCCTGGATACCCCAGCGCCGGGCTACCAGCGCGTGACCAAACTCATGGGCCAGAACGCTGGCGAATATGATCGCGACCAGGGCCAGACCTCGTCCTGCGGTGGTGGTCCCGTGGGCAGCGTATTCGGTGTACAACACAAATAGCGGCAGCAGAAAGAAGAAAGTCCAGTGAATACGGAGTTCAACCCCGAAGATGCGCCCGGCAGATATCGACCAGCTTCTCATGAGAGACCCGCAGCCTTTTGCGACACTACCATTCTATATAGTTAGCACGATGTATAGGAACGGAGAGTTGCGAGGTGCCCCAAAACAAAGGTAATGGAAGGCTCGGGCGCTCCGATTGAGGCGGTTGACAGTGCTATGAGAGTGATAGCCGGGAAATTTCGCAGCCGTCCGCTGCACTCGCTCCGCGGGATGGACCTGCGCCCCACCTCCGACCGGTTGCGCGAAACCCTGTTTAACGTGCTGGCCGGGGGAAATGCGATCGCCTTCAACGGCAAGATCTGGCTTGATTTGTTCGCCGGCACCGGTGCGGTCGGTATCGAAGCTCTGAGCCGGGGAGCGGCACAGGTGTACTTTGTGGAATCGTCCATTCCCGCGGCCGGCCTTATCCAGCGCAATCTGCAAGCGTTGCAGGTCGAGGCCGGCTTCGAACTCCTGAGAGACGAGGTTACGCGGGCGCTGCGAAAGCTGGCGGCAAAGAACGTCACTGCCGACTTCGTCTTCCTGGATCCCCCCTACCGCATGGAAAATTCCTACCAGCGGACGTTACAGCTGCTCTCTCAATCCCCCTTGCTCAAACCAGACACAGTCGTCGTCGCCGAGCACACCAAAAGATTCGATCCGGGCGACGGGTTTGCCCCTCTTCATCGTTATCGCCTGTTGAAGCAAGGGGATGCATCCTTGAGCCTCTATCGCATGAAATCGACCGATCACTCAAAGATCAAAGACCAGTGAATGATCATTGAGGAATCGCTGAGAATCACCTTCCACTGGGTTCGAGAAGTTAAGAGCGCGCCCACCGCTTTCAGCCCCCCCTTCATCTGTCATCCCGAGCGCCATCCCGAGCCGCGCTTGCGCGGTGAGGGCAAGAGGAGGGACCTGGGTTTGGCCGGCGCATGGAAGCACCGTTGCGCCGGGCAGAACCGAGGTCCCTGGACAATCCATGCTCGCGCGTTGCGCGAGCTGAAGATTGCTCGGGATGACAATTCTGACTTCCGGATTCCGCGGAAGTTATCCGCCCTTCCCCCGCGCCCCTCGAATACACCTTCGTAACCTCCGGTAAGCGTCCCAGGTGATTATTCTTTCTTACGCATCCCGGCTCGCCGTGAAGCCAGATCACAAGTATCTGAAATCGCAGCTTTTGATTTTGTTGCCCGATGGGACTTTGAATTGCTTGCGAAGGCGGGCTTCCGAACGAGCATGTTGAGGTTACGAAAGTTTGCCCAGAAGGAACGCAAGTTATTGTATTAGAAGATGTTAGCTGTTATCAATAAATGCGGATTCCCGCTCAAAATGCCAACAGGAATCATAACGGAGGGACGTGGTTAGCGGCTCTCAGTCGTGGAGAGAACTGAGCTGGGGCGCCAGGGTGTTCATCAGCCTGGTCGTCCTGGTGGGGACGTGTGTGCTCATTTATGGCGCGGTCGAACCCACCAGCAGAAACATTGCTCAGTTCATTTGCTATCTCCTGATCGCGATTCTGGCGGCGCGGCTTAAGGTCCGCCTGCCGGGAATCACCGGCACCATGTCGGTGAACTTCCTGTTCATCCTGTTGGGAATACTGGAACTGGGCTTCGCGGAAACGTTGGCTCTGGCGACCGCCGCGATTCTGGTGCAGTGTTTCTATCGGGACCGGCCCACCCCGCTGCAGGTGACGTTTAACCTGTCCGCAAGCGCGATTTCGATCGCCGTGGCCTACAACCTCTATCACCTGGCGATCTCCGGAGCGCAGGTTAAGAGTCATCCCTTGCTGCTCGGCCTGGCTGCAATCACTTATTTTGCGGCCAACACCGGCTCCATAGCGGCAGTGATCGCACTCACCGAACACAAGTCCATCAAAAGGATATGGGTGGAATGCTATTTCTGGTCATTCCCCTACTACCTGGTGGGCGCTGGCTTCGCCGGGATGATTGGTTGGTTCAACCGAGAGTTTGGATGGGAGACTTCGCTGCTCATCGTTCCCATCATCTACCTGATCTACCGCTCTTACCGCCTCTACCTCGGAAAACTTGAGGACGAGAAGCGTCACGTTGAGGAAATGGCCACCCTGCACCTGCGCACCATTGAGGCGCTGGCCCTGGCCATCGAAGCCAAGGACCACACCACTCACGACCATCTGCAACGGGTGCGGGTGTACGCCATCGAGGTAGCCAAGGAACTGGGTGTGACTTCGGAGGAGATGGAAGCTCTTCATGCAGCCGCGCTTCTGCACGACATCGGCAAGCTCGCGGTTCCCGAGCACATCATCTCCAAGCCGGGCCGGCTTACACCGGAAGAATTTGAAAAGATGAAGATCCACCCTCTGGTTGGGGCTGAGATCCTGGAGCGGGTTCGCTTCCCCTATCCCGTAGTTCCGATTGTGCGGGCACATCACGAGAAGTGGGACGGCTCGGGGTATCCCTTCGGGTTGAAGGGCGAGGAGATTCCCATTGGAGCACGCATCCTTTCTTCGGTCGACTTTCTCGACGCCATGGCCTCCGACCGCCAATACCGTCGCGCCTTGCCCCTGGAAGAAGTCATGCAGCGCCTGGTGGCAGAGTCGGGAAAATCGTTTGACCCTAAAGTGGTAAGAGTGCTGGAGAAGCGTTATCGCCAGCTCGAGAAACTTGTGCAATCCCAGTTCGCGCGCGAACCGAACGCGAAACTCTCCACCGAAGTGAAAGTGGAAACCGGGGCTGCGCCGGCAGCCGGATTTGAAGACATTACGGTCAAAGACGCTCCCGGCCAGGAAGCCACCTTCCTCTTCTCCATCGCCGCGGCCCGGCAAGAGGCGCAAACACTGTTCGAGCTTAGCCAGGATTTGGGCGCATCGCTCAGTCTGGGTGAAACCTTGTCGGTATTCTCGGTGAAGCTCAGGCGGCTGGTGCCCTACGACGCCATCGCGATCTACGTAAAACGGGGCCAGGAGCTGGTTCCGGAGCTGGTAAGCGGAGACAACCACCGTCTGTTCTCTTCGCTTCGTATTCCGTTGGGCAGCGGTCTGTCCGGTTGGGTGGCGCAGAACCGGAAACCCATCATCAACGGCAATCCGTCGGTCGAGCCGGGATATCTAAACGATCCGACCAAGTTCAGCACCCTGCGCTCGGCACTGGCAATTCCGCTGGAGGGGCTGGCCGGAGTGGTGGGCGTGCTGGCGCTATATCACGCGGAAACCGACGCCTTCACTTCCGACCACCTGCGTATCCTGCTGGCCATCAGCTCCAAGATGGCGCTGGCCATCGAGAATGCTTTGAAGTACGAGCAGGCTGAGAGTTCCGCCACTACCGACTACCTCACCGGGTTGCCCAATGCGCGGTCGTTGTTCCTGCAGCTTGACCGCGAACTGGCCCGCTGCAAGCGCGATACTTCGTCGCTGGTGGTCATGGTCAGCGATATGGATGGCTTCAAGCAGATCAATGACCGCTTCGGCCACCTGGAAGGCAATCGGGTGCTGAGGTTATTCGCGCAGGCGCTAAAAGAAAGCTGCCGCGAGTATGACTACGTGGCGCGCATGGGCGGAGACGAGTTTGTCGTGGTGGCGCCAGGGTTGACTGCGGATGCGGCCGCCAAGAAAGCGGAGAGCCTGCGCGAACTGGCGCGGCTGGCCGGCCAGGAAGTGTGCAGCGAAGACATCCTTTCGCTGAGCGTGGGACAGGCTCTGTATCCCGAAGATGGAAAAGACGCGGAGGCGCTGCTGGCCGAAGCCGACCGCCGCATGTACATCGAAAAGCAGAAGCAGCCTTCCCGCAAGAACCGCCGCCTGTATCCGCGCATGAAATGCCGGGTCACCATCGAATTGCGGCCGCATGAAGGCGAGGCGCCGGTCCTGGGCAACCTGATCGACGTCAGCCTGGGCGGCTGCTATGTGGAGACCAGCGCTCTGATGCCTGCCGGGTCCAAGTTGAAGGTAATTTTCTCGATTGATGACGGCAGGCTGCAAGCGGCCGGCAGCGTGGTGCGTACCGATCCCGGCTCAGGCATCGCCATCCGCTTCAACGACATGAACCGTGACGACCGGGAGAAAATGCACAAAGTTCTGGAGTTCGTCCACAACAGCACCATGTTCTACGTCAACCGCTATTTCTCCAAGCTGCTGAACCAGTAGTTGCCCGTGTGGCGCGTACCTGTCCTGAGCGAAGTCGAAGGAGCCCCCGGCCCGCGGCCTTTGACTTGGGCTCCGGCATGTTAGTCCTGTCACTATTTTTGTCAGCCCTGCGGGTCCCCGTCAGTTCCAGGAATGATTTCTTCAGAACTTGAGAAAGGCGAGCTGCGCTCGCCCGCCCGGACGAGGCGTCCGAGCCTACGTGGTTCACGCGCAAACAAGAGGCCTAAACAGGGTTATCTTCGGCCAGGATGAAATTCACCGCGATTCGAGAATTGACGATAAGGCCACTCGCTGCTCTTGGCGGGAGTGCCTTCCGTGGCTGCGGTGACAGCGGGAGTAGGTTCCGAACCCCAATCCGCCGGTGCCGGATGAATGCCCCAGATATTGCCGGGTTCGTCGAGCGCGATACCCACCACCCAGCACTGGCTCCCCGCTCCCAAGGGCACACAGTTCGCAACCCGGGCGGTCGCGCGTTTGCCGGTAGGCAGTTCGTCCAGGAAGACTTCCGTTCCCGGCTTCAGCGGGCGCGTAAG
>WNFE01001033.1_pt1 | contig 21959 bp, 20 predicted proteins | sample 5400451 | NCBI WGS metagenome assembly WNFE01 (sample SAMN13153344, study PRJNA577476) | soil metagenome | isolation source: 200 cm saprolite under Douglas fir tree site 2 hole 2 | place: USA:California | collected 2015-04-18
CGGGAGTATTCAAACTCCTCGAGATTGTGCTCCGTCATGAATTGCAGGAGCTCCTCGATCTGCTGGATTTCCGGGCTGGCGAACGCCCCAGTCGACTTCGAAGGCTTTTTCCGTTTCATGCCTGTTCTAAATCTCGATGAGATCCCGCGGAACGCGGGTCAGTATTTCGGTACGGTCAGCGTGCACGGCCACATCGTCCTCGATGCGAATCCCCCCGATGCCTTCCGCGTATACGCCGGGTTCAATGGTAATGACGTTTCCTGGTTCCAGGCGCTTCTTCTGCTCCCGCGCCACCCTGGGGTCCTCATGGACTTCCAACCCCAGCCCATGGCCGGTGCTATGCACAAACAAATGGTCAAGATGGTAACCCGTCAGGACCCGCCTTGCAGCAGCATCCACGTCGCCGCAGCGCGCGCCATTCGTTGCCGCGGCAATGGCTGCCGACTGCGCTTCCAGAACCCCTCGGTACCACGCCCGGATGCGCCTGGAGGCCCGCCCCACAAAGACCGTACGGGTGATGTCGCTGCAATAATGGCCGAGTATAACACCCAGGTCCAGGACCACCAACTCATTTTTCCTCAGTCGTTTGGCGGTGGGACGCGCATGCGGCAGGGCCGCGCGAGCACCGAAGGCCACGATGGTCTCGAAGGCTGGTCCCGAGGCGCCCTTCTTTCTCATTCGGTATTCGATTTCGGCTCCCACTTCAAACTCCCGGATTCCAGGTCTCAGCAGGCCGATCGCTTCTTCTACCACCTCACCTGCCAGAACGGCCGCCTTTCGCATCTGCGCGAGTTCCGCTGCATCTTTTCGCATGCGGAGGGCTTCCACCATGGCTGGGGCAGGAATCCATCTCCGGCGGGGCCCGGCTGCTTTTCTAGTGCTCCCCAGCTGGGCGACAGTAAGCAATACGGGATCGAATCCCACCCGTCTTACCGGAATTCCCTTCAAGAACAGTCCTGCCGATTCGAAAAGAGAGCCTTTTTGCAGCACGATCCGGACTCCGGAGGTTTCCTCCCGGGCTTGGCCTGTGAACCGGCCGTCGGTAACCAGAGTAGTTCCGCGCGGCGAGACAATCAGTGCCCCAGACTCCCCCGTAAAACCCGTCAAGTAATACCAACTGGCCGGGCTGGTGACGAGCAGGCAGTCCAGTTTCGATTCCTTGAGCTTCGAAACCAAAGCACTGCGGCGACCTTGGAATGGCGTCTTCATAAATGAAACGAGGAGACCAGGGTCTCCTCGTTTTGAACCTCGATGAAAGTGCGCTACGCGGAATTATCAGAGAATAATTCGCGGCGTCAGGAAGAACAAGAGTTCCTGGGACTGGGTGGTGACTGCCGACCAGCGGCACTTGGGTGATGTCCACTCGCTGCTGCGAGATGATGATTCCGCCGATGACCACTGTGCCGCCGTCGGCAACAGTGACTTTGGTTTCCGCGGCCTGTGTATTCAGCGCGGGAATGCCTTGCACGCGAGGAATACCGGTATCAATCTGCGTATTTTCGACCAGCACATCCATGAAGATGGTGCCTTCGGCAGTGATTTGCGGGGTCACTTCCAGCTTCAGTACGGCGTCAATAAACTGGACCGAAATGGTGTTATTGATGGTCGTCTGAATCGGGATTTTCGTACCCTGCTTGACCGTCGCTTTTTCGTTGTTCTGGGTGATGACCTTGGGCTTCGAGAGCAATTTGCCGACGCCCTTAGCTTCTGCTGCGGTGATAAACAAGTCGACAGCGAAGTTGGGTGACCGGTGTCCAAAAAACAGCCCGCTCGTCGGAGCACTTGCGCCAAGATTAACATTCAGCGGCAACGAGGTGCCGCTGCCCCCGCTGATGACTGGCGGCGCGGGCAGCCCCGCACCGGTACTGACAGTGCTGGTACCGACGCCCGAGTCCCCTCCCACGACCGTCCGCCCACTTGTGGTCCGCCCCGCAAAACCCAACTGCACGCCAATATCCCGGGCGAAGGACCGTGAGGCGGAAACGACGCGCGCTTCGATTTCCACTTGCTGCGATTTGCGGTCCAGTTGACGGATGAGATTGTCAATGACCGGGATGACCGATGGAATATCGCGGATGATTAACTGGTTCGAACGGTCATCGGACAAAATGTCTCCCCGCGAACCGGCTTGCGCCTTTTCGAGATCCCGCTGCGTTTCCGCTTCATTTTTCATCGTGGCGCGCGTCGCAATGCGCAGAACATTTCCATTCAGTTGCTTGTCGAGGCTGTTGTTCTGCAAAACGATGTCGAGCGCCTGATCCCACGGCACTTCATCGAGAACGATCGTAAGACTCCCCTTTACCGCGGGGTCCAGCACGACGTTTAGGCCGCTGATTTCGTGGATTAGGCGGAAAAAGTCGCGCAGGTCCACGTCCTTCAGGTTAACGGAGATCGGCTCCCCGGTGTATCTTGCGGCGGCTGCCGCTGGCGCAGGGGCTTGGCTTGCTGTGGAAGACTGCGCTTGTGAAGCCGAGGTAGCAAGCGTGGTTGCGGCAGTGGTCGCCTGCTGGACAGCCTGCTGGGCTGCCTGGTTCACCGTTCCATCCGGGCGAGCCGGTTCACTCTTCCCGCTGAACGAGGCTAGAACGACTGAGGGCTGGGTCAGTTCGCTCGGCAACGTGAAGCGAGGAGCGGAAATCTGCGAATTCCTGGAAGAGCGGAGCACCGACAGCCGGGGCGTCGCATCGGTATACTGGAATTCCGGGCGCGACAGTTTGTTCTGTGAGGTCATCGTCGTGGCATTCGCCGGAGTAACGGCAGGTTCGGCCGGCTGCGCATTGAAATAGATCACGACTGCGCCGGCATCGCGTGAAAGTTGATACGGCGTCGCCGACGTGAGGTCGATCACCACGCGCGCAACATCCGGACGATATTGCCCAATGCGCACTCCGCGCACGGGCGCCGAAACACCCGGGATGACCGTCTTTTGCACGGCGAGCCGGGCGCCCGCAAAATCCAGCACCAGGCGATCCGGGTCTTGCATCCGGGCGGCATGAACGTCAAGCCGTCCCTCGCCCTCCACCCGCACGGCCGCGCGCTGCGGCGCTTGCGTGATGGCAACGCTGGAGATCACCGCCCCGGTCGGGGTTGTGCCGGAGGGCTCCTTTGTCTGAGCAAGCGCGGGACTTGCCGCCACCGCGATGCCCACTAGGATCAGGCAGCCATGCCGTAAGGCCGGCCAATTCGTCTTCATTGCTGTTCTCCTGAACTGGAGTAAATTCGTTTATTCACCTGGCGTTCCATGGGCTTGCCGAATGCATCCTTGCCCTCTTCATGGAATGAAACGCCATCCATCGAAATCTTCTCCACCGTGCCATCGTAAAGATGATCCCCTTCGCGGAGGAAATAGGTACGCGCTTGTGGATTCGAAACCACGGCGATCATTCCATTGGGGGCTTTCACAATTCCATCAAGCCGAAGTGTGCTGACTTGCAGGCCAGCCTTGCCGGGGGGCAAATTAGGCGCTCCCTTGCCTTGCTGCCGGCCGATGAGCGATTCGAACGGATCGCGCCGCGCCATCCTAATCTCGCTCTCTGCTGGTGCAGATTTGCGGGGGGCGGCAGGCTTCTCCACCTTCTTCGCGGCAGGTTTAGTGGGCGCCTTGGCTCCAGGTTTTGCAGAAGATTTTACCGCGGGCTTCGCGGCAGGTTTTGCTGCCGGTTTGGCCGCCTGAGGTGCCGGCTTGGTTGCAGCTGGTGCTGCCGGTTTCGCCGCAGGTTTGGCGGGTTGCTGCCCGGGCTTAGCGCCGCCTTGTAGCGCGGACTTCACACTGTTGGGCGTCGACGGGTTGACCTGCGCGAGCACGCCGGGTGCGGCTGCCGCGATCATGATCCCTAGTCCGAGAGTTATCGCTGAACGCATAGTTCGCTCATTCCCGTTCATCGTTTACCCGCCGCTGGCGCTGGCGCCGGGGCCTTCGCTCCAGCAGCCGGGGCTGCACCGGCATCAGCGGGCTTGGTGAAAAATGTAGTTGCCGTGAAAATCCCCGTGACCGTGGTGCCGGGCCGCAAGGGATACTTCGTGGCTTTCGATTTATCCGGATCGTCAAACGTCAGGTCGCCCACGTTGATGATCCGCGACAATCGGCCCAGCCTTCCGAAAAAGTCCAAAATGTTGAAATACGGCCCGTCCGCCTGTACTTCGAACGGCATCTCGTAGTGATATTCTCTGGGCACGACGGCCTGCGACGTCAAACGCCGCAACTGCACATTCGAAGCGCTCGCCGCGCCCTGCAGCAAGCGGATGAATTCATCCACTTCCTTCTCTTCCGGCACGATCGTCTTCAATGTGTCCAATTGCTTGGAGAGCGCATCCATCTGTTGTTTCAATTCGCCATAGCGCTGCTTGTAGACACTGAGCTGCTGGACTTCCTGATTCAGCTTGGTCCTTTGCTGAACCGCACGGTCCACTTCGTCGCGCTCCCGTGCAATAGGCGATCCGGGTACATAAACCCCGACGAGGACCAGCACCACGGCAACCGCCGCGGCCACCAGCGCCTGCATGATCACCGACATATCCCGAAACGGATTGGCCATGGCGCCCCCTTATCCTTTCTTCGCCGGCGCCTGAGCAGTTGCGGGCGGGGCCGCGGAGCTGGCCGGACGTGCCTGCACTGCCGGTGGCGGAGTAATTTCAGCAGAAATCTGGAATAGGAACGTTTGCACGCCCAGATTCTTTTCGTCCTGCTTGGATTCCTTGATTTCCACTTTCGAGAAATACCCAGACCGCTTCAATGAAGTAATAAAGTTCGCGACGGAGTTGATGGAAGCCGAGGAACCTTCCATGGCCAGCGTATTGCCTTTGCGCGTCATCTCCGTAAGCCACAGATTCTCCGTCCGCGACACGGTGTTGGCGACCATGTCGAGCAATTCCTGCCCGCCCGTCCGGTCGCGCTGCAACTGTTCGATCGTGGCAACACGCTGCTGCAAGACCACTTTTTGCTTCTCGAACGCTTCCACCTGCAGCTTGGTTTGCTCCAGATCGGCCTTCTGCGCGGTCAGCACCTTGATCCGGGCGTTCTCTTCATTCAACTGCTTCTGCCAGGTGTAATAGAAGAAGCCAAGAACCAGCGCGCCGAGAACCAAGCCCGCACCTATGAAAACGACGGGAAGCGCAGCTCCGGTGTCCACGGGACGGCGTGCGGACTTCGGTCGAACTTGTCCAAGCAGGTTTATTCGAATCATGGCTAGTCAAAGCTCCTCAGCGCCAGACCTACGGCAATGGCCAGCCGCGGGGACATCTCGCGGATCTGGTCATCGCTGTGCCGGCTGGGATTGATGAGCACTTTGCGGAACGGGTTCAACTCTTCCACGGGCATGGCAAACTCTTCGCGCAGCAGGTCCACCAGGCCGGGAACGCGCGCCGTGCCTCCCGCTACCACAATGCGCTGGATGCTTTCGCCGCTGGCCGTGGCCCGGAAGAAGTCAAAGGTCTTCTGGATTTCCAGTGTAAGAATGTCAGAAACGCTGCGCAGGATTTGTTGCTTCTGCTCGTCGGTTACGCTCGGCAGCGAATCGCCCCTCTTCAGGCGCTCCGCATCCTCGAAGCTCAGGTCCAATTCTTTCTGCAGTGCGTCGGTGTACTGGTTGCCGCCCACGCTGACGTCGCGAGTGAACAGCGGCACGCCGCCGCGCACGATATTGATGTTCATGACGCTGGCGCCGATGTTCAGCAACGCCACCGTCTGCCCCGCATCCGGCTCGTAGTTGACTTCGAAGCAGTTCTGCAAACCGAAAGCATCGATGTCCACGACCACCGGCGTCTTGCCTGCCTGCGCCAATACGTTGGTGTGATTCAGGATTTTGTCTTTTTTTACCGCCACAAGCAAAACGTCCATCTGCGCGTCCATGGATTCGAGAAGCTGGTAGCTGAGGTTCACGTCGGCAATGTCAAAAGGAATATGCTGGCTGGCCTCGGAAGGAATCCGATCGTAGAGTTCATCTTCCGTCATCAGCGGGAGCGGCACGCGCTTTACAATTACGGAATGTCCCGAAACGGAAGTGGCCACATTCTTCGTCTTGATCCGCTGTGCGTCGAAAATCTTGCTGATCGCGTTAGCGACCTGAGGAGCGTCCATGATCGCGCCGTCCACCACGGTGTCCTGCGCCAGCGTTTCCATCCCAAAGCTCACGAGCTCGTAACCCGCTTTCGTCGATTTCAGCTCGACCGCTTTGATGGAGCTGGATCCGATGTCCAGTCCCACGAGTTGCCGGCTCTTTTTGCCCAATCCCAACATATCGCGGCCCCTTTTCTAGCAAGCGTTCCTGTCGCCCGCGCCAGCCTAACGGCGTCTTGCCGTCGCCTGGCTCATCTTGCGTTCCATCCAGCGGTCCAGGATCGTTTTACGCAGTTTCCAACGATTTCCAAGTTTGAATGCGGGAATTTCGCCCTCCGTGATGTAACGGTACAGGGTATCCGGGGAGATGCCCAGATACTGCGACGCCTGTCGTACGTTCATCACTTCGCGCGATTCACTCACGAGGAACGCCACCCCGGCATTCAACTGCAAGCCTGCAATCACGACCGTTTGTTGCACCCGACCTGCGCTGCGGACTTCCAGAGGGGTGCGGCCCGTGGGAGCTTTATGACATTCTGCACTCCGAGCGTCAAGGGAATCTATAGGGCTGTTGCCCTATGAATACGGGTAGTTCTAGGCAGTTTGGGGGGTATTGTGGGGTAGTACCCGAAGTTCTAGTGGACGGATTTCATTACTACCACAATAGCTTGTGGATTTCAGGAATTTCGCACCTGTCCGCAGGGACGGTTATCCTTTGTAAGCAATCCGCCCAATCAGGACCCCAATTGCAAACTTTTCCAGATGGATTGGATTCGTGCCTTCGTATTTTCATCCATGAGGATCTCGTCTGGCCACGGTCTCGCAAAACCTTCCGTGGGCCACTTGCGCGTGGCGTCAATCCCCATCTTCGAGCCGAAATCTTGCAAGCGCGCCGCGTGATCCAGCGTGTCCACGGGCCCCAGACTGAATTGCACATCGCGTTCGGGGTCTAGGGCACAAAGCGTTTTCCACACTACTTCGCTGTAATTGTGGATATCCACGTCATGATCGACGACCACGATCACTTTCGTAAACATCGCTTGTCCCAGCGACCAAATCGCGTTCATGATTTTGCGTGCGTGACCCGGATAGGACTTGCGAATCGCCACAATCATCAGATTATGGAAGATGCCTTCGGCTGGCATGGCCACATCCACAATTTCCGGGTATTGCATTTTCATGACGGGCAGGAACACGCGCTCGACAGCGTAACCCATGTAGAAGTCTTCCTGCGGCGGTGGACCCACGACGGTCGTTAAATAGATAGGATTTTTGCGGTGCGTCACGCATTCGACATGAAAAACGGGGTACTCCCCTTCCAGGGAATAAAAACCCGTGTGATCCCCGAACGGACCCTCGGTCCGCATTTCGTTCAGATTAACGTAGCCCTCCAGAACGATTTCCGCATTCGCCGGCACCTCCAAATCATTCGTCTCGCAGGTCACCATCTCCACCGGCTCGCGCCGCAAAAAACCCGCGAACATCATCTCGTCCAGATCCGGGGGGATCGGCAGCATGCCGGACAGCGCCGTCGCCGGATCTGCGCCTATCGCCACAGCTACTGAAATCCGGCCTTCTGGATTCGCGGCCCGTGCCCTTCGAAAATGCTCCGCGCCATGTTTCTGAGTCTGCCAGTGCATTCCAGTCGTCCGCTCGTCGTAGACTTGCATCCGGTACATCCCCACGTTGCGCTTCCCCGTTTCCGGATTCTTGGTAAATACGAGCGGGAACGTGATAAAACGTCCGCCATCCTGCGGCCAGCATTTCAGAATTGGAAAATCGAAGAGATTGACGTCGCTTCCCTTTTGAATGACTTCCTTGCAGGCCCCGGATTTCACGCTCCTCGGGAAGAATGACCCCAGTTCCGCCAGCTTGGGCAGCATCTTGATCTTGTCAAAGAGCCCCTGCGGCGTTTCCATTTTCAAGAATCCCTGAATGCGCTCCGCGACTTCGTCGAGCTCTTTCACCTCAAACGCCAAGGCCATTCGCCGCACGCTGCCAAAAGTGTTGATCAGCAAGGGCACGCGCGAACCCCTGGGCTTTTCAAACAGCAGTGCGGGCCCCACACTCTGCGGCGCGCGGCCTTTGTCCCGCGCCACGCGCTGCGCTACTTCCGCGATCTCGAGTACGGGGTCCACTTCCACGCGAATCCGCTTCAGCTCGCCCTCTTTCTCGAGCTCTTTCACGAAGTCCCGCAAGTCAGCGTACGCCACTGTTCTCTCCCGTCTCGCCGAACTCTATCATGAACGCCTCTCGGTACCCGTCAATGTCGAGCGTGAGCCCGGGGGGCACTTGCCGACGGCGCAGGGGCAAAAGGCACCACAGCCCAATCCTCTTTCAATCGCACTATGAGTCACAAAGGTTTCAAGCTGACACAAACTGTCTCAGAGTGACCATAAACGGCCGAAGCATGCCACCTCTCCCCGTTTGAAAGTGTTTCGTGCCGTTCCAAATCGCAGCTTCATAACGACTTACTGGCACCTGCAAAACTACATCTCGTTCTGAGGCACGCCGCGAATTGGCCTCACAATTGCACCCTCTCTTGAGGGAGCCGGTCGCTCGCACGTCATCCGTGTAAGCATCTCCCAAAAACCCTGGAATGATTCGTTGATCGGGCAACAGAATTTCACCTTTAAGAAGGAGAGCCATAGACGTAAGTTCGCCAGCTGAATATTCCATCAGGCTTCGCTTCCGGCTCATCGGCCCAATATGCTGAATACGCTCCACATGATTCGACTCGATTATGTCTCCTGCATTTTGACCGTGCTGGCGACTGTGCTCATTGGCAAAAAGCTCTGGCAAGGCTGGGTCGTTGCCGCCCTCAATAGCGCTGTCGTTTGTGTCATTGGCGTCCGCACCGCGCAATTCGGATTCGTCCCCGCCAATCTTCTCTGCATCGCTCTCTACACCACCAACCTGGTCCACTGGCGGCCCAAAAAGCAGAACCAATAATTCTTAAGCGGAGGCACGCCCGGTTCGCCGTGCTTGCGGCTAAGTTCAATTTCCTCAGTCAGTTCGAATAACCCACTAGTTACTCTTGACAGGTTTAATCATTGTGTTAGTATGTTGTTTGGGCAAAAGCCCGTCTTGCCATTCTCAGTTTTGACTTCCGTGCCAGTTGATTCCCCCCGCTCATGGCCAGTAAAGCCTTTAGAATCAACACTTGTGAACTCTCTTGCAAGTGTTGAAAACAAATGACTTATAGGAACACTAACTCCCTTTAGAATCAACACTTATGAAAAACAGGGGGAGGGGGGTGTTCTTGTTAACTAAAAATCTCCAAAACCTGTTTGTTCGACCCGTCCTCGAAGGCCGGCCGGAGGACATTCTGGCTCCCAAGCCCGAACGAGCTTCTCGCCGCAGTCCTCAGCACCCAACTATGTCCGCTGGTAGTATCCTTTCGGTAGCCCTATGAACCGCGTCTACCTCGATTACAACGCCACGACTCCCGTCGAGCCGGAAGTCCTCGACGCGATGTTGCCCTATTTCTCGGGAGAATTTGGCAATGCTGCGTCTATCCACACCCCCGGCCAGCGGGCTCGCGCCGCCGTCGAAACCGCTCGCGAACACGTCGCCGCTCTGATCGGCGCCCGACTCCAAGAAATCGTCTTCACCAGTGGCGGCACCGAGTCCGACAACCATGCCATCTTCGGAATCGTCGAGGCGACTGGCGGACACGAGAAGCACGTCATCACTAGCGCCATCGAGCACGAAGCGGTGCTGAACGCGTGTCAGGCTCTGGAGAAGAGCGCTGTGCGCGTCACTTACCTTTCTCCTAATCGCGAAGGACAGATCAATTTCGATGAGCTGCAGCAAGCTGTGCGGCCGGAAACTGCACTGATCACCGTCATGCACGCCAACAATGAGCTGGGCACTGTCCAGCCGCTCGAAGAGATTGGCCGCATCGCTAAAGAGCGGGACATCTATTTCCACACCGACGCCGTGCAGTCTGCAGGAAAAATACCGATCGATGTGAACAAGATTGGAGTCGACCTGCTCGCCCTCTCCGCTCATAAGTTCTATGGTCCAAAGGGCATCGGCGCTCTCTACATTCGCAATGGCACGCGTTTGCGCCAGCTTCTGTATGGCGGGCATCACCAGCGCGGCTTCCGCCCGGGAACGGAAAACGTTGCGGGCATCGTGGGACTCGGCAAGGCCGCCGAAATCGCGCGCGAGTCACTCGCAGCAGACGCGCGGCGCGTGTCCACCCTGCGCGACAAATTGGAACAGGGATTACTGGCGCGCGTGCCGTATGCCCGTGTTAGCGGCGGCGCCGCTTCGCGCACTCCGAATACGACGAATCTCGTTTTTCCGGGCATCGAAGGCGAAGCCCTCCTCATTGCACTCGACTTGAAAGGGCTCGCTTGCTCGACCGGAGCCGCGTGCTCTTCCGGCGCGGTGGAACCCTCGCACGTTCTTACCGCCATTGGTCTGCCGCCAGAAGAAGCTCGCGCCAGCTTGCGATTCAGTCTCGGGCGCCACACCACGGAAAAAGAAATCGACTTTGCATTTCAAATCGTTCCCGCCGCCGTGGAGCAACTGCGCGAGTTGTCGCCAACCTATCCAAAAGTGGCAGAAGCCCGGTAAAATGAAAATGTAGGAGCACCCGCCACGGCGGGCGCCCTTCTTGCGCACATGACCACGACCACCCAATTCGACACGCTTCCCGAACGCGCAGAAATCCAGCGCGGCCTCGTCGCCGTCGCCATGTCCGGCGGCGTGGATTCCTCCACAGTCCCTGCGCTGCTCCAGGAACAAGGCCGCCCTGTCGTAGGCTTGACGATGCAACTCTGGAACCAGCGGCGTCTCCCCGAATTGCAAGGCGATGGCCCCGCGCAGCACCGCTGCTGCTCGCTCGATGATGTCTACGACGCGAAAGCGGTGGCGCAGCATTTGAAGTTCCCGCATTACGTAGTGAACTTCGAGGCGCAATTTGAAGAGCGCGTCGTTCGCCCTTTCGTTAATCAATACCTTTCCGGCCGCACGCCGATTGCCTGCACCAACTGCAACACGGACGTTAAGTTTGAGCCGCTGCTGCGCATGGCCCGCCAGATCGGCGCGGAGCGGCTCGCCACCGGCCATTACGCACGCATCCGCAAGAACGATGTCACCGGTCGCTGGGAATTGTTGCGCGCAAGAGACGAGAGCAAGGATCAATCCTATTTCCTGTGGGGCTTGTCGCAGGAGCAGCTTTCGCGCAGCGAATTTCCCTTGGGCGAACTCACCAAAGAAGAAGTCCGCGCCGTCGCGCGCCGCGCGCAGCTTCCCGTGGCGGAAAAGCCCGAAAGCATGGAGCTATGCTTCGTGCCGAATGGAAATTACGTTCAATTCATTCAGGCGTATTCGCGCGAGAGCGGAATCTCGCTGCACGGCAGCGAAGGCGAAATCGTGACGGAAACGGGCGAGGTCATCGGACGCCACAACGGCGTGCATGAGTTCACCATCGGCCAGCGCAAGGGCCTCGGCTTTGCCGTAGGCAAGCCGCTCTACGTCATCTCCATCGATCAAAAACAGAATCGTGTGGTCGTGGGAGATGACGGCGCCCTGCGCACCACCGCGTTTGAAATTGAAGATATGAATTGGGTTTCGTGCGACACGCCCGATGCGCCCTTATGCGCGTTCGCAAAAATTCGCCACAAGCACGAGCCGGCAGCCGCAACCATTGAGCCACGGGGAATGAATCGCGCGCGCATCTCTTTCGATACGCCGCAGCGCGCCATCACTCCGGGACAGGCGGCTGTATTTTATGATGGGGATCGCGTGCTTGGCGGCGGCTGGATCCGCTGAAGACCATTGTGAACGGAAGGACGGCGACTCTTCCTACGCTCGTAATTCACAAAAATAAAAAGGGACAGACAAGAATGTCTGCCCCGCTCTAATTTCCAATCGCGGTTGTTCAGCTCAGATGAATAGCTCTTCTTCTTGCTGTTCGCGCGGATCGTCGCCGCGGGTGCGTCGGCCGCGCCGCGAACGGAGCAGATCGAGACCCACCTTAATTCCCTGCACCAGCGCAGAGGCTTTCTGTACCGGGCGCCAAACATTGTGCTTGAACTTCGATCCGGCATCTTCCACAGCTTCGAGCGTGCCCGTCAAAATTCGGTCGGCATGCACGAGTTGGCCCCGCAACCGGTCCGAGGCCTCCGTCAATACACGGTCGATTTTCTGCGCCTGACCGCGCGCCAAATACACGACGTGCGATGCGTCGTTCACCATGCTGGAGATTTTTGGTTGCGTATCGTCCAACAGGATCTGGACGCGTGTAAGGATGGGACCAACGCGCGCCTGTAAATCGCTCGTCAGCCGGTTGACGTTCTCCGACGTGCGGCGCATCTGAAAAAATAACAGAGTCAGCATCACCACCTGTACTACCAGCGCTATCGCCGCGATAATGCTGAAGAATTCGAGCCAGAATTGCATAGGCGCCCCACCCGCCCCACTAGGAGGCGGAACCCCGTGCTACCGTCCTGCCGAGTCCCTACGACTTCGATTCGCGCAGATAGGCTTCGCGGCCGGCTTCGACCGCCGCAGAGATGGAATCCTTTTTGCGCACCGCAACTTCCTTGCTGCGCTCGATCAGTTCATCCGCGCGCTCACGGAGCTCGCGAGCCTTCTTCTGCGCATAATCCTTGCCTTCATCGGCCTTTTTTGCAAGGTAGTCGCGAGTATCCTCGCCGGATTTCGGCGCGAACAGAATCCCTACCAGGGCTCCAACTCCCAGCCCTACGAGAAAATATGTCACCTTGGATCCTACATTGTCCGCCATAGCAACCTCCACAGAAACCGTAGCATAGCAGCATCCCGGGTGCAATGTGAGCTAACCTGTATCTAGCGCCGAAACTGGTTATTCCTTTGAAACACGCCCCAAATGATCGAGAATTTTCTGCGCACTTTTTCGCGTAACCAGCTGGCTCAATTTCTCCATTCCCGCTCGCTGAACATTGGCGACACTTCCAAATTCCTTCAGCAGTTTTTGCGCGGTCTTTGACCCCACTCCCGGAATATCCTTGAGCGCTGTTTCCGTCTGACGTTTGCCGCGGCGCTGCCTGTGGAAAGAAACCGCGAAGCGGTGAGTCTCGTCCCGAATTTGCTGAATCAGGTGGAGCACGGGCGAGTGGCGGTCCAGCACGACGGGTTCGTCCTCCTGGCCAAAGACGTAAAGGATCTCTTCCTTTTTTGCGATGCTGGCCATCGGTTGGTTGATGATTTGCAACGATTCCAGCGCCTGGGCGGCGGCGTGAAGCTGTCCGATCCCGCCGTCAATCAGAATCAACCCGGGCAGCTCTTTCTTCTCCTCCAGGACCCGACGATAGCGGCGCGTGACCGCCTCGCGCATGCTCGCAAAGTCATCGTTAAGCCTAGGCAGTCTGCCGTTTCCTCCGTCTTCGCCGCGAATGATGAATTTCCGGTAGTCCGATTTTTTCATCCGTCCATTTTCCCAGACGACCATGGACGCGACGGTATCCGTCCCCTGGATATGAGAAATGTCGAAGCTCTCGATGCGCTTGGGCTCTTCGGCGAGATTGAGCGCATTTTGCAACGCTTCGCCAATGGCTTTCGACGTCGGCTTGAGCACGCGGAAGCGCTGTTCGAAGGAATGTTTGGCGTTGTTTTCCACCAGATCAAGAAACGCGCGCTTGCTCCCGCGCTGCGGCGTGAAGATCTCGACTTTGTGGCCCGCGCGTTCCGTCAGCGTCTCCTCCAGAAGTTCGCGGTCCTCGAAATCCGCGGAAACATGGATGGCCTTCGGCAGATACTCCGCTTCCAGATAGAGCTGCTTCAAAAGCGAAGGTACGAACTCCTGCGCATCAAATTCTTCCAGGTCCTCCCAATAAAATTCCCGCCGATCGACAACGCGGCCGCCGCGCAAATGAAAAAGATTCGCGGCGACGAGCGGCGGTTCGGCGTAGTACGCAAGGACGTCCGTGTCGTCGCCTTGCGCGGAAGCGATGCGCTGGCGCTCTTCAATGTCCTCGAGCGTGCGCAGGAGGTCGCGGTAGGACGCAGCTTGCTCGAAAAATTCTTTCTCCGCGGCCGCGCCCATGCGTTCTTCGAGGCTTTTGATCAGGTCGTGCCGCCGACCTTCCAGGAAGAGCCGCACATCGCGCGCGGCTTCCGCGTAGCGATCGTCCGTCGTCAGTCCTGTAACGCAGGGGCCCAGGCACCGTTTGATGTAGTACTGCAAGCACGGCCGCGGGTGAGATCGCGAGAGGTCCACCGTGCAGGACGGAACCATGAACCGCTTGTGGACAAAATGGAGAATCCGCCGCGCCAGACTCGACGGGAAGTACGGACCGAAATATAGCGACCCGTCCTTCTTGATGCGCCGCGTAAAATACACGCGCGGATATTTTTCAGCGGCAGTGAACTTGATGTAGGGATAGGTCTTGTCGTCGCGCAGCACGACGTTGAATTTCGGGCGGTATTGCTTGATGAGGTTGTGTTCGAGCGCCAGGGCTTCGCGTTCGTTGCCTACGACAATGGTTTCGAGATCGGCGATCTCCCGCGCCAGCGAACCGGTCTTGGCGTCAATCCAGCGTGATTCAAGAAAGTAGGAGCGCACGCGGCTGCGCAGGTTGCGCGCCTTGCCAACGTACAGGATCTTCTCAGCGGCATCCTTGAAGAGATAGACGCCCGGGCTTTCCGGAAGCTGCGCGGCTTTTTCGCGGGGTTCCATTGAGTTTTATGCAGAACGCTGCAATCGCGGACAACTTCCATCATACTAGAGGGAATCCAAGAGGTGGGAGAGCCTCTGTGCCCGGCATGAGATGCAAGAATGTGATTCCAATTCTCGCGGCGCTTTCGTTGTTGTGCGCTGCACCGCTGGTGCACGCGCAAGACCCGCCGCAGGAATCCTCCTCAAAACCTGCTGACGCGCCAGGTCCTGCGCCGGAAAAGCCAACCGGTAAGCCCGGAAAGAACGACAAGCAGAATAAGGACACTGCGACAAATTCCGCGTCGGATCAGCCCACTTGGGATCCGCTGCGAGCCGAAAAAGATCTCGAAGTGGGCCAGTACTATATGCGGAAGGGCGATGTAGACGCCGCGATCGACCGGTTCGAGGACGCCACGCTGGCAAAACCCGGCTACGCGATTCCCTTTCGATTTCTAGGCGAGGCGCAGGAGAAGAAGGGCTTGAAGAAGCAAGCCATCAAGTCCTATCAGCGGTATTTGGATTTGTATCCCCACGCGGAAGATCGAGACAAAATTCAAAAGCGGATCGACAAGCTCCATAAGGTAGCGGAGAAACAGAAGAATTAGTCCCGGCGTTTGTCTTCCCTGGCCAGTTCCCCGGCCGCACCGACAATCATTTCATCGGAGCACACGGAATCTGCGCCAGCGTGAGCGTACTTCGCCCCTGCAAGAGTTAACGCGCGAGACGGTCGAGGACGCGGCGGGCTCGATCAAATTCGGCGAAGCGCTTTTCCTCTGCGCGAAATTCTCTTGAATGTGAGACCAGGCTGCAGCCGGAACGCCGCGTAGGATGCTTCACGTGCAGCATTTCGTGAAACAAAACATATTCCACGGCGCATTGCGGAACGCTTGGGCGGTCCATTCGCCGGTTTAGCAGAATCTGGTTGGGACCGGGATCGTAACAGCCGAATTGCCGCCGCCAATTTTTCGAGCTCCACCCGATATGCGGACGCTGCAATTCTCCGCCGAAATATTTTGCATTCAGACCCTCGAAGAGCTCCTCCAAATCAAAAAATTCCCCGCGGGGACTCGCGGCCGCCAGCCGGACGCGCCCGCCGCGCATGCGGTTTATGCGCGCCCTGGTGCGATCGCTGCGCGCGTACTCCAAATACGGTTCGACAAGGGACCGCGGCGCTTTCCGCCGGTACACCCGCCCGAGCAGCAAAGCCGCCGCGCCCTCAAGCACCGGGCGCGGCGCACGCCGCAAAAGGTCCGAGAAACGGGCATAAATCATCTCCTCGCGCCGCCGGATCGTCAGCACCAGGCTCGAATAGGCGTAAAATTCGACGCGGAAACGCGGCGGCCGGCCATCACACCCGAGCCGCGTAAACACCCGCTGAAAAAGCGGCGCGCCGCCCGGCACGGGATGATTTTTTCGCTGATTCGCGTTCGCCAATCTCATCAGATTTTCAGGCGCATCAATTCTTCCGGCGGACCGGCGGAGGCGCCACTTTTTTCTTGGCCTTCTCCGCGTCGTTCAGGGCGTCCCGCGTTCCTTCGATGGCATCGTCGAGGTTGTCCTTATAAATCTCGCGTTCCGCGCCTTCCGCCGAGAGCTTTTCAAGGATAACCAGAAACTCCTTGGTGCGCACGGACATCAGTTCAACTCCTTTGCGGATGTTGTCCTGTTTTTCAATCCCCAGCTGGATGAGATCCGCGGCGTCGTCCACGCAGCCCACATACGCATTGAGGAGCGAGTTCAGCATGTCCGCATGACGGTTTGTGGAAGGATGCTCCAGTTCATATTGAAATTTTTTCAAACGGTCTTCCGCGAACAGGAGAAAAAGCCGGATCCGCTCGTTGGTATTGTTTTCCGCATCGCGGATTTTGTCAGCCTCGACGGAAGAGAGATAGTCCTTCTGTTGCTGAAGGCCGGCGTTCGCGGCCTGCGAAGCGCTTAGAATCAGCCAGGAGGCGAAAAGGATGTGCGACAGCAATCTCACAGTTGTTTCCCCGGTGGAGGCGGATTTTTCGCCTTCTGGTTCAGCGGACGGTTTGGAAATAGCAGTTTCAGCAGCTCGTCATCCATGGCGGTAAGATCCTCGCGGACGATTTCGAGCGGTGGCTTGAAAGGCTCAGGAGCCACCAGCAAACTCTCTGCGATCTCGCGAATTCCCTTCCGCGCCTGGATCTCCAACTGGCGGTAGCCATTCGGCTGTTTCTCGGCGTTGGGGTGCTGCTTTTTCAAAGCATCGAGTGTCGCGCGAACATTGTCCCGATATTTTTCCAGCGTCAGGCCGACGGTACTGTTGTCACCGGCCTTTTCGGCTTGCCTGACGGCTTCGAACTGAGCTTCGCCGAGTTTTTGGAGAAATTTTGCTTTGCGAACAGAATCCGATTCCCGGTCGAATCGCATCTGGAGATCTGCCAGTTGGCCTGCCGCGGAAGGAGGCCATACAAAAAGAACGAGTACGAGGCCGAGAACCGCTCCCAGGGACGTGCCGCGAGCCTTCATGCGTTACCTTTTTTGCTCCAACATGCGTTTCAAAACCTTGCTGCGTTGTTGCGCTTGCCAGACCTGATCGGGATTTTTGTCCTGATCCAGCTCGAGAAATTTCTGGTAAGCCCCCAGCGCAAGCTTCGGCTGGTTCAGCTTATCGTAACAAATTGCGCGGACAAACCACGTCCCGGCAATAGGCTGTTCCACTTTCGCAATTTCATCCAGCGTCGCGAGGGCTGCTGGATAATTCCCACCCAGAAAAAATGTGGAGCTGAGGTCCTTCCAATAATTCAAATTCCTGCCATCGAGCTGCAGGGCGGCGCGAAGTTCCTTTTCCGCAGCGGGGAAGTTGCGCTTCTGCACGTAGACGCGGCCGAGGCCGCCGTGAAGCTGCGCGTCGCCGGGAGCCACGGCAACTGCCTCCTGAAGCGTGCCGATGGCATCGTCCCATTTCTTCCGGCCAATCTGTATGTCTGCGCGAAGCTTCAGCAATTCCAGAGACGGCTTTCCGGAATCCGTGCGGCTGAGTTCGGCATCGGCGGCGTCAAATTGCTTCTGCTCCAAGTACAAGTGCACCAGCCGCGCACGCGTCGCAGAGTCCGCAGGCTGCACGGCCAAATACTTTTGATACGCCTCAGCCGCTTCCGTCTTCTTCCGCTGATCGAGGCTGCGGGCGAGGCCCAACAATGCGCGCGGCTCCTGCGGCTGACGTTCAATGGCGTTACGGAACTTCTGCTCAGCGTGCGCGGGGCGATTCAAGGCGAGGTACGTCTCGCCCAGATGCAGCAGCGTATCCACGTCCAGCGGATCGAGGGCCACGGCATTTTCGAAAGCCGTGGCAGCGGCACTCGCGTTGCCGCTGCGCTCCAACGCGACTCCCAGAAGAAAGTGCGGGCGGCTTTGCGCCGGCAGGAGTTCCGCGGCTTTGGTGAGCGGCGCGACGGATGCGGCGGGGTCTTTGTCCAGAAGAAGAATCCCGAGGTCCAGATGAGCTTCGGACATTTTAGGATCAATCGCGATGGTGCGTTCATACTCGGCGCGCGCCTCGCTGGTTTTCTTCAGTGCGGTGTAAACATACGCAAGCTGAAAGTGCGCATAAGCCGAATCCGGCTGTTCCGCAATGACCTTCTGAAGTGGAGTGATTGCCGCTTCGAATTCATTCTTGTCGATGTAGCGCTTCGCTTCGTCCAACAGCTCGTTCAGAGGATTGGCAACTTTTTGCGATTTGGATTGTGCCGCAACTTCTTGCTTTGGAGAAGCTTGCGCAAAAGCAATCAGTTTGCCGCCGAGGAGCGGCGTAGCATGCTGCGTCGCTGCGAAGAGGATACTGCAGAACGTGTACCGGAGAGTTTGTGAGGCCAATGGACGGTGACGCGAATGCATCATGGTTCGACCGGAGGAGCCTTGGCTCCATTCAAAACCGTAGCAGTTGGGCCTGCTGCTTTGGATGCGCCGTTCGCTCCGCGCTTTGCCTGCCCGTTGCCATTCAGCACCCGCGCCAAGTAGCGGCCGGTATGCGATTGCGGATTCCGCGCCGCCTGTTCCGGCGTCCCTGTTGCGATAATTTTGCCGCCGCGGTCGCCGCCTTCCGGCCCCAGATCGATCACCCAGTCCGCGGACTTGATGACGTCCAGGTTATGTTCGATTACCAGGAGCGACGCTCCACCCTCGAGCAGCTTGCGGAACGCACTCAGAAGTTTCGCGATGTCATCGAAGTGCAATCCCGTTGTCGGCTCGTCGAGGATGTACAGCACGCCTTCATTGTCCGTGCGGGAAAGATGCGCGGCCAGCTTCAATCTCTGCGCTTCACCACCCGAGAGCGTCGTTGCGGACTGCCCCAGCCGCAGATACCCGAGCCCAATCTCATTCAGAATTCTGAGCTTCGAAACGACCTTAGGCACTTTCACGAAAAACGCCAGCGCTTCCCGGACCGTCAATTGCAGCACTTCATGCACATTCTTCCCGTGATAACGCACTTCGAGCACGCCGCTCTTGAAGCGCGTGCCGCGGCATTCTTCGCAAATCAACTCCACATCCGCCAGAAACTGCATTTCCACGGTGACGGTGCCGTCGCCCTGGCACGTTTCGCAGCGCCCGCCCGGAACGTTGAAAGAAAAATGTCCCGGCGCATAGCCGCGGCGCTTGGCGTCCGGCGTCTCCGCAAAGACATCCCGGATGGCGTCGAAAGCCTTCAAGTAGGTGGCGGGATTCGAACGCGGCGTGCGTCCGATGGGCGACTGATCGACGATGATCACTTCGCGGACGTTTTCATTGCCTTCCAGCCGGTCACAGAACTCTTTCACGCTCCCGCCGTTCTGTTTGGCCGCGAGCGCTTTGTACAAAACATCATGAACCAGCGTGGACTTGCCCGACCCACTGACGCCGGTAACAACAACGAGCGTGCCGAGCGGAATCATCACATCCAAAGTCTGCAGATTGTGCAGGCTCGCGCCGTACAACCGCAGGAATTTTCCTGCCGGCTTGTGCCGGACGTTTGGCACCGGAATGCGCAGTTCCCCGCTGAGGTAGCGCCCCGTCAGCGATTTATGTTCCGCCAGCATCGCCTCATACGTGCCGGCGAAGAGCAGCTTCCCGCCGAGTTCCCCCGCTCCCGGTCCAAGATCGATGACGCAATCCGCCGCTCGAATCGTGTCCTGGTCGTGTTCGACGACGAGCACGGTGTTCCCCAGGTCGCGCAACGATTTCAGGATATCAATCAGCCGTTGCGTGTCGCGCGGGTGAAGACCGATCGACGGTTCATCCAGCACGTACAGCGCGCCGACCAGATGCGAACCCAGCGATGTCGCGAGCTGAATGCGCTGCGATTCTCCGCCGGAAAGCGTGGACGTCAAACGATCCAACGACAGGTAATCCAGCCCGACCTCATCCAGGAACTGCAAGCGCGTGCGGATTTCCTCGAGGATCTTTTCCGCAACTTTCCGTTGGCCTTCGGAAAGCTGCAACGTGGAGAAGAACACGCGTGCCTCTTTCACCGTGAGCTTGCAGACTTCCGTGATCGCTTTTCCCGCAACCCGAACCGCACGCGCTTCCGCGCGCAAGCGCGTACCGCCGCACTCCGGACAAGTGGCGTAGCCGCGATAGCGGCTCAGGAAAACGCGAACATGGAGCTTGTATTTCTTGCGCTCCAACCAGTTGAAGAATCCCTTCACGCCTTCGTAGTCGTTTTCTGAATCGCCTTCGAGAATCAGCCTGCGATGTTCAGCGCTAAGTTGCCGCCACGGCACGTTCGTCGGAACGCCGCGTCCGCGTGCCCACTTTTTTGCCTCTTGAAAGAGCGTGCGATACCGGGGCTTGGTCCACGGCTCGATGGCGCCCTCATCGAAAGATTTGCTCGGGTCCGGCACCACCAAATTCAGATCGAAGTCGATCGTGTTTCCGAAACCCTGGCAGCGCGGACAAGCTCCGTAGGGATTGTTGAACGAAAAAAGCCGGGGCTCCGGCTCCTGGTAGAGCGTACCGTCATTCTTGCATTCGAATCGCTCGTTGAACGTCAGCCGCTCGGCAGCGTTTCCCGCGCCATCCGCAATAAATTCCAGAAGGGCTTCGCCCTGCCCTTCGCGATAACAAATTTCGATCGAATCCACCAGCCGCGAGCGCGACTCTGCATTTACCGCCAGCCGGTCCACAAGCACATAGACGGGCTTCGAGAAGTCCACATCGAGCAGGGTTTCCGGTGAAGAAAATTCGTGAATTCGTCCCGCCTGGTACAACCGGTTGAAACCGCGTTTCTGCAGATCGAGCAGCCCTTGGCGAAGTGCATCCGGCGAGGGAGCTGCCGCAGCCTTTTTCGCGGTGCGTTTCGAAACCACCGTGCTCACAGGCGCTGCGATTCGAAACCGATGCAACACGTAAAACCGCCGCCCCGGCGCCAGCGACAAGATGCGCGTGGCAATTTCGTCCGGGCTGTCCTTTCGAACCTCGGCTCCGCACTTCACGCAGAACGTCTGCCCGCACCGCGCAAAAAGCAACCGCAGGTAATCGTAAATCTCCGTCGCTGTGGCCACCGTCGAGCGCGGATTCCGCGTGGAATTCTTCTGCCGGATCGCCACTGCCGGCGCGATGCCGGAAATTTCATCCACATCCGGCTTTTCCATGCGCTCCAGGAACTGCCTTGCGTAGGCCGATAGCGACTCCACGTAGCGCCGCTGCCCTTCCGCATAGATGGTGTCGAACGCGAGCGAGGATTTTCCCGATCCGCTGACGCCCGTAACCACGGTGATGGCGTTATGCGGAATGTCCACGCTGATATTTTTCAGATTGTGGACGCGTGCGCCGCGGATGCGGATGGACTCCTGCTCCGGCTGAATTTCTTTCGTGGTGTGGGTGATCTCTTTCGTCGCCAAGGGGAAGCCCAGACAGCGCGTTTAGCGCGCACTGCCTAAACTTCAAATTATACGACTGCCGTCAAACCGGAGCAAACGGCCCAATTTCGATAGTTCCGGAGTTCTAGAGTTCTTGGCTGAGTACAATCTGACCAATTCCGCCTTCGACCTTCAGTCGAATCGTTGCGGGGGTTTTTCCGTAAGCGTCGTTCGTGTAGGTATCGTCTTCGTGTTTCAATCCATGCGATTCAACGCTCCCGATTCCTCCGGAAGCGTGCACGATCACGCCGACGTTCCTCGGAAGGCGGATGTTCGCCTGGCCGACACCGCCTTCGATATCGGCCGCCAGATCCGTCTTGCGGTCGCCGGTGAGATCGACATCCACTTGTCCCGCACCGATAATCAGATCCAGGCGGGTGAGCGGCACATC
>WNFE01003164.1_pt1 | contig 21944 bp, 25 predicted proteins | sample 5400451 | NCBI WGS metagenome assembly WNFE01 (sample SAMN13153344, study PRJNA577476) | soil metagenome | isolation source: 200 cm saprolite under Douglas fir tree site 2 hole 2 | place: USA:California | collected 2015-04-18
CTGCCGACGGACCCGCCGACCGCCGGCGATCGCGAGTTGGAGCAAGCGGTTGAGGACGGGGCCGGTAGCCCCCGCCGCGCGGGCTGCGTCAAACGCCTGACGGACCTGTCCAAGAATTTGGTGTTCGCCGACTACCATCGACTCCAACCCGGCAGCAATGCGAAGGGTGTGTCGTGCAGCGTCGACATCCCGGTGGATGGCCAAGTAGGAACTGAAGATCCCGGGGGCAACGTCGCGCACTGTACTCAGCAGGTGCGTGATCTCCTCAACCGCGGGTTCGGATACTGTGACCAGGAGAACCTCGGTGCGGTTGCAGGTCGACAGCAGTACCGACTCGTACACGCCGGGTAACGCGTGCAAGTGGGCCAGAAGTGGCCCATATGCCGATGGGTCTACGGCCACCTGTTCACGCACCTCAAGCGGTGCGGTTTTGTGGTTGAGCCCCACGACCGAGAGCGTAGTGCGGGGTAAGATGGGTGCGCCCCGATTCTAGGTAAACCTATGTAATCGTTCGCGATCCTGCTACTAATCCTGTTCGTGCGGAGCGTGCCGGGACCTGCCGCGAATGCAACGCTGGCCTTCACCGGGCGTAGCGGTGTGCGGTTTGGCGCCTGCAAGCTTCGGGGCCTGCCCTCTACAGGAGTTTGGCCCCGTTAATTTGCAGCTTGAACTCGCAACTGAGGAGTTTGGCCGCCCGCCGACACATGACCATGCGGGTGAGAAAAATCTCGAAGTACTCCATCACTTGGGACAGCTTCGTGTCGATGTTCAGCTCGAGAGTGATCGTGCGGCTCTTCTCGTCGACTCGCAGAAAGGAGTGTTCCACCGCGTAGTTGACTCGGTCGTGGATGTCGAATGTTGTGGGATCCGGATTGCGCACCCGCGAGCGGTGCACATCGGACTTGTCCGCCAATATCACAGCCGCACCCACTGCACTTACCGGCTCCCCACCCCTCTCCTCGTGGTTACCGATTGCTCCCATGACGATGGCGCGCTCGATGGCCTCCATGCCCAGCCGTTCCAGAATGATATTGGCCAACACGGCCCCGGTGTGTTCGTGGTTCAGCCGACTGACCAGGTTCCCGATGTCATGCATGTAGGCGGCGATGGACGCGAGTTGGGCCTCCCGCTCCGGGTTCCCCAACCGCTTCAGCGTGTTGTACGCGATGTTCGCGGTGAGGTTCGCGTGCCGGGAGCCATGTTCGGTGTACCCAATCGCCCCCGTGTACTCGTTGGCCTTGTCGATAAAGGCGCTGACTTCCGGATCCCGCTTGACGTCGTCAAGCGTCACCAGCTTCGCGCCTGGTAGACCTGTCGAAACTTCTGCCATGGTCTTCTTTTACTCCTGTCGTTTAGTTGTTTCTCTGCTCCGGATTACCCGCCGCCGGAGGGAGGTACATCGTCACGCCGGCCGAGGAGTCGGAGCAACCGGCGTCGACTCTTGCTTGCGGTTGCGCAGATAACTGACCGCGGTGCGATCGGCCTTCACCCGAAGATTGGGCGCGAGTTCCACGGTCAGGGTGTCCCCGTCGATATCGAGAAGCGTGGCATGCAGCCCGCCGATGACAATCCGGTCGCCCTTCTTCAGTTTGCCCAACATCTCCCGCCGTTTGCGTTGTTGGGTCTGTTGCGGGCGCAACATGAAAAGATAGAATGCCACGAAGATCGCGACATAGAGAATGATGACACCATAGCTCTGGTTACCAGCTTGCAAAATTACCGGCGATAATGGCACCCCGCACCCCCCTCGCTACCTCTGACCGCTCACACCGTGTTCCACAACACCCCTTATGCTACCGCGGGACCCCTCTACACGCTAGAGACTCTTTCCGCGCGAGTCTCGGCAGGCATGTCGTTACCACGACGTCGCATACGCGCTCATGAAGTCGCGTCGCCACGGTTCAAACCGATCGGTGGTAATCGCCCCTCGCGCCTCTGCCAGTAGCTGAGCCAGAAACGCCAGGTTGTGGTACGTCGCCAGGCGGGGCCCGAGCATTTCATCCGTGTTGAAGAGATGTCGTAGATACCCGCGAGTGTACTGAGCGCACACCGCACAAGGACACTGCGGATCGGGAGGCCCTGCGTCATCGCGATAGGCGGCATTGCGGACGTTGACGCGGCCCTGCCGCGTGAAGACGGTGCCTGTCCGCGCCACCCGCGTGGGCAGGACGCAGTCGAACAGATCCACACCTCGAGCCACACCGTCGAGCATATCGGGCGGGGCGCCAACTCCCATGAGGTAGCGGGGCCGGTCCGGGGGTAGCTGGGTCACCACTTCGTGCACGAGCTCGCCCGTGAGCTCGCGGGGTTCTCCCACCTTCAGGCCGCCGAGTGCATAGCCTGCAAATCCGACCTCTACCGTTCGCTGTGCGGCCTCGCGGCGCAACGCTGGGCTGAAACCGCCTTGAACGATTCCAAAGAGCATCTGCCCTTCACCAACACCGTGCGCTTTGGACCGTTTGGCCCACAGCAGGGTCCACCGGAGGGCCTCGGTGGCCTGGTCATCGGGCAGCGGGTATCCCAAGCACGCGTCCAGCGGCATGACCAGGTCACTTCCCAGTTGCTGCTGGATGTCCAACACGCGCTCCGGCGTGAACAAATGCTCACTCCCGTCCAATGGGGACCGAAACGTTACCCCTTCGTCGGTCAACCGTCGCAGACGCGCCAAGCTGAACACCTGGAACCCGCCGCTATCCGTCAGAATGGGCCCCTCCCATCGCATGAAGCGATGCAGGCCGCCCGCGCGGGCGATGACGTCTGCGCCCGGGCGGAGATAAAGATGAAAGGTGTTCGCCAGGATCATCTGGGCGCCGGTCTCTCGAACCTCCTGGGGCGTCAAGCCCTTCACCGTCGCCTGGGTGCCCACGGGCATGAATGCAGGCGTGTCCACGGCACCCCGAGGGGTCTGTAACCGACCCAGCCGGGGTCCGGAATTGTGGTCTTGAAGAAGAGCAAACCGGAACCTGTTCATTATCGCGCTGAGTATATCACTCGGTTCATCCGGGTCCGAAGATCGCCTCTGAGCGATCCGCATAGAGGCGAGTGCGCAGAACGGGCACAGGAGGTGTAGACTCTGCGCAGAACACGCGAACGGTGCGCGAGGGCTGCCACAGCCTCTACGCACCCCCGGAGGTGCAGCATGGACGAAGGACAAGGGAAGAGCCGCGAAGAGATCCTGGCGGCCATCAAGGCAAAAGCCGATGCCATTAGGGCGCAAAGGACATCGGCACCTCCTGGTGGACAGCCGGCCCCGTCCACACCGGCCACGAGTCTTGAGACACCGGTATCCTCGCTCAACGCCGCTGGTCGTCCCTTCACCAAAGCTCAAAACCCCAAAGTGAAGGCCTTTGCCACCGTCTCTCAAGGGGTAGAACTCACGGTCGATAAGCTTGAAGACGAAAACGTCAAGAAGCTGCTCGGAGGACTGGGGGCGTATCAGAACCCCTTGCGTCGTGGGGTGTGGCAGCTAGACTACCGCTACTATGAGGAAGCCAAACGCCGCCTCGCGCAGGCCGGATACGAGATAGAGGAAGATCAATACGGACGACTCCCCCTCAAGCAGTGGACCCCCGAACTTGGGGGATGGTCGAAGGTCGAGCGCTAGCGATCGCCCCGATCCGGGGGCCCACCCTCAGAGAATGAGCATCGCATCTCCGAAGCTGTAGAAGCGGTAATCGTGGGCAATGGCGTCCTCGTACGCCCGGAGAATCAGGTCGCGTCCCGCGAAGGCACACACCAGCATCAACAATGTCGTTTTGGGCAAGTGGAAGTTCGTGACCAGGGCATCGGTGACCGCAAAACGATATCCCGGGTAGATGAATAGCTCGCTCCACCCGCGTCCGGCGCGGACCCCTCCGTGGATGGATGCCACCGTTTCCAGCGTTCGCACTGCTGAGGTTCCCACAACCACAACACGGCCACGGCCCGGCACCGCTGTGAGCGTCGCGGCGGCCGCCTCGGAGACCTCATACCACTCCGCATCCATGCGGTGCAGCGTGGGATCATCTGAGGTCACCGGCCGAAACGTCCCCAAGCCAATGTGGAGCGTCAGCGTGACCACGCGCACGCCCGTCTGCTCGATCTGATCCAACAGCGCTGGGGTGAAGTGCAGCCCGGCGGTCGGCGCGGCTACCGCCCCATCTACAGCCGCATAGACGGTTTGGTAGTCGTCTGGGCGCTGGAGAGGTTCATGCACATACGGGGGGACAGGCATCTCCCCGATGTCGCGCGCGACATCGAGGACGCGCCGGCTCCCTGAAAAGCGCACCATTCGTGCTCCTCCCGGTGCCACGGAAACAACTTCGCCCGTGAGTTGGTCGGAGAAGAGCAGACGCGTCCCAACCTGAGCACGGCGCCCCGGGCGGAGTAGGACCTCCCAGACGTCGTCTGCCGGCAAGGATGGACACGGCCCGGGGGCAGACGGTGGTGGGCGCAACAGAACCACTTCGATCGCTCCGCCGGTCGGCTTCCGGGCACGGAGTCGAGCAGGAATCACCCGCGTGTTGTTGACGACGAGGACATCTTCCGGCCGCAGGTACTCGGGTAGGTCGCGAAAGATTCGATGCGCGAAACGACCGGTCTCCCGATCAACCACGAGCAGTTTTGCGGCATCCCGCGGAGACGTGGGATGCTGAGCGATACGATCTTGAGGAAGCGTATAGTCGAATTCAGCAAGCCTCATGCAGAGCCCACGACGCGTCGATGAGGAAGGGACTGGTGCACGGGTAGAAGCTGCGCGAGGCTGCTATTTGGCTTCGAAAGCAATTCCGCTGTAATAGTAACTCAGAATTTCCTGATACCGCCGTCCTACCTCCGCCATGCCGCGGGCGCCCCACTGGCTGAGCCCGACGCCATGTCCGGACCCGCGTCCTTGGAATTCGACTTGGGGCGGGTCATCAGGAACGAGACGGACGGTGAACAGGGTGCTGCGCAGGTCCGCCCCCAGGACCGCGCGCAACTCTGCTCCCTTGAGGAGCAAGATGCCGTGAGCGCCGGAGACCCGGAGCAGCGCCGCGCGCCCTGAGGGCGTCACCTCGGCGACCTCGATCCCGGTCACGTTTGTGATCATGCGTCCGGACCGGCGCACCCGGGTTTCGAAAGTCGCTAGATCCATCCGCACAATCCACTCGTGGCGAGGCGCGCCAGCGCTATATGGATCAGCCACCGCTTTCAGGTACGGGTAGGTGCCCCCCCACACGAGCTCGCTGCTCTCTGTGTAGCCGCCAGAGTCGGAGTGATAAGCAGCAAAGATCGGGCGCCCCTGGTAGGTCATGATCTCCCCGCGGGACTCATCCACGGCGGCAGTTGTTCGCGGGTCTTCTGCCATCATGCCGTTGTAGACCTGGTCTTCGGTCGTGGGTCGAACGTCGTAGCCTTCGGAGGCAAAGCGGTTGAGACTGAGACTGTACAGGGCCCATGTGCGCGAGGCTACTGCCTGGGCCTTGAGGGCCTCCGTTGGCCACTGCGGGTCGACCTCATTCTTCAGCACACCGTAGAGGTACTCTTCCAAATCCAGCTCGTTGATCACAGTGAGACGACCAGCGGCAGTGCGGCGCAGTTCGACCACACCCCGATACGGATGGATGTCCAGGTAGAGGCGCGCTCCGTCCGCCGGTGCCAGCCGGACAGCCGCTTCAAAGCTCCCCACCCCGGTAGCGGCCACTCCTGTCGGCGTCGGAGTAAACTCATACGCCCCAGGTTCGACGCGTACGGGTGGAGAGGTCCCCACGCTTAAGGCAATGGGCCGATCACTCATCACGACAATGCGCTCGACCTCTCGGCGCAAGCCCACCCGAATGATGTGCGACTCGGACCGCGCCGGCGCGGGAGCCCAGAGCATCAGCAGTGTGGCCATGACGCCGAGTAGCGTCCCGATGCTCATCAGTGCTCGTGGACACGTCGTGACTGCACTGCCGTGCGTGCGCATCACCGGATATTAGCGGCGGATCAGGAAGGAAAACACCAACGTGAGGATCACGCTGAGGAGAAGGCTTGTGGCCAGCGGGACGTAGACGACAACCGTATCCCGGCGGATCAGAATGTCCCCTGGCAACCGCGGGACTTTGCCCACCACGGCGAGCAACCCGCCGACAACTAGCAAGACGATCCCGAACACGATCAGCAGGCGGCCGACCGACGCGAGGTCACTCATCGGAGCCGCCTCCCATCCGGTGGCAGGTCCTTAGAACAGGTCACCCTGGCCGCGCCCATTCGCTCGCTCGGGCAAAGTTAGGCCGAGATGATCAACTCCCGCCGGGGTAATGCGGCGCCCCGCTGGCGTCCGAGTGAGAAACGCGATTTTGAGCAAGAAGGGCTCGACCACTTCCTCTAACGTCTGCGCTTCTTCGTTCAACGTCGCAGCCAGCGCCTCGATGCCCACGGGGCCGCCGCTATACACGGTCGCGATGGTACGAAGCAGATCGCGATCCAGCCCGTCTAGGCCGCGATCGTCGACGCCCTCAAAAGCCAGCGCCTCGGCGGCGACGTCTGCGGTAATCGCCCCGCCCGCCCGCACCTGTGCGTAGTCCCGGACACGCCGGAGCAACCGGTTCGCAATGCGCGGGGTCCCGCGTGACCGACGGGCGATAGTAGCCGCCCCGTCCTCTGAAATCTCGATCCCCAAGATCTTCGCCGACCGCTTCACCACGAGCACCAGATCCTCAACGGAGAAAAAGTCTAGATGGTGGAAAATACCGAACCGCTCGCGCAGGGGAGAAGACAGCAACCCGGCGCGCGTGGTCGCTCCCACGAGTGTGAAGGGGCGGAGTTGATAGCGCAGCGTCCGCGCGTGCGCCCCTTTCTCGATGACAAAATTCACGCAAAAGTCCTCCATCGCGGGGTAGAGGAACTCTTCTACGGCACGGGAGAGCCGATGGATCTCATCAATGAAGAGGACGTCCTTCGCCTGAAGGTTAGTCAGCACGCCCATGAGATCGCCCCCGCGCTCTAGCGCTGGCCCGGACGTCGTGACGATATTCGCCTTCATCTCGTGGGCGACCACATTCGCCAGTGTCGTCTTCCCCAGCCCCGGGGGGCCGTGCAGCAGGACGTGATCTAGGGGCTCGCCGCGCTCTTGCGCCGCCTGCACACTGATGCGCAGACCCTCGAGGACCTTCGCCTGCCCGATACATTCGTCGAGCGTCCGGGGACGCAGGCTTCGGATAAACTGCTCGTCGGCTTCCACATTGGGCATCGGGGGCCTGGAGGTGGACATGCGATCAACCTCGCCTTGTCATCGCGGCTACACGCGCAGATCCGTGCTTCCGCTGATCCGCCCCGGAGGGGTGGTGTCTTTGTCGCGCCCCCCGTCTTTTTCGACTCGATACACTTCCTGGAACAGTTCCTCCACAGACGAAATCCCGGGCTGCCGACGCATCGCTTCGTCGACCATCCGGCGAGCCTCGGACGACCGGTGCCCTAGTTGCACGGTCAACACCTCTAACACTTCCGCTTGGAAGTCTTCGGGGGCTGCAGCGACCCGGACTTCTTCGTCCTTGAGCAACGCGTATTTTCCCATCTTGCCATGGAGGGACGCGATGATCTTCTCAGCCGTCCGCTCGCCAATCCCCGGCAACCGGCGCAGGAATTGGCTATCCTTGCGCTCCACCGCGTCGGCGATAGCGTGGATCGGGTGGACGATGGCTTTCATCGCTTTGGTCGGCCCCATCCCATCCACCGTAATGAACCGCTCGAAGAATTCTTGCTCGATTTCATGGAGAAATCCTACGAGCAATGGCCGGGGTTGATTCTGAGAAACGTGGTATGAGATGTAGAGTTCCACCGTCTGCGGGGATCCGTCATGGGACGGTGGCAGGGCTCGGGCCACCACAGCCGGCAAATGCACCTCGTACCCCACCCCACCCGCTTCGACCACGACAACCTCCTCATTGCGGCGGAGAATCGGGCCGCGCAGGTACGCGATCATGGCGCGACCTCTTGATTGGCCCGCTGCAGCGGGAATCCCCGACGCGAGAGGGCGGTGAGAGAGATGGCGATCGCATCTGAGACGTGAGAGTCAAGCGCGTCACCAGGGTGCAACAGCCGACTCACTGCGGCCTGAATCTGCGTCTTGCTGGCAGCACCCGACCCGGTGATAGCTTGTTTGACAGCCGCAGGAGGGAGTGCACTCACGTCGATCTCCAGCTCCGCAGCGGCCAGGCAAACCACCCCGCGCACATGGCCCATGAGAATCGCGGTCCGCGGAAATTGCGGGGCGGAGAACAGATCTTCTACGGCAACAAGCGCGGGACGGCGGTGGGCGAGGACCGTTCGGAGATCAGCATGAATCTTGCGCAGGCGGTCAGGCAGAGTCGCAGCATCCTCGGTGCGGATCAGACCGTGGTCGACCAGGTTCACCCCCCCAGGTGAGCCTTGCAGGAGAGCGTAGCCGGTCGCCCGTAGCCCTGGATCCACTCCGAGGATGAGCATATCGAACCTACGTTCGTATTGTAGCACGAAGAGCGCGTCGTGTCAGGGCGCTAGCAGCCGGAGAGTTGTTCGCAGATCCCCCAGAGCGTTCCTTGGACTTCACACCGATCGGCCCGCATGTCAGCCTCGCGAACGGTCAAAGGGACCCCGAGGGCACGACCAATGAAGCTAATCGAGTGCTTGCGCCTACTGAGGATCTCTCTGGATCGGTACCGTCATCCGACCTGCTGCAGAATCTCGTCGGGGATATCGAAGTTCGCGTACACGTGCTGGACGTCATCGTGATCTTCCAGCGCGTCCATTAACTGGAGGACGTGCTGGGCCTCTTTCCCCTCAACACGCACTGTATTCTTCGGCACGAGCGTGATGTCGGCGGACAGAATCGGCAACTTGACGCGTTCTAGGGCCTGCTTCACTTTGAAGAGCTGCTCAGGAGAGGTGACCACCTCAAAGACCTCTCCGGCCGTGCGGACATCCTCGGCTCCGGCATCCAGAGCCGCGCTTAAGACGTCATCTTCCTTGGTCTTCGATCGATCCAGCGTAATGAGCCCCACCCGGTCGAACATCCAGGAGACAGATCCGGCTGCGCTCAACGCCCCCCTGTACCGGCTAAACAGGCTGCGGATGTCACTGGCTGTGCGGTTGCGGTTGTCGGTGAGCACCTCAACGAGCACCGCCACGCCGCCGTGGGCGTAGCCCTCATACATGATGGTCTCGTAGGTGGCGCCGGCGAGCTCTCCCGCGCCGCGCTGGAGGGCTCGCGTGATGTTGTCGTTGGGCACACCCGCCTCACGCGCCCGCTCGATCGCTGTACGCAGGCGTGGGTTTCCCTCCGGATTGGCCCCGCCCTCCTTGGCGGCCACCGCGATCTCGCGCGCCAGCTTGCTGAACAATTTGCCGCGCACGAGGTCGACTTTCTGCTTTTTGATCTTGATGTTATGCCACTTGGAATGGCCTGACATACCTGCGCACCCCTCGCCTTTACGCTGTTCCTAGAGAGAATTGTACTACGGGCAGCATACCCGAACCAGCGACCTCACGGACCACACAGGGCTAGTGGCGTGCCCGGGGACCTCAGCGTTCGTTGACGATGAGAGTCTGAGTGGATCGCCCGCCGACTGTCGTCGTGGCAGTGACGGTGATCAAGTACTGGGTACCGCTCACATGCAGTGTTGACTGGACAACATAGGAAAACTGGCCGTCGGGAGTCACAGGGACCCTTATCTCCGCCACGTTGATCTTGACGAAGCCTCCTGTCGCCACAACCGAGAGGTTCACCGTGGCCGAGGGATCGGTCGTCCCCTCGACGGTGAATGGCGCGGTCACGGACTCACCTTGCGCCGGTACTGTAACCCGCAGGGGGACGTTGGCCGCAACGGCCGTCCCCGGAGTTGCCGACGGCGTGGGGGCCGGCGGCGAACTGAGGTCGAACTCGGTGGGTTCGGTCCCCTTGATGAACACCTCGGGGATCGGAGTGGGGCACGCACTCGTCGCCAGCAATTCGGACGTGCCGCACACGGTAGCAGACACCACGCCATCCGGACGCGGCCAGTCATCGGGGGGCGTGCCCTTCACGGCAACCTTCATGTACGCTGACCAGATGCGGGCCGGCACGGTGCCGCCCACCACACGTTTCATCGGCGAGTTGTCGTCATTACCCACCCAGACGGCGGTGGCTAGGTACGGCGTGTACCCGATGAACCACGCATTGCGGTAGTCGTCGGTCGTCCCGGTCTTGCCTGCCGCCGGACGTCCGATGTTGGCGGCCGTTCCGGTCCCGCGCAACATGACGCCTTTCAGCAGGTCGGTCATCATGTACGCCACATCGGCGGTCAGCGCGAGCGAGCGTCGAGGCGTGTGCTCTTCGAGCACGCGGCCTTCGCGATCGGTGACGCGCACAATGCCCATGGGCTCGGCATGCACACCCAACGTGCCCAGCGTGCCAAACGCCGAAGCCATCTCGAGTGGCGTGACGTCATTGGTCCCTAGCGCCAGGGAGAGGTTGGGCTGCAGCCGGCTCATGATTCCCATCCGTCGGGCGTATTCGACGACCGCCTGGGGACCGAACTCGTTGATCGTCTTGATCGCCGGAATGTTGATCGACAGCTCAAGAGCCTGGCGCATCCTCATCGGGCCCCGGTAGGTGTCGTCGTAATTCTTGGGGGTCCAGATGCTGTCTTCAGGCTTGACGGTACCCGCGATTTCAAAGGTTATTGGTTCATCGACGATCATCCGGGTCGGGGTCATCCCTTTGGCGACGGCCGCTGTATAGATGAAGACTTTGAACGACGACCCCGGCTGACGGTGCGCTTGCCACGCTCGGTTGAACTGACTTTGGGCAAAATCGTAGCCGCCGACCATGGCCCTGATGTACCCTGTGCGGGGGTCGAGGGTCACGATCGCCCCTTGGGTGATGTCGAGTTGGTCCTTGTCCGACTGGTCAATGCCGTCTTGGAGAGCTTTCTCAGCTGCCGCTTGCATCTGGGGATCCAAAGTCGTGTAGATGCGCAGTCCCCCACTGTAGACGACATCCTCTCCGTAGCGTTCCAGGAGATACGGGAGGATATAGGAGACGAAATACGGCGCCCGGATCCCCACTAACCCGGCGTTGCCTTCTTGGGCCATCGCAATCGGCTCAGCCATCGCGTCTTCGGCTTGTTGCGGCGTGATGTAGCCGAGTTCGGCCATCCGCCGCAGCACGACGTGCTGGCGTTCCTCCGCGGCCTCAAGACTCTGGAAGGGCGTATTTACCGAAGGAGAACGAATAATGCCGGCCAGCATCGCCGCCTCGGGCAGCGTTAGGTCTTGCGCCGATTTCCCGAAGTAAACGCGGGCCGCCATCTGCACACCGTAGGCTCCGTTGCCGAAGTACACCTGGTTGAGATAGCGTTCGAGAATTTCGTCTTTGGTCAGCCGCCGTTCGATCTCCAGCGCGAGCATGATCTCTGCGAGCTTCCGGCTGATCAGGCGCCGGGAGGTCAGGAACATGTTCCGCGCGAGCTGCTGAGTAATTGTGCTACCCCCCTGAACGGCACTCGCCGCCAACAAGTTGCGGACGATGGCGCGCACCGAGCCGCGCACGTCCACGCCGCGGTGGTGGTAGAAGCGGTCGTCCTCGATCGCGATCACTGCCTGTCGAACCATCGGGGGAATTTCGGCGAGGGGAACGAAGTCGCGGTTTTCGCGAAAGAGGCTGGCGATCACTTCCCCGTTGGACGCATAGACGCGGGTGGCCTCTTCCGGCGGCGCGTAGAGGGCGGAGACATCGGGCAGTTTGCGGTTGAACGCCAGGGCCATCCCCGCCACAACCCCCGACGCCGTCACCACCAGAACCGCAAAAACGGCAAATGCGACGAGAGCGATGCGAATCCAGCCTTCGCGATCAGAGGGTAGTTTCCACCGCCACTCTTGGGCGCCGACGGACTTGAGGGCCTTGCGGTACACCTCTAGCGAGATTTGCTTCGCTCGCGCCCCAGTGTCGGTAACAGTTTTCTTGTAGCGTCGCGAATCCATCTATGTTGATGTGCCCCGCGTTCTGCAGCTTAAGAACCGCGTTCCATTGTACCACTGGCCTACACCAAGAGTCCCCCTCTCGCCTCCCTCAACCGTCCGGTGACGAACTCCTGATCCGCCTTCCCGCGCGTGCGGATCCTGACCAGCATTGTTGTTTCGTCGTGCGCCGGTCACTTATACTACTGGTGTCGGTGGGGACGTAGCTCAGTTGGGAGAGCGCCGCACTCGCATTGCGGAGGTCGTGGGTTCGAATCCCATCGTCTCCACCAGAATTGATAGACGCGGGTTCGTGAACTCCCCCCAGTTGAGGAACCCTTTCAGAAGACCGTTGGTGCGCCTATTAGTGCGCCTTTTGAGAAAGTATGCTAGCCAGCGCGGGGAGATCAAGTCTTCGTGCGACGCATAAGAAGGCCGCTGCAATCGAGCGGGTGTGGCCCGACGTACGTCGCAGTAAGAAACGGGGAGTCGGTCGATGGACAAGCGGGCGGGAGACCGTAAGTCAGACGCAGAGCGAGACGAGCCAATCAGGTCGCTTCAGCCAGCCGCCGCGGACTATCTCGCAGCGGTTGGGCGCGCGGTCGCGGGGGTAGCACCGTTCATCGGCGGAGCCGTCGGCGAACTCATAACCCATGGCATCCCAAACCAACGAATTGACAGAATCGTCCGGTTTGTTGAGGTGCTCGACAAGAAGGCGGCGCATCTCGACGATGAACTCGTCCGGACTCAATTGACCAACGAAAACTTCACCGACGTACTGGAGGAGGGCATAGCGCAAGCGGCGAGGTCTTTGACTGATGAGAGGCGGGAATACATCGCCTCCCTACTTGCTACGGGTTTATCGAAAGACCAGGTCGATTACAGTCAGACCAAACACCTTCTCCGCATCCTGGGGGAAATCAACGATGTCGAGGTAATCATCCTGCGATCCTACGCGGTGGCAACCATCGGAGGCGACGTTGAGTTTCGGGAAAAGCACAAGGCTGTCCTTGAGTATGAGCCGCCACTTCTCGGCTCATCTGTAGAGGTGGTCGACAACGCGGCCATTCAAACCAGTTACAGAGAGCATCTGGCTAACCTTGGATTGCTTTCCCGACGATATCGCAGCAACGACCGAACCGATCCGTTCGGCACCCGTCTTGAGACACAAGGCCACGATATCACTTGGCTCGGGCGCCTTCTTCTCAGGTACGTTGGCATCTCACCTGAAAAGATCGAGAAGTAAGTGGAGTTAGGGACCGAAGTCATCCGGTCCGACCCGCCAACGTAGCAACGTTGGCGATGACGGCCACCGCTGGAGAACAAGTAATATGAAAAGCAGTCCAGCCTTCCGCTGGTGGATCTCATTGATCGTTTCCATCTTGGCAGCCGGGGTCGCTGTCTGGCGGGGCTGGATCACATTGGTGCTCAAGTGGGGAGACAGGCTGCTTTCCCGCCAGGTCCCCGTTTGGGGCATGGCCGTAGTGGTCCTCGCAATTCTGGGTGTTGCAGTATGGCGTGGCCGTCATACGTCTCCTCCGAGAGTACCCCGCGAAACTATCCGCATCGTGCCCCAGCCGCATGGCCAACGGTGGAACATGGGATCGGTGGCCGGTCGCCCTGCCATGCAGGTGGTTAGCGATTGGTTCATCACGAACATTACCGACCAACCCATCCGCCTCTTGGGCTCTCACCTCACCCGGCCAGGCACGACTGGTTTCACCATCGTTAAGCACCCGGAGGAGAACATCTTCGGTTTGTACGAAATCCCGCCTGGGTTCACTACCGAGGCAACCGCCAATTTCTGGGTCCAGCCACCTGTGAGGAATGTGGGACAAGACTTCAAGACCACGATGGTTATTGTCGACCAATTCGGGAACAGGCACTCAGTGCGGAACGTCCTATTCAGAGGCCAGCGGCCTCCCGCCCCCCAGAATGCGGGACCTTCACAAGAATCAATTCACGCCATCGCCGACCCGGTGGAAAAGCAGGTCGCCGCTGTCCTCAAGGATGAGATCAACAGATACCAGCAGGTTGGCCGATCTACTGGTGGCCTTGGCAGCATACACACAAGGTATCGAGGTCAGGCTATGATCGCCGTGGGGACGGAATGGCGCAGGGTCGACTCGACGGAACGCCAGTCCATCGTCCCGGACCCTGAGCAGGCGGCCATCGAGTCAGACAATGCTGCAGCGCTCATCAATCTCTATCGTGGTCTGGGTACCGACGAGGAGCGTTCTCGATTCGTTGATGCCCTGCTCCGTCGACTATCCCGCGGGACGGAGTACGCGCCGGTCGGGTATCTCATCCTGCTAGTGCTAATCCGCATCGGACGACTTTCGGATGCTCTGCGGAGGGCCAGACAGGACCTTCAGGGCGACGGTGAATTTGGGTTCAGTGACCTCCTGCGCCTGCTCGACGGACTAATGCGATTTGAGCATCCTGCGTTCACTTCCGACCATCTGGACGAGGTGGAACGGTTCGTCGAAGGAATCCGGGAGCATACGTTCGGAATCCGCGAGAGAATTGCCGCCATCCAAGCGTTCCGTTTGGCCGCTCGAGCGGAGTAATCCCTAGGATGCCTGAACGACGATGTTAGAGATCTCCCTATATGTCCTCGACAAGGTGCTGGCAGTGTTGCCCGGATGGATTATCCGTCGTTTCCTGCCTCCGGAGCGAATCGCTGGGCAGGTCGAGATCGACCTCAGGCGCATCAACCCCATCGCTATCTATTTCACGTCAGTACAATTCCCTTTCGTGGAGTTGTGGTTCCGAATTTCTAATCAGAGCCAACTCAACCTGGTCCTCGACCGGCTGCTCGTCGATCTCTGGGTCGGCCAGCCGACCGTCCAGGGCGCAGTCCTGCACCGTGCGGCGTTACCAAGACGGACGAGCAAAGACGACATCCGTTTCTGGCATGACCTGACGGGCATTCAGGAGGACCGCATACGCAAGCAGGCGGACGAAAAAGGCGTCCTTACGGTCCCCGTTTCTATCTACGTCGATGCGTACTTTGAGTCGAGGGTCGGCATCGTGCACGTCAGGGCACCGCTGGAGCACAGGGGCGTGGCGATTTCCTGAGGCGTGGTGGGCTTTTTCCGGACGTCTGCTCTTGCTGCTCTCCCTCTCGAACAGACATCACGGGTTCAAATAGAGGACCTCCACGGTGAGGAAAAGGGCGTTGAAGACCGCGCGCTGGATGTCATCGAAGCGTTGCCAGAGTGTCGGCGCGGAGGAGACAGAATGCGCGCCCCGGTTTCTGATGCCGTAGGTTATAGCCAAGTCGCGTTCTAGATTCCCGGGGGCCGTACCGTCTCGAAAACGAAAACTACCCATAATCAGGCTGGATAATGTTGCGTCAAAATCCTTCAGCATTGCCCGGTTCACCCATCCCAACTGCTTCCTGCCAAGGGCCAACTTTGCCCGGTTGGAGAGAAGCGCTATATGATCTCTGAATTTCCACTCCGAGGGATTTTTCCCACGGATTGCTGCATCGATGACGAGGGCGATATCGAACAGCAGATTAGTCTCCAATTGTCCCGCAAATTCACTCATCAGCGCGTGCTGGGGAATCCGCGCAAGGAAGAAGAGCCTTCCAACACAATATGAAAACAGAAAGATGGTGTCCACGCTCGGAGCATTTAGTAGAAAATGCTGGTTGAAGTCCTGTAGCGTGAGGCGGCCACCCGTGTTTGTGCGGTAGGCTGTCAGTTGCTGATCTAGGAATCTCGCAAGATTCAGTACCCATGCCCTAAATGTCTGAGCGACCTCTGCATAGTTGAGTGTTGCGAACGCGAACGCTGGCGTCTGTGGGAACCGCAGGCCCGATGTTCTCGCGTCCTCGTCGAGAGCCTGGTGCATCAGAGCATATCCTTTGTCGAGTTCCCCTCTGATGATCGCGGTCATTCCCCAGAAGTAGAAAGGCGTGCCCTTGTGAATGAACTTCCCCGGGTTCTGCTTTTCCCAAAGAAGAGCCTGGCGGAGCGCAATATCCGCCCAGAGAGACTCAGCCGCCGCCAGATTTTCTCGGTCTAGGTGTGCCTGCCATATGATTGTGAAGGCGTTGAAAAATCGATCATGCGCACTCGGATTCCCCGCTGTCTGGTCGAAGTAGGCAAGCGCTTCCCGCTCGAAATCCCCCAGGTCATAGGGCTGGTCACCCAGATAGGCTCCATGGAGTGCAATGAAAGCCTTGTTCATTGCTGGACTCAAGTCATTGATCCGCAGAACTTGACCCCCCATCAGGAACTCCATGTTTCACCTCGTCGGCGACACTGACTTTAGGCCCTCTGGCTTCATCCCAGATCGGCCAGAATCCAGACGCCCCCTCCCGATGATTTCAGGATCAGTCTGGGGTTCCTCCCTGTAGCCTGAAGAGCCGCAGATAACGCCAAAGCGAAGAGGGCGAGACGCTTCCCGCCCTCTCGGTTCACGGAGCCTTGCAGACGGAGTGCTCAGACCTTTTCTCCGAGTAGTCGTTCCTCCAAGCGGGCCGCCGCTGCCTCCTGTTGGCCTGCCAGTACGTGCGTGTAAACGGACAGGGTGAACGACGGGTCATGGTGCCCGAGCCGCTCGCTGACGACACGTAGGTTCTCACCTTGCTGAAGCAAAAGCGTCGCGTGACAGTGCCGCAGATCGTGCAGTCGGACACGGGGCAGGCTGGCCTTCTTAATGATCCGTCGGAAGTCCCTCTGCGCCACGTTGTGCATGTGCAGCGGCTTGCTGTTCGGCTGAGCGAACACCAGCGGCCCGTGCTCGCCGAGGTCGTTGTAATCGGAACCGCGTAAACGACGGTATTCCTCCTGCTGATCGTGTACCCGGCGCAGTTCTTCCACCAGCACCGGCGGCAACGCAATCGTCCGCCGGCTCTGCTTGGACTTCGGCTCGCCCCACAACTGCCGACCGCCACGGCGGTAGAATGTCGCCCGGATCGTCGCAGTCCCTAGCGTGAAGTCCACATCCGACCAGCGCAGACCGGCAAGTTCCCCTGCTCGCAGTCCCGTCAGCAGCGCCGTGAGGTAGAGCACATGGTACGGGCTGGAGCGCCGTGCCTCAGCAAGAAACAACCGCACCTGTTCCGAGTCCCACGTCTTTGCCTCGTATCGGAACGGTCGCGGCTTGCTCACGCGTGAGCAGACATTCGCAGGCAGCAGGTTCCACTGCACGGCGCTCGCTAGCGCCTTCTGCAGCACGGCAAGGTGCCGGCGTACTGTGCTCGGCGACAGCGGCGGCTTCACCCACGTGCCGGCGGCGTCCTTCTCGCCCACGAGTTTCCGCGTTAGGTATCCTTGTACCATCCCTGGCGTCAGACGGTCGAGACGCACGTGACCCAATGCCGGCGCGAGGTGTACGCTAACGATCTCGCGGTAGGAATCGAGCGTTGTGGGCCGCAACGTCGTCCCGTAGTCGGCGAGCCACCGTTCAAGATAGCCGGCCAGGTTCACATCTGCCGGTAGCATCAGTCTGTGCTCGCTCTTGGCAGCCAGAAGGTTGTGCAGAACGGCCTGTGCGTCCCGTCGGCCTCCGTGCGCCATCTTGCTGACCCAGCGCCGACGTCCTGACCCGTCCCTGCCGGCGAACACCCTGACAAGCCACTTGCCCTTACCTCGCGGAATGACCTGACCAGCCATGTCTACCACCTCTCCTCACCCGGATTGCGGCTCACTGGCGGCGCACCGCCTGACGGATCGCTGCCTCTGGTGCGGTCCTGCGGCTGCCCGCCGGATACCGAATGTGAGGCTCATCCTGTATGGTAACACGTCGTCACCTATTGAGCAACCTCTCTCTCCTCACCTATGCTCACAGTACGTTACCTAGCGCAAGGAACAGACAGGTGCGGAAATGCGGAGGTTCCCCTACTTCCCCATCTCGAAAGCCGCACGACTGAAGCAGATCTCACGTAAGACCCTCTGGGTACACGCGCGCAGGGGTTCATTCGATGTCGTGCGTGTCGGTGGCACCACGCTTATTGTGGATAATGAGCGATGGCGGAACTGGGAACCGGATCGCCACCGTCAGCGAGCGATATTACGCGGCCTCCGTGCCCGCCGGCGCCTCTGAGAACAAGGGGCCACTCCTTGATCCCACAACCAACCCCTACCCTCGGCCTGGCCGCACCCTATCTCGAGCCTTCCTGCCACGCGTAGCGGGCATTCTAATGTTATCGCGGGACTTCGCCGCAAGGTTGGCCCTCTCGCCATCTAACCTGAGAAAGGACTTCAGGCGGCCGCTCGCACGCTTCCCACAGCCATCAGGGGACCTGCCCGACGGACTGCGCAGGGGCTATGTTAGGCCTCCCTGCACGCGCCTCGGGCTTGCGATGCTTAACCTCCAACTTGCGACCCAGACTACTCTGTCGAAGAAGCCGTAGTTGCCGAAGAGAACGATAGAATGAGTCTTCAGCATCTCGATAAACCTCCGTAAGCCCGACTCTCCCCCCCGCACGATCTAGACGCCGAAGGGTGACGACCGCCGCAGCGATCCGCTCCAGAACCATTTCTTCGATCAAACTGGTAGGTTTGAGTTCTACCCTCAGGTCATAGAGAATTTTTTCTTCCCCTTCGCCCTTGACAGCCGCGCTCGGAATCCCGGCCAAATCACCCATGTCGTTCACTCAACTGGTAAACATGGTGTCTAAACACGATCCGAGATCCAACTCCGCTGGATCGAAGTATCCCCGGAGTCTGGCGTCGATCATGCGTTACTCCCCTGTTCACCATGGTTGGACACGCCACACTCCAGGACGATTGGCGCGAGTCGCGCACTCGCCGAGTACACGATCTAGAAAAGGTTGTCGCATGCGCGGGGCCGTACGGCCAGCAGGATGAGCAGGGGTTCGTGGAGCCCCCCGGGAGCGCCCGCTTCGAGCCCTGCTCGCCTGGCGGGTGAGAGAAGTTGGTTGTCAGTCATGTCTTTACCTCGTCCGACATCTTCCGCACCTCCAGGACCACGCCGTTGAATATGCGCATTGCCGCCCGCACAACCGGATTCAACACCGCCACAACATCCTGCAGTCCCTCGCGCACCTGATTCTCCCAGGTCAGGATCCCCTCCGCTTGCAGATTCAGGCTGAGACTGTGTGCCGCGTCCGCCAACCGACCCGGCTCTGTTGCAACGGCCTGCGCCGACGCCAACACATTCTCCACCGCATCTGCCCTAATCTCAACCCCGAGACGCTGGCCGAAGACCTTCCGAACTGTTTCCCTAACTGAGTTATTGTCTGTTGTCGTGGGAGGGTCGGAGTGCCTCGACTGAAGAGGCCTTCGCGGATTTCGCAGTCTAACGGATGAGATCGTCGAATCTCGCCGATGAGATCTGCCAGTCTCAATGTTGAGACTTCGCTCCAGCGGGTATGGCGGTGGTGAGACCAAAAAGTAAGCGCGCCTGCCCGATTCATGAGCCACCTTCACGAGGCCACACTCCAGAACTTCACGCTGCGCGCGGAAGAAAGATGGCCGGGATAAGCCTGTGACCTGCCGCAGCCGGTCTGAAGTCGGGTGCGCTAGCATCGTTCTCGTGTTGACGTATCGACCAACGGCGAGGATGAATGCCAGACTCGATGGTGGCAGTGCTCGCAGCCAACCACGTTCGACGAACGCATCGTATCAGCGAAACGGCGGAGCCACCCCGAATCACTCCCGCATCACTTCGCGGCGCCCTGTTCGGCGAGGTGCTCCTTTGGCTGCCGCCGCCAGCCGCCAGGCAGGGCACGGCCGCCGTTCCTCAAGAACTCGCGCAGCACGGCCTCGCTAATGTACAGTCTCCGGCCAATCCTTATCGCAGGAAGCAGACCAGTGCGAACCTTTCGGTAAAACTCGCCCTCGCTCACAAAGGGGAAAAAACGCCCACGAGCGAGCGCAACCGGAAGGAGGTCACCGACGTCCGTGATAGGAGCATGTCGCCAACCTGCCTTTGAACGACTCCGACGCCGTCCCCGACGGGACACTGAGATCACCTCCGCGAACTTAGAACTCAGTCAACCTTAGTCTTGCACCAGGTACTCAACGCCGTCGAACCGTGACTACGAGTGGATGTTGAGACATGTCGATGAAGTCCACGCAGAGCAAGGAAATCGCGCGCCGGTCGGGGACGCGCATTTCCTTCAATGATTGGACAAGATTCATAGGCCGCGTACACGCCCTGGATCCACGCGATGCGGTTCCGGGCCGGCTACGCCGGTCCGCAATGTATCAACAGGTGGTCCGACTAGGGGTAAATGGGATTGTAGCCCGGCTCTTGCGCGGGCCGCTCTCAGAAATACTAGTTAGCAAATCCCCCGATGATCAGTTGCGTGCAGGAGGTCTGTTCGCGCTTGTGGAGGGATACGGACTGGACAGGCGGGGCAACGTGCGACTTGGCAGGCGTGTCCCCTGGCGAGAGGTCTATGACCGCCTGACGTCGTTACCCAATATTGACGAGAACATCGCAATGCGCATTCGTTTGGAATGTGATCTGTTTGATCGACTGGGCTTCCGGGGTCAGTGGTGTCGCCATGCTCATCATATCTTCATCACCGACGACCGACGGACTCTGGACTGCCCGGAGCATTATCACGACCAACGTGCAGCCCAGAAACGACGCAAGCGAACGCAACGCCGCGTGAACGATCTAGTGTCACGCACTATGGGCGCAGTCGGCACGATCAGCCCTCATGGCATGACTGCCGAGGAGTTTGAGCGTCGCCTCGGCTCAACTGCTGCTCAGCGCATCCTTGTTCGTCTTGAAACCGAGGGGATCATCCGGCGAGAGACTATTGCCGGGAAGGCCAGAATCTTTCGGGCCTGAACCCCGGGCCGATCCAATATGAGTATTTCAACCCCAATCAGTGGACCGCAGTCAGTGCGAGCCTCTCTCGGAAGGTTTTGGGATCATGTACGTCGCCGCGGCGAAGCACGGATCGCATGAGATTCAGGATCGTCCGACGGGAGAAGTTCTCCGCCGTGGTACTCTCATCGGCGTCGAGAATTGCTCTAACCGATCCGCTGGAAGTAGCGGGAGGTTTGTGGGTGCTCCCGCACGCTCCAGTAGATGTTAGCCGCGTTTGGCGAGAGTGGATAGGTAGCATCCGGGCGAACGAAATCGCCAAAGCAAATTTCTGGATAGTTGCCAAGAGAATATCGATAACTCCTGCCATTCTCGATCAAGAAAACCGTGACCTCAGGGAAGAGGCGCATCGACTCTTCTTGGCCCTCCTGATTCTGGGTTCCCCTTCGTATCAGCATGCTTACGTCATCTCTGGCGCAAATACCAATGGTGCTCCCGACGTTCGGGAGTTCGGTGACCTCCCTCATTATCTGATTTCCCGCGGCAGACGTGATTTTGTCGCTGGGCAAAACGCGATCCTTCGCGCCCATCGTGCAAGACCAGGATTGGAGGCCATATTCGCTAGTGCGAACCACAAACGTCTGAGGCGCGGCATCCGATCATTTTGGAATGGGTTGATCGCCTCGTCACCTGAAGATAGGCTTCATCAATTCGTTAGATGTGTTGAGGCTATTGTAAAGCCCCGACTGGGAGGTTCGGCTACGCACTTTGCCGAACGGTGCCGTTTGTTCGTCACGCGCGACGGGCGGTCGGAGGATGTCATCAAAGAATGCTACGATCTGCGGAGCGCAGCAGAGCATTTGCGCGACTACTCTGACGTGCTCCACGCTTACCCTCAGGCAGATAAGGAAGAGATCTACTATCAGCGGGTCCGACAGATTGAGGATATTGCGAGACACGTTCTCCTGCGAATTCTTACTGCGCATAATGTTCGGGCGAACTTTGGGGATCAAGCAATAGACCAATTCTGGGCTAGTTCTGGAGCGGCACAGCGAAGGCTATGGGGAACGGGTATCGATATCTTGAGGATTCGGTAAGAATTCAAGCCCGGCATGCGCGAGCGCTGGTGTCCTCTCACCAGATCGTTGCACTGGAAGCCCACCGCAGTCTGACTCTTGCGCGTGTTCGTGTTGAGATCGTTATCGGAAGAGTAGAATGAAGCTGCAGGTCCTACTCACATGGCATCGCCGCTGGCCGAGGGTTGG